>Ga0208960_1001999_pt1 | contig 10597 bp, 10 predicted proteins | sample GreLakmeON33MSRF_FD_187703 | JGI IMG/M metagenome (GOLD analysis project Ga0208960, IMG submission 187703) | Freshwater lentic microbial communities from great Laurentian Lakes, MI, USA - Great Lakes metaG ON33MSRF (SPAdes) | ecosystem: Environmental > Aquatic > Freshwater > Lake | place: Great...
GACGGTCTTGGCGGCGAGGGCCTTGATGCCTGACCCGGAGCCGACGCCCGTGTACGAGCAGAGGCCGGAGTCGGAGCACCAGGTCTGGTAGGCGATGGCGGGGAACGTTGCGCCGGAGCCGGTTGCTTTGCCGAATGCGCTTGCTGAGCCGACGAGCGAAAGGCCCGCGGCGGACAGCAGCGCGACGTTACGGAGAGAGCGGTTCACGTGTGAGATATCTCCTGAGATGATTGCTGGGAACACTTCCTCCCGGGTGCGCCCCGCGAGTCGACGCAGTGTTCCCCCACTCCTGTGAACGACGTGTGACCTGTTACAGGCATTCTGTGAACATGCTGTGAAACCGCTTCACGCTGTCGTTTTCACGTATTCACGGCCTGTTCACGAGTCGGTCACGATTCATCGCTGACGCAGACGTAACGTCGCCGTCATATGAGCACTCCTCCTGATCCGAACCGTCGCACCGTCCTTGTGGTTGAGGATGATGAGTCCACCGCGCAGGCCGTGGCGTGGCATCTGGCCAAGGCCGGATACGCCACCAGCGTGGCCCGTGACGGACTCGCCGCCCTCACCACACTAAAGGCATGGCAGCCCGATGCCGTGGTGCTCGACCTGATGCTGCCGCACGTGGACGGGTGGGCAATCATCCGCGATGTGCGCCGCTGGGCTCCCAATCTGCCCATCATCGTGATGACCGCGCGCCCCGACGAGGGAGAGCGTCTTGAGGCACTCACGCTCGGGGCCGACGACCTCTTGCGAAAGCCATTCTCGGCCCGCGAGCTGGTGGCACGGCTCGATACGGCTCTGCGGCGTGCCGAGGTGATGGGCGAGGGTGATCCATCTGAGGTGTCGATGGGTGACCTCGAGATCGACCGCGATCGCCTGCAAGTACGGGTTGCCGACGAGGTGGCGCCGCTCACCCCGCTCGAGACCAAACTGCTGTGGATCCTGGCCGAGGAGAAGGGCCGCTCACTCTCGCGCGACGAGATCTTTGCGCGTGTGTGGGGCGGCGAGCGCCCGCATGGCGACCGTTCGGTCGACGTTCTGGTGCGCCGGCTGCGCCGCAAGGTTGACGAGACCGGTGGGCGTTACACCTACGTGCAGACCGAGCACCGGGTCGGGTACCGCCTGGAAGCCATCGCCAAGGCATTCCCCGTGGGGCGCCGGCGGGTCTAGCCGTCGAGCCGCGGTACCCGCTGCACGGCAAGCACCGAGACGTCGTCGCGCAGGTTGCCCTCGTCGTAACGCCGTGCCCGCTCGGTGAGGTATGCCATGCGCTCCTCAAGCGGCAGGTGTGCCGACGCCGCCAAGGTCTCGATAACGCGCGACGACCCAAACATGACGTCGCCTTGGCGCGCCTCCACCAGACCATCGGTGTAGATGACCAAGGTGCCGCCCTCGGGAATGGTGACCTCGGTCACCGGCCATGACGGCGGGTCGAGCAGGCCAAGAATGGGGCCCCGCTCCTCCACCTCGATGAGCGCGCCGGTGTCGCCGGACATCACGATTGGCCTGGGGTGCCCGGCAAGTGCGATCTCGGCGCGGCCGTCGGGGTACACGTGGCAATGGCACATGGTGGAGAAGATCCCCTGTTCGCGTTCGCCCGGGCCAACCACGAGGCCGTTCAGCACACCCAGTACGCGCTGCGGGTCGGGATCCACCTCAACCAGCGCCCGCCACCCAAATCGCATGCGCGCAGCTCGTGCGGCCGGCTCGGCACCGTGCCCGGCGACATCGCCCACCACTACTACGAGACTTCCATCAGGGAGCACCCGGGCGTCGTAGAAGTCGCCCCCGATGGCCAGCCCCGGGCTCATGGGCAGATAGCGGGCCGCCAGGCGCAGACCCGGAACCGCGGGCAAGTTCTCGGGAAGGAGACCCTTCTCCACCGTGCGCCACAGGCGCCGCTCGGCGCGCGCGGCCTCGGTACGGCGGGCGCTGGCCTCGGCCGCGTCACGCTGCACCACCACCTGCCCCTGCATCTCGTTAAACGACTCCACCAGTTGGTCAACCTCACGCGCAGCGTGATCCGGCAGCGGCACCATCTCGCCCGTGCGGCCCGCAGCCACGCGTCGCACTCCCTGCAGCAGCGATCCAAGCGGGGCACCCACCCGGCGCCACAACAGGCGCGTGGCTCCCAAAACGGTAAGCACGGCGAGAACGGACCCGAGGAGGAGCGCGAGAATGGTGAGTGTGCGCCGGCGGTCGGCACGGCGAAGGGCAGTCTCACGCTCGCGCTCCACAAGCCCCCGGAGTTCGGCCTGCTCTGCTCGCAGCGCGTCGAGGCGGGCCTTGTCGATGCCCTGATTGATGCGATCTACCGCACCCTGGATGTTGCCCTGCTTGCGCAGGTCAATGAGGGTCGCGGCCTCCGAGAACCACAGCTTTGCGGCGCGGTCGATCAAGGCCACCGACTGCTCCAGCGTGGGGCTGCCAGCCACGAGCCCCTGCAGCCGCGCGATGCTGCGCGGGTACGAGGCCTCGGCCTTGACGTACGGCACCAGATAGTTGGGCCGGCCAGTCAGTGTGTACCCGCTCACGCCGGTCTCGGCATTCAGCAGGTCGGCGAGGATGGATTCGGCCGTGGTGGCGCGCGTGACGGCCGTCTGCTGATCGTCGCGGTACGACGCCGTCGATGAGTACACGCCAATGATGGCCAGCGCGCTGAGCACGCCGAGCACCAGACCCACGCCCACCACCACGCGCGTGAGAAGCCCGCGCAGCGAGGGGGTCCCGCGACCGCGGAGCACCGACCAGAGGCCGCGCCTGTCCGGATCCCTCATGGAGTCGCCGCCGCCCCGAAGGGACTCAGGCGGCGTCCGACGGAGGGCCGTCTGCCACGAGTCGCTGGATTTCATCGAAGGTGTCGGGCCGCGTGAGAATCACCAGGGTGTCGTTGGCCCTGATGGGTTCATCCGGATGGGGCATGGGAAGTGCCCCCTCCGTGCGCAGGATGGCCACGATCGTGCCGCCCGTGGTCCGGCGTATGCGACAGGTCTGCACGGTACGGCCCACAAGCGGGCTGTCGGCTGGGATGTCCACCCATTCGAGTGCCAAGTCTTTGAGCGCCACGTCAAGGTGCTCGGCAAGCTCCGGCCGGTACACCACGCCCCCGAGGATGGACCCCAGCTGGCGGGCCTCGTCGTCGGTGAGGACGAGGACGTCGTCGGCGGCCTCGTCGGGGTCGCTGCGGTGGTACACCTCGCGCCGCCCGTCGGTGTGCACGATGGCGCACACGTCCTCGCCGCGGATGGTGTGCATAGTGAATTTCTTGCCGACGCCGGGGAGGCGTGTCTCTCGGACCTCAATCACGAACGTTCCTCCTCGTGGGCGACCACCGCTGCGCTGGGTTTCCGGGATCGGAACAACGCGCGTCCGATCGTTCGGGATTCTCTCATCAGTAGCACTCCAATGAGGGCTGTGACCAGCACGAGTACACCGGCGAATGACGTAATACGCTCTCGAAAGCCAGGATCGAGCGCCACGCCGAGGGCTGCGATCTGGGCAAGGATCAGCGAGAACTCACCGCGGGCGATGAGGCTCGACCCCACCGTGAACGACTGCCGGCGCGAAAATCCGCTGCTGCGGCCGGAGAACCAGCCGGCGACGAGCTTGCCACCCACGGCCACGACGGCGCCGATGAGGATCCACTGCCAGATCTCCGAGGCCGACCTCAGGTCGATCTGAAGGCCGAATGCGAAGAAGAAGATGGCCGCTGCGAAGTCGCGCAGGCCATACAGGTGCCGCTCGATACGATCTCGTGCCTCGGTATCGGAGAGCAGGATTCCCACCAGCAGTGCCCCGATGGCGGCCGACAGGCCTGCCCACTCCGCCAGCGCGGCTGCAGCCAGCAGTAGTGCAAGGGCAGCCAGCACCAGTCGCTCGCGCTCGAGGTACGGACTGATGCGATTGATGAACTTGGGCAGATAGCGACTCGCCACCAGGAATGCGGCCACGAATGCCACCACAATCACCGTACGCGCCGTGATCATGCCCGCACTCACCGTCTGGCCCACCGCCAGTGCAGATGCGATGGCCAGAAATACCGCAATGGCCATGTCCTCAAACACAAGGATTCCCAACACCAGGTCGGTCTCATCGTCGGCTAGCCGTCGGAAGTCGAACAGGGCCTGGATGATGATGCCGCTGCTCGACACGTAGATAATGCCGGCCACGATGAGGGCCTCGGCGCTCACGCCGAACAGGGCCACGCCCACCGCAAACCCCAGGCCGCCATTGATCACCAGGTCGATCACCCCACCTCGCACCACCAGATTGCGTGCCTGGATGAGGCGCTCGAGGCTGAACTCAAGCCCCAGATAGAACAGCAGCAGGATGATTCCGAGCTCGCTGATGAGGTACAGCGGCTCACCCTGAAGGAGGGCGGAGGGGAATGGCTCGTAGGGCCCCAGCAGGATGCCCGCGATGATGAACAGCGGGATGGCCGAAAACCTGAAGCGCTCGCCGATGATGGCGGCGGCGGCAACCGCGACCAGAATGATCGCGAGTTGCCCGAGAAGGCTCATCCGCCCCCGCCCAGCGCGCTGCCCACGAGCTCGGAGATGTGGCCTACCTGCTCGCGCCGCATACGGGCAATGAGCCCCGTGGTGATGTCACGGGCGATTGTGGGGCCGCGGTACACCATGCCGGTCCACACCTCCACCAGCGAGGCGCCGCTGGCAAGGCGGTCCCACGCCTGATCGGCATCCATGATGCCGCCCACGCCGATGATCACGAGATCCCCACTGGCACGGCGGGCGGCGATGCGGGTGGCCTCATCCGCACGGGCACGAAGTGGGGGCCCCGACATGCCGCCCTGCTGTGCCGCCGCCGGGTCGGCGGGGTTCGTGAGCCCCTCCCGCGAGATGGTGGTGTTGGTGAGCACCACGCCGGCCAGCCCCAGTTCTCCCGCAAGGTCAACGGCATCCTCAATCTGTGCATCCGGCAGGTCGGGAGCCAACTTGACCAGAAAGGGCATGGGGGCGCGTCCGTCGCGGGCACGCATCGAGGCATCCTCATCGCGCAGCGCGCCAAGAATCGCCGTGAGGTGATCGCGGTCCTGCAACTCGCGAAGCCCCGGGGTATTGGGCGACGACACGTTGACCACAACCAGATCCGCCACGCCACGAAGCAGGCGGTACGAGGCCACGTGATCGGCCGGGGCGTCGTCGAGCGGGGTCACCTTCGACTTGCCGATGTTGACCGCAACGGGAATTCCGGCTCCGGGCCCCTCGCGGGCGGCAGCGATGCGCCGGGCGGTGACCGCCGCACCGTCGTTGTTGAAACCCATGCGATTGACGATGGCCTCATCATCCACCAGGCGGAAAAGGCGGGGGCGTGGGTTTCCCGGCTGCGCACGGGCCGTCACGGTGCCGATCTCGGCGAATCCAAACCCGAGGCGTCCCCAGGCGCGTACCGCCCGGCCGTACTTGTCGTAGCCGGCCGCAAGCCCCACCGGGCCTGCGAAGTCGAGATCCATCAGCCGCTGATACACCGAGGCGTCGCGAGTGGCCATGTAGCCCTTGGCGGGCATTAGCAGCGGGCCGCCCACCTGCAGCGCACGCAGCGCGGCCTCATGGGCGCGCTCGGGATCCATACGAAATACCGTGCGCCGGATGATCGCCGGCATCCCCATCAGCCAGCCGCCAGCCGGTCGCATACCCCAGCAAGTGCCAGGTCCATCTCCGTGATACCGCCCTCCGAGTGCGTGACCAGCCTGATGGTGACGGTGGTCCACCGGATGTCGATGTCGGGGTGGTGGTCGGCGGCCTCCGCGGCCTCGGCCACGGCGTCCACGAATTGGATGCCGCGGATGAACCCCTCATCGAACGTGAAGGCCTTCACCAGCATGCCCTCGACAACGCCCCAGCCGGGGAGCGCGGCGAGCGCGGCATGCAGTTGGTCGTCTCCCAATGGCGGCATGGACACACCCTAGCGAGCGCACGGGCTGCGACACTCCGCGTGTGGCCAACGCTCCAGCCGCGCAGCCCAACCGCATAACGCGGATGGAGCGGGGCGCCGGCTGGCTGGCCCGCAGGATCGCGGGGCCGGGAAACCAGTAGCCCCGCTCCCTTCTGCGGCATCCGATACGGGGGGCGCCGGCCCGTGGTTTCGCTGCCTTGTCCCGGCTGCGCGCATGGCCCAGCACACCAGCGGGGCCGCCTGACCCGCACGGCGCGTTACCCTTCGTGGGCGCCGTTAGCTCAGTTGGTTAGAGCAGGGGACTTTTAATCCCAAGGTCCTGGGTTCGAATCCCAGACGGCGCACTTTCTGCGCACCCATCCGTATGGGTCCATAGGCACCCATCCGAATCCTCCCCTAGGGTCTGTCGTGCACTACGGACGTCGGTCACCCCTCGGGGTGCCAAGTGGGAAGCCGGTGAGAATCCGGCGCGGTCCCGCCACTGTGATCCGGGAGTGAGGGCATGGGCTTTTGCCAGCCACTGGGGGGTGACCTCCGGGAAGGCGTGCTCCTCACACTTGACCGGAGAGCCAGGAGACCAGCCGCCGCTCCGTCACAAACAGACACCTCCGAGGAAAGAGGGATCAGTGACGATTTACACACGCATTGCGTGGGCAGTTGCCTGCGCGGCACTCTTGGGGATTCCGGCGGCAGCGATGGCCGACGGCGACGCCAGCATCCGGGCCGAAGGCCCGGACGGCACCGTCCTCCCAGAGCGCTTGGCAAACGTACCGACCGGCGGCACCAGCACCCTTGTTGACCCCAGTACCGGCGAAACGACGATCGTGCCCAATAACCGGGGGACGTCGTTTCTCCTTCGCACCGCCGAGGCTGCCGGGTTGACGGTCGGATTCCGCGTGTACAACTTTGGTACGCCCAGCGCGTTGATCACGCGTATCGGATCTGTTGCCTCACCATCAGACTGGTCGTGGTCCTGGATGCTCAAGGTGAACCATCTCACGACATCCGTGGGCAGCGATGACGTCGAGATCAGGCCCGGAGACCAGATCCTCTGGATGCCAAGTGTGTATGGAGTCCCGGACTTCGAACTTGACGTCGTGGCGCCGGCCGCTCCCCGGGTCATCGGCGAGGCCTTCAGTGTTCGCGTCGACCGATACAACGACAACGCGGTGCGCACGGCCGGTAGCGGGGTCACCGTGGCCTACGGAACCCAGACCGTCACTACTGGTGCAGACGGCACTGCAACGCTCACCACCCTGCCCGGGTGGAACAACGTGGTCGCCACTGCCCCCCATCCGGGCAACATCGGCAGCATCCGTGATTCGGCACGGTCATGTGGCTTCGTCGCCGGTCGACCGGAGGAATGCGGTTTGGATCCAATCGCCGCGCGGCTTCCTGATGTCGCTCCGAACTCCGACATCTCGTCAGTCGGACCGCTGCGCGCGTACGCCACTGTGAACGGCCGCCTGATCGACCTCGAGGTGGCGGTTCCGGTGCGAGGAAAGGGCCCGGTGGCTATCTCGCCCACCGACCTCGGAGACGGGTCCCTCACGTCCGGCGAGCGCCGGGAAGTGGCGGGCAAGATGGCATCGTCCGTGGCATGGCAGCTCAACCGCCGAACCGCCGAGGGCGACGAGACGGTGGCCCCGCCGACGGGCACCCGCTGGCGTGCGGCATGGCTTGGAAGAACCACGACGGTTGCGCCGCTCGCAGATGGTGAGGCGGTAGTGAGCATGCGTGCACCATCGCAGGCAGCCAAAAACACGAATGCGCGCACTGCGCAGGTTGCCACCGAGCGCCTGGCCGCCTGTGGGCTCGATACCCGTGCCACGGTTGCCACGCGCTTCGGGTACAGCATGGTGGTAATCGCGTCACCCGCACGAGGTGGGCGCGCTTGCCTCGCCCGTGAACGCGGATAGTGCGTCTGCGCTCCATTGTCGCGAGCGCGGCTGGGGCCGTGGCGATCATCGCCATGGCCCCAGCCGCGCTCGGCGCGACAGCGGCCGACCGCCAGGTGGCCGCCAGGGCAACCGCGTGGCTCACGCAGCAGGACGTTGCGGCAATGCCGGCAGGGCAGCAGGCGGACATCATCACGAGTCGGCGGCTCACCGGCGCATCGCCCGCCGCACTGCGCCCAGCGCTTAAAACCCTGGGGCGCACGGCCGCTGCATACGCAACCACGCCGGGGGCAATGGCGAAGGTCGTGATCGCCCAGCGCGCAGCAGGTATGTCGGGTGCGCTCGGAGGGCGCAACTATCTTGAGCGTTTGCAACGGAGCGCCCGCGGGGGCCGCTTCGGACGGACTGCCTTCGACCAGTGCCTGTCAATGGTGGCGCTGCGCGTTGCCGGACGTCCAATCCCGCCCGCGGCTGTGACTGCGCTCACCGGCTCACGCTCAGATTCCGGTTGGTCGTTCTCCTTGACGTCCTCTCAACCACCCGACGTGGACAGCACCAGCATGGCTGTCGTGGCGCTGCGCGCTGCGCGCGTGCCGGCATCTGACCCGGCGATCCGGGATGCGCTCACATGGCTGGAATCTCAGCGGGCGGATGCTGGCTGGACGCTCTTCAGCGGCGGGGCACCAAGCACCGACAGCACCGCCCTGGTTGCACGCGCACAAGTGGCCGCCAGTGTGAGCGCGGGCGTGGGGCTCGCGTTCATCCGCGGGCTTGCCGAGCCGTCGGGCGCCATCGCCAACACGCGCGCAGCGCCCGAGAGCCGACTGCTCGCCACCATCGCATCGGTGCCCCCGCTTACCGGCATCTCACTGGCCAACGGCTTCAGGGCCGGTTAGGCCGCCCGGCTGCCCTCTCCGAGCGCGGCATGGGGAATGGCCCCACCTGAGTGAGGCACTGTGCGACTACCTCGGCGCGGGGTGCACAGGCATCAAGGATGTCGTTGCCCCCGGCGATACCCATGAGCACCCCGGCGTTGAATGAATCGCCCGCCCCGCAGGTATCCACTCAATGGGGCCCCGGCACGACGTGACGCGGTGCCGGGGCCCCAGGTCTTACATTCCGACGATCTGTTTCACCTTGGCGAAGAAGTCATCGGGGCTGAGGATGCCATCGCTCACCAGCCCGGCAAGCGTTCGGATCTGGGTGATCTCGTCACCGATCGCAGGTGCTGCCGGAGGGGCGGCCTGCTGTGCCTGCGGCTCCTGGTCGGCCCAGTTCTGCTGCTGGCGACGCTGTACGCGACCGCTTACCGCCGATGCGGTCCCTGCGATGACGGCCGTACGGCCCATGGTGCGAACAAGTCCCATGTGTTCTCCCCTGTTCCTAGTTGGACTCGAGGGCGTCCAGCGCCTCGAGCACGTCCTGGTGCGGAATGCGCTGGCTTGCCACCAGCATCCCGCCATTGCGGCGCACGGCTGCGGCAAATGGCGCGGCCCAGCGGTTCTCGTACAGCAGGATGAGCGCGGCCTCGCCGGGCTCCAGTGCCTCACCGGCGTTCGTGGCGTCCTCATCGGCCAACAGGCCGCTGCGGGCACCCTCGAACATGACGACGTCGTTCACGCCATCGCCGTCCAGGTCGGTGACGGCGATACCGGTGACGCTGCCGTCATCGTTCTTCCTCACAAACAGGGCATCGAGAATGCGGATGATGCCCCGCTCCACCAGGTCAACCAGAATCGGTGCAGCTTCACCCGTGAGCGGCGCGCCCTTGGGGTAGGCCACCACCACCACGTCAATCGGTCCCATCTCGTCAAGTTCCTCAGCCATGTGTGCTCCTCTCATGCGCCGGCCACTCGCCGGCCCCGTTGGCAAGCGTACGCGCCCCCACCACGCCACGGTGTCCGGAAATCCTCCGGAATCCGCGACATGGCACCGCATCACCCACCGCCTTACACAGTTACTACGGTGATGGAGGCGAAATACCCCTCATTTCCCCCATGTGCGTAACCGAAGGCCCTCAGGTGATCCGTCGCTGCGCCGCGGCACTCGGGTGATCACCACATCAAGATCTATGTGGCTGTCGCCTCCACAAAGAGTTCCCAGGCCATCACGTCGGGGTCGGTGCCCAACCCGTAGTAGTCGCGGGCCTGTTGCGCGAGCTCGGGTGAATCGAGAAACACCACTTCCATTCGGTCAAGGCGAAACCCCGCCTCGGCCAGCACCGCGCGAAGGCGCAGTGGGGAGTAGAAGATCTGGGTGATGCCCTGCTGCCGCTCGGCGAACCGGCATTCCTCAAGGTGTACCTGATCCAGGATGGCCCTATCGGGCTGCAGGTATCCCATCTCGAGCGGGGCATGGATTGACGCGAACAGCCCGGCCAGCGCCCCGCCATCGGGAACTGCCTGACGGAATGCCCTGAGAATCGCCCGGTTCTCCTCGTCGCTGTCGGACAGCACGGAGTTGATCGTGATGATCAGGTCGGCCTGCTCACCGCAGCCATCGGTCGCGATGTCGGCGCCCACCCATCGCGCACGGGGGTCGTCCATCCGGGTGGCCGCCACCTCGACCACGCCCGGGAAGTCCACGCCCACCACGCACTCGACGGTGGCGACGCGATCGAGCAGTGCCCGCTGAATACTCACGTTCGACCCGCATCCGGCAACCAGCACCCTGCGTGGTCCCCGGCGCTCGGCCACCTCGACGCACCGCGACACGACCACCTCATCCTGCGAGACCGTGAACACGCCCTCGTAGTCGTTGTCGCGGTGCTCGGCTTCCCA
>Ga0208960_1002005_pt1 | contig 10582 bp, 5 predicted proteins | sample GreLakmeON33MSRF_FD_187703 | JGI IMG/M metagenome (GOLD analysis project Ga0208960, IMG submission 187703) | Freshwater lentic microbial communities from great Laurentian Lakes, MI, USA - Great Lakes metaG ON33MSRF (SPAdes) | ecosystem: Environmental > Aquatic > Freshwater > Lake | place: Great...
CTTTCTGCGATGTCACTCGTCATGAGTCCTCCAGGCGCTCCTGCGGGCATCCGTTTCACCGTCGGCTTCACACTCGACCCAAAGACAATGGATGTACTGACGCCAGCAATTTCATTTGATACTGCAGGCCGCAAGGCTGTTGCATCACAAGACGAAATGGTTCCAACTCGTCCTGAAGCAATCGCAGTCGGCGCAATGGCCCCAGGATTCTCTTTGCAGGATCTCAGTGGAAAGACTGTAACGCTTGCTGATCTGCGTGGCAAAATTGTTGTTATTGATTTCTGGGCAACTTGGTGTGGACCTTGCCGCAAGGGCCTGCCATCGATCAATGCTCTCGCTCAATGGGTTGCCGAAACCAAGCAGCCAGTTGTCGTCTTGGGAATCAATGTCTGGGAACGAGGAGACAACACCGTCGAGAAGTCGAAGGAGTTCTGGACCAAGCAAGCATTCGTCTTCCCAACACTGCTCGATCATGCTGGCGATATCGTGAAGCAGTATGGTTTCGACGGCATTCCTGCAACCGTCATCATTGGTATGGATGGAAAAGTTGTGAATGTCCATACAGGATTTGATCCAAAGAGCGATTTGGTAGGTGACTTGAAAGCCGAGATTCTTAAGGCAATCGGTACAAAAGGCTGATCCAGTTTCTGATTTATTTTCATTGAAAAGTTCTGCGCGTGTCCGACAACAATGACATTTTCTATGTTGTTGATGGGCACGCGCAGTTTTTTCGTGCCTATTACGCAATTCGCGGTGGAATGACGAGTCCGACAACGAACGAGCCGACGCACATGGTCTATGGCTTCGTTGGGATGATGATGCGTCTTCTTCGTGAACAGCGACCGACATCGCTTGCGTTGGTGATCGATGCAGCGGGGGATCAGCGGACTTTTCGTTCACAGATTTATGCTCAGTACAAGGCAAATCGAACGCCGCCGCCGCTGGATTTTCATGGGCAAGTGCAAAGGTGTCTTGAATTCACCAAACTTCTTGGGGTTCCAGTCTTTGCAATAGAGCAAGTCGAAGCAGATGATGTCATCGCAACAATCGCACGGCGAGTGCAACGCGAAAAGTCTTCGATGCGAATGCGAATTGTTTCTCGCGACAAGGATCTTTCACAGCTTGTTGATGCGCAGACAACGCTCTTTGATCCTCAAACTGGGATCGATCTTGGGCCAGAGCAACTCTTCGAAACCAAAGGCGTTCGCGCCGATCAAGTCGCAGACATGCTCGCCCTTATGGGAGATACTTCTGACAACATTCCCGGAGTCGCTGGAATCGGTCCCAAGACTGCTGCTCAATTGATCACAACATATGGTTCGATCGACGGTCTCTTGGCGAATCTCGATGCGCTGACTCCCAAGCGGCGTGATGCGATTGTCGCCGCACAAAGCACGTTGGCACTTGCACGACAACTTGTCGCGTTGAAGGAAGATTGTCAGATCGATTTCTCTTATGACGCAGCGCGCTTGGATTTGAATCGTGCGAACGTTCCTGCAATCTTGGCTCTGCTTGGTCTACTTGGATTTAGTCGCTTGCGAGGCGAAGTGGAAACTCTGCTGACTGGAAAGTCCTCCATTCCGGCTGTGGATACTCGCACTCCAGCGCAAACAACACCGCGTGCAATCACGCCTGCGCCAAAGGTCGCACGCCGCACATCTGCTGATGACGCCGCTGACGCTCCGCTCTTTGCAGCACTGATTGATGCTGAGCAATCAATAACGACTGAGGGAGCAGCGATTGCGCTCACGCACCCAGTTCATAGTGCTGAGTACACACTTGCTCGTACCGCCGCTGAAATTCAAGCCGTGATCGCAGATGCGCGTGCGGCGTCTGCGAAAGGAATGCGGATTGCGTTCGACACTGAAACAGATTCTCTCAACAAGGTTATCGCTCGACTTTGTGGGGTGAGTCTTTCTTGGCGCAAAGGTCAGGGGGTTTACATCCCAACCCGTTCGCCAGATCCTTCGTCGCATTGTTCGACGACCGAGGCCCTCGATCTCCTTCGATCTTTATTCGAAGACGCGACCGTTGGCAAAGTAGCGCACAATGCAAAGTTTGACATTCAAGTTCTACGGCGTCACGGTGTCGTCGTGCGTGGTCTTGTAGGCGATTCCATGGTTGCGTCGTATGTTGTCGACGCAACGCGCATGAGTCATTCGCTTGATTCTCTTGCACAATCTCAGCTTGATTACACGTGCGTTCCAATCAAGGATTTGATTGGCAGCGGTGATTTTCAGCGAACATTCGATCAAGTTCCGATTGCTCTTGCTGCGCCATATGCATCGGAAGATGCGGATATCGCTTTGCGTCTCGATCAAATCTTGACCGATCGAATTGATGTGGATGGACTTGGTGCTTTGTACAGAAACATCGAAGTGCCATTGATCGATGTTCTTGCAGAATTGGAATTCAACGGCATTCTTGTCGATGCACCAGAGTTGGAAAAACAGTGCCTGCGACTTTCCGCGACGACTGAGGAATTTCGCAATTCGATCATCGCGCTTGCTCCTCATGCATTCAACCCAGATAGTCCAAAACAATTAGCGGCTGTTCTCTTTAATGCGCCGACTGCGCAACCCCCTGGATTAGGGCTAAAGGCATCTAAGAAAGTACAAGGCGGACCGAGTACGGGAATTGAAGTTCTCGAGAGATTGGCAGGGGATCCAACTGTCGAAAGCGAATTGCCAACTCAGATGATCGAATATCGACGGCTGAAAAAATTGGTGGGGACATATCTTGAGGCATTGCGTCACGCAATCGAACCTACGACTGGGCGGATTCACGCATCATTCCATCAAACGGGCACGGCGACTGGACGATTGTCCTCAAGCGATCCCAATATGCAGAACATCCCCATTCGCACGCAGGTTGGCCGCGATATTCGCCGTGCTTTTGTTGCTCCGCCTCAGTATGAACTGCTTGCGTGCGACTATTCACAGATCGAACTTCGCGTCTTGGCGCATTTGGCAAATGATCCTGCGATGATCGCTGCATTTCAAGCAGGCATCGACATCCACACTGCAGTCGCTGCTGAAGTCAACGGTATAGATTCTTCACAAGTGACAGATCAACAACGCAGCGGTGCGAAGATGGTCAACTTTGGAATCATCTATGGGATCACACCTTGGGGACTGGCGCGTCGACTCGGTGCTGGAACAACTCCTTCGCGTGCACGCGAGATCATCGATGGATATCGACAACGGTTTTCACGCATCGACGCATTTCTCATTCAGTGCGTGGAAGAAGCTAAGAGCCAAGGCTTTGTGACAACACTGTATGGTCGTCGCAGAGCGGTACCACAAGTGCACTCACCCAATGCTGGCGAGCGCTCTCTTGGCGAGCGAATGGCAATCAACACCGTTGTCCAAGGCACCGCCGCCGATCTGATCAAGATCGCAATGGTCAATATTCATAAAGAGTTGCAGACCACATTTCCAAATGCGCGAATGTTGCTGCAAATTCACGATGAATTGCTCTTCGAAGTTCCATCATCGGAATTGAGCGTTGTTCAGCCTTGGATCGTAAAACACATGGAATCTGCAGCAATTTTGCGAGTTCCGCTGCGTGTTGAATCTTCGAATGGCGTCAATTGGTTTGATGCGAGTTAAGCAGAAACACTGCGATAATGTTTGGGGATAAGGTCGCAGATATCCCTGAGGTTGACGAACATCGGCGCTGCGATAACATCACCTATTCGGAATCGTTTGACGGTTTCGGAGTTACTTGGGGCGGTAGCTCAATTGGTTAGAGTACCGGCTTGTCACGCCGGTGGTTGCGGGTTCGATTCCCGTCCGCCTCGTTTCATTAACCTCCGCATGCGGCTTCGCATACGGAGGTTTTTTATTTCCTCGTTACAGTCTGTCAAGATTCTGAGTGACTGTGAGTACGCCATTTTATGTTGCATCCAATGGATGGTCGTTGGAAAGAAGCGGGAACTCGACCATCAAGAATCGCATCAAGTGCTGCTCGCAAATCTGAGCCATTTACGGGTGTTTCACTTTTCGGTCTGCTGTCGTCGAGTTGACCGCGATACACCAACTGATGTCCCGCATCGAAGAGGAAAAAATCTGGAGTGCATGCTGCGTCGAATGCTCGCGCAACTTCTTGTGTCGCATCGTGCAAGTATGGGAAAGTCCATCCTTGTTTCTTCGCCATTTCAATCATATTGCTTGGTGAATCACTGGGATATGTTTCTGCGTCGTTCGAGCAGATTCCAATAACTGCAATGCCACGAGTGGGATACTCGCTTCCCAGTTTCGCCAATTCGGTTTGCATGTGAACAACGTATGGGCAGTGATTGCAAATGAACATCACCAACAGTGGTTTGCCGTTGAAGTCGGTATTGCGAAAAGTCCTGTCAGTGATCGTGTCAATCAATCCGAATGAAGGACATGAAGTTCCAAGTGGAAGCATGGTGGATGGGGTGACTGCCATTGTGCGACTCCTGATGAAAATGTCTGAGCACCGAACACGCCGAACGATGATGATGCCATACTAATCCATGATGCCACAGAGACCAGCAGATGATGATCGAGATGAAGATCCAACGGACGAAGATATCGAAAGATTTTCGGCGCCTGTTGTTGGTCGTTGCCCAGAGTGCGGTCACCATGTCATCGAAGACGCAGATATTTGCCCCAAGTGTCACGCATTTTTATGGGATGGTCCTCAGACGCAGAAGAAGTCAAAAATGCAAAGCATGCGCGGAATCTTTCTATTGCTGACGATTGTTCTGATTCTCACGCTGAGCGGTCTCATGGCTGTACTGCTTCGCTGATGCGTTGCTTTTCAAACGCTGGGATTTCAACCGCACTTGAAAATTGAACAAGAACTGCTACCGGCGGAGATTTGCCAGCTGAAAGTTGCAGCAAACTTATTGCAACTGAATGCACGAGATTTTCGACATGACCGCGGGCCATTCGCTCTGCAGCAAGCATGCATTCTGGTCGTTTGGCGATTTCGAGTGCACGTGGTTTCAGTTGGCTTTTCGCTTTCGCAGTGAGAGCGTCTTTCCCAGACCACGGATTGATCGTTTGAATTCCGCTGCCCAGTGAAAGTGTTTCAATACCTGCCTCGTCGATTGCGATGAACTCTTCATCGACCTGTGGCGATGGCATTTGGCAATAGACAGCAATTCCGCGTTCGCCGGTTCCTTGATCCACTGTGAAACTCCAACGAAAATTTTCGATAGTGAGTTTGTCGAGTGGGATGAAATACTGAACCCCAACCTCACGCGCAGATGCTTGCCCGAGCACCGTTCCCACTGCGGATGTTTCGACGATCTGCGCCAAGACATCAACGCGCAGCGATCCCACAACAAGCTTCCCATGATCATCAAACCGGCGAATTCCAGCAAGAATTGCTGTGCGAATCTCAATCTTGGGTTTGAGAATTCCACCAAGCCAATCGAAAACCCCACGAACTGCGTCGCTTCCAGCTTGAAGTAGAGTCGCCGGGAGACGAAAGACTTCACGGATAATGTGTGCAAGGCCCAAGACTGCCGCACTCAACACAACGACTGCAGCGATCACTAACAATGAGAGCGTCGGTTGACCTTGTTGAAATAAAAGGACTGCGACGACCAAGAGAAGAATAAAAGCGATGGCTCCAACGACCACAGGAGTACCGAATTTTCTCGGCAAATTAGTCAAAATCGTAAAGCCCCCCGGAAAGAAAAAATGCCCCCTGAAGGATTCGAACCTTCGACCCGCTGATTAAGAGTCAGCTGCTCTACCAACTGAGCTAAGGAGGCGCGATACGGGCAGGAAGTATAGCGGTCTTGTGAATCTTTCGTCATTTCTTCCCACAGCACTGTTTATATTTTTTACCAGATCCGCAAGGACAGTTCTCATTTCGTCCTACAGCCATCGGACCCCCAATCGGCACAACCACTTTTGGTGCTCGATTCATTGATGTTCCCGATGCAGCAACTGCTGCAGCGGTCCGACCTGCTGGAGCACCTGCTTGCTCGGCGATTGCGATGTCTCGCTCTTGTGCTTGTGTCGGAACGACCGATGCAATTTGAGCGCTCACCTTTGGTTCTGCGATCTTTTCTGCAGTCTGATCGATTTCCGATTCGTTGGTGACAACAGGAGGTGTTGGAGGACGCATGGCTTGTGGCGACAATTTTCCCTTGAATACCAAGTCGGTCACTCGTTCGCGCACATTTGACAACATCTCGCCAAACAGTCTGGAAGATTCCTTCTTGAATTCAATCCGCGGATCTTTTTGGCTGAATGATCGAAAAGAAATCGAATCGCGCATTTGATCCATACTGTGCAAGTGATCTTTCCAAGCTTGGTCAAGAATCTGGAGCAGCACAAAGCGTTCGAATTGTTCGAGTTCTTCTCGAAGCAAACGCATGAGCCTTTGTCGTAGGAAACTTTCTGGATCGCTCTTGACTTCAGCTCGTTCTGAATCGGTCATGCGAATGAAAACGTTCTGGACCAACCATCCATCGACTGCATCTGTCATGAGTTCTGCGTTTTCAGCAGCAGCAGGTGTTGCGCTGCGCAGTGCGGCAAGAATTCTCGTCACGCGATCATTGATGCGATTGGAATCCCATGTTTGCGCTTCCACCAACAAGATTCGCCGAAGTTCAGCGGGATCTGCAGACGGAAGTGCCTGTGGAGTCCAGTTCAATTCGAAGCGACCCCGTGCCCAACCACAAAATTGAGTCAGCGATGCTTCGGGAAAAGCTTGGATATTGATATTCACGAATTCAATGGCAAAGTCGATCGGATACTCCAACTCTCGTTTGCGATATGCCTCTCGAACAGCCTCTTGCAATCGTCGCGTTGCTTCGATTGGCTCGCGCATGGCGCCCATCTTTTCCACATCAAGCGGTGAACCGATCATTCGCTCAGCCCAGTGCATCAGATCTTTCACGCCATAACCAGGCAAGAGATATGGTTCGAGCGGACTGAGATCGATCGTTGCAAACTTTGCATTTGATGCCGCCTCGAGGCGTTGAACAACTCCAAGTCGTCCTTCTGTCTCGATGATCTCATCTGTAATAACGACGCCATACGTGTTGAGCGCCCATTCAATCACTCCAGCACGATCCCATTCGGAAGGATCAGAATCCTCGGGGATGTATTCGCCAATGGTGACATTGATCTGCGATGCGGCCTCTTCAGGTGCATCGGTCAAGATAGTTTTCATCACCTGATCACGGTCTTTGCCCTTGAAACGTTCGGCATCGATCATGACTCCAAATGCCTCCCAGACCCACTGCGAGATCGCGCCAGGAATATGCATTGGTGAGAGATACGTTGCAACTGCATCTGCAACCGCTTCGTCAAGAAACTTCAAGACAACATCTTTGATTGCTCGACCTTCGAGAATCGGCTGACGACGTCCATAGAAGTTTCGGCGCTGAACTTCCATCGGTTCGTCATAATCCAGGATGCTCTTGCGCATTTGAAAGTTTCGTTCTTCAACTTTGCGTTGAGCCTTCTCGACTGCACGAGAGAGCATTGGCGCTTCGATCGCATCACCTTCTTTCATTCCCATTCGACTGAGCACGTTGAGTGTTGTTCGTCCTGCGAACATCTTCATCAAATCATCATCAAGTGCGAGATAGAAACGCGTTTGTCCCTCGTCACCTTGCCGACCAGAACGGCCTCGAAGTTGATTGTCAATTCGGCGACTCTCGTGTCTTTCCGTTCCGACAATATGCAGTCCGCCGAGTTCGTCGACGGTTGGGAAGAATTTCAATCGATGAATGCTCCATCCAGCTTGATCGAGTTCCGATTCCAACGCTGCATTCGACATCGTTTGGATCTTCTTTGGTGGCAGATCACGCGCTTCAGTGACCCAGTATTGCAATAATTTTCGTCGCACCTCTTCGGCACTCATCGCTTCGATTTCCTTCGCGGACAACCCCATGGATCGACTGGCGATGTGACGATGAATAAGAACCAAACATGCTTCTTCGCCAGCAGCAGCATCTGCTTCGCGTGGCGCGATATCTCGGCGCTTCCAATGTTCAATCAATGCTGCAGGTTGCAGCGGAGTCAACTTAATGTCCGTACCGCGGCCCGCCATGTTGGTGGCAATCATCACCGCTCCGAGTTGACCTGCCCCGATGATGATCTCCGCCTCGCGTTCGTGTTGCTTTGCATTGAGAACTTCGTGACGAATACCATGCTTTTCAGTCAGCATGCGACTGAGCATTTCGCTTTTTTCCACACTGGTGGTTCCAACAAGCACGGGTGCTCCCGTGTCATGAATACGCTTGATCTCATCTACGATTCGTTCCCATTTATCTTTCTGCGACAAGAACACAAGGTCTTGTCGATCGATACGAACGATCGGAACATTGGTTGGAATCGACACAACAGATAATCCATAGATTTCATGAAATTCTGTCGCTTCAGTATCTGCGGTTCCGGTCATTCCGGAGAGACGCTTATAGAGTTTGAAATAATTCTGAATTGTGATGGTTGCCATCGTCTGCGTCTCTTCTTTGATACGCACACCTTCCTTCGCTTCGACAGCTTGATGCAAACCGTCTGACCATTGTCGTCCAACCATCTTTCGGCCGGTGTTCTGGTCAACGATCACAACTCCCAATTGACCATCCTCGTCGGCTGCGACGACATAGTCACGGTCGAGTTGATAGACCGTATGCGCTCGCACAGACTGTTCGAGAAGGTGGGGCATGTCCATGTTCTCGCCGACATAAAACGAACCAATCTTCGCTTCTTTCTGTGCTTCTTCCACACCTTCATGTGTCAATGTTGCACGCTTCTTGTCCATTTCAAGTTCGTAATACTGAATGAAGCGATCTCGCTCACGCTCAAGAACAGGCAATTGCTTGCGCGCATCTTCGAAGCGTTTCTTCATCGCAGGGACTAAAGCTTTATCGCGAGCATTGCGAATGTCACCTTCTGCCCCAGCCATTGCCGCACGACAATGTTGCAATTTGTCCTCAGCAGCCTGCCACTCTCTCTGCTTGCCTACAAGATAAATCGCCAAACGGTTCGACAAGTCATATCTCGGTTGAGCGTTGTACGCAGGTCCCGAAATAATCAACGGCGTTCGCGCTTCGTCGATCAGGGTCGAATCAACTTCGTCCACGATTGCGAAGTGACGAGAACGCTGCACTTGATCGACCGCGCGCACCTTCATGTTGTCGCGCAGATAGTCAAATCCAAATTCGCTTGTTGTTCCATAAACCACATCGCAGGAGTATGCAGTTCCCTTTTCGCTGGGTCTCTGCATATGCATCGGATGAATCGCACCGACCGTCAGACCGACTGCATAGAAGAATGGGAATGTCCAATCGCGATCGCGTTGAACGAGATAATCATTCACGGTGACGACATGGACCTGCTTATCTTCGGAAGCCGCCAAGTAACAAGCCATAGGACCAACAATTGTTTTACCTTCGCCTGTTTTCATTTCAGCGATGCGACCTTCGCTGAGAACAATTCCACCGATAATTTGCACATCGAATGGACGTGCACGAAAGGGTGGTCTGCTTTCTGGAAGGAGTTCGCGGACTGCTTGGTAGACCACGATTGGAATATCCATCAATTGCCATCCAGCAATATCACCGTGACAACCCCGCAGGTCTCCAGAAGGTTCGCGCGGAGCAGTGGCGGCCATGAGTGCCTGTGTTTCTAAGAATGCTTTGCGAGCTGGTTCTGGAAGGCGCTGAGGATCGAATCCAAGAGCTGGATTAAAAATGTTGCGGATACCAACGGAGCGGTCCATTGCTTCTCTTCCACACGCAAAGATTTCAGGAATCATGTCGTATGGCTTTTCGCCTTTGCGAACACGCTCACGGAATACATGAATCATTCCGCGAATCTCGGAGTCGCTTAAAGCCGCGAATTTCGATTCGAGTTCGCTGACTTTATCGACGATGCGCAGATAACGGCGCACCATGCGTTGATTTTGAGTTCCGAATGTTTTGCGGATAAAAAAGTCGATGACTGGAATTGGCATTTGAGAAAACTTTCAAGAAGGGGCGGGAGATTCCGCCGAGGTGTTATAAAGTTAAAAGTTGTACGCAGAACGCTCGCAATTGAGCGTCTTTCAGAGTCCTGAGCCCTTTTTCAAAGGCAGAGACTCATCAAGCATGAACGTACGGCGGAGGCACTGCTCCCAAACAAGCGTTGATCGATACCTGCGACCAGAAATTGGCCTGCAGCGCAGCATTTCTGTTGTTCTTTGATGCACGAAAGCAAATATCGCTAGTCGGAATCGCTCTCGCATTTGTACGAATGTCACACTTCCCATGCATGAAATCTGAATCGACCGCAACAATCTTTGAACTACCGAAAACGATAGAACTTCCCGTGCAGACAAGTGGCGTTCCGATCGCCGCAAGCGTCAGGAGGAGAGCAAAGAGAGTTGGGTGCAGAAGTGGAATCACGGTTCGTGCTATTGTGGCACCAAATCCTAGTCTCGGCAAGTAAATGTGTATTCTTTTTCGATTGGTCTTTGAAATCATCTTTAATTGGTCTTCTATTTGGGGTGGTAGCTCAGCGGTCCAGAGCCCCTGACTCATAATCGGTGAGACCTGGGTTCGAATCCCAGCCGCCCCATTTCACAGCGCAACGGCGCT
>Ga0208960_1002007_pt1 | contig 10575 bp, 10 predicted proteins | sample GreLakmeON33MSRF_FD_187703 | JGI IMG/M metagenome (GOLD analysis project Ga0208960, IMG submission 187703) | Freshwater lentic microbial communities from great Laurentian Lakes, MI, USA - Great Lakes metaG ON33MSRF (SPAdes) | ecosystem: Environmental > Aquatic > Freshwater > Lake | place: Great...
GGCCCAATCCGCTCCGGCCGCCGTCGAACGTCCCGACTGGCCCTTCCGCCTTCGCCGCCTTCCACTCAAGGGCACGCACGATATCTGGTGCCAGGCCCAACTCGCGCGCGCACTGATCCGCCACCGCCGCGAACTCCGCCACGCCACCGTCTATTTGCCTGAACCCGGGCCGATGATGACGATGATGCTCCTGCAATTTTTCCACGCCTTCCGCCCGCGACGCCTCGTGCTCACGTTTCACGGCTCGGAAATCCTCAAGTTCACCCGCAGCCCCTTGCGTCGCTGGCTCGCCGGACAACTCATCCGCCGGGCCACTCGCATCAGCACACTCACCCATTACACGCAGGAACTGCTCGTCGCTCATTTCCCCGCGGCCGCCGAAAAGATTTTCCTCACTCCCGGCGCACTCCGCTCCGACTTCGCCGTCGTCCCGCCCAAACCCGCGAGCCCTCGGAAAAAAATCGTCATTCTCACCGTCGGCCGCCTCCACCCGCGCAAAGGCCAACTCCTCACCTTGCAGGCGTTGCAAACCCTCGCACCCGACGTCCGCTCCCGCCTCGAATACTGGGTCGTCGGCGGCCAGAGCAAGGGTAACTACGAGACCCAACTCCGCGCCGCCGCCGCCGAAAAACCCGATCTCGCCGTCCGCTTCTTTGGCAACATTCCCGACGAGGAACTCTCCGATCTTTACGACCGTGCCGACATCTTCGCGATGACGAGCCTCAACCTCGAACACAGTGTCGAGGGCTTCGGCCTCGTTTACCTCGAAGCTGCCGCCCACGGCTTGCCGGTCGTGGCTCACGACGTCGGCGGTGTTTCCGAGGCCGTCAGGGAAGGCGTCACCGGCCTCCTCGTCCCACCCCATCGCCCCGCCCAACTGGCCGCGGCTTTTGAAAAACTCATCCACGACGAGCCATTGCGCCGCAAGCTGGGTGCCGCCGGTCGCGATTGGGCGACGCGCAACTGCTGGAAAGAATCGGCCGCGGCCCTCTTCAGTTCGTTCGACGCCGAGACCGAGCCATGATCTCCGTGCGCGCCCAGATCACCGTCCGCTACGCCGAAACCGACATGATGGGCATCGTCTATCACGCGAATTATCTTCCGTGGTTTGAAGTCGCCCGCACCCAGCTCCTCCGCGAGCAGGGCTTCCCTTACCGTCAGCTCGAGACCGATGGCTATCGCCTTCCCGTCCTCGAAGTCGCCGCCAAATACCGCCGTCCTGCGCTCTACGACGACACCCTCACGATCGTCGCCACCATTCGCGAAAAACCGCTCTTGCGCATTCGGATCGATTACGAGGTTTTCCGCGGCGACGAACTTTTGGCCACCGGCCAGAGCGCCCATGCGTTCTGTGATCTCACGGGTCGGCCCACCCGACCACCCGCAGCGTTCGTCGCACGGATGAACGCACTCTTTACGTAACGAGTCCGGCCTCCGCCGCATATTCCGCGAGCACCGTCGCGTCCGTCTCCGTCGCCTCCGCTCCCGCCAGCAGGGCCCGTCCGCCGAGGCGATACACCGCCCACACCGCATGCGCGCGCACCAACGCCAAATCATGGGCGCGTGCCAACTCGACCAATGGCGGCAACAACGCGGTATCACCCGAATTCCCCGCCACCACGCAGGCGTTGCGCAACAGCCCGCCCAGCTTCACGCGCTTGATCGCCGTCCGCCGAAACACCTCCGCGAACCGCACCGGCGTCAGCCCCAAGATTTCCCGCAACTCCAGTTCCGCAATGTCCCCCCGCACCGACAGCAGCATCTTCCGCCCTTCCTGCGCAAAGCGGTTCCACGGACACACCTCGAGACAGACATCACAGCCATAGATTCGTTGTCCGATCCCCGCCCGCAGTTCACGCGGAATAACCCCCTTGTTCTCAATCGTCTGATACGACACGCACCGTCGCGCATCCACCACACCCGGTTTCACAAAGGCGTCCGTCGGGCACGCGTCGAGACACCGCGTGCATTTTCCACACAACAGCCCGACCTCACCCGCCTGCTTCGTGTCGAGATTCTCCACTTTTTTCCGAATCGGTTCATCCGCCACGAACGCCACCTTGGTCAGAATCGCCGCCAGCAACAGCCAGTTCCCGTGTCGCCGGGAAATGAGCATCGCATTCTTACCGACAAATCCGATTCCCGCCCGCGCCGCCCACCCCCGCTCCAGTACCGGCCCCGTATCGACATAGTAACGATAGTCCCTTTCGCCCATCCCATAAAGCTCCTGCATGATTCGCCCGGCCGCGATTAACCCCAGCTTCACCGTGTCGTGGTAATCCTCGTTCAAAGCATAGCGCGCCCACGTCGGTCGCCCCGCCCTCTCGCCCACACCCACGCCTTGCGTGGGAGAAGCCACGCCCCCGTCGCGTTGACCACCCTCCGCATAACTGATCCCCAGCATGATCGCCGAGCACGCGCCCGGCAGCACGAGCTGCGGATCGATCCGTTTGTCCGCCGTGCGCTCCATCCAGCCCATCTCCCCGTGCAGGCCCGCGTCCAGCCAGGCCCGCAAGCCATCGTCGTGTCCGCTCGCCAGGGTCGCAAACCGCACTTCGTCAAAACCCACTTCGCCCAACCGCCGCCGCAATTCCTCCTGCCGCGTATCCATCAGCGTTGACCTCGCGCCCGCAGAAAATCCACCGCGTCGCGCCTCCACGCCCGCATCACGTGGCCCGCAATATCCATCAGCGGTCGCGAATCCGTGAGGATCACCGTGCCGGACTGCCGGTAGATCGACTCGCGCTGCGCGAACAGCGTGCGGATGCGCTCCTCGGGATTTTCCGCCACCAGCAGCGGTCGGTTCTGCTGCCGTGAGGTCCGCGCGAGAATCGTCTCCACCGACGCATGCAGACACACCACCACACCTTGGCTCTGCAACATCCCGAGCATCCCGGGTTGCACCACGAGCCCTCCGCCGCACGACACCACCGTTCGCTCCCCCGTATGCCCGCTCTCGATAAACGCCCGCTCCATCGCGCGAAACGCCGCTTCCCCCTCCTGCGCGAAGATCTCCGGAATGGTTTTTTTCTGCTGCCGCTCAATCTCGTGATCGCTGTCGACCATGTGAAAGCCGAGCTTGTGAGCCACGGCCCGGCCCACGGTGCTCTTGCCCGTGCCCATGAACCCAACGATGTAGAGATTGACGTCCGTTGCGTTCATCACGTGACCTCAGACGAAACGCACCGCCCGCCGCCTTGCCAAACACCAAAATCCCTATGACAGGCCCACGCCCCAATTTTACCTTCGCGAGCGATAACACCGCCGGTATTTGCCCCGCAGCGCTCGCCGCCCTCACCGCCGCCAACTCCGACTGCGTCCCCAGCTATGGCGACGATCATCACACCGCCCGCACAAAAAAACTCTTCGCCGAACTCTTCGAGACCGACTGCGACGTCTTCCTCGTCTTCAACGGCACCGCCGCCAACGCCCTCGCGCTCTCTTCAATCTGTCAGCGCCATCACAGCATTTTATGTCACGCGCACGCCCACATCGAAACCGACGAGTGCGCTGCGCCAGAATTTTTCACCGGCGGCAGCAAACTCCTCCCGGTCGACTCGCCGGACGCCAAGCTGCGCCCCGCCGATCTCGCGCCCGCACTCCAGCGAGGGCACGGCGTCCATTTCCCAAAACCGCGCGCGCTCTCGCTGACCCAATCGACCGAACTCGGGACCATCTATGCGCCCGCCGAACTTCACGCTTTGACCGACTGGGCGCACGCCCACGATCTCGCGGTTCACCTCGACGGCGCTCGTTTCTCGAACGCTGCCGCCGCCCTTCACGAGCGCGGCGGTCACTCACCGGCCGATCTCACGTGGCGGGTCGGCATCGATGTGTTGTGTTTCGGCGGCACAAAAAACGGCCTCCTCACCACCGAAGCCATCGTGTTTTTTAACCGCGATCTCGCCCGCGAGTTTGACTACCGCGTGAAACAAACCGGCCAGCTCGCGTCGAAAATGCGTTTCGCCGCCGCCCAATGGAATGCCATCCTCAGCGACGGTGCGTGGCGGCGTCACGCCGCCCACGCCAACCACCAAGCTCGGAAACTCTCCGCCGCCCTCACTGCGCTCGGTTGCCAACTCGTCACCCCCACAGAAGCGAACGGCGTCTTCGTCGAATTCGCCCCCGCCACCGTCGCCGCGCTCGAGGCCCGCGGCTGGCATTTCTACAAATTCGTCGGCCCACACGGCTACCGCCTCATGTGCTCGTGGGAAACAGCCGACGCGGACATCGCGGCCTTTCTGACGGACGCCCGCGCCGCCCTCGGAAAATAAAAAGCCCTCGGCTCGCGCCGAGGGCTTTGCTTAAAGTTCGTCTGAATCGCGCGCGGGTTGTAGTCGCGAGGTCACTTCACCCCAGGTGCCGCCGCCGGCGCCGCGGGCATCGTCGGCATCGCCGCAGCGCCCGCCTTGATCTCGAGCAACTCGACGTCGAAGACCAAGGTCGACCCCGGAGGAATCGCACCCTTGCTGCCGTCATCGCCGTAGGCGAGGTGTGGCGGCACGTAGAGCTTGATCTTACCGCCCTTGTTCACCTTTTGCAGCCCCTCGGTCCAACCGGGGATCACGCCCTCCAGCGGGAATTCCGCCGGCTCGCCGCGCTGCACAGAGCTGTCAAACACCGTGCCATCGACCAGCGTGCCGGTGTAGTGCACCTTCACGGTGTCGGCCGCCTTCGGGAAGGCACCCTCGCCGGGCTTCACGATCTCGTAGCGGAGTCCGCTGGGCAGCTCGACCACGTTTTTGTTTTCCTTGAGTTTGGTAAAATAAGCGGTCGCAGCGGCGAGGCTCTTCGTCTTCGCCTTCGTCGAAAACGCGGCCTGCTTCTTCTGCATGAATTCATCCATCAGCGGCCCGATCTTCTCGAGATCAAAGGGGGTGTCCTTACCCGCCGCCGCGATCGAAATGCCCTTCACAAACGCGGCGATCTCCGCCGGTGTGAACTCGAGCTCGGTGAGCCCGACGCGCTTGCCGACGAACCAGCCGAATTCTTCGACAATCTGGGCCTCCGTAAACGCGGGCGCGGCCGGGGCGGCGGCCGGAGCCGCGGGTGCCGGCGTGATTCCGGGAACCGTAATTTTTTTGTCTTCTGCGCGAACGGCGGTGAGGCCGAGCGCGAGCAAGGTAATCGTGGCGGTAGTTTTCAGTTTCATGCGTTGAGTTTGGAACGGCGTAGTGTCACGGCGCAGGGTGCTTTGTGCCGTAAAAGTCGTCGGATGTGCCAGCGCACCTCCCCGAAAGCAACCAATTACTCCCCGCTTGTCTCGCCGACCGGCCAACGTCATTTATTTCCGCTCTAAAAAATGCACCCCGATCAATTTTGGACCAGCCTAGACGGCCAAATCCTCACCGTCAAAAATAAGGACGAACGCACCGTCACCCTGACGCTGGGCTTCTGGCCACGCAACCCTGCCGAATTCGAGGCCCTCCAGGCGCACGTCGCGGGCCTGCGTTTCACCGAGCGCAGCTCTCTGGCCCGCATCGGCCTCGAGATGCTCGTCACCGGCACTCCTCACGTGGCTGGCAACCGCATCGAACTCGAAGCCGACACCTTCATCTACGACGACAGTTTTCCCAACGCCACCTACTGGAAGAAACTGCTCCGCGTCGGTTCGCCCGTCGGCCGCCTCTTCCACGCGCCGGCCGCAGCCAAGCTGACGAGCATGGAAATCTGGGACGCAATTAAGCAAAATCATCTCAAGCTCCCCAACACGATCAGCATCGACAGCCGCGGCAGCGTGTTTCTCACGCCTCATCAGGTGAGCTACACCCTCAACCCCAAGCTCAGCCGCCTCAGCTTCGAACGCGTGGTCAGCGGCTTGGCCGGCCGCAGTTTCCTCGACAAGGTCCAGGTCCGCCACGACGCCTCCCCGCTCTCCATCGGCCCCCGCTCCGGCATCCTCACAAGTTGCTCCATGTATCTGAAGGAGCACTTCGTCGTCCTCAACCCCGGCCCCGGCAACTTCGGCATTCACACCAGCGCCGTGCTCCTCGATCCCATCAAGACGTTCGGCACGAATGTCATGCTCGAAATTTACAACACGGGCGACCAACCGGTCGTCAACCCCGTCGTGTCCGTGGATATCTATCGCGCCCCCGCGAGTATCGATGCTGAAATCAAGACCTTGGCGAAGAAACGCCAACGCCTCCTCGCCACCTCCGCGAACCTCTACCAGTGCCTCGACCACAACCCAACGCGCGATACCGGTGAGGCCAAACCCAAGACCAAGATCACCGTCCGCGGCCAAAGCGGCGCCATGGAAAACCGCTCCGTCGTCGTCCGCGCCAACGATGATCTCCGCAAATTCCTCGAGGCCGAAGCTTGCCCGATCGGCAGCCGCACCCTCATTCAGGCACTCGACGCCGCACCCGCCGATGCCGACACGCTCATCACCGACGTCTTCCCTGACCTGCTCGAGCACATCGAACTCGTCACCCGCCTCGGTGACCTGAAGCTGAAGCGGATCGTCTTTCGCAAACCCTCCCGCACTCACGGCTACTTCTTCTCGAGCAACGCTCACGCGCGCCTCGATCTATTCGATCACCTCGGCCTCAAAGTCTACTGGTACGATGAGCTCACCAAAGACATCTACCAGCACGTCTACCGCAAAGACCACGGCTTCTTCGTCCGCGAGGAAATGGCCCGCAAATTTCAAGAAGCCACCATTCTGGCCTTCTACGGCTCCGCCCACGGTCTCGACGCCGCCGACACCGCCCGCATCTCCGCGCTGGTGGACAAGCTCACGAGCTTCATCGGCTCCAACCTCGGCGTCCTCACCGGCGGTGGCGGTGGCGTCATGCGTCTCGCGACCGATCAGGCGCGTAACAACGGGGCCCTGACCGGCGCCTGCTTCCTCGAGCTCGAAGCCCAGCCCCCGGAGCTCGGCGTCGATTTCTTCAACACCTTCCAAGAGTCCTCCCGCCACTTCCGCCAAAAATGGTTCGAAGCCGCCGATTTTTGCATCTTCAACGTCGGCGGCGTCGGCACCCTCGAGGAAGTCGGCATTGAGCTCTGCAACCTGAAGCTCGGCATCCGCCCACGCGTGCCCTACGTCTTCTTCAACTCAAAATTCTGGGGCGACCTCCGCAAGCAGATCAACGAGATGATCCGCAGCAAACGCGCCCCGGCCTGGATCGCCGATTACATCCTTTTCACCGACGACCCCGACGAGGTCGTGGCCTTCTACCGCAAAAAACTCCAGGTGCTTTAAGCGCTCACGCCGCGTCTCCTGCCACCTCTCCTGCCGGCGGGCACCTGCGTGCTGGCGATTTCGCCTCCCCGCGAACCTGATTTCACCGCTCGCAAAAACACCGCATCCCGCTCTAGTCCGCACCGTGACTCTCCACGAACCTCCAAATCTCTGCCTTCCCTCGTCTCAGTCGTCCCGGTTCGCATAGCTCGCGGCGGTCGGTAACGCCCCGATTTCTATTTCCGGTGCACTACGAATTTACCGCGGATCACCTTCTCGTGCTCGCCAGGTCGCATTCTTCCCGCGAACCCGGATACTGGCAATCGCGGCACTTTCCCTGAGCGCCACCTCCCGCCGTCTCTCTCACTCATGCCGTCCGCTTCCACCGCACTTCCTCGCTCCCTCCTCCTCGTCGGCTCTGGCGGACGCGAACACGCCCTCGTCCGCGCGCTCCTCGCCTCACCCGCGCAACCCCGCGTGCTCTGCGCCCCCGGCAACGCCGGTATCGCCCTCGAAACGACCTGCGTCCCCGTCGCCGCCGATGATGTCCCCGGCCTCGACGCCTTCGCTCAGCGCGAGAAAATCGAATTCGTCGTCGTCGGCCCCGAAGTCCCCCTCTCCCTCGGCCTCGCCGACCGCCTCATCGAGGCCGGCATCCCCGTCTACGGCCCCACAGCCGACGGCGCTCGCCTCGAAGCTTCCAAAATTTTCACGAAACAGATTCTGCTCAAGCACCGCATCCCGACCGCCCCCGCCGCGTTTTTCAGCGAAGTCGCCCCCGCCCTCGCCTATCTCCGCACGCGCGCAATCCCCATCGTCATCAAAGCCGACGGGCTCGCCGCCGGCAAAGGTGTCATCGTCGCCCAATCGCTCCTCGAGGCCGAAGCCGCCGTGCGCGACATGCTCGACGGTGGTAAATTCGGCTCCGCTGGCCACCAACTCCTCATCGAGGACTGCCTCTTCGGCGAGGAAACCTCGATTCTCGTCGTCGTCTCGGGACGCGACTACGTGATCCTCCCGACCTCCCAGGACCACAAACGCGTCGGCGACGGCGACACCGGCCCCAACACCGGCGGCATGGGCACCTACTCACCTGCCGAGGTCGTCACGCCCGCCCTCCTCGCCCGCATTGAAAACGAAATCGTCCGCCCTTCCGTCAACGCCATCGCCGACGAGGGCATCGCCTTTTGCGGCACGCTCTTCATCGGCATCATGCTCACGCCCACCGGCCCGAGCGTGATCGAATACAACACCCGCTTCGGCGATCCCGAGACGCAGGTCGTCCTCCCTCGCCTCGCCACCGATCTGCTCGCACTCCTCTGGGCCGCCGCCACCGGTCAACTCGCCGCGCTCGGCCCGCTCGCCGTCAAACCCGACTACGCCCTGTGCGTCGTCATCGCCGCCCGCGGTTATCCCGACGCGTATCCGAAAGGCGACGTCATCACCTTCCCTTCACCCGACGCCCTACCGCCTGCAACCACCGTCTACCACGCCGGCACCACCCAGAATTCCACGGGCCAAATCGTCACCAACGGCGGCCGCGTCCTCGGCGTCACCGCCCTCGCTCCCACGCTCCGCGCCGCCGCCGACCGCGCCTACGCCGCCTGCGACGCGATCCAGTGCGCCTCCAAATATTTCCGCCGCGACATCGGTGCCCGTCAGCTGAACCGCCGATGAAAACACCTCCCGCTCACCGCCTCAATCCTCGCCCCTCCGCCTCTTTCTCTTTCCTCTTTCTCTTAATCTTTCTCCCGGTCGCCGTCGCCGCGCCCACCGCCCACGCCGCGCCCGCCGCGCCTTTCACTCGCGACCTCGGTGAGGGCCTCGTCTATCACCGTATCACGACTCTCCCTACCGATCTGCCCACCGCCGAAGCCGCCCGCAAACTGCCCTGCGTCCTCGATCTCCGTTTCGTCCAGGGTGACGCTGCCGCCGGCACCGCACTCGACGCGTGGTTGAAATTCCGCGCAACCTCGCGCACGCCCGTCTTGCTCCTCATTAATGCCGAAACCGCAGCCCCCGTCCTCGCTCCCCTCGCGGCGCGTCTTCCCTCGACTGGCCTCGTCGTCATCGGAACCGCCTCACCGGGCCTCACGCCCGACCTCGCACTGAAACTCGCTCCCGACGAAGAGCGTCGCGCCTACGACGCACTCGCCGCCGGCGCCACCGTCGAGTCCGTGCTCAACGACAGCCCGGAAAAAATCCGCGACGACGAAGCGCTGCTCGCCAAAGAACACCGCAGCCGTCCCACCCCCGCTTATCCCCTTTCCGACGACCCACCCGATGATCCTCCGTCGGCCACGCCCACCAAGCCCGTCGTGCCGCCCATCGACTCCGCCCTCCAACGCGCCGTCCACCTGCACCGCGCGTTAAAAGCCCTAAAAAAGCTCTGAGCCCGTCGCCTCCGCCCCGAAGTTCAGGCCCGTTCGCGCGCACCGCACCGCACGCCGCACTCCGGCTTTGCTTTTCCCTCAAAACCGTGTCCTTTCGACGTCTGTTTCCATGACCGAGCCCGGAATTATCATCGTCGTTTGCACGGCCAACATCTGCCGCAGCCCCATGGCCGCCGCCCTCTTGCAACACGCCCTAGCCGCCCAACCTGAGCCTCTGCGTTCGCTCAAGATCATCTCCGCGGGCGTCGCCGCCCGCGCCGGCGATCCCGTCTCCGAAAACTCCGTCCTCGCCCTCAAAAAAGTCGGCCTCGATATCTCGAAACACACGAGCCGCCCGTTGACCCAAAAAATGATGGACGAGGCCTCGCTCGTTTTGGGCATGACCGAATCCCACCGCGCGATGATTCAGCTCCAAGCCGAACCGCCACCGAAAAACCTCTTCCTCTTCCGCGAGTTCCTGCCGCAACGCGGCGACAAACAGATCGGCGATCCTTTCGGCGGCCCGCTCAAACTCTACGAATCCACCCGCGACGAAATGGTCGAGGCCATCCCCAGCCTCGTAGAATTCATCAAGACGCACCTCGCCAAGTAGCCCGCCATGGCGACGGTTTCCAATTTAAAGCAAACCTTCGCGCTGGCCACGCGCTATCCGTGGGTCGCAGTCACCGTCTCCGCCCTCGGTTATTGTGTTCTTCGCGTCGTCGCACAGCCCCACGGTTTGACGAAGCGCCCTCTCCTTGAATCCGAGCGCACTCCCGCAGCCTTTGGGCGCATCGTCGTGATCTGCGGTGGCCCGTTCGTGGTCATCCCCGCGTTTTTCTATCGGGTGCACGGTGCACCGCCCGTCGCCCAAAATCCCACCGCGCTGACGCAGAAAATCTTTGCTTCCGGCCCGAGTTGTCGGACGCTTAATCCTTCCATTTAAAGCCACGATCGCCGCCCATTATGCTCAACGCCACTCCGCTCCCGTCCCTCGATCCTGAGATTTTCTCA
>Ga0208960_1002008_pt1 | contig 10575 bp, 8 predicted proteins | sample GreLakmeON33MSRF_FD_187703 | JGI IMG/M metagenome (GOLD analysis project Ga0208960, IMG submission 187703) | Freshwater lentic microbial communities from great Laurentian Lakes, MI, USA - Great Lakes metaG ON33MSRF (SPAdes) | ecosystem: Environmental > Aquatic > Freshwater > Lake | place: Great...
GGGGTCGTAACCGGGTCCGTGCGGCAACTCTTCTCGCACGACGTCACCACAGGTCGAAATACCCTGGTGTCGTCCAGTTCCAGCGGGTCGCCCACGCAGTCGGATGTCGACGACGCCGCGAGCCGCACCAGCACCCCCTATGCGCTCTCTTTTAACGGCCGCTACGTCGTATTCACCTCCACGGCCTCGGGGCTCGTGGGAGGCGACACGAACGGGCGCGCACGCGACGTATTTCGCAAGGACCTCGTCACCGGGGCCATCACGATCGTCTCCCGCGATTCCGCTGGTGCCCAACCCGCTGCTGGAGTAACCGGAGACCCCTCTATCTCGGCCGATGGATCGCGCGTGGCATTTACGTCGGGCGATGCCCCGCTCGTGGCATCAGACACCAATGGTGTTGCGGACATCTACGTGGCCGACCTTCGCACCCGTTCCATCACTCTCATCAGCCGGACGGCAGCAGGCGCCCAGTCACCCGCTGCCACCGGGCACGCGTCGATAAGCGCAGATGGTCGCGCTGTGGCATTTGAGGGAGACGGGGCCGCCTCGGTGCTGGCATCGGCAGACGCCGATTCCCTGCCCGATATCTACGTCGCACGGATTGCACCGCGCACGATCACGCTCGCCAGCCAGCCGCCCAGCGGGCAGCCGGATGCCACGGCCTGTCTGCCATCGCTGTCGGGCACGGGTACGCGGGTCGCATTTACGTCAAGGGCCGCCATGACCGACTGCGGCGTGGCGACGGGGGCCCAAGCGATTGACGTACGTGACATCCCGGCACAGACCACCACCCGGGCATCCGACCCGGTCACCGGGGCGAACGGGGGCGCGGTAATGGCCTTCGACGGCGATCGCGTGGCCTTTACCGATACCGCGACTCCCACGGCAGTACAGGTACGCGCCACCGTCGCGGGCTCGCTCACCCGGGTGTCGCAGACCGCGAACGGGACCACGCTCGGCGCCGATGCCGTACGGCCCGCCCTCTCGGGGAGCGGCCGCCTTGCGGGGTTCGCCTTTCTCGACCCGCAGGTTGGTGTCACCCCCGTGGCGGGCGACACCAACCTGCAGTTCGACGCCTTCACCACCGATCTCGGTGGTGGCGACACGACTGCACCGGCTCTCAGCGCCACGGTCGCCCCGGCGGGCGCGAAGGTGATCATCTCCGGGCGTGCCACCGATATATCGGGCGTGATGGACGTGACCGTCGGGGGCCGGTACGCCACGGTGGCCGATGACGGCTCGTTTGCGGTGCGCATCACTCCTGGCGTTGGCAGCCGCACGATTCCCGTGGTGGCGCGCGACGTGACCGGCCTCTCCACCACCACCACCGTCGCAACCTCCCGCGACGCATCCGGCCGTGCGCCGGGATCGAGTCCGGCACGGGCCCAGGGGATACGTGTGACAATCGTGGGGCGCACAGCACGTGTGCGGTTTCGCACCGGCATCAGTGCCATGTGCCGGGTTGAGATACGCAAGCGGGTCACCGGATCGGTGCGCCTGTCGTCGTTCCGCGTGCTGGGGGCGCGCCAGAGCCGTCGGGCCGTCGGCACCCACGTGGTGCGACTGCCCCTGCCAAAGACGATGCTGGCGGGCAGCTACCAGGTACGAGTGCTCATGTCGTCGGCACGCGGGCTGGGCACTGCGGCTGCCACTTTCACACTGCGCTGATGGCGACGCGCTTCCCCATGCGCACGGCACGCTGGTCGGACATCCTGCTGATGAACCGCCCGGACCGCATGGAGGCCGAGGTGGGTGACGAGATGGTGTCCATCCGCATGGGCTGGCTGGGGCACGCGGAGATCCCCCTCGAGCACATCACCCGGATCGATGGCTATCGCTGGCCCTGGTGGGGCGGATACGGCGTGCGTATCGGCAAAGGACTCGTGGCGTTCGTGGCCACCCCGGGTACGGCCACGCTGATCGAACTCGATCAGCGCATTACCGTGCACGCCCCGGCCCCGTGGGATACCTCACGGGTGGTGGTTGCCGTGGCCGACCCCGGCGGGTTCGCCGAGGCCATCGCCGCCGCGCGCACTGCGCGCGGCGGCGCCTGACTCAGCCCTCGAGCACCTGCATCGCAACAAGCTTGTTGCCGTCGGGGTCGTAGAACTCGAGTGACAGGGCGCCACCCATGTCCTCGACGACGTCCTTCTGCACGTCTGCGTCGACCAGCATCTGGTCGAACGCCTTGATGTCGGACACCCGGAATGAGACGGTGGCGCCGCCCTGATGAGGCGGCGTGGCGAGTTCGCCGTACAGGCCGATCTCAGTTGACCCCGCGGTGAACTGCGCCCAGTCGTTGCCTGCGCGCTGGCTCAGTTCGAGGCCAAGAACGCCCTCGTAAAAGGCCACCGACCGGTTCATGTTGCAAATGCCATAGAAGACGACGTCAACACCCTCGATGAGACTCACTGTCACGGTGCTCCCGGTCAATCCGTCCCCTGATGGGACAGGCTCGCCGCGATGCTAGCCGCGGCGCGCCCGGCGTGGCGGTACGATCCCGCTTCGATGAGGTTGATCTCCAAGAGCGCGCACCGTCGCGCCCGGCACTTCCGCAGGGCATAGCGCATGGCGATCCGCCGACGCAGGCAGGAGCGCCTTGAGCGCGTGGTGGGCGTTCCGGGGCTGTGGGCCACGGCCTACGGCAACGTCGGGTCGTCGATCTACTACGCACTGGGCCTGGTGGCCGCGTACGCCCTCGGCCTCACTCCCGTGGTGTTCCTCATCGCGGGCCTCATCTTCGCGGCCACGGCGGCCAGTTACACCGAGGGCACAGCGCTCTTCCCGGAGGCCGGCGGGTCATCATCGTTCGCCCGCCACGCGTTTAACGAGGGCACGGCATTCGGGGCCGCGTGGGCCCAGATGCTCAACTACATCATCACGATCGCCATCTCGGCGTTCTTCGTGCCGCACTACCTCGGCGTGTTCTGGGCACCGCTCAAAGAGAATCCCTGGGACATCATCGTGGGCATCGGAGTGGTGCTCCTGCTCGCCCTCATCAACACCGTGGGCATCAAGGAGGCCGCCAAGCTGAACGTGGGCCTGGCGCTGCTCGATCTGGCCACGCAGCTGCTCCTGGTGATCGTGGGCCTGTTCATCCTCTTCTCCCCCACCACCCTGTGGGACAACATCGTGTGGGGAGTGGCCCCCACCTGGAGCAACCTCATCATTGGCGTCACGCTGGCGATGATCGCCTACACCGGTATCGAGACCATCTCGAACATGGCCGAAGAGGCGCAGGTGCCAGAGCGCACCATTCCCGCCTCTATCCGCGCGACTGTGCTCACCGTGCTGGTGATGTACGCGATCATCCCTGCGGTCGCGCTATCGGCGCTGCCGGTGGTGCAACTGCCCGACGGCAGCTACGAGACGGAACTCGGCACCACCTACGCCGGTGACCCGATCCTGGGCATCGTGGATCAATTCGGGCTGTCGGGGGTCCCGCTCGATCTGCTGCGCGGATTCGTGGGCATCCTTGCCGCCACGATCCTGATCATCGCCACGAATGCCGGTGTGATCGGCGTGTCGCGGCTCACCTACTCGATGGGCTTCTACCGCCAGCTGCCGTCGGGGATCAGAAAGCTGCACCCACGCTTCAACACGCCCTACGTGGCCATCGGCATCTTCTGCGTTATCGCCGCCCTCGTGATGATCCCGGGCAAGGCCGACTTCCTGGCCAATATCTACGCCTTTGGCGCCATGCTCTCGTTCAGCATCGCGCATATCTCGATCATCTGGATGCGATGGAAATCGCCTGAACTCAAGCGCCCATTTCGCGGTGCCCCCAATATCGCATGGCGCGGCCGCAGCATCCCTCTGTTCGCCATCTTCGGCCTGCTGGGCACCGGGGGCGCGCTGGTGGCAGTGGTCGTGCTGCGGCCCGACGCGCGCTGGATCGGAATCATCTGGATGGCCGTGGGGCTCGTGATGTACGTGGCCTACCGCAAGCACATCAAGGTGCCGTGGACCGAGACGGTCACGCTTGAGCGCACCGCGCCGGTGGCCGAAGTGGACATCGCCTACACCAACATCCTCGTGCCCATCGTCGCCACGGAGGCGTCGGAGGAGATGATGGTGACCGCAGGCAAACTGGCCGCAGACGCCGATGTGCAGATCGCGGTGATCAACGTGGTGGAGGTTCCGGTCGAGCTGCCCCTCGAGGCGCGCATGCCCCGTGAGGAGCGTGCGGCAGACGAACTTCTCACCCACGCCCGTGCCATCGCCGAGGAGTACGGAGCCACCGTGGTGACACGGGTCATCCGCGGGCGCCAGGCCGGCCGCGCAATCGTTGACGAGGCCAGGGCGACGAAGGCCGAGGTGATCATGATGGGCGTGGCATCACGGCGTCGCGTGGGCGATCAGCTCTTCGGACGCACGGTGGACTACGTGTTGCGGCACGCACCGTGCCGGGTGGTGGTCACCAGCGACCGGCGTCCGCCAAGTCCGAGCGCCACAGCCGCGTTGGGTGCGGCGGCCTCCACCGCCGTCTCCGGTGTCCGCAAGCGGCCCTCAGACCCCGAAACGCGCTAATTCTCACACCTTCTTCACGATTGGCGTAACACGTTTTTCGGCAGGTCGTAACCGTCGTTACGAACTCTCTCAGGCGTGTGGATAAGCGGAACGTCGGCATGTTTGGCGTGCCGATAGACCGGCGAATACACGCCGACTTCGTGCGACTCCGAACTTATTGACGCGCCCGTGATGTGGACCTACCGTCGTTGATGCATGAGGAACGACCAACGAAACCCACTTCTGCGCACCCGTGACGGGCGCGCGCTCCTGCTCACGCAGGCTGCTCACGCGCTCGCGCAGGGAATGATGACGGTCATCATTCCGTGGCTCATCCTCGAGAGCGGCGGATCGCTCTCACAGGCCACCATTGGGTTTGCCATCACCTTCGTGCCATTCCTTCTGCTGGCCGTCCCGGCCGGAATTGCCGGTGACCGCCTTCCACGGCGACCGCTGCTCGCCGTTGCCCTCGGTTCCGGCATCGCCATCGCAGCCGCGCTGGCCATTGCGCTGTCGGTGGGCCAGCCGGGAATCTGGGTGCTGTACGCCGGCGCCTTCCTCATCGGATCCGTACGTGTATTCGTGGATGCCGCCATGTTCGGCGCACTGTCCACCATGACGGAGCGCTACGAGATGATGCCCGCACAGGCCGCACTGGCACAGGCGTTCAACCTCGGGTACTTCGGCGGCCCCGCAATTGCCGGGCTCGCGCTGGTGCTCGGCGCCAGCGACGCCGTCTGGATGGTCGCCGGTGCGCTCGCCATCGCCATCATCGGTGCCACGTCGGCATCGGCCCGGTTCGACGAGCGCGTGCGGTCCGACGCACCGAAGCTCCCCATCCGCCGCGGCCTGACATTCCTCTTCCTCTCGCGCAACCTTCGTGCGCTCACGATCACCGCGATCGCGTGGAGCGTGGCGTCCGGTGCCGCCATCAGCCTGGCGGTGCCGCTCCTGCGCAACGATCTCCACATCTCGGGGGCCGCACTGGCCGCCGTGCTCGGGGCCGGTGTTGCCTGCATGATGCTGGCGACGCCCATCATCACCCGGCTCGACCGACGACATGCCGATGAGACCATCGTGGTGCTCGCCTGCGCCATCTACGTCATCCCTGCCCTCGCCATGGCGGTTGTGCCCGGCGTGCTCGGCACCGCGCTGGTCTATGCGCCGCTCATGCTGGCCAATGCGCTGTGCTCCGCGACGCTCATCGGCGCCCGCGCACGACGCGTGCCGCAGTCGATGCAGGCCCTGGCAGGGGTCGCCGGCCGCACGCTGGTAATGGCCGGCCTTGCCGTGGGAGCATCGCTCGGTGGCTTCGCCGCAGAGTGGGTGGGTCCGCGTGGTGCCTACGCCATCGTGGCGCTGGCGCTGGCCATCACGGCCCTCTCCGCACGCCCCGCGCTATCCCGTGCGCGCGAGCGCCGTCTGCGCGGTCGTACCGTCATCGCCCGATAGCAACGCGCGCCCGGACACCCGGCTAGGGTCGCGCCGTGCGCAAGTGGTCGGCAATCATCATTTTGGGCCTCGCCCAGTTCATCATGGTGCTCGACGGCACCGTCATGAATGTGTCGATCACGACCGTCGTGCGCGACCTCGACACCACGGTGCAGGCGATGCAACTGGCCATCGCCACATTCGCGCTGACCATGGCGGCATTCATGCTCACCGGTGCGGCCATTGGCGACCGGCTGGGGCGCAGGCGAACATTCGTGATCGGGCTCTGTATCTACGCCGTGGGTTCGTTCCTCACGGCGATCGCTCCGGGGTTCACCATCCTGTTCATCGGGTGGTCGGTGATTGAGGGCCTTGGCGCCGTGCTGGTGATCCCGGCCATTGCGGCACTTGCTGCCGCCAACTATCAAGGCCGTGATCGCGCCATCGCCTACGGCATCTTGGGCGGCATCGCCGGGGCTGCCGCGGCCGCCGGTCCGCTCATTGGCGGCTGGGTGACCACGTACTTCTCGTGGCGCTGGGTGTTTGGCGCCGAGACCATCATCATTCTCGTGGCGATCCTCCCGCTGGTGCGACAGATCGGCGACGGCGCCCGCCGTCCGGCGAAGAGCCGGTTCGACTTGGTGGGAGTCGCGCTGTCAGCGCTGGCGATGGGTCTGGTTGTGCTCGCCCTGGTCAGCGCCAGTTCATGGGGACTGATCGAGCCCATCGACCCGCCGTTCACCATCGCCGGCTTCTCGCCCGTCATCCCCATCGTTTTGGTGGGCCTCTTCGTCGGCTGGGCATTCATGCGGTGGGAGGCCCACGTGAATGCAAAGGGGCACACCCCGCTCCTCGGCACCGACCTCCTCCAGATCCCGGTGCTGCGCGCGGGGCTCGGGTCAACCATGGTCATGTACTTCATCGTCGCGGGCTCCTTCTTCATCCTGCCGCTGTACCTGCAGACCGTGCTGGGGCTTGACGCGCTGGGATCGGGCCTGCGCATCCTTCCCATGTCGCTCGCATTGTTCGTTCTGGCGCTTGTGGGATCGCGCCTGTCGGCACGCATCTCTCCCCGCACGCTCGTGCAGGTGGGCCTCGCGCTCGGCGTGATCGGCGTCGCCCTGCTCATGACCAGCATCGGCCCCGATCTCACCGGGCCCCGCTTTTCCATCGCCATGACAATCCTCGGCGCCGGACTCGGGCTCGCTTTCTCGCAACTGGGCAACGTGAACCTGTCGGCCGCCGACATCACGCGAAGCAGCGAGGTGGGCGGCCTGCAGGGCACGATGCAGAACCTGGGCATGTCACTGGGCACCGCCCTGGCGGGCACCGTGCTCTTCATCGGGCTGGCCACCACGTTCCAGACCCAACTGTCCAACCAGCCGGCCGTCAACCAGCAGCTGACCCAGCAGGCGGCCGAAGCCACCGCGAGCGGCATCGCCGTGGTACCGGCATCAGACGTGCAGACGGTCGCCACCAATGCCGGTCTGCCGCCGGACGAGGTGGATGCCGTGGTCACCGCGTACTCCGATGCCAAGCTGCAGTCGCTGCGAGCCGCCCTTGCCATCGTGGCCATCGTCGGGCTCTTCGGCCTGTTGCTGACCCGACGCCTGCCAAGTGCGCCCCTCACCGACTCTCCTGCCGCAGCAGGGACTCCTCCGTGATGCCGATCCGATCGCGTTCGGCAATCCCCCTACGTGCGCGCAGCGCATCAACGCCCACTGCCGCGGTCCAATCTGCGGCACGTCACATGAACGCCAGTTCGCTGGCCAACGCCACTCGCAGAGGAGACTCCCATGGGTTCTGAATTTGAGGTCGTGCTGGACGTACAGGCATCACCCGCCGAGGCCTGGGCCGTGGTGGGCGACCCATGTGGCGTCCCCCGGTGGTACCCGCTGTACACCTCGTGCACCCTCGAGGGCAATACCCGCACACTCGAGCGCGCTGACGGGGCGGTTGTGGTGGAGGACCTGCTCTCCCGCGACGACGACGATATGTCGTACTCGTACGCCGTCACGGCCGGGCTCCCGCTGGCCGAGCACGAGGCCTCGTTCCGGGTAGATGCAGAGGGCAGCGGGTCGCGCATCACCTGGCGCACACGGGCCGTGCATGAGGACCCTTCCATCGATATGGAGGACCGCCTGGCCGATCGCCAGCGCGAGGCCCTTGAAGGGCTCCGGGCACTCCTCGACGACTGAGCCGCATTCTTCAGTGGTTCTTCGGTTTCTCTTGCCGTGCCCTGACATTGCGAATGCATCATGGGGATGCGCGGATCACGCCCGTGGTCCGCAAACCCCTGTGAGCGCCGGAGGACAGACGTGAAGATCAGAACACGGCGCATCGCCGGCCTCGCGACGTCGGCGGCCCCTCGGGTGCCCGGTACGGCAGACTCGTCCCCATGAGAGTTCTGGTGGTGGACGACGAGGAGGCAGTGCGTACCGCCGTGCGGCGCGCACTGACTCTCGCCGGCTACGAGGTGGAGATGGCAGCGGATGGCGAAGAGGCCCTCCAGTCGCTGGCCGAGCGGGCGCCCGATGCCATCGTGCTCGACATCCTCATGCCCGGTGTTGACGGCATTGAGGTGTGCAGGCGCCTGCGGGCCGCTGGCGATCACACGCCAGTGCTCATGCTCACTGCCCGCGATGCGGTGGGCGACCGGGTGGCCGGCCTCGATGCCGGGGCGGATGACTACATGGTCAAGCCCTTCGCCCTTCAGGAGCTCCTGGCACGACTGCGCGCGCTCCTGCGGCGCACGGGAAGCGGCGGATCCGACGACGCCGCCATCCTCAGGTTCGACGACCTCACACTCGACCTCGCGGGACACATGGCCGAGCGGGCCGGACGACCAATCGATCTCACCCGAACCGAGTTTCTGCTCCTCGAGCTGCTCATGCGAAACCCGCGCGTGGTGCTCACGCGATCGGTCATCCATGAGCGGGTGTGGGGCTACGACTTCGGTCCGGCATCCAACTCGCTGGGCGTGTACATCGGGTACCTCCGGCGCAAGATCGAAAGCGACGACGGGTCGCGCCTTATCCACACAATCCGCGGCGTCGGCTACGTGCTGCGCGAGCCATGACCCTTCGCACCCGCCTCGCCATCGGGGCTGCGGTCGCCGTCGCAGTGACGGTTATTGCCGCATCGCTCTCGGCATTCTTGGTCACACGCGCGCGCCTCCTCGGCGATGTCGACCAAAGCCTGCAGCAACAGGTGGAGAAGGTCATCCATGACGGCCGGACCGGTCGAATACCGCGCGGCCCGCTTCGGCGGGGCGACCGCTTCGGTGGGCCCCAATTCGCGTCTCAGGTGATCACTGCGGCCGGAGTCCTCAACGGCCCATCACCGGCGACTGGCGACCTCCCGATAACAACCCGCGACAAGGCCGTCGCCGCAGGCACCGAGCCTGACTACTTCTGGGACGCGACCATCAACGGCGTACCCGTCCGGGGCCTCACGGCCCGGCTCGGACCGGTACTGGCCGACGGCACCGGGGCCGCGTATGAGGTTGTACGCCCTGTTGACGAAGTGCGCTCCGTGCTCTCGGGCCTCGGCATCATCCTGCTCGTCGTCGCGGGAGCGGGAATCGCGCTCGGCGCTGGACTCGGCTGGTTCATCTCGGGCCGCGCACTCAGACCGGTCGCGATGTTCACTGACGAGACCGAGGATCTGGCGGATGCCGGTGATCTTTCGCGCCGGCTCACCGAGGGTGGCGATGATGAGATCGGGCGCCTCGCGCGCGTGTTCAACGCCACTCTCGACCAGCTCGAGACGTCGGCTGACGCGCAGCGGCGTCTCGTGGCGGATGCCTCCCATGAGCTGCGCACTCCGCTCGCATCACTGCGGGCAAACATTGAGGTGCTTGAGCAGGCTGGATCACTGCCGCCCGAGGAGCACGATGCCCTTCTGCGCGATGTCGTGCAACAGACGGATGAACTGACCGCGTTGGTCACGGACATCGTGCATGCCGGGGAGAACGCCAACATTCCCGAAGAGGTTCAGGACGTGCGGCTGGATGATCTGGTTGCGGCATCAATCGAGCGCACCCGGCGCCTTTCCCCGGGCATCACAGTGACGCAGGATCTCTCGGAGACGGTTGTCGACGGCGTCCCCGAGCGCCTGGCGCGCCTGGTGGCCAATCTTCTCGACAACGCGGTCAAGTGGACCCCGGCAGACTGCCCCATCGAGGTGCGCCTGCACGACCGCACGCTGACAGTGCGCGATCACGGGCCGGGCTTTGCCACCGACGACCTGCCCCATGTGTTCGACCGCTTCTACCGGTCGCCCGCTGCTCGGGGTATGCCCGGCTCAGGGCTGGGGCTCTCAATCGTGCGCCAGGTCTCGGAGATGCATGGCGCCACGGCCACGGCCGGCAACGCGCCAGACGGAGGGGGCGAGATGACCATTGTCTTCCCGCCGCTCTCCGATTCACCGCCCGGGGCCTGACCGGCAAGCGCCGGTCAGGCCCCGGTGCATATAGGGTTTCTTCTGGAAGCGCGTGCGGGGGAGTGCGCAAAGGGACTGTTCTGAAGGTAGTCCCGCCACCCATCCCGGCTGATGGCTCTGGCGCCTCGTTCGCGATTCTGCACACTTGGGGTATGGAGTTCTCTAGAAGGCATGCGTAACACAAACAATGTC
>Ga0208960_1002011_pt1 | contig 10573 bp, 7 predicted proteins | sample GreLakmeON33MSRF_FD_187703 | JGI IMG/M metagenome (GOLD analysis project Ga0208960, IMG submission 187703) | Freshwater lentic microbial communities from great Laurentian Lakes, MI, USA - Great Lakes metaG ON33MSRF (SPAdes) | ecosystem: Environmental > Aquatic > Freshwater > Lake | place: Great...
TTTCCAATCTGCAACGGCGGAACGCCCCATCGATCGGGATCGGCCATTATGGATGAGGACGAACTCACGCCACCGAGCGAAACATGGATGGGGTCAGAGTGGAGCGACAGAGGGCGACCGGATACCCGGCCGCCCCCCAATATCCAGGAGTTCCTGACGAACTGATCAGAACGGGAGATCGTCGTCCTCTGCCTCGAGCGCATTCGGGAACTCTTCGAAATCTCCGCCTTTGGGCGCATCGCTACCCTTGGCGCCGCCCTTGGCACGTGAGGGAGCCGGTCCGTCGGTGTCGCCACCGCCGCCGCCCTTGCCGCCGCCGAGCAGGAGGATCTCGCGCACGTTGATCTCGGTCACGTACTTCGTCTGGTTCTCCTTGTCCTGGTACTGCCGATACTCGATCCGGCCCTCGATATAGAGCTTGTCACCTTTCTTGACGTACCGCTCGATAATGTCGGCCATACCCGTACCGCGCGTGCCTTGGTTCCAGGCCACGCACTTGTGCCACTCCGTCTTTTCCTGCTTCTCCCCTGACGCCGAATTCCACTGGCGGCCGGTGGCGAGAGAAAACTGCGCCACCTTGCCTCCACCTGTCGTCGTCCGGATTTCGGGATCGTTCCCGAGATTTCCGATCAACGTCACCTTGTTCAAGCTCCGACTCACAACTCCTCCTGGAATGGATACAGCGTCAACCTGAATCTATCGCGACGGTAGAGCGTCACCAAACAATTGCAAACGGTATCATCTGAGCGCAGCCGGGATTTCGAGGCGCATCACGATCGCATCCTCGACCGGGTCGCGATAATAGTGGTGGCGGCGGGCGACTTCGGCAAAACCACACGCCGCGTAGAGCGTGCGAGCGGCAACGTTGGCTTCGCGGACCTCAAGAAAGACGGTCTTCGCCCCGCCACGCACCACCGCGGCGATCACCCAGTCCAACAGCGTTCGGCCGATTCCTTGGCGGCGAGCCGCGTCGACCACCGCCACGTTCGCGATTTCAGCTTCGTCCGCAGCGGCGTAGGTCACGGCGAACCCGACCACGGCACCATCCGCCTCGGCGACCACGACGGTCGCGCTGCCGCCAAGAATGAGATCTCGAAAACCCTGCCGTTTCCACGGATCAGCAAAGCTGGCCACCTCAATGGCATGGATCAGGTCCACGTCGGTGGCGTTCGCTGGACGAATCTGCACAGCGGGACCTCGCTGGGCTGATGGCGCTTTCACGCGGACAACGACCGTCCGTGCGCCGCCTCCCATTTGACCTGCGCTTCAGCGAGTCTTCCATAGACCGGCTCCCACGCATCGACCGATACGGCCCCTGACCGGACGATGGAATCGAGCAGCGGCGCGACGCCACGGGCGTGCGGCATCGCGGTATGCGGTTCGAGCGGACCAATCATGATCGCGCCATCGCGCAACGCCGCTTCGACCGCCGCCTCAGGGGTGACCCGCGCAGCCAGCCCAAGCACGGTGAGCGACCCATCGGCAGCGCGCGTGAATGGTGCGACAAACCGCTCGCCGCGCATCGCGTCGAGCACGGCGAGGTACGCACCGGGGCGAATGTCCAGCGCACCCGCAACCACGAGCGCGAGCGACGACACCGCATACAGAGGAACTGCGTTGCCGAACGCGATCCCCTTGGCGATGGCACCCGCGATCCGGAGCGACGTGAAGCGGCCAGGCCCCTCACCGCAGACCACATGCTCCACGTCGCGTACGGAATGGCCGGCTTCGGCGAGCGCGGCGAGCACGGCGGGCATCAGTCGTTCTTCCGTTTCGCCTCGCATGACCACCGTGCGCTCGGCCACGACGCGACCGCCGCGAATCACCGCGACGCTTCCCTCGTAGGTGGCGGCATCGAGCGCGAGCGTCACGGCCGGTGGTGCGGTCACGGCGCTCACCAGACGAGCCGCCGAAGGTCAGGCGCCGACTCAATGTGCGAGAGCACGAGCCGATGGTCTGGCGCGGACATCATTGCGCCAGCACGCTCAGGCCATTCGACGAGCACGACGGCGTTCGCGCCAAGCATCTCATCCCAGCCGATCGTCACGAGTTCGTGCGGTGACCCAATGCGGTACAGGTCGAGGTGAAAGACCATGGCCCTCGTGCCGCGATACTGATGCACGAGTGCAAACGTCGGGCTCGTGACCGGCTCCGTCACGCCGAGTCCACGGCAGATGGCCTGCGCGATCGACGTTTTGCCAGCACCGAGTTCGCCGGTGAGCGTGACCAGCGCCGGTACGACCAGCGACGCGCCGAACCGTTCACCCCACGCATCAAGCGCGTGGCGGTCGAGTGCGTCGGACCCATGGGCCGCAGCGGTGGCGGTCATCGGCGCGCTGGCGTGCGGCGCGGCGCGCGGCGTGCCTTCCCATCCATCGCGGCGCGGACATCGAAGAGCTCGTCACGCAGGCGCGCCGCGGTCTCGAAGTCGAGTTTCGTGGCCGCCTCACGCATCTGCTCCTCCAGCTGTTCCACGAGGCCGGGCATGTCGTCCGTTCCATACTTGATGCCAGCCTCGGCGACACGCTGCTGTTGCTTGACGCCCGCACGTCCGGCTTCCTGGGCCTCGCGCTCATCACGCGCGTCGGCCACCCGAGTGACAAACCGCACGTCAGCCACGCTCTTGACCACACCCCTCGGCGTTATACCGTGCTCCAGGTTGTGCGCGACTTGGATGGCGCGACGGCGCGACGTCTCGTCCATCGCGCGCTGCATCGATCCGGTAATTCGGTCGGCATAGAAAATCGCGCGTCCGTTGATGTGACGTGCCGCGCGGCCAATGGTTTGGATCAACGAACGCTCGCTCCGCAGAAACCCTTCGTGGTCGGCATCGAGAATCGCAACCAGCGACACCTCGGGCATGTCGAGCCCCTCGCGCAGCAGGTTGATGCCGATCAGGACATCGAACTCTCCGAGGCGGAGACCACGCACGATTTCCATCCGTTCGATGGCGTCGATATCGGCATGCATGTAGCGGACCCGCACACCGACCTGCTGCATATAGTCAGCAAGGTCCTCGGACATCCGTTTGGTCAGCGTGGTCACTAGGACGCGTTCGCCCTTTCGCTCGCGCAGTCGGATCTCGTGCAGCAGGTCGTCCACCTGGCCCTTCACAGGACGGATCTCGATCGGCGGGTCGATGAGGCCAGTCGGCCGGATGACCTGCTCGACGACTACGCCTTCGGACAACTTGAGCTCCAGATCACCCGGTGTCGCAGAAATGTTCAGCGCGCGCGGCGTCAGCGACAAGAACTCGTCGAACATCAATGGCCGGTTGTCGAGCGCACTCGGCAGGCGGAATCCGTACTCGACCAGCGTCTGCTTGCGCGAACGATCGCCATTGAACATCGCGCCGATCTGGGAGAGCGTGACGTGCGACTCATCCACGACGACGAGAAACTCGTTCGGGAAATAGTCGAGCAGGCAGGCCGGACGTTCGCCAGCCTTCCTGGCCGAGAGCAAGCGCGAGTAGTTCTCGATGCCCGGGCAGGTGCCGATCTCGAGCATCATCTCGATGTCGAAGTTCGTCCGCGATTCGATGCGCTGGGCCTCGAGCAGCTTGTTCGCCGCGCGCAACTCGGCGAGGCGCTCGGCAAGTTCGACCCGAATCATGCCGATCGCGCGCTCGAGCGACGGGCGCGTGGTGACGAAATGCTTCGCCGGATAGACCGCCGTCCGCTGTAGTATCGCGATCGTCTCGCCCGTGAGCGGACTGACTTTAGTGATCCGCTCGATCTCGTCGCCGAACATCTCGACACGGACCGCCTGTTCTTCGTAGGCCGGAAAGATCTCGACCGTATCGCCGCGCACCCGGAAGGTGCCGCGCTCGAACGAGACGTCGTTGCGTGAGTACTGAATTCTTACGAGCGACCGGAGAATGTCATCGCGCGCGATCTTCTGCCCCGCGTGCAGCGTGACCATCGTCGCCCGGTACGTCTCGGGATCGCCGAGACCGTAGATGGCAGACACAGTCGCGACGATAATGACGTCATCGCGCTCCATCAGCGATGACGTGGCCCTTAGGCGCAGTCGGTCAATGTCATCGTTGATCGACGCGTCCTTCTCGATGTAGGTGTCGCTCGACGGGACGTAGGCTTCCGGCTGGTAGTAGTCGTAGTACGAAATGAAGTACTCGACCGCGTTGTTCGGAAACATCGACTTCAGTTCGCCGTACAACTGCGCCGCCAGCGTCTTGTTGTGCGACAGCACGAGCACCGGCCGTCCCCAGTGCTGGATGACATGAGCGACGGTCATCGTTTTGCCAGAGCCCGTGACGCCAAGCAAGGTCTGGAAGCGCTCGCCGCGTTCGAGACCGGCGATCAGTTCCGCGATCGCGCGAGGCTGGTCACCTGCCGGCTGGAACGGCGACTGAAGGTCGAAGGCGGCTGTTGGCACTGGAGAAAACTAACATATCGGCTTTTGTTCGGGCAGCCCCTTTGGGGTCAATCGACCGATGTCAGCCGCTCACGGCGGGAGACTTCGGAGATGCCCTTCACCTTTCGAATGGCCTTCAGGATCTTCTCGAGGTGCGCGAGGTGCTCAACTTCCACCATCGCCGCTCCAACGACGCGGCCATCGGTGGTTTTGAGCTCCAGCGACCGGATATCGGTACCGGTCTCGCCGACGGCTGTCGCGAGGTCGGCGTACAGCCCCCTACGGTCGGTAGCTTCGATCGCGAGCCTGATGAGGAACCGTTCACCGTCGGACTGTTGCCAGTCAATCTCCAGCCGCCGCTCTGGCTCCAGCGCCAACTGCAGGAGATTCGGGCAGTCGCCGCGATGGACGCTGACACCACGGCCGCGGGTGACGTAGCCGACCACCTTGTCACCGGGCACGGGCTGGCAGCACTGTGCGTAGCGAACCATCAGCCCGTCGACGCCCTGAACACGCAGCCCGCGCGGTGACGGCGCGATGCTGCGGACGCGGTCGAGCAACCGCTCGAGGGGACTCGGTTTCAGCGCCGAATCGTCGCGTTCGTCGAAATCCGGGTAGAGCGCGCGCAGCACCTGCGTGACCGTGAGGTCCCCCTGCGCGATGGACGCATCCAGGTGATTCACATCGTTCAGCTTGAGACTCTGCGCCGCCAGACGCAGTTGGTCGTCGGTCAGCTTGGGATGGCGGCGGCGTTTGAGCTCACGGTCGAGGATTTCCTGCCCCACCGCCACTGACGCACGCTGTTCCTCGACCCGCAGCCACTGGCGGATCTTGTGACGCGCACGGCCGGTGCGCACGTGCGCGAGCCAGTCGCGACTCGGACGCGAGTTCGGTGAACGGATGATCTCGACCGTCTCGGAGTTGCGCAGCTCGCGGGACAGCGCGACGATCCGACCGTTGACCTTGGCGCCTTGCGTATGCACCCCCACTTCCGTGTGGACGGCGAATGCGAAGTCGAGCGGCGTCGCGCCGCGTGGCAGCTGGATCACATCGCCGGCCGGCGTGAAGACGAAAATCTCGTCCTGATAGAGATCGAGCTTCAGGAACTCAAGAAACTGGTCGGGCGTCTCGGCATCGAGTTGCATTTCCAGCACCTGGCGAAACCAGTGCAGCGCCTTGTCGAGCTCATCGTTGTCTGGATCGCCGGTCTTGTACAACCAATGCGCCGCGATGCCGTACTCCGCCGTACGGTGCATGTCGCGAGTGCGGATCTGGATTTCGAACAGCGTATGGCGCGGGCCGAAAATCGTCGTGTGTAGCGACTGGTAACCGTTCGACTTGGGACTCGCGATGTAATCCTTGATGCGCTCCTGCAGCGGCGTCCACTCGCCGTGGATGACGCCGAGCGCGTGGTAACACTCCTGCACGTTCTCGACGAGCACGCGAATGGCGAGCAGATCGTAGATCTCCTCATACGGCTTGCCGCGCTTCTGCATCTTCTTGTAGATCGACCAGAGATGTTTCGGGCGACCAGTCGCCTCGTACACAACGATCCCGGCATCGGCGAGGCGCGTGCGGAGTGGGGCCGCCATCTCCTCGACCAGAGCCGCGCGCTCGGCGCGCTTCTGGACCACCTGCTTCGCCAGCTGTCGGTATTCGTCCGTCTCGAGGAACTTGAACGCCAGATCCTCGAGCTCGGCCTTCATCTTGGCGAGACCGAACCGATGGGCGAGCGGCGCGTAGAGGTCGCGGGTTTCCTGCGCGATGCGCGCGCGCTTCGGCGGATCGAGGTAGTCGAGTGTCCGCATGTTGTGCAGGCGATCGGCCAGCTTGACCATGATCACTCGCACGTCCTTCGCGATCGAGAGGAGCAACTTCCGGTAGTTCTCGACCTGGCGTTCCTGCAGAGAGGTCATCGGCAGGTGTCCAATCTTCGTCAGGCCGTCCACGATCTGTGCGATCTCGCGGCCAAACTCACGCTCGACGTCCTCGAGCGTGATATCGGTGTCCTCTATCACATCGTGGATCAGGCCACTGGCCACCGTGACGGAATCGAGTTGCAGGTCGGCAAGGATCTTCGCGACTTCGACGCAGTGCGTGACGAACGGATCGCCGTTCTTACGACGCTGCCCGGCATGCGCGCGATCGCTGAATTGGTACGCCCGCTCCAACAGCCCGACGTCGAGGCGATCCGCATTGACCTCGGCGGACAGGGACCATCCGGGGATGACATCTGCAAGGGCGGAGGTTGGCATACTCTCCCAAACTACCGCGAGATGGAGATGGAAAGGGAATGGCGCCCTTCCGCCCCCTCCCCATCCTGTCCCCTAGAGCAGCCCGGCTTCGGAAAAACTCAGGTATCTCCCCCTTCCGATGATCAGGTGATCCGCGACTGGTATGTCCAGGAGCTTGCCCGCCGCCACCAGTTGCGCCGTGATCAACCGGTCATCGGCGCTCGGCGTCGGATCGCCGCTTGGATGGTTGTGGACCAGCACGATCGCCGCCGCCCGCTCGGCGATCGCCTCGCGGAACACCTCCCTTGGATGCACGAGCGAAGAGTTCAGGATCCCGCGTGTAATGAGGATGTCGCGGTCTAGCCGGTGCTGCGCATCTAGTACCGCGACGTGGAACTCCTCGACGGGCAGATCCTCGAGGCGCGGCGCGTACGCCATCCAGACGTCCCGCGGCGACCGCAGCGGCGCCCCTTCGTCGAACGATTCGGCTGACATGCGGCGCCCGAGTTCGAGCGCCGCGTGAATGGCAAGCGCGCGGGCAGACCCAAGCCCATCAATCCGGGTGAGCGCCGCTGGCGCATAGGACCCCAGCCGCCGCAGCGATCCGTCGCTGCTCGCCAAGAGGTCGTGCGCCACCATCAGCGCCGAACGACCGGCCGAACCAGACCCGATCACGAGCGCGATCAGTTCGGTGACAGAAAGGGACCGCGGCCCATGTGCGCGGAAGCGCTCGCGCGGACGTTCTGCGGCTGGCAGTTCACGGATACTGAGCGGCGGACGAGGCGCGGTGGACCCCGCGGTGGCAACGACTGGTCCACGAGTGCGAAGCGGAGGCATGCGTCACCATAACGGTGTCGCCCGCCTCCGCCGTCACCTTTTCGCCGCGCCGAACGGCGCGCTATGACATCAACGCAGGCGCACCAGGCTACGCACCGTGGCACTTCTTGAATTTCTTACCACTACCGCACGGACACAGATCGTTGCGACTGACGGTCGAGAAATCCGGTACTCCAGCGGCGCCGCCACCACCCGCGGCGAGCGACCGCACGCCGCGCCCTGCCCCGACGATCGTCGGTTCCGGTCGCGACGGGCCCACCGCATCCTCGATCTCGCCCATCGCCGGATCGGCCGCGACGCCGAACTCATCCACCTGCGCATGCGTTGCCGTGACCTGCCGCGGTGGCGCGGCCGGTTGTACGAACCCACGATCGCCGTCAAACTGCACCTGCACGCGCAGGAATCGTTCGGAGAAGGTGTGGTGCACGTCGTGCATCAGGTCCACGAACATCGTGTACGCTTCGTGCTTGTACTCGATGAGTGGATCCTTCTGGCCCCACGACCGGTAGTGGATCGCGTTGCGGAGCTGGTCGAGGTCGTAGAGATGGTCCTTCCACTTCTCGTCCAGCACGTTGAGCATCACCAGCGCGAGCACCTGGTCGGCGTACTCGCCGAGCAACGTGAGCTTGCGATGGAACGCCTCCCGTCCGGCCGTGCTGCCCTCCGCCGCTGCGTCGGCGCCAGATTTCGGCCGCGTCCCGCTTTCCTCAAAACAGGGAACCGAAAGCAGGTAGCGCATGAGCAAGTCCTGCCTGATGAGCTCGACGTCCCAGTCCATCGGGTCTTCGAGCTCGCCGACCGACTCATCGATGCGACGCGCCACGGCCTTCTCGATCATCTTGACCGACTCGCCCTTCAGCTCCTCACCCCCGTCGAGCGCGAACGAGCGCAACGAGTAAATCACCTCGCGCTGCTGGTTCATGACGTCATCGTACTCGAGGAGCCGCTTCCGGCTCTGAAAGTTCTGCAGTTCGACACGCTGCTGCGCTGAGCCGATCGATCGCGTAATCAGCGGGTGGGTGAGCACGTCGCCTTCCTGCGCGCCCATGCGGTCCATCAGCCGCCCGATCCGCTCCGACCCGAAGAGTCGCATCAGGTCGTCTTCCAGCGAGAGGAAGAACTGCGTCGCCCCCGGATCGCCCTGACGGCCGGACCGACCGCGGAGCTGACGGTCGATGCGACGTGATTCGTGCCGCTCGGACCCGATGATGTGCAGACCACCGCACTCCTCGACGTCTACTTCATCGCCGTCCGGATCTTTGATTTTCGACGGCTTGGCGATGGTGACGTCTGCGCCGAGTTTGATGTCGGTGCCGCGGCCGGCCATGTTCGTCGCGATCGTGACCGCGCCCGGCTGGCCGGCGAGCGCCACGATTTCCGCCTCGCGCTGGTGGTACTTGGCATTGAGCACGTTGTGCACGAGCCCGGCGCGCTGGAACAGTCGCGACAGCGTCTCCGACGCCTCGACGCTCGTCGTGCCCACAAGCACGGGGAAGCCGAGTCCGTGAAGTCGCCGCGTTTCCTCAACGATGGCATTGTACTTCTCGCGCCGAGTCTTGTAGACGAGATCGTGACGGTCATCGCGGATGACGTCGCGATTGGTCGGAATGACCGACACTTCCAGCGAATAGATCTGGAAGAATTCGTTTTCTTCGGTCTCGGCGGTGCCCGTCATACCCGAGAGCTTTTCGTACATGCGGAAATAGTTCTGGATGGTGATCGTGGCGAGCGTCTGCGTCTCGCCCTTCACCTGAACCATTTCCTTGGCTTCGACGGCCTGGTGCAGGCCCTCACTCCATCGGCGGCCGGGCATCGTACGGCCCGTGAACTCATCGACGATGAGCACCTGTCCGTCCTGCACGACGTAGTTCACGTCCTTTTCGTAGAGCGCATGCGCCTTCAGGAGTTGATGCACAATGTTGAGCTTCTCGCTCTTGAGCGCATACTCCGTCTCGATCTTCTGCTTGGCCGTGAGTTTCTCGGTCGCGGACATGGCGTGATCCTTGTCGATCCGTCCGATCTCGGTCGAGATGTCGGGCAGCACGAAGGCCTCACGGTCTGACGGCGCCATGAAATCCACGCCGGCGTCGGTGAGGTGCACCGTATGGCCGCGTTCGTCGAGCACGAACAACAGGTCGTTCTCGAGTTCCTTGTATGCCTGCTTGCCTGCGGGCAGTTTCCGATCGGCGATGTGCTCCAGTTCCATCTTCAGCACCATCTGCTTGACGCCGGTCTCCTGCATCACCTTCATCAACTGTTTGTTCTTCGGCGAACCGAGCCGTGCCTGGTAGAACGCCATCATCGCGGCGTCCGTATCGTCGGCGGCGAGCGCCCGCTCACCAGTCGCGACAAGGTTGTTCACGAGTTCCGTCTGGCGACGCACGAGGCGGCCAATCGACGTATTGAACTCGGCGTACGCGACGTCGCCCTCGTTGCCCACCGGGCCGGAGATGATCAGCGGCGTCCGCGCTTCGTCGATGAGCACCGAGTCCACTTCGTCGACGATCGCATAGATATGACTGCGCTGCACGCGCTGTTCCGGGGTCACTACCATGTTGTCGCGCAGGTAGTCGAAACCGTACTCGTTGTTCGTGCCGTAGGTGATGTCGCACTCGTACGCGGCACGGCGCTCAGGCGTGCCGGGCTCCGTGTCGTCGAGGCACCCGACCGTGAGGCCGAGGTAGCGATAGAGGTACCCCATCCACTGCGAATCGCGGCGGGCGAGGTAGGGATTGACTGTGACCAGATGCGCCCCGCGCGCCGGCAAGGCGTTTAAATACAGCGGGAGCGTGGCGACGAGCGTCTTGCCTTCACCCGTGCCCATTTCGGCGATACGGCCGAGGTGCAACTGGATGCCGCCGATGAGCTGGACGTCATAGTGGACCATGTCCCAAGTCATGTCGCGGCCGGTCACCGCGATCACACGGCCCAGCATGCGACGCGCGGCCTCGCGCACCGTCGCATACGCTTCGGGCAGCAGCTCGTCGAGCGTGTCACCCATCGCCTTCCGGTAGTCCCGCTCGAGCCCACCTTGGCCATCGCCGCCGCCGAGTTCGCGGTCGATCGCTTCGCGCGCCTCCGGGTCGGCGGCCAGCCGCTTCTGTTCCTTCAGGTCGACGATGCGACCG
>Ga0208960_1002014_pt1 | contig 10569 bp, 10 predicted proteins | sample GreLakmeON33MSRF_FD_187703 | JGI IMG/M metagenome (GOLD analysis project Ga0208960, IMG submission 187703) | Freshwater lentic microbial communities from great Laurentian Lakes, MI, USA - Great Lakes metaG ON33MSRF (SPAdes) | ecosystem: Environmental > Aquatic > Freshwater > Lake | place: Great...
AGAACCCGCCCAAGGCCCTCACGCAGACCAAGGACTTCGGCCTCAAGCTCGTCGAGACCGCCGGCACCTACAATTTGCCGCCGGAGAAATTCAAAGCCCTCCTCGCCGAGCACGGCTTGAAACCCATCAGCGGCCACTTCCCCTACGACCGCTGGAAGTCCGAGCCGGAGAAGGTGCTCGCCGAGGCCCAAGCCATCGGGCTGCAATACGCGGGTTGCGCGTGGATTACGCACCAGGCCCCGTTCAGCGAAGCCGCCGCGCGCGACGCCATCGCCGTCTTCAACAAAGCCGGCGATCTCGGCGCGAAGCTGGGCATCAAGTTCTTCTACCACGCCCACGGCTTCGAATTTCACAAGCACGGCGACAGCACGCTCATGGACTTGCTCATGAAGGAAACCGACCCGAAGCACGTGAGCTTCGAGATGGACGTGCTCTGGGTCGTCTTCCCCGGCCAAGACCCGGTGCAATGGCTCAAGAAGTATCCGGGCCGCTGGGAGCTGATGCACCTCAAGGATCTGAAGAAGGGTGTGAAGACTGGTGACCTCTCCGGCAAGACCGACGTAAGCAACGATGTGCCGCTGGGCACCGGTCAGATGAACTGGCCCGCCATCCTCAAGGCTGCGAAGGAGAGCGGCGTGAAATACTACTTCATCGAGGACGAGTCCCCGACCGTCGTGGAGCAGATCCCGCAGACACTCAAGTTTCTCGGGCAGGTGAAGTTCTGACTCGCCCGTGCCGCCCCTGAGGCAAGGCGAAGGGACCGAACGTTGGCTTGGATTCCTCCACCGTTCGCGCTATCAGTCGCGCATGACCGAGACGGAGCAACAAATCCTCGCTGCCCTGCGCGACCTCGACACCGCCGTGGCCCGCTGCCGCACCGAGAACCCGCCGCCGCCACTGCTGCCAGTCTTCGAGCGACTGGACGCGCTCGCCGCGCAGCTCCCCCCCGGCGGCAACCACGACCTCCGCCACTACCTCCAGCGCAAGAGCTACGAAAAAGCCCGCCTCTGGCTCGAAGGTGTGGACCCGGAGAAGGGGACGTGCGGGCGATGACACCGCTCCCGCCGGCACCGGCTTGTAACTCCGAACCCAACACTCCCCCATGTCCGCACCGCAGATTCTGACCACCGTCGTCGGCAGCTACCCCGTCCCCGCGTGGCTCGCCGCGTTTCCCACTGCCGCCGCGTTGCGCGACGCCATCCTCGTCGTGCTCAAGACGCAGGAACTCGCCGGCCTCGATGTCATCGCGGACGGCGAGCTGTCGCGCTTCGACGTGAACCACCCCGAGACCAACGGGATGATTGACTACTTCATCCGCCCGATGAGCGGCATTCACCCGACGCTCTCGCGCGAGGAGTTGGCGAAGTTCCGCGCGGCGCAAGGGATGAAGTTCCGCACCCAGCCGGCGGGCGTCGTGCGCGGGGAAATTGGTGAAGGCAGCTTGAACCTCCCCGCCGCGTGGCAGTCCGTGAAGGGCCTCACGCCGCGCCCGCTGAAGTTCACCCTCACCTCGCCCTACATGCTCGCCAAGACGCTCGTGAACGAGTTTTACCCGGACACCCGCGCGCTCACGATGGCGCTGGCCGAGGCGCTCCGCCGGCAGGTCGCGGACATTGACGCCGCCGTTGTGCAAGTGGACGAGGCGAATCTCCCCGGCCACCCCGAGGACGCCGATTGGGCGCACGAGCCCATCAACCACGTCCTGAAAGGCGTGCGCGGCCAGAAGGGCCTGCACCTCTGCTTCGGCAACTACGGCGGCCAGAGCATCCAGCGCGGCTACTGGCGCAATCTCCTGCCCTTCCTCAACCGCCTCGACGTGGACCACCTGGTCCTCGAATTCGCCCGGCGCGGCTACGACGAACTCGACGCCTTCCGCGACCTCCGCCCCGGCATCGCGCTTGGCCTCGGCGTCGTGGACATCAAAGACAACGAAGTCGAGACCCCCGACCTCATCGCCACGCGCATTGCGCACGCGGTGAAAACGCTCGGAGCCGAGCGCATCAAGTGGGTCCACCCCGACTGCGGTTTCTGGATGCTCTCGCGCAGCGTCGCCGACCGGAAGATGGCGGCGCTGGTGGCGGGCCGGGACAAATTCCTCGGGCAATGAAGTTCTACGAATACAAAGGCTGCGATACCTGCCGCCGCGCGAAGAAGTTCCTCGCGTCGCGCGGCCTCGCTTTCGACGCCCTCCCCATCCGCGAGCAGCCGCCCACGAAGCCTGAGCTGAAGCGGATGCTCGCGATCTACGGCGGCGACCTCCGCCGCCTCTTCAACACCTCCGGCGGCGACTACAAGGCGATGACACTCTCCGAGCGCCTGCCCAAGCTCACTGTTGCTGAAGCCATCGACCTGCTCGCGGCGAACGGGAATTTGGTGAAACGCCCCTTCCTGCTCACGGACACAAGCGGTCTCGTCGGCTTCCAGCAGCCGGAGTGGGAGAAGCTGCTCGGCGCATGACTCGCGTAGCCGCCGCTGCTGCCGAGGAATGTCAGCGCGAAGCGCGGGCACAAATCTTCCTTCGACTATTCCTTCACCGCGTCGGCAGCGCGGTGCAGTGCGGGGTCGACTCAGCGCCCTACTTCGTCGCAGCTGGTTTCGGCGCCGGCGGCGCAGCCAACTCGCGGACGTAGAGGTTGCGGAAGCAAAGCACGCTGCCGTGGGCCTGCAGCTCGATCTGGCCGGCGGGGAAGAGCGGTTGCGTGCGGTCCCAGAAGTTTTCCATCGTGACGTTGTTGACCACGAGTTCGCCATTCAGGAAGACGTGGACCTTGTCGCCGACGGAGAGGATGCGGAAGCGGTTCCATAGACCGGGCGCGTGGTCCGCCCACTTGCTGGGCTCGCTGGGGTTCTTCTGGTTGTTGTAAAGTCCGCCGGAGCCGACGCGCTTTGGGTTGCCCGGAGTGTCGCGCTCCCAAATCTGAATCTGCGGCGTGCCGCGGACGTAGATGCCGCTGTCGCCCTTGGGCTCGATCTTCCAGTCGCAGTGGATCTCCACGTCGCCGTAGTCGCGCGCGGTGGCGATGCTGTGGCCCTTGCCGTCGAACACGAGCATCCCCTCAGCGGTGCCCCAATGCGCGGCCATGTGGTTGTCGGCCGTGGCCTGTGCGGCGGCGAGCGCCTCCTTCGGCATCGCCGCCCGCTTCTTGGGATCGGCCACGAGGCCTTTCCAGCCTTCGAGATTCTCGCCGTTGAAGAGGCGCTTGAAGCCCTTCGGCGGGATGTTGTGCGTCTCGGCGACGGGCAGTTCCTTGACGCGCAAGTTGCGGAACTCGACGTAGTCGTTGTGGCCGAGGAACCCGAGGTGGCCGCGCTCGCGCAGCAGGCCGGGGTGTTTCTTGAGCGTCTCGCGGTCGGTCACGTCGTTGAGGTTGGCGTCCACGATGACCTTGCCGTTGAGGGTCACGCGGATGTGACGGCCTCGGCAGTAAATCTCCTCTTCATTCCATTCGCCGACGGGGCGGAGCGCGCCGCGCTTGGCGGCGGCGATGAGATAGACGGAGCCGTTGAACTGCGCGTCCTTGAGCTTGGCGTATTTCTCCGCGGTGTCGTCGAGGACCTGCACCTCCATGCCGGTGTAGGCGAGGCTGCCGGCGGCGAAGGGCGAGCGGATGGCGATGCCGTTGTTGGAGCCGGGCTCCAGCTTGAACTCAAAGCGGTAGATGAAGTCGCTGTATTGGCGTTCGGTGAGCAGGTTGCCGCCGCCGCCCTTGGCGCAAAAGAGAACGCCATCCTTCACCCCGTAGCCCGCGCCCGTGCCGCCGAGAAGTTTCCAGCCGTTGAGGGTCTTGCCGTCGAAGATCGGGAGGAAGCCGGCCTCGCGGCTGGCCGTGACGCAGCCCGCGAAGACCGCCGCGCTGAGTGCGATCGAACCGAGACCAAGAATGAATCTGCGATGCGGTATCATAGGGTTGAGAAGTGTTGTCGAACTGAGTCGGCGCAGGCTGTTGGAAAGCAAATAGGGTGTCAAGCGCCCGACCCCGCTCGCGCAAATAGCCAACGCGTCATTCCCTTTCAGTCGTGCAGTTTGGCTTCCAGCAGCTTGGGCCGGCGCTCGTGGAGCGGGAGCCAGACGCGGAACTGCGTGCCCTCGTCCACGCGGCTCTCCAGTTCGATGCGCCCGCCGTGTTCACGCACGATGCGTTGCACGATCATCAGGCCCAAGCCGCTGCCCTTCTCCTTGGTCGTGTAGAACGGCTCGAAGATGCGGTTGATCTGTTCCTGCGGGATTCCGCCGCCGGTGTCATTCACGCTGAACCACACACCGCCTGCGCCTTCGCCGGTGGTGAGCGTGAGCGTGCCGCCCTTGGTCATGGCCTGCATCGCGTTCTTGATGAGGTTGACGAGCACCTGCTGGATTTGCGAAGCGTCCATCGGTGCGAGCGGGAGGCTGGTGGCCAGCTTCTGCTCGACGTGGAGATGCCGGTTCTTCAGCTCAGGGCCAAGCAGGTCGAGCGACGCGCGGATGGCTTCGTTCAGCGACGCGGGCTGGAGCTTGGGCGGCGAGGGGCGGATGGCCTGGAGGAATTGCGAGACGATGTAGTCGAGCCGGGTGATCTCGCCTTTCGCAACGTCGAGGTAGGATTGCAGCTTTTCGACGGTGCTCGCCGTGTCGGTGTCGGAGCGGCGTGACTGGCGGTAGCGGGTGAGGCGCGCGGGCTTGGGGCTGGCGTCGGGCGTGCGGAGCTTTTTCAACTCGCGCTCCATGAGCTGGAGGTGGATGTGCAGGGCGTTGAGCGGGTTGCCGATCTCGTGCGCAACGCTCGCGGCCAGCAGCGTGAGCGCCTGCATCCGCTCGCTCTCGATGGCCGCGAAGGTCTGCTGTCGCGCCTCGGTGGCGTCGTGCAGAATCAGCGCTAGGCCAGACGCACCGGTGGCCTCGCCGTCCAGCGGCGCGGTATAGAGGCGGAGGAAGCGCGGGCGCGGCCACTCGACTTCGAGTTCGAGGCGGCGGACTTGCGACCCGCCAGACTTGTCCCACCGCGCGAGTTTTTTCCAGTCGAGGCCGGGCAGGAAGCGGGTGATGGGCTGGCCTTCGTCGGCGTCGTGCTTGAGGCCGAGGAGGCTGGTCACGGACTGGTTGAAGTAGATGACGCGGCCCTTCTCGTCCACGACCAGCACGCCGTCCTCGATCACGTCGAAGAGCGTCTCCAGAAAACTCCGCTCGCGCGCCAGTCGCTGGATGACAGTCTGCAGACCCTCCGCGTCGAGCCGTCCGATGCGGCCGAGGACTTTGTCGAGGAAGCTGGATTTGGGCGTGGGCACGTGACAGGTGACAGGTGACTTGGGGGCGGCAGGCACTTGTCACCTGCCACTTGTCACCTCGCCTTCAAAACCATTTCCGTCGCTTCACATACCACCATGTTGCCAGCGTGGTGACAACGGTGACGCCGAAGGCGAACGAGTAGCCGTGCAGCCACTTGATCTCCGGCATCCCCTCGAAGTTCATGCCATACCACGTGCCGATCATCATCGCCGGCGTGGTCACGATGGTGATGAGCGTCAGCGCTTTGACGGTCTCGCCGGTCTTGTTCGACGACATGCTCAGGTGGATGTGCAGGATGCCGGTGAGCGAGTCGGTGTAGGTGTGCGCGAGGTTGGCGATGTGGAAGAGGCGGTCGTAAATGTCCCGGTAGTAGGGCACGAGATGCGCGCGGATGAGCTTGAACTCGCCGTCCGCGAAGCGCTTCAGCACCTCCTGCTGCGGGCCGATGATCTGGCGCAGGTGGAGCACCTCACGTTTGACGCCGATGATCTTGTTCAACGTCCGCTGGTTCGGGTGCGCCACGACGTCGTTCTCCAGTTCCGCGATTTCCAGCGAGAGCTCCTCCAGCGCGGGCTTGTAGTTGTCCACGATGGCGTCGAGCAACGTGTGCGCCACGCGGTCGGGCGCGCGGGCGATGTGCATCGTGCTCTTCGTGGCGCGCTCGGCGGTGGCGGAGACGCTGCGCAACGCCACGTCGTGGTAGGTGACGAGAAAATTCTTCCCGAGGAAAAAGTTCAGCTCGCTGGTGTCGAAGACGCCGTCCTTGCGGCTGTAATCCACCGCGTGGATCACCATGAAGAGATAGGGCGCGAACTGGTCATCTTCCTTCGGCGAGTATTCCTCGATCTTCGGATTTGGACTGACGGCGATGCAGTCCTCGACCGACAGCGGGTGGAAGTGAAAAATGCCTTCGAGGATCATCTTGGCCTCCTCGGGCGTGGAAGCCTCCAAGTCCACCCAAAGAAAGAGATTCGTGTCCGCCAGCAGCGTGGGCATGAGGAACACGTCAACATCCTGCGTGTGCAGGCGACCCTGGGTGGTGAAGGCAAAGGAACGAATCATATGCCGGACGCTCGAAAGCTAAGGCCGCGCGCGAGGCGAGGCAAGGCCACTGTGGCAGGCTTGGGCTTTGCGGCGCAGCAGCGGCTTGACGCTCCCGAGTCCGTCCACTAAACCACACGCACATTTCGCACCTCACATGAAACCGAACACCTCCTCCTCCGCCACTCGTCGCGAGTTCGTCAAGTCCTCCGCCGTTGCCGGCGGCGCGCTCACGGCCGCTGTCCACTTCCCCCATGTCGCCAATGCAGCAGCAGCGGGCGACAAAATTAAGATTGGCTGGGTCGGCTGCGGCGGACGCGGCACCGGCGCGGCGAACCAGGCGCTCAACGCCGACTCGAACCTCGTCATGTGGTCCATGGGCGACATTTTCCAGGACAAGATTGATTCCGGCCTGGAGTCGCTGAAGAAGGAACAGGCTAAGAATCCCGAGAAGGTCAGCGTCGCGGCGTCGCGGCAGTTCACCGGCCTCGATGCCTTTCAGAAAGTCCTCAACAGCGGCGTGGATGTCGTGCTGCTCACCACTTCGCCCGGCTTCCGCCCGCAGCACATCAAGGCAGCCATCGAGGCCGGCAAACACGTCTTCGCCGAGAAGCCGATGGCGGTGGACGGCCCCGGCGTGCGCTCCGTGATGGAGAGTATCAAGCTGGCGAAGCAGAAGAACCTCGCGCTCGTGGATGGCTTCGTCTGGCGCTGGACCACGGCAAACCGCGACGCCTTCGCGAAGATTCACGACGGCGCGGTGGGCGACATCCAAGCCATCTACTCCAGCTACTACACGGGCGCGGTGGACCGCTATCCGAAGTGGAATCGCACGAACACCAAGACCGACCTCGAGTGGCAGATTCGCCGCTGGTATTACTTCACCTGGCTCTCCGGCGACCACGTCGTCGAGCAGGCCGTCCACTCGGTTGACAAGCTGATGTGGGCCATGAAGGACGAGCCGCCCGAGAGCGTGATTTGCACCGGCGGACGCCAGGTGCGCTCCGGCGAGGCAGGCGGCGAATACGGCAACATCTACGACCATTTCTCCGCCGAATACAAATGGGCCAGCGGCGTGAAGGGCTACCACTTCACCCGCCAGTTCGACCGTTGCCACGGCGAGGTCACGGAACGGGTCTATGGCACCAAGGGCGTCTATGAAGGCGAGAGCGGCAGCAAGCGCCACGTCATCACCGGCGAGAACCGCTGGCGCTGGGCCGGCGACAAGACGCAGAACGGCTACCAGACCGAGCACGACGAGATGTATGCGAGCATCCGCGCGGGCAAACCGCTCAACACCGGCGACCGCTTCATCAAGACCACGCTCTGCGCGATCATGGCGCGCATGGCTGCTTACACGGGCAAGGAAATCACCTGGGAGATGGCGCTCAACTCGAAGGAGGACACCTTCCCGAAGGACATCCACTGGGACATGAAGCTCCCCGTCGCGCCCGTCGCGCGGCCTGGCAGCACGCCGTTTATTTGAGCGAGCGAGCCTCAGGCCCCGCAACGCTTGAGCAGGTTCTCTGTGATGCGCTGCACGCGGGCATCGGGGCCATGCGGGCGGCTCCAGTGTGACCACGGGAGAATGTGACCGGGCGGCGAACTGAGGGCTTGCGGCCACCAGATGGTTGCTGCGTTGAAGACGATGTTGCCCTTCGGGCCGGGAAAAATGGTCGCGGTCCAATGCGCGGGCGTGGTGCCGCCGCGCCAGACCGTGCCTTCGCCCACAACTTCGAGGCCGGGAATGTTGGCCGGCGCACCGTGGTGCTCCCAGCCGACGAGCCCACGCACCGCGTCGCCCTTCTTCATGCCCGTGCCCTCGTAAATCCAGTGCTCTGGCTTGGTGCAAACCCAGTCACCGCCGCCGTTGAAGGGCACGATGCTGCGCGCGCCGATGAGGTCCGCCTCGTTGCGCGAGTCGCGCTTCCAATCCTTCGTGAACACGCTGATGGATTCCTCGATTTCCTTGTCCGTAAGGCCGGCGTAGATGCCGGTGCGTTTGAGGATGCGTTTGTTCTGACCGCTCGAGGACGGTTTGAACGGCGTGACACCGAACACGGAGTTGCCGCAGAGCCAGAGCGCGTTCGTGCCGCCGGCGATGGCTGTCTTCACGGCGTCGTATTGGCGCGGGTCCCAATACTCGTCATGGCCGACGCTCAGGAAGGTTTTGCAGCGAGTGATGTTGCCGACTTCGAGGCAGTCGGCATTGGCGCAGTAGGTCACGTCGTAGCCGTGCTGCTCCAGCCAGTAGGCCAGCGGGAATTCCCAGAGCAGATACTCGCCGGAGCCGATGGACAGCGGGTGCTCGTAAATCTGCGCATACTTCCCGTAAGGCCGGTCGAAGCTCACCTCGGTGCCGACGGCGTGCGCGCCGCGCGGGTCAGTGTAGAGCGAGTAGTTGTCAGGCCATTTGTTGTAGGCCTGCCAGGTGTTGTCGCTGCACTGGAAGAGCAGGTCCGCCGGGCGTTCGTCGCGGACGATGAAGATGACGTAGCTCTGCCAGTAAGGCTCGGTGGCCTTGTCCGGCACGGTGGTCAGGCGCGCAAGGTAAACGCCGCTGACCCAGTCGGCGGGAATCTTGATCGAGAGCGCTGGTGGCCACTTGCACTCACGCAGACGGTTCTCACCGATGGGCGGGTCGGGCTGCTTCGTGCCTGGAATCGGGCCTTCCGTCATCATCAGCCGCGCGCCGCGCCCGCCGTAGTAACCGGTGCGGAAGACCTCGAAGATGAATTTCGAGTCGGGGTTCACGCTGATCATGAAGTCGAGCGTCTCGCCGGCTTTCACGCTCTGGCGCGAACAGTAGCCCTCGATGGCGGGCGCGCGGGTGCCGCCGGTCTTGTCGAGTCGCACGCGCGTGAGTTGCCAGTCGAGAGCGCCAGGTTTGGCGTTTTCCTCGGCGATGAGGGAACTGCGGCGCGGGGGCGGGCCTTTGGTTTTTTGCTGCGCGTGGCTGGCGCTGGCAACCAGCGTGGCGGCAGTAGCGGCGGAGGCTTGGAGGAATTCACGACGACAAAGGCGGGAAGAGCGCGTTTTCATGTATGGAATGAGCGGAGGGATGATTCGCACGCGCGGCATGAAACTCAACTGCGGAGGAAGGAGGCGACCGACAACAGGTCAGTGTGTTTCGCCTCTTCTTCTGTAGGCCAGTTTCGCTCAAGCCGACGGGCTTAGATGGAGTTTCCTCACCTCCCGGCAAGGATTGGGGTGATCGCGGTGGTAACGAAGAGTTCGATGAGGGTGAACGCGGTGTGTGAGGCGGAACGTTCCAAGCAACTGGTGCTGACCGTTACTGACTTCCGCCCCGGCGCAGCGGATCCCAATACATGGAATTTTGCAAACGGTTCGCTGCCTGAGGATTGATTTTATCATCGGTTCGGGCTTCGGCGTGCGAATCGGAGAAAACCACCATGCCCCGACCGCCGTTGAGCCCGTTCCTGGGCCCGCTGCCATGCCGGGTGGCGATTCCTTCGTATGCAGGATTGGACCCATCCATGATCGCATTCGGCCAATACGCACTCATGCTCCAATAGCCTTCCGAATCGCCGACTACGAGGGTGTCACTGGGGTTAATAACTGAAGTGCGTCGCGCCCGATAGCCGGAGCTGAAGCCGATGCCCCCCACCGTGACCGTGCTAGCTCCCTGGACGCTCGGTGGTGGATAGAACAAAAAGAAAACATTGGCCGCGTAGCCAACCCGGCTGCCCGGGTTGGCCGGCGTGGCCTTGAAGTCCCATTGAAATCCTGGCGTGTATTGATTGCGAACACCGTTGAGCACGGGGCAATGAAACATATTGGAGTTCCCTGCGGAATACTGGCCGAGGTAATTCCCCCACCAATCGTCCTCGAGTGGCAGCGTGGCATCCTGTCTTCGGCAGGCCGGGAAGGTGTCGCTGTAATCGTCGGTGTAGAGTTGTAGGAAAAGGCCGACCTGCTTCAGGTTGTTTAGGCAGCGTATCGCATGCGCTTTACTCTTGGCCTTGGACAACGCGGGCAGGAGCATCCCGGCGAGAATCGCGATGATCGCGATCACGACGAGCAGTTCGATGAGGGTGAACGCGGCACCGGTGCGTCGGGTGGCGGGCGGGCAAGATGAGTTCATGGCTGGTTTCGGCTGGCCACGATTACTAGCAGATCGCACGGCGCTGGCAAGGGGGAGCAGGAATCAGCGGTCAGCGGGGGAGCGCGGGGGCGTATATCCGGAACACCTCGGTGACCAACGGAGCGGCGGCGGACGTGGGCGGCCGCGCTCCGGGCTACGC
>Ga0208960_1002015_pt1 | contig 10566 bp, 4 predicted proteins | sample GreLakmeON33MSRF_FD_187703 | JGI IMG/M metagenome (GOLD analysis project Ga0208960, IMG submission 187703) | Freshwater lentic microbial communities from great Laurentian Lakes, MI, USA - Great Lakes metaG ON33MSRF (SPAdes) | ecosystem: Environmental > Aquatic > Freshwater > Lake | place: Great...
ATGTCGCCGCCAATCCGGTGCATGTGCATGACCTCAACGCGACGGTGCTGCACCTGCTCGGGCTGGATCACGAGCGGCTCACGTTCAAGTATCAGGGCCGCGAGTTCCGGCTCACGGATGTGCATGGGCGGGTCATCGCGGAGATTCTAGCGTGAGGAAGTCAGGGTCAGTGCTGCCGGGGACAGGCCGATAATCATCGAACTCCACCTCCTGCCGGGGCGTCGGAAACTCCGTGCCGCTGCCATTCCCGACTGAGTTGCCCCGTTTGGTCCGCCACGGGCTGCTGCTGGTGTTGCTGCTGGCCGGCGTTGTCTTCGCTCCCGCCACGCCTGCGAACCGCGCCGCGCTCGAAGGGCACTACGACCGGTTCCTCGCGAAGGAGTTGAACCGCTGCACGACCTGCCACTTGCCCAGCGAGCGCAAGGAACCAAAGTCGCTCGAAGAGTTTCCGCACAATGCTTTTGGCAAACGCCTGCGCCAGCTCGGTGAGGAACTCAGAGCCGCCGACAGACCGTCGAGTCTCGCCGCCCGCCTCGCGCTTGCGGCGCGCGAGGACAGCGACGGCGACGGCGTGGCAAACGAGGTGGAGCTGTTGCTTGGCAAGAATCCCGGCGACGCGAAAGACAAGCCACCGACGAAGGAGCTTTCCCGCGCGAGCGCCAAGCAGGCGGAGTTTGCGAAGTTCCTCGCAGCCTATCGCTGGCGGCCGTTCGAGACGGTGGCGCGCCCGGCGGTGCCGGTGGTGAAGAGCGGTGGGTGGGTGCGGAATCCGGTGGACGCATTTGTCGCCGCCGAGCATGAGGCGCGCGGGTTGAAGCCCCGGCCCGAGGCGACGAAGGAAATTTTGCTGCGGCGCGTTTACCTCGACTTGACCGGCCTCAACCCAACGCCTGAGGAACAGCAGAAGTTCCTCGCCGACACCAGCAGCGATGCCTACGAGAAGCTCGTCAACCGCCTGCTCGACGACCCGCGTCACGGCGAGCGCTGGGGGCGGCATTGGATGGACGTGTGGCGCTACAGCGATTGGGCGGGCTGGAGCGGCGGCAACCAAATCCGCGACAGCAAGCCGCACATCTGGCGCTGGCGCGACTGGATTGTCGAGGCGCTCAACAAGGACAAGGGCTACGACCGCATGGTGCTCGAGATGCTCGCCGCCGATGAACTCGCGCCGCTCGACACCGACGCGTTGCGCGCGACTGGGTTTCTCGTCCGCAATTTCAAGATGCTCAGTCGCGAGCAGTGGATGGAGGACACGCTCAAGCACACGTCGCAGGCGTTCCTCGGCGTCACGGTGGGCTGCGCGAAGTGCCACGACCATCTCGTGGACCCCATTTCGCAGCGCGAGTATTACCAGCTCCGCGCCGTCTTCGACCCGCACGATGTCCGCACCGACCGCATTCCCGGCCAGCTCGACACCGCCAAGGACGGCCTCGTGCGCGCCTTCGACAAAAAACCCGAGGCGCTCACGCATCTGCTCATCCGCGGTGACGAGCGCACGCCGGACACGAACAAGGTAATGGAAGCCGGCGTGCCGCTGGCGTTGTGCGGCTTGACCAGTCCGTCGCGCACTGGCGGAAAACTGACGGTGGAAACGGTGAAGCTGCCGTGGTTAGCCGCGCAGCCGGACCAGCGGGAGTTCGTCTTCCAAGACACCTTGGCCGCGAGCGAACGCGGCTTGGCCCAGGCCCGTGAGGCGTTCGCAAAGTTGAAGGCTGACCCCGCTGCGGCAATCGAGAAGGTGCGCGAGCAGGAACTGACCGTGGCCGCGACCGAGGCCAAGCACGCTGCGCTCGCTGCCGTGATTCGCGCGGAGAAACTGGAAGTCGCGGGCCGCAAGGACACCGACGAGTGGAAGCGCGCCGCCACCGAGGCCGTCGCCGCGCAACGCCAGCAAGCCGTCGCCGACGCGCAGCTCAAGCAGCAGCAGACTCAAGTTGCGCTCGCTGGTGCGTTGAAGAAGGCCGAGGACGGCAAGCCCGCCGAACCCAAGGCCCCCGCCAAGAAGGGCGAGAAAGCCGCCGACCCCGAGGCGTTGAAGAAGCAGCTCGCCGAGGCCGAGAAGGCGCTCGTCACCGCCGAGAAGGACTTGCAGACCGCGCCCGCCACGGCTTTCAAGCCGCGCACCGTCGAGTCGTATCCCGCCACCAGCACAGGCCGGCGGCTCGCCTTTGCGCAGTGGGTGGCGGACGCGCAGAACCCGCTCACCGCGCGCGTCGCCGTGAACCAGATGTGGCTCCGGCATTTCGGGCGCGGCATCGTCCCGACGCCCGCCGACTTCGGTCGCAACGGACGTCCGCCCTCGCACCCGCAGTTGCTGGACTGGCTGGCGTCGGAGTTCGTCGCGCGCGGTTGGAGCATGAAGGCCATCCACCGCCTGCTCGTGACCAGCAGCACGTATCGCATGGCGTCCACGCCGGACGTGGCGAACGCGAAGCTCGACCAGGACAACTTCTTCCTCTGGCGCATGAACTCGCGCCGCCTCGAAGCCGAGGCCGTGCGCGACAACCTGCTCTTCGTCTGCGGCAGCCTCGACCTCGCGATGGGCGGACCGGAGATTGACCACAACCTCGGGTTGACCTCGAAGCGCCGCAGTCTTTACCTGCGTCTTGCCGCCGAGAAGGAAGTCGAGTTTCTCAAAATCTTCGACGGCCCCGCCGTGACCGAGTGCTACGAGCGCCGCCCCAGCGTGATGCCGCAGCAGGCGCTGGCGTTGGCGAACAGCGAACTGGCGCTCACCGAGGCGCGTCGGTTGGCGAAGCAGCTCGCGACGGACGATGACGAAGGGTTTGTGCGTGCGGCCTTCGCGCAAGTTCTGGCGCGTCGCCCGACGGCGGAGGAAACGCGGCTGGGCCGGGACTTTCTCGCTGTCACCGTCAAGGAGCGTGCCCGCGAAAACTTTGTGCTCGTGCTGCTCAACCACAACGACTTCGTGACCGTGCGATGAACCATTTTCCTTCCTCTTGTTCTGGCGTCAATCGCCGCTCGTTCCTCACCGATACGGGCATGGGCTTCACCGGCCTCGCCCTCAGCGCGATGCTCTTCCGCGACGCCCGGGCCGCCGCGTCTTCCGCCGGTCTTCCCCCGAGCGGCCTGCCGCACTTCGCCCCGCGCGCCAAGTCGGTCATCTGGATTTTCCTCTGCGGCGGCGTGAGTCACTTGGAGAGCTTCGATGTCAAACCGGAGTTGAACAAATACGCCGGCAAGTCCATCGCCGAGACGCCTTACGCGAAGGTGCTGGAGAGCGAGGGCAAGAACATCATCGGCGGCAATCCCAGCCACGGAAACCGCAAGGTCATCATGCCCCTCCAGACCGGCTACCAGACTTACGGACAGAGCGGGCTGGTGGTGGGCGACTGGTTCAAGCACATCGGCGAGTGCGCGGACGACCTCGCGGTGGTGCGCTCGCTCTGGACGATTCACAACGACCACGGCGCGCAGCTCACGTGGCAGACGGGCCGGCATCCGCGCGAACTGGAGCACCCGACGCTCGGCGGCTGGGTGAGCTACGGCCTCGGCTCGCTGAACGAGAACTTGCCCGAGTATGTCGTGCTCGGCACGCCCACGGGCGACTGCTGCGGCGGCACGTTCACCTACGGCTCGGCGTATCTCGGCCCGGAGCATGGCGGCGTGCGCTTCAGCACCGACCCGAAGAAACCACTGCCGTTCATCGCGCCACCCGCTGGCCGCATCACGCAGGAGGAACAGGTGCAAAACCTCAGCCTGCTCGGCAAGTTGAACCAGCTCGCCGGCATTGATTATCCCGACGACCAGAACCTCCGCGCCCGCATCAAGTCCTACGAGCTCGCCTACCAGATGCAGGCCAGCGTGCCGGAGACGATGCAGTTGGAGCGGGAGACCGAGGCCACGCGCCGGCTCTACGGCATGGACCGCACTGAGACGAAGACCTTCGGCGAGCAATGCCTTGTCGCGCGGCGGTTGGTCGAGCGCGGCGTGCGCTTCGTGCAACTTTTCCACGGCGGCGGCGGCGGCGGCGCGTGGGATGCGCACTCGGCTATCAAGTCCAACCACACCAGCCTCTCGACCCAAGTGGACCAGCCCATCGCCGGACTGTTGAAGGACCTCAAGCAACGCGGCCTGCTCAACGACACGCTCGTCGTCTTCGGCACGGAGTTTGGCCGCACTCCCGGCGCGCAAGGCGACGGGCGTGACCATCATCCGCAGGGCTTCTGCGCTTGGATGGCTGGCGGCGGCATCAAGCCCGGCGTCCAGCACGGGGCGACGGACGAGTTGGGCTTCCACGCCGTCGAGGACCGCCACTACGTCACGGACATCCACGCGACCGCGCTGCACCAACTCGGGCTGGACTCGCACAAGTTGGAAATCCCCAGCCGCAAGCGGCTGGAGATGGACCACGGGGAAGCGATTCGCGCCATCATCTCCTGAGCGGAGATGCTTCCTACTGCCCCACCGCCCGATACAGGAACGGCCGGCGGAACATCCCGCCGAAGTGGTGCGGGTTGTGGAGTCGCACCGTGATGCTGTTCTTCCCCGGCTTGAGATGCCCGGCCACGTCCACGTCCCACTCGAACTTGTAGTCGTTATACCACCACATCGCGCGCTGCTCGCGGTGCGCGACCAGCGAGCCGTTCACGTAGAGCCAGCATTCGTTGAACAGGCCGGGGAACATCAAATGGACCTTGCCTTGCGTATCGGTGGCTTTCAGCTCCACGTCCGTGCGATACCACGCGTGGCCGGTGTAGCTGTGGAAGTCCGGCGTGATGACGCCCTGCGCCTGCGCGTAAAGGTCCGTGCGCAGCATCTCCCAGTGGCCGGGATTGTTCTGATGCACCGCCGTGCCGGTCTTCGTCGGCTGGCTCTTCCACCAGCTCAAGTCCGGCTCGCGATACGCCCAGCCGCTGGGCAGGCCGGTGTCCTGCGGGTCGCGGCGGAAGGCCCATTCCAGCGGCGTCTTCGCGATGAGCTTCCCCTTCGTGCCGTCGGTGAGCGCGAGTAGGTCACGGTATTGCTTCACCTCACCGGGGAACCACGCCGGGCCGCCCTTGTCCGTCTCAGCGGCGACGCCCACGACGCGCGTGGTGAAGGTGGGGTTCATGTTCGCCAGCTCCAAGCGCACGGCCAGCGCGCGGTCACCGGCGGTGGCGGCGGCTTTGAAATCCACTTCCGTCGCCGCCGCCGCGACCATCGCCATGTAGCTCTGGATGAGGTCGAAGCTCAGGCGCGTGAACTTCATCCGCTCCTCGAACTTCTTCCAGTCGCGCGGCAGCTCGCCGAGCTTGCGCGACACGCTCGCCATGATGGCCTCCGCCGCGACCAAGTGCTGCGACAACTCCTTCACCAGCGCCGGCGTGTAGATGGCGGGCGCGACGAAGTGCTCGTGCTCCGTCACGATGCTGTTCGCCCAAGCCTGGTTGATGGCGGTCCAATACGCGGCCATCGGCGCGGCGGCGGGGCCGTAGAACTTCGGGTAAAACTCCGCGAGCAACTGGTCCACGTCGGTGTCGGGATTCCAGTAGAGCTGCAGACGCACGTGGAGATTGAGGAAGGTCGTGGCCATCGCGATGCGACTCTCGGTGGAGACGCCGAGGATGCCCGCCTTGCGATAGTGCTGGATGTCCTGCCGGATGGACGCGATGGCGGGGTTCGGCAGGTCGCGCCAGACGAGCATCCCCTGGTCGTAATCGTAGATGACCACGCGCCCCTGCATGACCTGTGACCAGCGATACATCATGTCGCGATACTCCTGGCGCGGCGGCGACTTCGGGTCGTCCATGCCGTGGATGGGGTCAATGTCAATGGGCGCGAGGTAAGCCACGAGCGGCTTCTCGGCGATGATGTTGCGCTGCGGCGGGAGCGTGATGTTCGCGTAGGCGAGGAAGCCAATCTTCGCCGTGCTGGTCGGGTGCTCCGCTTGCAAACGCCGCGCGACGTTGTTGTAGAACGTCATGAAGGCGTCCGTCATCGAGGGCGTGAGGAAATACTTGTCCACGTAACCGGACTTCAACTCCTTGTCCTTCGGCGAGTCGGACTCATACAAACCGTCCTCCAGCCCGAGGGAAAACTGCTCGCCCTTCGCGAACTTCGCCGACACCTGCTTGGCGACGTGCTCCGCGGTCGAGTCGTCCGCGATGGGCACGTTGAACATTGTCTTGCCCTTGGGGATGAGGTCCTTCGTGTAATGCGCGAGCGCGTGGCCGTTCGGGACGCTGATGCTGTTGCCGAAGTTGCGGCGCTGAAACTCCAGTTGGCCGAGCGCGCTGGCGTTCCACGATCCCCAGTAGTGCCGCACCTCAAAGGGCGAACCGTAGGCGAAGTCCAGCTTGCCGACCTTGAGCGCCGCGTGCTGCGGGATGCACTCGCCAAAGTCCGTCGGCAGATACCAGCGGCAGCCCCACAAGTGCAGCAAGTGCGCGGCGGCGTAGTAATGGGCGTCGTCGCTGTTGCCCGCGAGGAGGACGCGACTGCCCTTGCGTCGCACGACGAACGCATCAGCGCGCAAGGTGGGGTTGGGCTTCGCCGCCTTCGCCAGCGCGGTCTTCAGCGAAGCGTCTGCCCGCAGTGCCTCCTCGCCGACGATGAGCGTGGTTGTCGTGGCCTTGAGCGCCGCCGCGACGGCCTCGGCGGTATCGGCGAGCGCGGGCTTCGCACCGGTCATCCGCTCGATGTATTTAACGAGGTCCGCCGCCGCCTGCTTCTCCCACATCCCCGCCGTGGGCGCGACGACCACCGTCACCTTCGCCCCGCTGGCATCAGCGAGGAGCAGGTCATCACGGCCGCTCGTGCCGGCGGTCTGGGCGGCCATGCGTGTGGCGGTGAAGGGCAGGGCGAGGGCGAGGATGAGTGGGAGCAGCTTGTTCATCTAGATTTGCAAAGGTGCTAATGAGTGACGAACGAAGTAGGCGGGACTTCAATGGCGGGCGACTTTCCGGTGATTGGACTTTGTAGAATGCGAGCCGTCAGCGTTCGTCAGTTCTGCGCACCAGTCACGAGAACAGCCACCAGCATCACATGAGATTCACCGCTCTCCTCACCGCCACCGCCCTCGCCACTGCCGCCTTCGCGCCCGCGCAGGACGCGCCCAAGCCCATCCGGCTCATCGCTGAGGCGGAAGACTTCAAGGTGGAGAAGGGAGCGTGGCAGGTCGTGCCTTACCGAGAGAATTACTACGCGTCCACGTTCGCCATCTCGTTCCTGTCGCGGATGGGTTGTCTCGGTGCGCCGGAGCAACTGGATGCAGGCCAGCAGGCCATCGCGACGCAGGTCATCGAGGTGCCGCGCGCGGGAGAGTTCCAAGTGCTCGCGCGCTATGAGCAGCCGCACAACTTTTCGGTCGAGTTCACCGTCGAGGTGGTGCAGGGCGGGAAGACGGTTTATCGCGGCGACTTCGGGCGGTTGGCGGACGCGAAGATTTGGGCGCTCAACGGCCATCAGCGCGTGCCGATGGAGCGCTACTGGTGGGGCGGCACGGACAACATCGTCTGGCAGCAGTCCGGCACGGCCAAGCTCGCGAAGGGCACGGCCACGCTCCGCCTCATCGCGGGGCCGCAGATGGACGGCACGGCGAAGCGCGCGATGGCCGCGCGGCGGAACGTGGATGTCATCTGCCTCACCGACGACACCGCCGGCATCGAAGCGCAGAAGAAAACGAGCTACCTCGAGTTCGACGGCTGGCTGGCGCAGGACGGCGACCTCTTCGTCCGCGTCACGAACCCGCGCGACGGTCTCGGGCCGTGCGTGCCGGTCATCGCGCCGTTCGAGCCCGGCCAGCATTCGCCCTATTACATCCATGTGCGCGACTGGCCCACGACGCGCGTGCTCAAGAGCGGTTATCTCGTCTCACCGACCACCTACGAACTCACCGGCCCGCGCGTGCTCGCAGTGAAAGCCAAGGCGCTCGCGCCGCAGCTCGATCCGGAGAAGTTCGCCGCTGCTTCAGACGCGAAGAAGGCGAAAGGCCCAGCGCCATTGGTGATTCCCGACGACCAGTATCTCCAGCCCGGCGACACGTCCGGTTGGGTGCCGATGGGCCAGGTGCTCGACGCGCTCAACAACGTCCAGTGGTTTCCCAAGGCGATTTACAAGGACGCGAAAATCACCGACCTGCATCTCACGTTCGAGTTCGCCGTGCCCGACGGCAAGGGCGGGCTGAAGTCGGTGAAGACCATCACCGTGAAGGGCAAGCCGGACTATTACTCGCCCGTCACATTCGAGATGCCCGGCAACGTCGCGCCCAACGCCGCGATGGCGAAAGCCCTCAAGGAACGGTTCTGGCTGCCGGAGATTCGCACGCAGAAGGAGTCGCTCGACTGGCTGCTCGCGGAGGTGGCGAAGTTCCCGAAAGTCGGCTCCGTGCCGAAGCGTTTCCTCGCTTACAATCTCCTCGGCTTCAGCGGCGCGCTCAGTGCCTTCCCCGAGGCGCGGCAGCTCGCGAAGGCGCTCGGCGACAACACCGCCGTGGACCAGACTGGCAAGAAGCGCGACCTCGTCGCGCACTGGGGCGACCCGAGCCTGCCCGCGATTCAGAAGCAGGAGGCCGCGCGCAAGGGCGGCTTTAACGACCTCTACATCGTCAGCTACGGCGACGAGATTCATCTGCCGTCGCTGCCTGTGACGGACGAGGAGTTCGCCGCGTGGCTCAAGGCGCGCGGGATTCAATACTCCGGTGAGGTGAAGATTATTTCCCCCAAGGCGAAGGACACGCCCGAGGCCGTCGCCGCCGCGAAGAAGCACCCGCTCTATTACTACTCGACGATTTGCATGAAGGAGAAGGGTGGCCAGCACTTCGCCGCCGGGACCGCTTACTACAAGAGCAAGGGCGTGCTCACGGGCGCGAACTACTCGCCGCACGCGAACTACTTCATCAACGAGATGGATTACATCCGGCCCTTCAAGCTGCGCGCGATGAGCATGCCGTGGTCGGAGGATTACGTGTGGCAAATCCCCGAGTTCAGCGTGCAGGCGATGGGCTACCTCACCTCCGGCCTCCGCGCGGGCGCGAAGTATGACAACCTCCCCATCCACATGTATGTGATGCCGCATTCGCCGGGCAACACGCCGCGCGATTTCCGCCTCTCGTTCTTCACCGCCGTCGCGCACGGCTCGCGCATGGTGAACTACTTCTGCGCCTCGCCCTCCGCCGTCGGCGGCACGGAGAATTACGTGGACACCCGCGACCTGCCGATGTGGCGCGAGGTCCACGCCTGCACGCACGCGGCGGGCGCGTTCGAGGATTACGTGATGGATGGACAGGTGCGGCCCGCGAAGGTCGGCCTCATTCTCTCCAGCGTGGACGACGTGCTGACCGGCGCGAATAACTCGTCGCTCGCCCTGCACAACAACGAGCGCAAGGCCATCTACTACGCGCTCCGCCACGCGCAGGTGCCGGTGGATTTCCTCAGCGAGGACGACGTCATCGAGGGCCGCGCGAAGGATTGCCAGGTCATCTACATCCTCCAGCAATGGATGCACTCGAAGGCCACCGCCGCCTTGACCAAGTGGGTGCAAGCCGGCGGAACGCTCGTCGCGCTCGGCGGCGGCGGTTTCATGAATGAGTTCAACCAGTCCAACCCCGGCGCGAACACGCTCTACGGCGTGAAGTCGCAGTCGCTCCTCACCGACCCCGACCTCGTGCCCAAGTATCTGCTCAAGGAGAACACTCCCTTCCTCACCAAGCAGGACCTCCCGCCCTACGTGCCGATGGACAAGGTGAAATGGACGCGCGGCGACCGCACCGTGAGCGACGTGCCCGTCATCGTGTGGAAACAAACGCTCGTGCCGTCCGACGCGAAAGTCATCGGCACCTTTGCCGACGGCAAACCCGCCGTGCTCGAAAAGGCCCACGGCAAAGGCCGCGCGCTGCTCTTCGGCTTCCTCCCCGGCCAGGCCTACTTGAAGAGCGGCCTCCCGCTCCGCCCCGCCGACCGCGGCGCGACCGACGCGAGCTACAGCCACTTCCTGCCCACCGCGATGAACCCCGCCCTGCGCGCCGCGCTCGTGGATGACTTCCTCCCCGCTGGCTTCACCCGCCCCGTCGTGTGCAGCGAGACGCTCGTGGAAAGCTCCGTGATTGACACGCCCGCGCTCGCCGGCGCACCCGCCCGTCTCGGCGTGCCGCTGATGAACTACACCGGCAAACCCATCGCCAAACTCGAAGTGAAACTCACCGGCCTGACCGGCGCGAAGACCATCCGCAGCGTCGAGCACGGCGTGCTCAAGCCCGAGACCCGCGACGGCGCGACCTTCGTAACGCTCCCGCTGAACGTGGCGGACATGCTGTTGATTGACCGATGAAGACCGCCTCGCTCGTCTCGCTCACGTTCGCCGTCAGCCTCGCCTGCGAAGTCTTTGCCGCTGAACCGCCCGACATCACGCCCGTGCCGATTTACCGCGCCAAGACCGCGCCCATCATTGACGGCAAGCTCGACGACGCGTGCTGGCAACGCGCCGTGGTCATCGTCGCGAACCACCTCTACGCCGCGCCCGGCCAGCGCACCGAACCGCCGCCGCTGGTCGCACGCTTCGCGTGGGACGAGCGCTATCTCTACATCGGCTACGAGGTGAACGACACGAACCTCGTAGCCCTCGCCA
>Ga0208960_1002017_pt1 | contig 10562 bp, 8 predicted proteins | sample GreLakmeON33MSRF_FD_187703 | JGI IMG/M metagenome (GOLD analysis project Ga0208960, IMG submission 187703) | Freshwater lentic microbial communities from great Laurentian Lakes, MI, USA - Great Lakes metaG ON33MSRF (SPAdes) | ecosystem: Environmental > Aquatic > Freshwater > Lake | place: Great...
GTCTTCGCGGTGACCCATGGCGGTATAAAAGACGCGTCCCTTGCCTTCGTACTTTGCCCAGCAGTTAGGGAAAGGCGGGCGCTTGTAGTCGTCGCCTTCGAGGGCGGGATCATTAAAGACAGTCAGGACGTGGATCTCGGGTCGGAAGTCTTTCAGAGTATACCATTCCTCGACGAAGGAGAACGAGTCGCCGACCTTTTCGAAACCGGGGAAGGTCTTGTCCACAACCTTGTTCACGCCGACCTGCTGTTTACCGTGGCGAATAAACTCGCCGCCCAGGAAGCAGACGTAGGCGCTGGCCTTGTTGCCGTGGTTCTTAAAACGCTCCGGACCCTTCACGGCTTCGTTGTCGGTGTGGAAGGTGTCCGAGGCGGAGTGCGTACCGACGAAGCCCTTACCGGACCTCACGAAGTCGTAGAGCGCCTGCTCTCCAGCCACCGACATCGGGGGGTTTTTATCGGCACCCTCTTCGCAGAGGTTACCCGTGGTGTAGAACATGACAGTGTCGAACTGGGCGAGGTAGCCGGGCGAGAACTTCGAGCCATCCTTGGAGAAAACGAACTCGATGTTGTTGGCGGCGCCCATCTCGAGGAGCTGTTTCTCAGCGAAACTGGGCATGCCCTTCTTATAAGAAATCACGTCATGCTCGAAGCCGGACGATTTGGTGAAGAAAAGAATCTTCCGTTGAGGCGTATCTGCGGCAAAAGCGGAGACAGCACAGGCTGCGAGGAGGAGGAGACGGGGTAGCATGGGAGGGGAAACCAAAGCAAGGCAGTTCTCTCCAAGCGGGCAAGCGTCTTTGACTTAAGCGGGTGAAGACATCCGTGCCGCAGGTAACTTTCGGTTAATTTCATTCAATCTATAACCGAAACCGGGTCCGGAAAGAGTACTGCCATCGATTTGGCCCGCTCGGCGTCGGTAAAGTCCTGGATGAATATCAGCCTCTGCCACCGAGGCTTCGGGATAGAACTGCATGGCATTGGTCTCCACGCCGGCGATCGTCGGAGCGTGCGCCGCCAACAGCAGGTGGGTCATCTGGGCCATCATGGGGTTAGTCAGGTCTTGCACCATTAATTGCATGCCATGGGCGCGGGCCCAACAGAGACTGAGCAAAGCACCCGTCTGGGTCTTGCAAGTCTTGAGGGCGACACCGGTCCAGCCTAATTCGCGACCTAAGCGAACGATTCGCCAATCATGGGCGCTCTCGTCAAGAAAGAGCGGCATACGGGCACTGACTGAATGGACGTCGATTGGATGATCCTCTAATTCGTAAGGAAAGGGTTGCTCGACGTAACTCAACCTCGACCACAATTCCGGTAGCTCCACCTTGATGCGATCGAGCACGCCGTTGACGTAGGCGGGGTCCATCACCGTGCAGTTAAAGTCGGCGGTAAATAATTCGACACCCAACGGCAGGCCGATTTCGGCGATTTGTTTCATGCGGGCGAAATCCCACGGGGCATCATTACCACGGAGTTTGACCTTCAGCGCCTTCAAGCCATCGCGCTGGATCCATGCGTCAAGTGAGCTCGGGTAGCCATCTTGCACGACATGGGCGCCCGCCTCAGCGAGCGTCAGATAGTCGAGGCCACCGACGAGATGCCAGGCGAGCAGTTTCGTCTCAACGGGTTGACGGAAGAAATTGACCGGATACTTGCCGCTAAAACTTACCTGCGGGGCATCGGCGGCGGGCGTCAGGTAAGCGGACAAATCGCGGTTCATCCAGGGGGCCTGATAAGTAAGATAAGTCGGGACCTCGTTCACGACGCCATAGGCATCATGCAGGGCCAGATCGAACGGCGACGCACAGACCAAGGCGGCCAACGTGGGCATCACCACGCCCTTCGGCAACGTCGCATTAAAAGCCGCCAGAAGTTTAGGTAAGACCGCTTCGATGAAATCGTAGCCGATTTCCATCGGGTGACCTTGGGCGGGAAATTGAGCGTAGGCTTCCGTCAACAGATCGCAGAAATCCTGCATGGCCTGGAAACGTACCTCGTAGGGAACGACGGAAGGCCAGACCCACTGCACGCTGAGAGGCGTCTCGCCCCACCCTTCGGCCCGCGAGCCATCGGCCCGCGAAACGGTCAGGCATACGCGAGCGCACGCGACGCTCGTCACCGTCTCGTGACCGAACTTCAAGGGCAGACGGGTCTTCACGGGCAAGGCATGCCAGCGCACCGCGCGGATCTGGACGTCGCGAGGATTCATCTTAGTCTTGGAGACCTTGACCCGTAGTCTCCTTGCCCAAGAAAGCCACGAATAAACCAACGGCATAGACGAGTGTGATGGCGGCGGCGGCGCTTTGATAGCCGCCGAGCGTCTCGACTAATTTACCGCTGAGAAGAACGAAGGGGACGGCGACCAAGCGGCCAGTGTTATAACAAATACCTTGGCCGGTCGCGCGGACGCGGGTCGGAAAGAGTTCCGGCAGATAGAGCGGAAAGAAACCAAAGAAGGCGGTGGCGGCCATGCCGAGCACGAAGATCTTAACCGCCATGAGCCAGGGAAAAATTCCGAACAGCATCTCGCCGGACCAATCCGCTGGCGTGCGGTAGATCCAGACCGTGGCAGCCAAGGCGAACAGGCAGAGCAGCTGATAGCCGCGTCGGCGCGGCTGGCCAGCTAGGAGTAATGGAGCGATGAAAGTGCTCGTGCAGGCGCCGACGGACACGATGACCATCGCGAGGGCCTTGGCGCGCGGGTTATCCGGACCGGCCAGTTCGCTCACCCACAAAGGAATCCACTGTACCGCGCCCCAAGTACCAACGAAAACCACCGAGACCATCAGGATACCAACGAGGGTCGCACCCCGGAGTTCGCCGCTGAAGACCTCGCCGATTTTGGAACGGGCCGGTTTGGCGGAGGCGGCCTCCTTGGCCGCCGAGCGTTCCCATTTCTCGGACTCGGGAACGAACAGACGAATCAGCAAGGTCAGGATGGCCGGCGAAGCGCCGATCAGGAAGTGGATGCGCCACGATTCGCCATCAGCAGGATAAGCCAGCGCCATGCAGCCGACGAGGACCATGCCGAGATTGGCCGCCATGCCGATGGCACCGGCCATCTTGGAACGATGTCGTTCTGGCCAGGCTTCCATCACCAGAGCCACGCCGAGCGCCCATTCGCCGCCCATGCCGAGGGCGGCCATGAAGCGCGCGGCGGCGAGGTGCGTCGGATCGGTCGCAAAATAGCAGACCCCGCTGAAGATTGAATAGAAGAGAATACTCCAAGCCATCGCCTTCACCCGGCCGATGCGGTCACCCAGCCAGCCGAACGCTGCGCCACCGAAAGCCGCGCCGACCAGGAAGGCGGAAGTGATGATCGCCATCCAGCCTCCGACCCAGCCGTTGATTCCCTTAACACCCAGGGCGGCGATGTCAGGGGGCACCATGCTCTTGAGGGCCGGGCCGGCGAGTGTCGGGAAGAGCGCCTGCTCGTAGCCATCCATCATCCAGCCGAGGAAGCCAGCGAGAAGGGTCATCTGCATGCCCTTGGTTATCGCGTCTTTGGTGCCGTCGGAAGTGGTCATAAGGAATGGCCCTATCAGAAGGAGATATCTCGAGCCTTCAAGGAACGAATTACTGTGCGGAGGTTGGGACTTGTTCCGCCGAACGGGTTTGCCGTTAATGGCCTGATATCAATCCTTCACGCATGAGCACCCCGAAACACCCCGAGCCCACTGGCATGATTCGCCGTAAGCGCCGCATCGAAGGCAGCTCCGCCATCCTGCTCCCCTTTCTCGCCAACGGCGACATCGACTGGGCGGGCTTCACCGCCCACGTCCGCCGTACCGTCGCGGCGGGCTTGGCTCCAGCCGTGAACATGGACACGGGCTTCGGCAATCTCATCGATGACACCATCCGACGGAAAGCCCTGCAAATCACCCAAGCGGAGACGGGGGGAAATTGGTTTGTCGCCGGTGCCTTCGTCCTCGATCAGCCCGGGGCCATTTTCGACCTCGACGCCTATGCCCGCCAAATTGAACTGATCCATCAGCACGGCGGCACGCCGGTCATCTTCCAAAGCTATGGACTGACCTCCCAGACAGATGATAAAATCGTGGAAGCTTATGCCGCGATCGGACGTCACGCCCCTCGTTTCGTCGGCTTCGAACTCGGCCAGATGTTCGCCCCCTTCGGCAAAATCTATTCACTGGAAGTCTATCAAAGATTGATGGGTATCCCCCAATGCATCGGAGCCAAGCATTCCTCGCTCCGTCGCGACCTAGAATGGGAACGCCTCGCCCTGCGCGATGCCACCCGCCCTGATTTCCGTGTCTACACTGGCAACGACCTTGCCATCGACATGGTGATGTACGGCAGCGACTACCTGCTCGGACTGAGCACCTTCGCCCCGGAAGCTTTTGCCTTACGAGATAAAGCCTGGGAAAACGGCGAGGTGTCATTTTATGAAATTAACGACCTTTTGCAGTATCTCGGCTTTCTGGCCTTCCGCCCCCCTGTCCCCGCCTATAAACACTCCGCCGCCATGTTCCTGAAACTGCGCGGGTGGTTGGAATGTGATGATACGCATCCGCTTTCGGCCAAGCGTCCGGAGTCGGACCGCGATATCCTGGCCGACATCGCTAAACGCATTGCCGCCCTCCGCTAAATCTATGTCCGAACCTTTCAAACTCACCCGCGTCGCGTCGCTTAAGACCGTCGCTGACTTCCGCGCCCATTGCACCTCCCTCGGGATCGAATTGCCGATCGAGGACACCATCGAAGCCGGCGCGGGCAATCCTCTCTCCCAGCCTATCACGCACACTAAGATTAACGGCAAGATCATCGGCAACCGTATCGCCATCCATCCCATGGAAGGATGGGATGGGACGACGACCGGCGGTATCTCCGAAGAAATGAAGCGACGCTGGCAGCGCTTCGGTGCGAGCGGCGCCAAACTCATCTGCGGGGCGGAGGCCATGGCGGTGCGGGCGGACGGTCGTGCCAACATGAACCAACTCATCCTCAACGAGGAGAACCAAGCCGGCATCACCGAACTCGTCGGCATCCTCAAGGCCGAACACCTCGCCCGCTGGGGTTCAGTGGATGATCTAGTTATCGGCTTTCAGCTTACGCACTCGGGACGTTTCTGTCGACCGAACGACAAGAAACGCTGGGAATCGCGCATCGCCTACCGTCACCCGATTTTAGATAAGAAGTTTAACGTCACTTCCGATGAACAAGTCCTCACCGATGCCGACGTCGAAGAATTGATCTGTTGTTATATCAAGGCCGCCCGGGTGGCCCGGGAATGTGGCGCCGACTTCGTGGACATCAAACATTGCCACGGGTATCTGCTGCATGAATTCCTCAGCGCCCACACCCGACCTGGCAAATTCGGTGGCTCCTTCGAAAACCGGACTCGCATCCTGCGCGACATCATCGCTGGCATCCGGGCCGAAGGTAATCCCATTGATATCGGGGTGCGCCTCAGCCTCTTCGACTGCGTACCTTTCCGTCCGGACCCGGCGCTTTCCGTCCCGGGGCGACTCGGCCCCGGCATCCCCGAAGAGCATGCGCACCTGCTTCCCTACCGTTTCGCCTTTGGGGCGAACCCGGAAAAACCCACGCAACCCGACCTGTCCGAAACCTTCCAATTCGTGAACATTTTAGGCGAACTTGGGGTTAAGATCCTGAACACCTCCGCCGGCTCGCCCTATTACAATCCGCACATCCAACGCCCAGCGGCCTACCCGCCGAGCGATGGCTACCAGGCCGCGCATGACCCATTGATCGATTTAGCCCGCCAAGTGGATGCCGTGCGTCAGGTGAGATCCCGCGCGCCCAGCAGCCTAATCATCGTCAGCTCCGGCCTGAGTTATATCCAAGAATACCTGCCGCACCTTGCCCAATTCATTCTACGCAACACGTGGAGTGATGCCATCGGCGTCGGTCGCGCCGTACTCAGCTACCCTGCCATGCTGGCGGACGCCGCGAAGAACGGCGCGATGGAGAACAAGTTCATCTGCCGCACCTTCAGCGACTGCACGACCGCTCCGCGTAACGGCCTCATCTCCGGGTGTTACCCGTTAGACAAATTTTATACCGCCAAACCCGAATTCCAGCAGCTCAAAGAGATTAAGAAAAACGTCGGCGCTTGAACGATTACGGGCGCTCGAAGATCATCAGGTGCTGCCAAGGCAGATCGGGCTTGTTCACCACGAACTTGAAGCCGGCGGCTTCGAATTCCTTACGTGCTTGGGCCTCGGTCATCTTGTGATGGGGCTTAATGGGGACTTGCGGATCTTCGGCCCGATATTCCAGAAGATAGATGCGTCCCTTGGAGCGCAGGGCACGACGCAAGGAGGCCAGCATTTCGATCGGGTGGTCGAATTCGTGATAAGCATCAACCATCAAGGCGGCATCGAGGGAGCCGTCAGGCAGTTTGACGTCTTCGATGGTGCTCAGGTGAGGCTGCACGTTCTTTATGCCCAGCTTGAGGGATTCCTTCGTCAAAAAATCGATCATCTCTGGCTGGATATCGACCGCGACGACCTTGCCGCGGGGTAGTTTACGGGCGATGCGGAAAGAATAGTAGCCTGAGCCGGCGCCGATGTCGGCAAGGACGGCGTCGGGCGCCAATTCAAGCAAAGCGATGGCCTTCGAAGGCGCTTCCTCTTTTTCGCGATCGGAGCGTTCGAGCCAACCGATACCCGGATGACCCATCACCTGAGCGATCTCACGGCCTTGATAGACCTTACCAATCCCATCGGGAGAAGGCGGACAAACCTCGTAGCTAGGCTTAGTTGCCGGCAACTCGGGGGTGGCGGAAACTGGCCGAGTCCAAAAATAGAGACCGAAAGCCATGCTCAACAACATGACCGAAGAAATCAGTGGATAACGGTGGAGCATCTGGAGAGATTTACGTCAAACCCGACCAGGGGCAAGGCTCCCGATGGAGTCATTTCATTTGGGTACAAAAAAGGCCGAACAAAGTTCAGCCCTTTAAAAGAAAAAGTATGGGTAATTACTTCTTGGCTGGAGCGTTGCACTTTTCGCAGACCTTGCCGGCCTTGGCGGCCTTCACGCAACAAGGGTGGTTGCATTTTTCGCCCTTCTTGTCAGCCTTATCGCAGCAACCACCGGCTTTGAACTTTGCGGACTCTTTGGTCGTCGTAGCTGGTTTGACGTCAGGCGAAGGAGAGGCCGCAAAAGCGACCGAAGCGCAGACAAGGGCAATAACCAACAGGGAGGCGATTTGTTTCATGGTAGTTAAAAAATTTTAGGGTAAATCTGGAAATTCACAAACGAATTTTAATTATTTATCGGGCCGCGAACCAGCCCGCCGCGGCGCCTAGGGCGACTAGTAGTAGGATATTCGTCTTTTTAAGGTAAAGCGCCGCACCCGCGGCGGCTGAAACCACGAGAAAGACTGGAGTCATCTGCGACAGCACCAAGGAAAGCCCCAGCCAAAAAACGGCACCCGCGGCGGCGGCAGTCACCAGCCCAATCACATCATGGAAACGGACATCCCCTACCCCCTCTTCAGCCAACGGAGCGGCAGCGAGCAAGATGAGGGTCGAACAACTGAACGTAAAAATCGCGGGCACCAGGAGACCGACCAAAGCGGCCATCCAGCCGCCACCCATACCGAGGCTGCCGTTAAAGCCGGCCATACAACCGATGAAACTACCGGCGAGCAGAACCGGCCCCGGAGTGATTTCACCGACCACCAACGCGTCGCCAAAAACAGGCTCCTTGATCCAGCCATACTCCACGACCGTGCGTGCTTTCCATACCCCCAGCGCGGCGTAAGCGCCCCCAAAAGAGGTGAGCACCGCAATAATCGAAACTTCGGTAAGCCTAACGATGCCATCATTATGTCCAAAAATCGCCCAAAGCGCCAAGAAGACGGCACCGACCGGAATCAGGAAACGCAGGACCCGGATGACGGCAGACTTCAAGACTTCGGATGTTTCAGGCAAGGCTTCTTCATCGGGCGGACGGACGTACCAGGCATAGAGACCTGCCGCGACCGCCATGAAGGCGAAAGGGGCGCTGAAAAACATTCCTATCGTTGTAATTCCAGCGACCGCTCGGCGAGGCGTATCGAAGACGGCGGTCTTAAACAGACGGTAAGCCATGACCAGAATAACGCCCGCGATGGCAGCCCGGGCGCCAGAGAGCGCACCGCCGATCAGAGGACGTTGACCAAACTGGTGGTATAAAAATGCCAAGACGGCGCAACAAAGCAGACCCGGAATCACAAAGAATAACGTGGCCAAAACGGCGCTCCGCCAGCCACCCTTCTTCCAAGCGATCCAAGCGACCAGCTGCTGGGCTTCGGGGCCGGGCAAGAACATGCAAAGCCCCAAGGCGCGGGAGAATTGTTCCGGCGACAACCAAGAGCGCTTTTCGACGCACTCCTGCTCAAGAGTTGCAATCTGAGCAGCCGGGCCGCCAAGGGAAGTCGCACCCAAGCGCAACCAAAGGAGCCAATCAGATAGGGGCATCATGAGTTTAAAAAAACCAAACCCATCCCTGAAGCGAACCTAAAACAAAAAGGACCGACATTAGTCGGCCCTTTTAGACAGAAGAAAATAGCCTTACTTCTTAGGCTTAATCGTCGAAACCTTCTTATTTCCACATGGATAGCCTGCGGACGCTTTACTTCATTTTTCCGGGAGAAAAAGGTACCGGACAAATCATGCTGAAAGGCATCGAAGACCAGCAAGCCATGCCTGGCCCAGTCGCGAAGGAAGCTGTGCCCAAGAAAAAAACTAAGAAGTAGCCTTTGTTCAGTAAGCGTAGCGCCAATCCAAGATTTCCGCCTGCGGCAAGCGGCGGCCCTGCCAGCGATTCCATTGCAGCTTCACGGCCAAATCAACCGGTCGACCCGCCTCAGGCATCCGATCCGCCATTCGCCAGGCAACGAAGTTCAACCGGCGACCGCCGCCGAGGGAGACTTGGTGACGGAAATTGCCTTCCCCAAAAGGCGTGGGCGCACGATCAAAGACCAGACCCTTCAACCCGAAGACCGGCTCGGAGTTACCCTCGCCGTAAGGCTGGAGTAAATCGAGGTCATCCAGCAGATTATCGGTCACCTCCGTAGATTTCATCCAATGGGCGATATCGATATCGCGACCATCGGCCAGAACCACCCCGGCCTTACGCTGGGCTTCGACGGCGGCCGCAAAGCGGGCCCGGAAGGCCTCCACGTCGCTCACGTTCAAGGATACCCCGACGGCCATAGGATGACCGCCATAAGTCTTTAAAAGGTCAGCACAGACGGCCAGAGCCTCCACAAGGTTCGTCCCGGGGACGCTACGACCTGAACCACGCGCCGTCTCGCCTTCCTTACCGAGGACAATCACGGGGCGGTCAAGCGCTCGACAGATTTTACCGGCCGCGATACCGACCACCCCGGGATGCCAGTCACCGTGTACAACATAGCCGGCCAGATCACCCATGGCCGTAGCTTGGGCGGTGGCTTCCTCGGTGACCTTCTTATCGATCTCCTGGCGTTCGCGATTGATCGCATCGAGCTGAGCGGCATCGCGGAGACAATCGGCGGCGGAATCGGAAAGCAGTAATCTTAACGGCAAAGAGGCATCCGCCAGACGGCCGCTGGCATTAATACGCGGCCCGATGCGATAGGAAACATCGACGGAAGTAAGGATGCCGCCGGGCTCCATGCCGCTGACGGCGATCAGGGCGCGGACGCCGGGCCGCCGGGCTTCGCCGAGAGCACGCAAGCCATGCGCAGCCAAGATACGATTTTCCGAACGCAATGGCACCAGGTCGGCGATCGTACCGAGCGCGGCGAGATCGAGATAGTCCTTCACCAGAATCTGCGTACCCCGCTCATCCCCGGCCAAACGAAGGACCTTCAAGACCCCATGGATAAGTTTGAAGACCAAACCCGCGGTGCAAAGCGACTGCCAGGGGGCATCCACCGCATCATTCACGCGAGGGTTGACCAAAGTACACGTGACCCGCTGATCCTTGGCGACGTGGTGATCCACCACGATCACCTCGACCCCAGCCGCCAGGAGACGATCCACCTCGGGCTTGGAATTCGTCCCGCAATCTAATGCCACGAAGAGATTCGGTTTCGCTTCGGCCAAGACGCGGTCAAGCGCCGCCATGGAAAGACCGTAGCCCTCCTCCAACCGACGTGGGACGAAGTAGGCAGGGTCGGCACCGAGACGACGTAAAAAGTGGACGAGCATCGCCGTACTCGAAACCCCGTCGACATCGTAGTCGCCAAGGATTGCGATGCGTTCCTTGCGTTCGGCGGCAAGCACGAGACGTTCGGCCGCTTCGCGCAAGCCGCCGACCGCGAACGGATCGGTGACGTGGGCGAGTTGCGGACGAAGGTGACGCTCCGCCTCAGCCTCATCGGAAAATGAGCGCGCCAAAACGGACGCGACCGGTTCGCTTATCCCAAGCAAGGCTGCGATCCGGCGAGTTAAGCCAGCATCAGCAGCCCGGTGTGACCAGGCAGCCATATGTGAGGTGACCCTTAGGCGTCCTTTTCGGAGCCAGCCTCCCAGGAGTAGGTGCGCGGAAGTTCCGCAGCATCGACGCCCTTACGTTCACCCTTATGCCACCAATAGA
>Ga0208960_1002019_pt1 | contig 10549 bp, 14 predicted proteins | sample GreLakmeON33MSRF_FD_187703 | JGI IMG/M metagenome (GOLD analysis project Ga0208960, IMG submission 187703) | Freshwater lentic microbial communities from great Laurentian Lakes, MI, USA - Great Lakes metaG ON33MSRF (SPAdes) | ecosystem: Environmental > Aquatic > Freshwater > Lake | place: Great...
GAGGACGCAACAAGGGTCACTTTGAGCGATCAATGTATCTAGCCCTGATGATTCTGCCCTGATGATTCTGCCCTGATGATTCTGCCCTGATTGTTATAGACGACCCATTTCTTTGTCTTCACGAATAGCAGCCTTAATTGCATAGCCAAGGATGATCGAAGGAGCAAGTAGGACTCCGCCGATCACCAGCGTCACAGTGATGACAGAAACAATGGGTCCAGAGAAGCCCATCACAAACGCCATCACAAATGTGCTGATGCTGACGGCCCAGAGCAGGTATCCGATGCGGTTTGCCAGCAGAGTGTATTTGGCGATTATTTTGCGCTGACCTAGAACACGGTCGTCTTGGGCTGAACGGCCTGTTGGGGGAGAATCCATACCATAGAGAGGGTAGGGCTTTTCTTGTGGTTTGGCGTGCCTCAGGAGTATTTGTCGCGGTGTGATTGGTGTCATCGCCAGACGATCAGTAGCGTGACAGGGGCATGGAAACTGTCGTTGAACTGAGTGGAGTAGTAGCGGTACTCAGTAATTTTCCAGCACTTGCCGGAATTGATCTTGTGGTGCACCGCGGCGAGATTGTTCTGCTGCACGGGCCCAACGGCGCTGGAAAAACTTCTGTGTTGCGCGTGTGTGCTGGACTCTTGCCAATCGAACGCGGAGAAGGTTCGGTGATGGGCGTGAACTTGCGAACTCACCGCGAGAGCGTTCGTGAGCAAGTCGGACTTCTGGGTCATTCAAATGGTTTGTATTTAGAACTCACCGTCACTCAGAACGTCTCCTTTTGGGCATCTACGGTTGGAGCGACTGCACAAGAAGTTGCGCTGGCGATGCAACGAATGAAAATTGACGGCCGCCTCGCTCACGTCAAAGCATCACAATTGTCTGCTGGCCAACGCAGGCGTTGCGCACTTGCATCTTTGATCGTTCGACGGGCATCACTATGGCTACTTGATGAGCCCCATGCCGGTCTTGATACCGCGGGGCAAGATGAACTAGATGCAATCTTGCAGAGTGCGGTGAGCAGCGGTGCCACAGTCGTACTTGCTTCTCATGAAACCCAAAGATCTCGCTTGTTGGCAACGCGTGTTATCAAGGTAGACGGTGGACTGATTTCTGGTAGCGAATCATGACGTCGCGCATGCAGACAGTTCGTCGCGTCTCTCTGGCGGTCGTGCGCAAAGATCTGCGCATCGAATGGTCGAGCAAGGTATTGCTGAACCAGGTAGCACCATTTTCTTTGGTGATTATGATTATGTTCGCTTTTGCGCTCGATAACGAAGGAATTTTGCAACGTGTTGCCCCGGGGTTGGTGTGGCTGGCGACACTCTTTTCAATGTTGGTCATTGTGCAAAGATCTTTTGCCGTAGAAACTGCAGATGGCGCACTTGATGCACTGCGGGTGGCGGGTACAGAACCGCTCGGAATTTTTATCGGTAAATCTTTGGCATTAATGGTGCAGTTACTGGCCCTTGAATTGATGTTGTTGGCAATTGCACTTGTGTTGTACGCGGTCGAACCCACTGCAATGGGGTACGCCGAGACCTTTGCCACAATGCTCATAGCCACTATTGGACTGGGCTTCGTGGGTACGCTTTACGGTGGTTTGGGTGCTGGTGCCCGCGGACGCGAGACATTGCTTCCACTTTTATTACTGCCAGCGGTAGCGCCAGTTTTGATCGGTGCAACTCGGGCAACTGAGGCGGCGTTCGGAAGTGGTGGTGCACAATCATCAGAAGGTTGGCCGTGGATTGGTTTGTTGGCAGTGTTTGCGGGTGTTTTTGGTGCAGTTGGTGCATTGGCTTTTGGGCCGATGATTGAGGAGTAGGACAAATGACAACAACTCAGAGCACGGCAACACCAACGACGCAAAAATTGGGTATCGCTACTGCGATTGCAGTTATTTTTCTGGTGCTGAGCGGATTGATTTTTTCTGCTGAAGATGTTGTGCAGGGCAGCACCGTGCGAATGATGTATGTGCATGTGCCGTCAATCTGGGTGGCGTACTTGGCTTTTGGGCTCACAGCATTGTGTTCTGCCGTGTATGTCAGTAATCGCTCCCGTTCTCTCATTTGGGATCGTTTTGCAGGTGCCTCCGCTGAGATCGGGGTGTTATTTGTGGCGATTTCGCTTGTGACAGGCAGTCTCTGGGGACGATTGACATGGGGAACATTTTGGGTATGGGATGCACGACTCACGAGTACCGCATTTTTGTTCATCACATATATTGGTTATCTTGCAGTGCGCCGTTTGGGCGGAACGTTTAGTCAACGCGCTCGTCGATCAGCAATTATGGCGCTTCTTGCAGTTCTCGAAATACCGCTCGTACATTTCAGTGTCAACTTGTGGCGCACACTTCATCAAAAGGCCTCGATTGCTGATCCAAATGCAAAAGTACAACTTGATGGTTTCATGCTTTTTACTTTATTTTGGGGTCTCGTATCTTTCAGCATGCTGTTTGCTTGGTTGCTCATTCATCGACAACGTCTGATGGCTTTAGAAGATGCAGTCCAAGACCAGGGTCTCGATCGCGCAATCCAAGAACGCCGAACAGAAGCAGGACGCTGACATGGACCACGCGTCATTCATTATCGGAAGTTACGTACTGACAATTTTTTCAGTTGCCGCGTACGCAATTTCGATTTTGCGTCGTGGGCGCAAACTTGGGGCCATCACATCAGATGACGACAAGCCATGGATCTAACGCCGCGCCCCATCGCCGATGCAGAGTCACGTGCGCAGAAACAGCGTCGTCGCTGGGCTCCGATGATCATCGTGGCCCTTGCCTTGGTTGCTGGTGGAGTTGTGGTGAGTCAATTTCTCACCAGTGCGATTGATTATTACTGCAATGTCGACGAAGTTGGCGTGCGTGATGGATGCGTCGGTCAACGGCGAATACGAGTGCAAGGAATTGTGGTCGAGAACTCACTTAAACAGACAAGCGGTGTCTCTGAGTTTTCTCTAGTTTTTAATGACAAGACTTTGCGAGTTCGATATCAGGGAGACCCCGGAGGTGTTTTTCAAGAATGTATTCCGGTGGTGGCACACGGTCGAGTAGTAGCCGGAGTTTTTGATAGTGATCGGATCGAAGTCAAGCACACGAATCAGTATGTTGAGAAAAATAAGACTCGATTCGAAGCAACAAAGGAGACAGCAGCGTGCTCGCAGTTGCCGGGGTAAGCGGATCTCTTGGTCGGGCAGCATTGCTGATCGGCTTAGTCGGAGCCGTGTTCGGAATGTTTGCAAGTGTCATGGGCACGCGTCAACATGACGAAAAAGTTCTGCGGCTAGTACCGCGGTTTGCCACACTATGTGTGATTGCTACTGTGGGCGCATTTGTCTGCATGGAATACGCCATGATCACGCGAGATTTCTCACTGGCATACATTCAAAAAGTTGGCTCAAAAAGTACGCCAGCGATCTATAACTTCACCGCAGTGTGGAGTGCTCTAGAGGGATCAATTTTAATGTGGTTGCTGATCCTGGCTGTTTGCACGGTGATCATCGCATGGAAATATCGCAGCAGACTTATTGATCCACTTGTCGGATGGGCAATGGCGACAATGTTTTTTGTGTGCACATTCTTTTTCATGCTCACGCTTGGGCCAGCGAATCCATTCGGCAAGGGGGCGGCGGGAGTCCTTGATGGTCCCGGTCCTAATCCGTTGTTACAAAATCACATCCTGGTTCTTTTTCATCCACCAATTTTGTATGTGGGATACGTGGGCATGACGATTCCGTTTGCCTTTGCAATCGGCGCACTGATTACTGGTCGGTTGGGGGAAGGTTGGTTATTAGAGACTCGGCGATGGGCATTATTCTCATGGGGTTTCTTGACGTTTGGAATTATTCTTGGCGGTTGGTGGAGCTATGAAGTCTTGGGTTGGAGTGGCGTATGGGCGTGGGACCCAGTTGAGAATGCTTCGTTTATTCCATGGCTAACCGGTACCGCATATATCCATTCGGTGCTGGTGCAAGAACGGCGCGGAATGTTGCGAGTCTGGAACCTGTCGCTTTTGATTGCCACTTTTAGTTTGACAATTCTGGGAACGTTCCTGACGCGCTCAGGCGTGCTGAATAGTGTGCATGCTTTCAGCGACAGCGACATCGGGCCATATCTCTTGACATTTTTTGGAGTCATTGTGCTTGTCTCCGTTGGACTGATTGGTTGGCGAGGTGAAAAACTTCGATCCCCCGGAACAATTGATTCACCAATCTCTCGAGAAGGTGCATTTTTGGCAAACAATGTGCTGTTTGGAGTCTTCGCATTTGTCGTGTTACTCGGAACAGTTTTCCCGTTAATCGTCGAAGCCCTTCAGAATCGGCAGTTGATCGTGGGTGAGCCATTTTTTGATCAGTTAGCGACGCCCATCGGAATCACACTGTTGGTGCTGATGTGCATCGCCCCGGTTTTGCCGTGGCGCAAAGCCTCTGGTGAGTTGTTGCGCCAACGTTTGTTCTGGCCAGCATGGGCTGGTATCGCTGCTTTAGTGATGAGTCTGGCCGTCGGAGCGGTGGGTCTTGCTCCGCTATTGACATTCACGCTTGGTGGATTTGCAGCCGGAGCTGCGCTGCGACAACTTGCCTTAGCGACGCGACGTCAAGGACTACGTGGTCTTGTTGGTCGCGCCAATGGCGGCATGGTCGTGCATATCGGGGTCATTATTATCGCTGTTGCTTTGGCTGCCTCTAACTCGTACACGCGTAGTCAAGAAATTACTTTAACCGTGGGCAAGCCTGCTCAGTACGGCGGCCATAGTTTTGAATTTGTACGTTTTGTTGAAGAAAAAGATGACCGCCGAATTTCTGTTAAGGCAGAAATTATTATTGATGGCAGCGGAACGTATGCACCGGCAATCCAAAAGTTCATAAACATGGGGCAAAATATCGGAACTCCGTCTGTGAAATCAATGTTCACAAAAGATATCTATCTCACTCTGCAACCACCCGTAAAAGTTTCTACTAACACTGCAAAGATCAAAGTCTTCATCAAGCCTCTCATGATGTGGCTCTGGATCGGCGGCGGTCTGATGGGTGTCGGAACATTATTGGCGGCTTTCCCGGGTTCGCGTCGTAAACCCACCGATCCAGTCTCGGCGCCGATTGCCCAAGAGGCGTCTGTATGACGCCACCACGTCGCGTTCAAAAAACGGCACCGATGGTGGCTGGAGTCGTTGGCCTGATCGCGGTGGCGTTGCTTGTGATGTTGGCAAATGCCTCGCCAAGCGACGGAGAAACCGCATCGTCGCCCCTGCTTGGTCGCGCAGCCCCTGCAGTGCAATCCACGACGCTTGATGGTGATTCGTTTGATATTTCTCGGCGTCGTGGTAGTTGGGTGATGCTGAATTTTTTCAATTCCACATGCGTTCCGTGCATTCAAGAACATGGTGCTCTTCGGGATTTTGTTGCAACACAAACAACTCAGGCTGATGCTGTGGAATTCTTCACAATTATCAACGACGATAATGACGATGCCGTTCGCTCCTTTTTTAAGGCCAACGGAGGAGACTGGCCAAAAGTCAAAGACTCTGATGGCGCGATCTCTGTTGCTTTTGGTGTAGCCAAGGTTCCTGAAACATGGATCATCGACCCCAATGGCTTTGTGCGGATGCGAGTTGTTGGCGGAGTTAAACAAGGTTTTCTTGAAGATCGAATTACCGAACTACGTCAACAATTTGAAGGCTCATCACGATGATGTCAACTCTGAATAAAAAACTCAAGGCGTGGCCCGTCTGGATGTTGATGGGAATACTGGTCGTCGCACTTCTTGCGGTAGGGGCTGGTCGCCAATCTGGACCACTCACCCAAGAAGATCGCATTGACAATGTCACTCAACGACTTGCTTGCCCAACATGTGACGGTGAAAGCGTCTATGTGTCCCAGGCACCTTCATCTCAAAACATCCGCAACGAAGTTGCTCGCCAAGTGGCAAGCGGCCAGCGCACAGATGATGAAATCGTGGCTTTTATCGAAAGTAGTTTTGGTGGACAAGTGCTGCTTGTTCCGCGGGCAACTGGTCTGGACGCTCTCATTTGGGTGTTGCCAATTGCTGTGTTGGTGTGCTGCACTGCCGGATTAGCACTTACATTTAGGCGCTGGAAACGTGAGCAGGGTGGCCAAGCGTCAGATGCTGATCGTGCTCTTGTGGCGCAATTATTAGAACTTGACACTGATCCCACGGATTCACTGTGATGCACAACAACGACACGCAGGATCAAGAACGTGAAGAACAGAAATTTTTGTTGCAGTCGCTTCGAGATCTTGAGCGCGAGTATCTTGCTGGTGACATTGATGAGATTGACTACCAGACACTGAAGTCCGGCTACATCGCTCGAGCCGCAGACATCACGCGCGCCATGGAGACAACGGATGTCTTGGAATCCGAGATGGCACCACGTCGAATACTTCGGTCCATTTCAACGGTCGTTGTTGTGTTGGCAATTGCACTTGGGGCAGGTTGGTGGGTGGCCGCACAATCCGGACAGCGTTTACCTGGTCAAAACATCACTGGCGGAACTCCAGAAAGCACATCATCGATACTGTCGCAGGCACGCTCGGTCAATATGAGCAATCCGGTGCAGGCGATTCAGTTGTATTCAGGTGTGCTCAAAATTGAACCAGACAATGTTGAGGCACTGACTTATCGCTCATGGCTATTGGCGTTAGCAGCGAATAGTGCATCAACAAACCTGCGCGACACAGCAATGGCCACGGCAATACAAGATTTGACGCAAGCCACAACTATCGACCCTTCGTATCCAGATGCGTGGTGTTTTTTGGGAATCGTTGAATTTCGCTTTCTTGAAAATGCAACGTTGGCACAATCACCGCTAAAAAAATGCCAAGACCAGAATCCGCCCCATGAAGTTGCTTCGTATGTCGAAGCAATTGTTCAGCAAGTCAACGAGGCAGTGGCTTCAAAAAAATAATTACAATGTTTGTAATTGTGGCGGAGCAAAACACTCTGCGCTGACAAAATGAGCACCGTCTCGATGCAAGACATATACGGCTGCTTTGCGTGAATCAGTAGAGGTCGTCATTTCAAGTCCACGTCGAATGAGTGCTTGTACTGCGGCAGGGATGACATCACCATGACTACAGAGCACTGCGTTGTCCTCGACTTCATTGAGCAGTGCAAGAGTTTCTTCGAAGTCTGTCGCTTCAGCAAGTCGAGGTTCGATGCGGACAGTCAGGCCACAATGTGCAGCGATTGGCCCGACTGTTTGAACGCACCGAAGATATGGACTTGAATACACAGCAGGCGGTGAATATATCGAAAATGTTTCAATGAGAAATTGAGATTGTTGGATTCCGGCAATCGAAAGAGGTCGATCAAAGTCGGAGCCGTCCCAGCGAGAGCGACTGCCAGCCTTGGCATGTCGAACAAGAAACACAGGCATGGCGCTTAGCGTATAAGTAGAACTAGCCAAAGTCCTAATAATCAGGCAGACTTGAGCCGTGGGATTTTTTGATCGCAATCGTCAAGATGTAGAGGCTCAAGGGTTTGATCCTGCTCGGTTGCCGCCAGGCCAATATTTGACTGACAGATTTCCGGTCTTACATGTTGGCGATGTCCCAACATATGCCGATGGTGAATGGAACCTTTCTATCTCGGGTCTCGTTGATGCGCCGTACACGCTCACGTACGACGAATTGACCGCTCTGCCATCGCATACCATTACAACGGATATCCATTGCGTTACGAAATGGTCAAAGTTCGATACAGGATGGACTGGGGTTCGAGTTCGCGACTTGTTAGAGCATGCGGGCATGTCGAGCGACGCAACACATTTCATGGGTCACGCCGAGTATGGCTACACAGCCAATTTGCCGTTAGCTGATGTCATGGGTGATAACGCACTCGTTGTGTATGCCTTTGAAGGTGAGCCAATCGAGCCAATTCATGGCGGTCCTGTACGCCTCTTGGTTCCGCACTTGTATTTCTGGAAATCTCCTAAATGGCTGAGAGGTCTTGAAGTCACTGCAAGCGACAAGCCTGGTTTTTGGGAGCAAAATGGCTATCACATGTACGGTGATCCATTTTTAGAACAACGCTTCTGGGGTGACTAACAAAAAAGTTTTTGTTAGACGGTGGTGGTGCAGAATGTGTCGCCCTGAGGCAATGAGCCAATAGTCGACGGGTCAGTATCGCCGTACAAAGCGCTTAACATGCCCTTGACCATTCCGCGATCGACTGCGCACACGACAGGATTCTCAATCGCGACATCTCCGAACGGGCAATGACTTGTGACGATTCGAAGTTGGTTGTTGCGGTTGTCTGCATGTGCTGCAAAACCGTGAGCAGTGAGCGCATCGGCAACTGCTTGCATCGCAGAGCGTAAAGATTTTTGACCAGCAGCAAAATCATGACCCGCTAATCCAGCAGCCATCGCTTTGCCGTATTCTTGACCAACTTCTTCGGCAATTGTTTGAGCAATTTCAGCAGGAAGCGCAGCAAGCGCTTTGCCCAACAACGACAACACCAGATCATCACTGCGAACTGGAAAGTCCAAGATGTCTCCGGCGGAGGCAGCGCGATAATGCTTCGACGGTCGCCCTGCACCACCGTGTTCGGCGCGTTCAACTGCGACCTCGAGGTATCCGCCTGCTGAAAGCTTGTCGAGATGGTGACGAGCCACATTGGGGTGGAGATCAAATTTTTCGGCCACCTGAGAGGCAGTTGTTCCGTTTTGTGCTTCGCGGACGAATAAATAGACCGCACGACGCGTTGGATCGCCAAAAGCCGAGGTAATTGCCGACACCGTGGCACTGAATGACTTCGGAGTCTTCACAGGGGTGGTCGTTCCTTCTCTCACGCCGTTATTGTACCTATAGCCGTCGTACGAATTGTTCGACGCCCACCCCCTAATACCCACCAACTGGAGACCTATGAGTACGACCACCGCCGAGCAAGTGATTGATGCACTTCGTCCAGTAGAAGATCCCGAACTACACCGATCCATTGTCGACCTCGGAATGGTGCGTGATGTTGTGGTGGACGGCTCAACGGTGTCACTGACCGTAGTGCTGACGATTCCGGGTTGTCCACTGCGCAATGAGATTCAAAATCGTGTCGATGGTGCCGTCTTGCCGCTCGCCGGAATCAGCACAGTCAATCTCAACTTTGGAGTGATGACCGATGCAGAACGAGAAAACGTGCGACGCATTGTGCATGGAGACGCTGCTGCAACTGCAGGTTCGAATCCCACTCAGGGTCACTCCGAGGGAAGGACCATTCCGTTTGCGCAACTCGGAAGCAAAACGCGCCCGATCATGATCGCGTCGGGCAAGGGTGGTGTTGGCAAAAGTAGTGTCACGACAAACCTTGCTGTTGCACTTGCTGCGCGCGGACACAGTGTCGGAATCATTGACGCTGACATTTATGGTTTCTCAATTCCGCGAATGCTCGGCACCGATCGCGATCCAGTCGCAATTGACCAAATGCTGTTGCCTCCAGAAGCATGGGGTGTGCGTTGTATCAGTATTGGATATTTTGTTCCAGAGGGACAAGCAGTTATTTGGCGCGGACCAATGTTGCACAAAGCACTTGAGCAATTTCTCACTGACGTATTTTGGGATGAACCTGACTACTTGCTGATCGATATGCCGCCAGGCACCGGAGACATCGCGCTGAGTTTGAGTCAGTATCTGCCACGTGCAGAAGTCTTTGTTGTCACAACTCCTCAAGAAGCTGCCCAAAAAGTGGCGCGTATGTCGGCGTTGATGGCACAAAAAGTGAACCTTCCTGTCAAGGGCATCATCGAGAACATGTCATGGTTCACGGGTGATGACGGCAAAAAGTACGAACTTTTTGGATCCGGCGGTGGGCAGGCCCTGGCTGATGAACTCGGTGTTCCATTACTGGCTCAGATCCCTTTTGTGGCGCAGTTGCGTGAAGGCGGAGACAACGGTCGCCCCATCGCCGCAGTGGCTCCTGAGTCTCCAGTTGGGGCTGCTTTCTTTGCTCTTGCTGAGCGAGTAGAAGAACTTAAGCCAAAGAAGTTGTTTAGCAAGAGTCTTAAACTGGTCTAACGGCTACGGTCAGTAAACACAGTTCAACAGGAGGACACACGTGGACGTACGTATTGGAGTAACACAGGCAACTCGAGAGATCTCGATTGAGCTTGAAGACGACGCGGCAACGCGTAAAAAAGTCAAGGCTGCAATTGAAGCAGCGCTATCTGGCGCATCGGACACATTGTGGATTACAGACAAACGCGGTCGCGATATCGGCATTACTGCGGCCAAGATTGCGTATGTTGAAATCGGTTCTGCCGACGCTGACCGTCGGATCGGCTTTGGAGGCTGATCCAAAAATCGACACATTGCCCCAGCCTTTGTGAGCCGATAGGGCAGACTTCTGATAAGGACTCCTGATGGCAACAATCGCTGAACTGGCAAAACTACATACCGAGTTCTCCAAGGAGCAGGTCGCGCATCTGCAAGCTCTTGCCGGAGAATGGGGAATGCTGGCAGATTTCTGTTTTGCCGACATGTTGTTGTATGTCCCCACCACTGATGACACATGGTTGGTCATTGCTCAAGTGCGAGC
>Ga0208960_1002020_pt1 | contig 10544 bp, 9 predicted proteins | sample GreLakmeON33MSRF_FD_187703 | JGI IMG/M metagenome (GOLD analysis project Ga0208960, IMG submission 187703) | Freshwater lentic microbial communities from great Laurentian Lakes, MI, USA - Great Lakes metaG ON33MSRF (SPAdes) | ecosystem: Environmental > Aquatic > Freshwater > Lake | place: Great...
GAAGAGTATCTAGGAATGCGCTTATTTAATTTTTCGTGAAAGTTTGTGACTGATTATGGTAAGGAGATTTATAATCTACGTGTAAAAAATAAATAGTCGAGGCAGTCGCATGTTGCATGTTGCATGTTGCATTCGGTGCATGTCCTCGTATTGATTTTGTCGTCATTTTGGTTGATTATCTGTCACTTTGAAAATCCTGAATCACTTTGAATTGTCAAAATCACTTTGAATTTGGGTCTAGGGTCTAGGGTTTACCACACTCGTGTATAAAATCAGTGACCACCACCATTTATCCTCATAATTAATCAAAATGTCAACCAAGGAAGCAACTAATATTACGATATTCCACCCATCGGTGTTGGATGTCCTTCAATACAATGCCGACCAAGAATCAAGGTTGAGCCTTCGGACCACGTCTTCATTTTTTCGCAGGCAAGTAATAGCTGTAAACTTTGTTGATTAAATTATATGATTCTAAATACACTTGTACAGGACGTTCAACTTTAAGAATGGACAAGTCTACATGGCGCTCGCAATGGCCCAGATTTTGTGCGGCTTTATCGCCATCACCGACGCCTTTATTTCTATATGCGTTGACGACAAAGAGACCATCTTTGTGGATGAAGATGTTGACGGCATGAAGGCGCTGCTTGTCAAGATGCGCGACTCACGCGTTGTCATCGATTACATGATCAATCACCTTTTGCTTACAGCCAAGTTTGATGAATGTGTGATCATGTGCCGCGATATTTGCCAGCGTTTGGCCGATGAGTTTGGTGTTCCATTGGTAACGTTGACCGATGGTGATGGTGATGTGATTTTTTTGATCGAGCCACATATTGATTTTTGCCACCTGGCAGAGTTTGTCATGTCGTGCGACGGAATTGATCGCGGCATCATTATTACCGTGATAGGGGCACGAGGCACGAGGCACTTGGTCTAACGTTCTTTATAGCAACCTGTTTTTTCTATCTAGCAACATGTTTTTATATCTCACTACTTGTGTTGATTTTGCGCTCTTTTCTTAAAAGAGCAAAGAGCACTTTAGTTTTACTCTTCTCTCTTTAGTTTTCACTCTTTTCTTAAAAGGAACAATGTGCGACCCATTCAACGTATGTCTATCTAGGATCCGAACCTTCAAACACAAGAAAATATGTAAAATATACGCTGATTTATTCGAAACAATGTCCGATTTGGTGACACTTGTCGATACAAATGGTGCGTGCATAATGATGAATTCGAAAGCTCGCGAATTCTACTCGCAACATATATCGACAAACATGGACATTCTCGAATTTCTAGAGATTGATTTACAAATAGTGCATACGCATTTATTGTCCAATCCAGAGTGGAAAAAACTTGTTACTATTTCAAAGCCAATATTACATGATCCGTCAATTTCAACAAAGTTGACATATAGTTTGTCGAAAAATCTGTCGAAAAATCTGTCGAAAAATCTGTCGAAAAATCTGTCTTTACATAAGTCGCAAGATTGTATTTATACAGGACACGCATCAGGATGTAACGATCCGAGAGTCATAAATTTGATCATCCTTAAACAATCTATATCAAATATTAATCGTACCATGTCTATATCCCCCATAGTAACCAAAACATCAAACGTAGAGATTGAACGTATATCATACGGTCTATCAGAGTTTTCTTCGATGGTTGTGAAAAATATAATCCGTACAATAACCCCATCACATTCAGCGTCACTAATACTCCCCGTAATTCGTTTGTTAGGCGGGACACCAAAAACATCAAATGTAGACAGTCAAATATCTAAAATAATACACCAAGTTACGATTCATGCCATCAAGCGGCTAAAAGTGTTGGTCATCACACAACGCGATATAACAGAACATCGTGATGTAGAACACACGATCGCCGAATTGCTAGAAGCGCAACATGGTATGTTGTGTCGTATATTTCCCCGTCATATTATCGAAGGCTTGTCAACGGGACAATGTGCGGCTGATAGTCAAGAGTTTACGAGGTCGCATACGAATGCTACGATCTTGTTTATGGATATTGTTGGATTTACTTCGATGAGCAAAGTCGTAGCCCCGACGATAGTCATGAAATTTATCACCAAGTTGTTTGGGCTTTTTGATGATTTGTGTGATCTACACAATGTTCAAAAAATAGAAACTGCCGGCGATAGCTTTATCGTGTCGTCGGGAATCTTGACTACCGATATTGACAATTATATGTGTATCGATTCGAATCCCAACAAACATTTGTGTGCAAAGCGTGTCATGTTGTTTGCCATTGACATGTTGAAATGTGCAAAATTGGTGGCGATGCCGGATACACGAGAACCAACTAGAATTCGTATTGGCATACACACTGGTCAATGCACTAGCGGTCTAGTGGGCAGCAAAGTGCCAAAATTCGGGATTTTTGGAGATACCATGAATACAGCTTCACGTATGGAGAGCACTTGTACACCCGATAAAATACATGTATCAGATGTAACGTGGGGAATCATTCGCAATGATTTTGTATTTTCTGCTACGGGGGGAATCCATGTCAAAGGCGTTGGAATGATGGAAACGTATATTTACAACCAATAAAAAATATTATATTTCCCCATGTGAATTTCAAAAATATAGAGTGATTATTGTTGTCATCATTTTATCACACAAGATGCCACGCTGCGCTTTTAAGATTCCCAAGACGGGGTTGTTGTGCAAGAAGAATGCGATCGAGGGTGGCACGTTGTGTTCTACACACATGAAAATGGATGTGGAGGCGCGGGAGGAAGTTCGTAGTGAAGTTCACAGTGAAAATGAGGCGGATGAAATGGCAAATGAAGCAAATGAAATGGCGATTGTTGCCGTTATTGAAAAAAGGGTAAATGTTGCCAAGGCAGTCAAGGCAGCCAAGGCAGTCAAGGCAGTCAAGGCAGTCAAGGCAATTAAAATTGAAACAGTCAAGAAAGTTAAAGCGACCGAGGCACATAAGGAGGCAAATGAGGCACATAAGGAGGCAAATGAGGCAAATGGGGCAAATGAGACTATCGATTCACTCAAAGATGTCATCTCACAACTCGAAAAACAACTATACGAATTGATGTTGGAAAAGAAGAAACCCAAAGTTCGGTATTTTACCGAGACGGGAATGGCGTATCGTGCCAAGACAATTTACTTTCATCACCACAAATCCGAACAAGATATAATCATATATGTACGCGCACAATTACAATTCACTAAACCTGGAAAAGTACCAGCTGCTATGATTCGTGTAGTCACAGATCACATGTATGATACGCTTGACGATGTGAGCAAGTTGACGTGGATTGATCTAGCACTAAAATGGTTTACAACAAAGGGATACGTCATTCGAGGCTAGCCCAAATCATCATTTAGAAACTTAGCATTAGAGAGTCGTGTTTCTTCTGTTTCTGTTTTCTTCTGTTTCTTCTGTTTTTTCTATTCGGTGTATTATTATTATTTATTTTTTCCATTTGATTTACAAAACTTTGAACATACCATAGATATAAAAGCCCAAATACCCAAATCATGTTTAAGAATGAGCAGTCCGATAGTGATGACGAGCGTCTCATTGTTGATGCTTACGAGTCCAAGACGATGCCAAAGTCAATGCAACAAACGAAAAAGACAGCATATAAGTCGACAAAACCATGCAAGGGGGTGCCACTTTCACACGCTGAAAGACGTGCCGCTTGTCAAAGGTTGATTGACGAAAGGAAGAAAAAAGAAGAACAAGACGCAAAAGATGCAATGGCGGCTCTCGAAGACGAGGAAGAAGACGAGGAAGACGAAAAAGCAGATACAGAAGACGAGGAAGAAGACGAGGAAGTTGAGGATAAGGAAGAAAAGGAAGTAGACGAGGAAGTAGACGAGGAAGTAGACGAGGAAGTTGAGGAAGAAGAAGGAGAAAAAGGAGAAGAAGAAGAGCAAGATACAGAAGATCCCGAGGAAACAAAAGATGAAGAAAACAAGTTAATCAACCACAAAAAGATCGAGATTGTCAATGCACTAGCGGCAATTGCTCGTCCTCCTACTACAGTTAAGCCAATAGTAGTGCCCATAGTTCCCATAGTGCCCATAGTTCCCGTAGTTCCCGTAGTGTCACCATTTATCCCCCAACGGATGGTACTGAACAATGGTATCGACCACAACAACGTGCGCATTGTAATCACGATTCAAAATGGCCAGACCGAGGTCAGCTTTCGATAAATGTTAAATTAAGAATAAAGGTGTCTCATGAATCATAGTTTTCTAGTCTTTCTGTTAATTATCGCCACGTATATACCGATCCCAACAATTCCAGCAGCCATTAACCCCGTGATATCATCCTTCATTTTATAAATGGCCCTCGGATCGAAACAACCAATATACAATAAAATAACGAGGACTGCATTAACAGTGGCGATCCCATATGCGTGTTTTTGATAATATCCGGCATAAGCCACATATGCTACGATCAAAGGAATCCAGTGAATCAACACATCAATAATGATTTTTTGAACACCTACCAACTGATATTCTTTTTTCGATGTTATTACGTTGAGATATTGCGGGTTTATGTGGACAATGTAAAAAGACGATGCAAATACCACGAGAGCGATAAAAAGAACATTCACATGGCGATATATCCAAGGGCTGGCAAGCATCAATACCCACGCCCACGTTGTAAAATATTTCAAGGGAATATACGGATGCGTGATCCAATCGTATGCTATTATATCCATCTCTTTACTTTTGTCTATATAGTTGTCTGAAACCAACCGTCAAACCCAACTTCGATATACCTCGTTTGCATCACGCGTTTTGGACAAATACTACGCGTTCGTTGCGTGATCATCATATCGGTGATATGATCTAGTTTGACCGACATTGTGATCGCAAAACCCTGCATATGCGTTGGAATGTGGTACGAACTCGATCTCTTTCTCAACACTAAGCCCCTAATGGCGTCCGAAACAATCACATTGTGATTTTGTAGCTCTGCGATTGCATGTGTGCTCGTAAACACGTTTGTCATTGGATTTGACAGGAGCTCTATCGCTTGCCTCGACAAACTGTGGTTGGTATATTTGTCAACAATCGCCTGGTCAATCGGCGTACGGCACATTGGGCATGTTGGATGGGTTATTTTTGTAAATGTGTTGTCCCATCGTCTGGCTTTGATCCACTCGCTGATGCATTTGTCGTGAAAGCAATGACAAACTTGACCGCACTTGAGCTTGACCTTGTTTTTACTAGTCATGGTGTCGTAACAAATGGGACATTCATTGTCAAAAGTTGCTGTTGTAGCACATTCCTCTTGACTGTCTTGTTCCTTCTTGTCTTGTAAATCGTAATGTTGCGTACACATGAACCGATTCATGATGGGACTCGGTTTCGTTCCCTGCTTGCGGCAAATCTTACCCGTCGAACTGGCAACGGCACAACAACGTGGCATGTTATATGGTTATATCGATTGTATGTGACTATGTATTTGACTATGTTTTGCCTTTGTTTCCCTTTGTTTCCATGTCCCTCTTTAAGTGCATCAAATTTTACACTCTGCTATAATAGCACATTTTGCCATATTCATTGTGCGCCGCCAATATGCGCCCATGTTTCAAATCCCCGTTCAAAATATCAATGTTTCGTTTGTGAACGGCCACCGTTTCTTCACCTTCGTCTACCACGATGTGATATTCGTTGGCCATCCAATCTGGGTGCTTGTAATAGTTGCACAGATTCGCTACCACATTGGCATTGTTCTGATTATACGTGACAGATGCATACATGTCTGTGCATTGCAACATCTTTTTCAACTTTAACGGACTATTTGTAGGAATGGTGACCCGATATGTAGATTGGAATTCGGCGAATGACAACTTGCTAAACTCGGTGACCTTGTCGTGTGGCGCATTTGGGGCGTCCAATATACGTGTGAGTTTCACGTCGCTCTTTAACATGGGCTTTTTACGGACATTGATTTTTTTTGGCTTTTCATCTGATGTGGCCAATGCTAGTGATTTGGCAGCATTTCTCTTGGAAGTCTTCCAATCCTCTTCGTTGATCCACTCGCTCAGGTTGATAATGTCGTGATTCGCCTTGTCGCCTAGGACCCCCTCGTTAGCTAGTGCGTCTTTAAACACCTTGGCCGTCGCCAACATGATTGGCTTTCCTTGTTTATTATTCGAGGAGGCGCCCCCGAAAAAGTCTTGCAACATTCCACACGCTCGCCCTACTTTTTGACTGTTCGCCGCTCCACGTTGGCTATTATCCGGCGCATGTGCGAATACAAAGGACGTGCAAATGAACCCCGCTTTCGGGTGTTGAATGGTGATCCCCCGCCCAATCATGTTTCCACTCACGATGGCCACACGGGGTTTAACGGGATATCCATGAGGTCTTTTCGGCATGATCTTTGTTGCAATCGCGAGGAGTTTGACCCAATCGGCGTCTTCGACCGTATCACGAATGGATTGTTGATACTGTGTCCCCATAAATAGCGACGCCTGCAGTAAATACGGAAAGGGCATTGGATTCGTGGGGTCGATTCCACTGCTCAAATGTTGTCCCATATATACGAATTTGTCGAGATCGCCACGTTGGATGGCAGTCTCAATCTTGTGGCTCGGAATGTGCCATATATCAACATTGCCAGTTTCTTGGTTGATGAATGACACGTTGTAATCACGTTGGTTCTTTGACGCCTTGGAGTTTAGTTGCACGACCACATTATACGTACTACCTGAGAGCAATCCAGTCATCAAGCTGTCATGTTCTAAACACCTGTGCGATACCACTACGAGTGTTAGTTTGCGTTTATCTTCGGGGATATGTTGGTGTATTTGTTGACATACGGCGACATCCTTTTCTTTTTTATAATTTATGTTGTTTACGGTTGTATTTGTAACCTCGTAATCGTCATCTTCTTCGCTATCGCTATCGTTTGTATGCCGAAGCGAGGAAATTGTCCGTTGCTTCTTGGGAAACACGAGCGGCACCCACGTCATATTATCCCGAAAGTATGAAGGGCCCACATATGAATCGGCGGGTGGCGCATAATGGTGCTCGCATACTTTTTCACTGAGGATTTTGATGATTTGCGGTTGTTGAAATGTGTTGTTATTAATTAGCCATTGGGCGCTTCTCGATAGATTTGCCACTGTAGCGGTGACAAAGATTGGGAAGGTCTCGATCTTACGTGACGCCGCCTCTTTGTAGATGACGTCCAAAAACATCAAACGGTCACGCATGCCACCAACGCCGGCCTGATCGGCTTCATCGTAGACTACGATCAGTGATTTGGGTTGTAGCGCTTTGATGGCGTCTAGCATTTTCGCCTTGGTGCGGGCGTGCCAAAATCCAGCGATAAACGCATTGGGATTGCTGTCTTTATTAAAACAAATGATGTCATTTACGCTATAGATATAATCTCCGAAAAGGCTCTTCATTGTTGCGTCTTCGTGGACGCGATTCACTATCTGGCTGACGCTTGCCGTGTTGTTGGCTTGTGAAATGAACAGAACGAGTGCATTGTCGTTGGGTTTGATGCGATTGCCGATGATCTCTATCACTTTCCATGTTTTACGGCTTTGTGTAAAGCCGGCTACGAGCGCTGCCACTGTCTCGATTGTCTCGATTGTCTCGATTGTCTCGACTGTTTTCTCTGTTTTCACTGTCTGATCTGCATTCACTGTCATCGTATCAACTGCCTTGACTGTATTAACGGGTTTATCTATTATTGGAGGTGGCATCGGCACAAATACAGATTTGGGATACGGAGGCGGGGGTGGTTGCATATGTAGGGTTTTAGGATACGGTGGAGGCGGTGGTGGTTGATAAAATTGAAACATTGTTGTTACAAGTCTTGCAACTTCTACAAGTCCAATTTTATATATGTGTTGGTGTAGTTTTAAGTGGTTTTCAAATGTAGGCTTATTGGATTTCCTAAAATATATGGTCTAGCTTTTGCGATCTTTTCTTAAAAGATCATCTAGCTTTTGCGATTATTTTTCCTTCAATATCCTTTTCGGGTTTTTTTGCGATCTTTTCTTAAAAGATCATCTAGCTTTTGCGATCTTTTCTTAAAAGATCATCTAGCTTTTGCGATCTTTTCTTAAAATATATGACAGTGAAACCATGTCACCTTTGATTTTGATATATTTTCCTCCACGTTTTCCAACATATACTATGCGTGTGCGCCCTTGATATTTTATTCTTGAATCGGTTTTTTTTAATTGTTTTGTTGGACGTGAGCCACCACCAGGTGGAGGAAACAAGCCATCAAATAATTCATTGACATTAGTAAAATTGATTGATTCTGTAACAAATTCTTCGAATCCTTTATTTGGATTTGTTATATTCTCAGCAACTTCGGGTTTTATTGTTGTTACGCTTGTTAAGCTACCCAACAATATATTTATATATTTTTCTTTTAAAAATATAAACAAATCATCGTTATTTTTAATTCGCCCATGTTCATCAAAGAATCTCATTATTCGCAAATCATCTTCATTGGTTTTATTTAAAAATGTATACACTTCCGAAATGACGAGGCTATTCCAAAATGCATCAGCTTTTGGACTAAACTGTGAAATAATCTCTGTATTGATTTCCCCGATAAACTGTTTTAATTCTGATAGACATTTTGTTTCTGTTGCAATTATATTTAATATTTTATCAATGTCTTCTGTAAAACCAACTGGTAGTTGACTTGCTGATTTATTATAAGATGAACCAATACCATCTATTATACTATGTATTCTTCTTATTGTTTCTGATATGTTTGATTTATCGACGACATTTTTCAATATGTTCAAGTAACTAAATATATGCAAAATGACACGGAAGATTTTACGATCGAATACCGATACATTTTTAATTTTTTGGGATAATGCGACAATGCTTTTCACAATGGAAATAATTGAAAACTTTACCAATATTAATTCAACGTCGTCACCTTTTTCTTGTAGTATAAGTTTGAATCTTGTATCAATAGTTTTATAATTTACATCAAAGTTTTTTTCTATTTTTATTTTGACTAGATTTTTAAAATATGACATGGTTTTTGTGTTTTGTGTCGGATTTCCCCTTTTATAATAAGTCAACACCCCAATTAAATCGTCATATGATACTTCTTGTATTCCAAGTTTTGTTAAACTATCATACAACTCTTTTGGTATGTTGATATTTACTAATCCAAATTTCAATTCAGGAGTAGAAATAATATTTCCTGGATTAGTTGTTTTGAACTCATTGAAAATTCCACGCATTTCCAAAATTTCATCTATTTTTATTTTGTCAGAATTTCTTTCAATATAATAATCGTATTTGTCAAAAAACATTTTAAGCTCTTCATTTGAACATTTACTTAAACATGTTTTAATATCGATTGTATTTACAAATTTAAAAACCTGCTCAGATATAGTTTTACTCAAATCTTCAACTACATTTAATGATGTTGTATTTGCGTCAGGTGTTTTAAACCATATATTGCTTATTTGGTTTCCATTTTCAATATTTATATTACATGAAATCTCACAATTTCCAATAACTATTTTATACAATTTCAGTCTTTTGAAAAACAGCTTTAATAATGGAGACATTTCCGAATAAGATTGCCGAATTGTGTTAAAAAACATTGTGATAATGTCGGATATGCATCTTATAATATCGTAGTCCTTAAATTTTGTATTTTGGAACAATTGTACAGGTATACAAATATGCGAAATTGATGTATTCACATTTTGCGATACTTGAAATAATGAGTTGATGTCAATTGGCTTTAAATACTTGGAAATTTCATGCCATAAATTAACGGGCAACAATTCAAGTGTTGATAATTGTTCAATATTGGATATTATGGCATCTATATTCTTTGGTTGAACTTGAATATTTTCTGTGGTGTTTTGAGCAATGATTGGCACTATGCGATTTTCTCTCCAGTTTCCTATTTTAAATGCAGGGCAAATTACACCACCATACTGCTTAATCCGTCTTTTGTTTCGATTGCCACCTGGTTGTTGGCATATGATTTGATAAATATCCTTCAATATTCTCTTGTCTTTCTCTTTTATTGTTTCTTCTATTGTTTCATCTTTTTTTTCGTTTGTGCTCATTTTACTTTCAATATATTAAGTTCCATAAATTATTTCCACATTGCAAGTTTTGTGCAAAAATCACACAATATACGATGTAGTAGGTGTAAGATCAACACTTGACCCACGAAAAAATGGTGCAATTGTAATTTCTAGCTAGTCTATTTGATTTCATTTAGATATTCGGAAAAAACTTTTAAAAACGCCTTTTTGCGCTCAGTGTCATCGGCGTCATTGGCGATTAAATGTGTCATTTGTTTTTGTTTCTCTGGATTGTTGTTCAAATAATTGTCAAACTTGGAAATTTTTAAAACAGAGTTTCCGTTTAAAAAAATCAAAGGTGTATCGTAAAAAGATCCGCATATTTCTTTACACTCCACACAATGAATAATGTTACACCTTGTTTCAAAAGATGTTCACCCGTATTCACCATGCGTTTTGTGTATGAAAGGTGGGCTTAGGGACCCTT
>Ga0208960_1002024_pt1 | contig 10533 bp, 9 predicted proteins | sample GreLakmeON33MSRF_FD_187703 | JGI IMG/M metagenome (GOLD analysis project Ga0208960, IMG submission 187703) | Freshwater lentic microbial communities from great Laurentian Lakes, MI, USA - Great Lakes metaG ON33MSRF (SPAdes) | ecosystem: Environmental > Aquatic > Freshwater > Lake | place: Great...
CATCGTCTTGCATTTGTTCCATGGCCGGGCAGCCGTTGTAGGTGGGCGTGATGATGATTTGCAAGCCTTGCGGCTGCCGGTTCACCGCACGCAATACGCCGATTTCGCGCAGCGACACCACGGGTATCTCCGGGTCGCAGACAGACTCCAGCAATTGCCAGGCAGCGAAATCTGCATGCGCCGGCGCGGGCAGATCCAAAGGCCCGTCAGGCAAAGCCTCGAGAGACGACGCCTGTGGCACTGCGAGGTTCACCACGTGGCGCCCGGATGTTGCCTGGCCAGGCTTTGCATCTCGGCCAGTAAATACGACATGTGTTCAGTATGAATGCCGGCCCTGCCCTGGGTGACATAGCCGTCACTTGGCGGCAGCTGCAACCCGGCTTGTGTCAGCACTTCATGGACAGTGGTTTGCCAAGCTGAAAGCAAAACGGTTGTATCGCCCAAAACAGCTTGTGCCGACGGCCATTCGCTCCAGAACTCTTGTGTGTAAGGCATTAAAAAATCAATCGCTGCCTGAGCTCTGGCATGAGATTCTTCGGTGCCATCGCCAAAGCGCACCAACCAGTCGGCGGCGTGCTGCAAGTGATACTTAACCTCTTTCAATGATTTGACCGCAATCGCAGCGAGTTGTGCATCCGCATGGTGTTGCAGTTGTTCCCAGACCAGCAGCATGTAGGCGCTGAACAAAAAATTGCGGGTGATGGTGATGGCATAGTCGCGCTCGGCACGCGCAGACGGCGCCAGCGCCGTGCTGTGCGGCAATTCAAGCAAGGTGAAATTCAGAAAATCCTGCTGATCACGGAAATAAGCCAAGGAGTCTTCAGTGCTGCCATCGTCACGCAACTCAGCGACGTGTTGGTAAAGCAATCTGGCCTGCCCTATCAAATCGAGTGAGTTGTTGGCCAGGGCCAGGTCTTCTTCCAAAATCGGGCCGTGGCCGCACCACTCGGCGTTGCGTTGTCCGAGTATCAGCGCGTTGTCAGCCAGATGCAGCACAAACTCAGCCGACGCGTTCACATGTGCCCCACTTCATCCGGAATGACAAAAAACGTGGGATGGCGGTAGACCTTGTCTTTGGCCGGTTCAAACAAAGTGTCTTTATCGCCGGGGTCGCTGGCGGTGATGGCGGCAGACGGTATGACCCAGATGCTGACACCTTCCTGGCGACGTGTATAAACATCGCGCGCCATATGCAATGCCTGCTGCGCGTCGGCGGCGTGCAAACTGCCGCAGTGCTTGTGCTCAAGGCCTTGTTTGCTGCGCACAAACACTTCCCACAAAGGCCATTCATTGGCTATGGATGCAGAAGTGCTCATGCGGCCTCCTGTTGTTGACGCTGTTGTTGTTTGCGAGCATAGGCCATGGCGGCGTCACGCACCCACTGGCCATCCTCGTGCGCTTTGACGCGTGTGGCCAATCGCTCTTTGTTGCACGGGCCGTTACCGTTGACCGTGGCCCAGAATTCGTCCCAGTCAATCTGGCCGTAATCATGGTGACCGCGCGCTTCGTTCCACTTTAAATTCGGATCGGGCAAGTTAACGCCCAACACAGCCGCTTGCGGCACGGTGGCATCAACAAACTTTTGTCGCAAGTCGTCATTGCTGACGCGCTTGATGCCCCAGCGCATGCCTTGTTTGCTGTTGGTGCTGTCAGCGTCCGGCGGGCCAAACATGGCCAGGCATTTCCACCACCAGCGGTTGACCGCGTCCTGCACCATGGCTTGCTGCTCAGCCTTACCTTGCATCATCACCATCAATGACTCGAAGCCCTGGCGCTGGTGAAAAGATTCTTCTTTGCAAATACGCACCATGGCGCGGGCATACGGGCCGTAACTGCAACGGCACAAAGGAATTTGATTCATGATGGCTGCACCATCAACCAGCCAGCCGATGACGCCGACATCGGCCCAGGTGAGCGTGGGGTAATTGAAGATGGAACTGTATTTGGCGCGACCGGTATGCAGCGCATCCAACATCTGGTCGCGGCTGGTGCCCAAAGTTTCAGCCGCGCTGTACAAATACAAACCATGGCCGGCTTCATCCTGCACTTTGGCGATCAATATGGCTTTGCGCTTCAAACTGGGCGCGCGGCTGATCCAGTTGCCTTCGGGCAGCATGCCCACAATTTCGCTGTGAGCGTGCTGGCTGATCTGGCGCACCAAGGTTTTACGGTAGGCCTGCGGCATCCAGTCTTTGGGCTCGATCTTGCCGTCGGCGTCTATCACCTCATCAAAACGCATTTGCGCTTTGACCAGCACCTGCTGCTCATGGGCTGACAACACCGGTTTGATATCGCGGCTGGCGGCCGCTGTGTCCGGGCCATCGGGCACATTGAATGACTGTGTGTACATGCTTCACCTCGTTGTAGGTGGGCGCATCTTAACTGATACATAAAAACAGTCAAATCACATTTATTTTGTATCATTTCATGAGACCATGCCGTCTGCCGTCCACAGCTTTCACCCTTTTGACCCATGACCGAGTTAACCGATAAACGATTACTGCGATTTTGCCGCCAGGACCGCATGCAAGCCGGTTCGCTCATCATTTCCATGTTTGGCGACGCCATTTATCCGCGTGGTGGCGCTATTTGGCTGGGATGTCTGATCCGCATGCTGGCCCCGCTTGAGATCAATGAACGATTGATACGCACCGCCATTTACCGCTTAGTCAAAGAAGACTGGTTGGTCACACATACACAGGGCAGACGCACCGACTATGCATTGAGTGCCAGCGGGATCAACCGTATTGAAGAGGCCTCCAAAGCCATTTACGCTATTCAGTCACCTCCCTGGGATGAGCGCTGGCGATTGCTGTTGACGTCAAACAGCATGAGCAACAAGGACAGAGAGCGTTTGCGCAAAGCATTGGTTTGGCAAGGCTTCGGTATGTGGCAAAACCAGGTATTTGTCCATCCAGGTGCAGATTTGCAAGTGGCCTTGTCCTTGCTTCAAGGCGAAGGCTTGGGACATTTGCAAAAACATATCTGGCCGCTGGCGGGCGACAGTCTGTTGACAGGTTCGGGTGTCACCGACCAACAGGTGGCTACGCAGTCATGGGGCCTGGCGCAACTGGCCCAGAGTTACCGCCTGTTTGTCAAAACTTATCAGCCCTTGGTAGTTGAATGGCCTGTCAAAAAAACATGCAAGAGTCACATCCAAAACCAAAAAGCTTTTTTGCTGCGTCTGTTACTGATTCATGACTATAGACGCCTGCTGCTGCGCGACCCCGCCTTGCCGCAAAAGCTGTTACCCGGCGACTGGCCTGGACAGGCTGCAAGAACCGTTTGCACACAAATGTATGCTGCACTGTCTGTCCCCAGCGAGACATACTTGGAAGAGCATATGCAACTTGCTGATGGTCGATTGACCGACAGCCTCAGATTGTTTCGAAATCGTTTTCGAATATGTTGATAATCAGAAGATCAAAAAATCCTTGCATCGACAAGAAGTCGAGACTGCTTGTTGCATAAAAAAGAAAGTCAGCGATGTCGTTCAATGTTGTAGGTCTGGCGCTTAAGCGCCCTTATACGTTTGTCGTGATGGCCCTGCTGCTGTTGATCATGGGCCCACTGGCAGCCCTCAGAACACCTACAGACATTTTTCCTGAAATCCGCATCCCAGTGATCGCCGTGGCCTGGGCCTACACAGGTCTGCCACCGGATCAAATGGCCGGTCGCATAAGCACTTTGTATCAACGCGTGCTCACTACCACGGTCAATGACATTGAACACCTAGAGGCGAATTCATACAACGGCCTTGGTATTGTCAAAATTTTCTTTCACCCCGGTGTGAACATAGCAACCGCCAATGCCCAGGTGACGGCCATTTCTCAGACCATGCTCAGGCAAATGCCCCCAGGCGCGCTGCCGCCGCTGATCGTCAACTACAACGCCTCGACGGTGCCGATTCTGCAACTGGCCCTGGCCGGCAAAGGCTTGTCCGAACAAAATCTGGCCGACTACGGCTTGAACCTGGTGCGCACACCGTTAGTCACTGTCCCGGGAGCCGCCATTCCTTTCCCCTACGGCGGCAAGATGCGTCTGGTACAGGTTGACCTCAAACTGCCTGAATTGCAAGCGCTGGGTCTGAGTGCGCAGGATGTGGCGAGTGCACTGGCAACTCAAAACATCATCATTCCAGTTGGCACTCAAAAAATCGACTCGCTGGAATACTCCATTAACCTGAACAACGCAGTTGTCAATATCAAGGATATGGCTGACCTACCGGTCAAATCAGTCAACGGTGCGATGGTCTATGTGCGCGATGTTGCCAATGTGCATGACGGCAATTCACCGCAGACCAATATTGTTCACGTCAACGGCAACCGTTCGGTGTTGATGTCCGTGCTGAAGAACGGATCCACTTCTACGTTGTCGATTGTTGACGGCATACGCGAAAAGCTAGATGGCATGAAGGCCACCCTGCCGCCTAACTTGACGGTGCAACCTATCAATGACCAGTCACTGTTTGTTCGCGCCGCCATCAAGGGCGTTGCAGTCGAAGCCATGATTGCTGCAGCGCTCACCAGCATCATGATTTTTCTGTTCCTGGGCAGTTGGCGCTCTACTTTGATTGTGGCTGTGTCTATTCCTTTATCCATCATGGGCGCCATCCTCGGTTTGTATGCGCTGGGCGAAACCCTCAACATCATGACGCTGGGCGGTCTGGCACTGGCCGTCGGCATCTTGGTAGACGATGCGACCGTCACCATTGAAAGTATCAATTGGCACCTTGAGCAAGGCAAAGACGTGGAAACCGCCATTCTTGACGGTGCCGCCCAGATCATCGCCCCTGCTTTTGTGTCCTTGCTGTGTATTTGTATTGTGTTTGTGCCCATGTTCTTTCTGGAAGGCGTGTCGCGTTTTCTGTTTGTGCCATTGGCCCTGGCTGTCATGCTGGCCATGGCCTGGTCATTCTTTTTGTCGCGCACCCTGGTGCCGACCATGGCCAATTACCTGCTCAAACCCCATGCTGCCCACACGGATATGCACGGCAGTTTCGGCCAACCGCGCACCCGCAATCCGATTGTCAAGTTTCAACGCTGGTTTGAAGCCCGTTTCGAAAGCATTCGGGACAGCTATAAAAACCTGCTGGGGGTTTGCCTGCAAACCCGCTGGCCAATCGTCATCGGTTTCATGAGCTTTGTTGTGGCCTCCTTTGCGCTGGTGCCTTCCCTGGGCAGCAACTTCTTTCCGGATGTAGACGGCGGGCAAATCCTGTTGCATGTGCGTGTGCCTATTGGTACCCGGGTAGAAGAAACAGCTGCACGTTTCGCTCACATTGAAAAAGCCATACAAAAAGTCATTCCCTCGGAAGAGATCGTCACGCTGGTTGACAACATCGGTCTGCCGCCTAGCTGGATTAACACGATTTACAACAATACCGGCGTGATCGGCACCATGGACGGCGACATACAAATTGCCCTTCGCAAGGGGCATGCGCCCACCGCCGACTATGTACGAGAATTACGCAAAACACTGCCGGCGGCCTTTCCCGACACCACTTTTTACTTCCCGCCGGCCGATATCGTCAGCCAGATTCTGAATTTCGGCGCACCCGCACCGATTGACATTCAAATTCGCGGCGCCAACCTGAGCGCCAATTTTGATTACGCCAACATACTGCTGAAAAAGATACGACAGATTCCCGGTATCGCCGATGTGCGCATACAGCAGTCCGCCAGAAGTCCGGTGTTTGAAGTCAACATGGATCGCTCACAAGCCCTGGACATGGGCATCACCCCCAGGGATGTGACCAACAACCTGGTGGTCAATCTGGCCGGCAGCAGCCAGGTGGCGCCTACTTACTGGCTCAATCCCGCCAATGGTGTGTCTTACAGCGTTGTCATGCAAACCCCGCAGTACAACCTTGACTCGCTGGATGAACTGGCCAACCTGCCCATTATTTCAGGCAGCGGTCAGCAGGTGCTGGGTTCTGTCGCCGAATTCAAACGCACCACTAAAAACAATCTGGTCAGCCAATACGATATTCAATCGATGGTGCAAATACACGCCACATCGCAAGACACCGACTTAGCCAGCGTCGCATCTGAAGTGCGCAAAGCCATTGCAGACACCGAAGCGGCTTTGCCCAAGGGCAGCAAAGTCGTACTGCTGGGTCAGGTCCGCACCATGGAAAAAGCCTTTTCCGGTTTGCTGTGGGGACTGGTCGGTGCGATTGCGCTGATTTACTTCTTGATTGTGGTCAATTTCCAATCCTGGCGGGATCCCTTCGTCATCATCAGTGCCTTGCCGGCTGCCATCGCCGGCATCGTCTGGATGTTGTTCACCACCCGCACCACCTTGTCTGTGCCCGCACTCACCGGCGCCATCATGTGCATGGGTGTAGCCACAGCCAACAGCGTGCTTGTCATCAGTTTTGCACGCGAGCGTCTTGATGAACTCGGCGACCCGGTGGCCGCCGCGCTGGACGCCGGTTTTGTGCGTTTCCGGCCTGTGTTGATGACCGCGCTGGCGATGATCATCGGCATGATTCCCATGTCCCTGGGCCTGGGTGAGGGCGGCGAGCAAAATGCGCCCCTGGGGCGCGCCGTCATCGGCGGCCTGTCCTTTGCCACAGTGGCCACCCTGATTCTGGTTCCTCTGTTATTCAGTATGGTGCATTCGCGTCACCGCCCTTCCAAAATTGCACCGCTTTCCCCTGGAGTTCCTTATGTCTGATTTTTCTACCCATCGTGTTTCCCGTGGCTATTTATGGACTGCTGCCGTTGTATTCGCCTTGGTAGCCGCAGGCATTGTGATCAATGGACTGAATGTACGTTCCACCGACGCAGCCCAATTGAAAGCCAATACCGAAAAGCAGGCCCTGACAGTGGTGAGCGTGATTTCACCGATACCTGCAACGGAAGCTGGCTTGTTGTCTTTGCCCGGTCGCTTCGAAGCTCCGCGCGCACCGATTTACGCCCGTGTCAGCGGGTATTTGAAAAGCTGGAAAACTGAAATAGGCACGCCGGTCAAAGCCGGTCAGTTGCTGGCAGAAATCGACACGCCTGACCTGGATCAGCAAATCCTGCAGGCCAAAGCCGAACTAGCAACCACCCAAGCAAATGCGGTCCTGTCAGAGAACACCGCCAAGCGCTGGAAATCGCTGGAAGCTGCCAATTTCGTCTCGTCCCAGGCGGTAGAGGAAAAAGTCGGCGATTACAACGCCAAATTGGCAGCAGTCAATGCGTCACAAGCCAATGTCAATCGCTTGCTGTCGATGAAAAACTTTGCCCGCATAGTGTCGCCGTTCGATGGCGTAGTGACTGCACGTAATACTGAAGTTGGCGCCTTGATCAACACCGTCAGTGAACCCGGCAGAGAGTTATTTGTCGTTACCAATACCAAGCGTCAGCGTTTGTATGTCAGCATTTCGCAAAATCAGGTGTCCTTTATTCGCCAGGGCAGCAAGGCCAAATTCACGCTGCCTAGTCAACCCGGCAAGGTATTCACTGCCTCGGTAGTTAATATGTCGCAAGTTATCAATAGCAGTTCCGGCAGCATGCTGGTGCAATTGGCCGCAGAAAACTCCAAGGATGATTTTCTGTCCGGTGGCTTCGCCAGCGTCAGCTTCGCCATAGACGCACCAGCCGATCGCTTCACCCTGCCACCGAGTGCTTTGATCTTCTCCAAAGCAGGCATCGCTGTGGCTATCGTCAATGCTCAAAACAAAGTTGAACTCAAACCCATAGTTATTGCGCGCGATCACGGCAGCAAGGTTGAAATCCTGTCAGGCATTCAGGCAAGCGACAAAGTCATTGAAAATCCACCCGATGGTGTGGCCCAAGGTGATGTTGTGCAAATCAGCGCAGTTGAAGCAAAGCCTTAAGTTCGCCACCAAAGTGCTATTGAATGGTTGTTGAATAACGTTTGATGCCGTTGATTTACAAATTCTCGAGAAAGTGAAATTTAGTAAATTAATCATTTCTTGACTCAATATGACAAAACGTTAATAATTTCGCAACTTTTTGCCACGCTAGATGACACACCTACGTTTTTTTGCGGCGCATGACAAGCGACACAATTTACTCTTGATGGAGTATGTGCGTGTTGTTTGATCACTGCGCACAATGCCAACGATGTTGCAACGTCGAGTCGGGTTACCCGCCTTTAGACATTACGCTGACCAGCAATGAAGAGAAGAAATTAGGCTCGGTTTGCATTGAGACGCGCTGCGAGCACCTGGGTCCTCAAGGCTGCACCATGGGTATTGAGAAGCCATTCGGCTGCAGTCTTTACCCTCTCAGTTACAACCCCAACAACAAAAGTTTTTATTTCGATACCGACTGTCCGCTGATGGACGATTACATGCTCGGTTTGAAAGACGCAGACAGCGACGCCTCCGAGCACTTGTCACGCATGCGCCAAACTATTTTGCAACTGGAGCAAACCGATCCCAAGTTCTTGAAAAAGAACCACGCGGTTGACGTCATTTATTTCGATCTGAAAAAGATTCCTGCGTTACATTCCACAACAAAACAATTCAAAAAAAAATCAAATACATAAAGGCAACAACATGAATGGCATGCTTTACCAATTCAAACCTGCGCAACAGTTTCCCGCCGCGCCCAAGGTGCACGAAGTCGGAAACCAGAGCTGGACTGAAGACAACCTGCTGGTTGAAAGTGAGCACAACGACATTCTTTACTACACCACCCGCTGGGACGCGCTATGCCCTTATATCAATGTGACCCTGGAAATGCTGGATGCTGCTCCGCGCCCTTTTGTGGTTTATGCGTTGCCACCGGACAGTCCCTTTGGCGTACCTATCAATGACAAATACGGCCTGGTCAACACCATGGACGAAAACTTTTGGATTGAACCGCGTCGCGAACGCAAATTTCGCGAATACGACAAGCAATACAAAAATTTTGTCTACACCGAAGAAGTCATCCCGGGCTCTGATCTGACAGTGGAAGACATGTTTGAGATGGGCGGCGAGCATTTCGCCAACTATTACATCGATGACCGCGAAGTCGAAGGCTTTGTCGACTATGTGCGCAATTTGGATGTGCTGGTATTGCGCGTACATAGCCCCGAGGGTGAACTGGTGCTGACCGATGTCTCTATTGTGCTGCCTCAGTACAACCAGTTGTACGGCAGCTTTTGCCAATGGAACCGGGACTATAAAAACCGTTCACCCGGCATCTACGCCTGTTTACAGGCTTGCCGCTGGGCACAGAAAAACGGTTTGCGTTATTACAACTTGGGCCCGGTGGACGACTACGGCTACAAAGCCTTGTTCGTGACCGACTTTGAGCCTATTTATGCGCTGGCCCTGATTGATTCCGATCACCCGCTGGTCACCGATCCGACCTCACCGCTGATCACCGATTTCAAACCGCATGAATTAAACCAGGTCTACCGCCACCAACCGGTGGATAACCTGAGCGTCATCGAGCACACCGCGCTTGCAATGGCCGGTTGATCAGAAATAATGCTTTTCGCCGAAGCTGATGTCGTAATCGATAAACAGTTCGTCACCTTCGGCAATATGAGATAGGCTTTCCAGCGCACCGTTTTTCTTGAAGCGTAAATTGGGTTGCTTAGAATGATTGAGGTATACCGCCAGGTCAAATGAATTCAAGCCTATGCTTGGGATACTGACTGATTTTCTATCGTAAAAGCAAAACATATCGATTTGACTACGCACACCTTTGGGTAGGTGTTTTATATCTTTTTTATCAATGTCAATTTCCTTGAAATGCAAATAACTTTTTAAAGGGTTTACGCCTTTGGAAATGGGCCGCACCGCAAACACGCCAATGCCGTGTATCGGCGACACACCGAGTTTACAGAATACTTCTGATTCCAGATGCTGGAGTATTTTCTTCTTGGACGTAGGCATGAAAGCACTTTCTCGTTTAAAGACGACTATAACCAATGCATTCTTACGGTTATGGCCTCTGCTTACAATCTTGCCGATGTTTCAGCTAATACCTGCACCGGACAAGCCCCGTCTGACTCTTCTTCTTATTTTTTCCGTTACTTTGATGCTCGGCGGTTTGCTGTTGTTCCTCTCGCCCATGAATCTGCAATCCATGCTGTGGCTGAACCATCTGACACCCGGCCTGGACTACTTCTGGTCATTCATTACCCAATTTGGCGATGGCGCTGCGGTCCTGCTGCTGTTGCTTGTGATCACCCGTTTCAGCCAGAACGGTAACGCTCTCAGCCTGAAAATCTTTTTGCTCGGCTCCCTCCTGTCGCCGTTGCTCAAATCCTGGGTGGCCTCGCCACGCCCGTTGGGTGTGGTGCAGCCTGATCTGTTGAACAGAATAGGCCAGCCCCTGACCGGAGCCAACTCCATGCCCTCTGGCCACAGCCTGACGGTTTTTGCTGGCATAGGCGTGATTCTTCTATGCTTCTCCCTTAAAGCCCGCCACTGGCCGGTGGCCGCACTGCTGGTGTTGCTGGCGGTACTGGTTGCACTATCGCGCGTCATGGTAGGCGCGCACTGGCCGGCCGATGTGCTGGCCGGTGCCGGTTCGGGCCTGGCGGTGGCACTGCTGGCCCAGCGCTGGGAAGCGT
>Ga0208960_1002030_pt1 | contig 10509 bp, 9 predicted proteins | sample GreLakmeON33MSRF_FD_187703 | JGI IMG/M metagenome (GOLD analysis project Ga0208960, IMG submission 187703) | Freshwater lentic microbial communities from great Laurentian Lakes, MI, USA - Great Lakes metaG ON33MSRF (SPAdes) | ecosystem: Environmental > Aquatic > Freshwater > Lake | place: Great...
CTGGCAGAATATAATGAATCCAGAATACATTTTAGCACAATAAGTACAGCCAGAAGTATTGATCTGATTAGAAATGCAAAAAAAGCAGGAGTTAAAGTTACTTGTGATGTGGCAGCACATCATTTGGTTTTTACCGACGACGAACTGGAAGGCTTTGATAGCCACTACAAAGTAAAGCCGCCACTACGCACCAAGGCAGACCAAAAGGCATTGATTGCAGGGTTAAAAGACGGCACGGTCGATGCCATAGTTTCTCAGCATACTCCTCATGAAATTGAGTTTAAGAATGTGGAATTTGAGATCGCTGCATCTGGAATCATAGGCTTGCAAACAGTACTTCCTATTGCTTTGAAAGTCGGCTTAAGTCCAGAATTGATATTGGATAAGCTGGTAATCGGACCAAGAAACGTATTGGGGCTCTCAATTCCTGGTTTGGAAGTTGGAAATTCTGCTAACTTTATACTCTTTAATCCATCAGAAGAATGGGTATTTAATGAGGAGTCTAGCAGGTCAAAATCATCAAATTCTCCATTCATAGGGCAAAAATTAACAGGAAAAGTTAAGCTTGTTTGTAACAACGACCAATATATTTTATCATAAAAATTTAGTATGAATACAAGTATAAAAGAAACAATGCTTTCTGCATTAGGGCAGTTCGCTTCTGTGAATAATCAGGATCATGAGGCTTTTTCGCAGGTTCTTGTTGATGTTTTTAGTTCAGAAAAGGCTTATCTTGATAAAGTAGCTTCTCTTGATCTTGCTTTTGACGACCATTCTCTTTTTGAGTCCTTACGAGAATTGTTCTTTGACCTCTTACTGATCAATTTTTTTAATGAAGATGTAAGTAAGCTTGAAGAACATTATCTTGATTCACCTGAATGGGAGAAGATCGAGGAAAAAACGATAGATCGAGGGACAGAAATTTTGAACCTTTTGCTTTATTTGCAAGAATGCCAGGATGAAGAAATTGAACCTGAATTAAGCGACTTTCTTCGTGAGTTTTTATTGGTTGATGAGGATGAGTTTCAGGATGAGCACCGTATTTATGAAGAGGTTATAGCTAATCAGATATTGGTTGAAAGTAGTTTGAAAGAAGTTGCCCGCGTTAGCTCCACACTTCCTGAAGATTCAGAATTAAAAGAATTATTTTATCCGATGATAGGTTTTTTCAGAGACCCTGATCCGGCAGATGAAGATTTCAATGAATTTATTAAGTATAGTGAAAATCCTGATTTTGATTCTGCTGTTTATGCCTTACTGATATCTTTTAATAATCAACACTAAATTAAATAATTATGGATTTATCCTTACAAAACTTAAACAAAGCCGCAAGTATCAATGGTATAACTATCGGCATTCTGTCTACTGCAATAGGGGTTGTGACATTTTATATGTTTCCATCTCTTTTAGGTTCTATTTCTTTTGGAATTGGCACCCTTGTTATTTCATTAGTGATCTATGTATTTTTTACACTTGATCTGAGGAAAAAAATCGGTGGTTTTTGGGATTTCAGGGAAGCTTTAAAAGGTATTTTTTTAATGGCTTTTATAGCTGGTCTTCTTTATTCGGTGGTAAACTTTGCATTTTATAAGTTCGTTGAACCAAATGCTTATGATAAGATTTCAGGTTATATGGAGGCAGGAATGACAAAAACCCTAGAGAATATGGGAATGGATCAGGATCAGATTGATGAAGCTATAAGTAAGCAGTCTGAAGGTATAAAGGCTCAATATGATCCTACTCCAATGCAGTTTTTCAAAAATATAGGAGTTGCAGTAATTGTGCAGTTTGTGATGTCGCTAATTTTTGCTGCGATATTTAAGAAAGAAGAACCTGTTTTTGCATCAATTGATGAAGAAGAGCAAGAATAAACTAAAAAAATAACAGCTTGCAAATTTTATCAATTTTATTAATCAAATTTGTATGTTTTAATCTTTAATCTCATATCTCATATCTCACTTCTCATATCTCTAATCTCACATCTCATATCTAAAAATGGACATATCTGTAGTTGTTCCTTTATATAATGAAGCAGAATCATTGCCCGAGCTTTGTAGCTGGATTAGCAGGGTAATGAACGATCATGCATTCAGCTATGAAATTATCCTGGTTGACGACGGAAGTAGTGATGATTCATGGGAAGTAATTGAGCAATTGAAATCTCAGAGTACTTCCATTGTTGGTATTAAGTTTCGCCGTAATTATGGTAAGTCGGCCGCATTAAATGTTGGCTTTGAGGCTTCTCAGGGCAATGTAGTGATTACCATGGATGCAGATCTTCAGGATAGTCCTGATGAAATACCTGAACTTTACAGAAGGATCAATGAAGAAAAGTTTGATCTGGTTTCCGGATGGAAACAAAAGCGCCATGATCCACTAAGTAAAACTATACCCACCAAGTTATTTAATTTAGTAACCCGTCGCATGTCGGGTATACATAATCTTCATGACTTTAACTGCGGCTTGAAAGCTTACCGTAAGGAGGTAGTGAAAAGTATAGAAGTTTACGGTGAAATGCACCGTTATATTCCTGTTATTGCAAAATGGGCGGGATTCAAAAAAATTGGAGAACAGGTAGTTGAGCATCGTGCCCGTAAGTACGGAACCACAAAATTCGGGTTTAGTCGATTTATCAATGGCTTTCTTGATCTGCTATCTATATTTTTTGTCGGTAAGTTTGCAAAACGTCCGATGCACTTTTTCGGTACTATAGGGGCCTTGAGCTTTCTCATTGGTACCATTATGGCTTTATGGATAATCATTGAAAAACTTTATCATATAACCATGCATATCCGGTATACCCGTGAAGTGGTTGATCAGCCATTATTTTATATTGCTCTTGTAGCTATTATTGTGGGTTTTCAGCTGTTCCTAACCGGTTTTATTGCAGAGTTGGTTTCCAGAAATTCACCCGAACGAAATACGTATCAGATCGAAAAAACGGTATAATTTCCGATTTGAAATATTCTAAGGCTAGATAATTTTCCGCTGAATCCTAAAAATTAATTTGTCATGTTTTTTTCAATTATTATCCCACTTTATAACCGTCCTCTGGAAATTGATGAACTGCTTTACACCCTAACGCAGCAAACTTATCTTCAGTTTGAAGTGTTAGTTATTGAGGATGGTTCAAAAATTAGTGCAAAGGAAATTGTTGAAAGTTATGCTGATAAATTAGCGGTTAGTTATTATTATAAAGAAAATGCTGGTCAGGGTTTTGCCAGAAATTTTGGCTTTGAACACGCCAAAGGAGATTATTTCGTAGTTTTTGATTCCGATTGCCTGATTCCTATTGATTATTTGGAAATAGTAAAGAACTACCTTCTTGAACATCAGCTGGATGCTTATGGCGGCCCTGATGGTGCTCACTCATCTTTTACAGCAGTCCAGAAGGCGATTAGCTATTCTATGACTTCGCCTTTTACAACCGGTGGGATCAGAGGAAATAAAAAACATATCGGTCAGTTTCATCCCAGAAGTTTTAATATGGGAATTTCTAGAGAGGTTTGGGAGCGTACCGGCGGATTTATACTGACAAGATTAGGAGAGGATATAGAATTTAGTATCCGGATTCATTCGATGGGCTTTAAGATCGGACTAATCCCTGATGCACTTGTTTACCACAAACGACGCACCGATCTTATCCAATTCTACAAGCAGCTGCATTTCTTTGGTAGGGCAAGAATTAATATTTATAAACACTTTCCTTCAGAACTAAAAGTTGTCCATTTTTTTCCGGCCTTATTTACACTTTTTTTGTGTCTGAGCTTGATATTAAACGTTTTTATTCATCCTTTGGCAGACTTATGCAATACATTGTTGGCAATGTATATTTTGTTGATATTTTTTCACTCCTGGACCATAAACAAATCAGCAAAAGTTGCATTTTTGAGTATTGCTGCATCTTTCGTTCAGCTAAGCGCATATGGCCTTGGTTTTATGCAAGATTTATGGAAAAGAGTAATTTAAAGACTACATTAATATATGGATAAGCGGATATCAGTGAGATTAATTTTGTCGAATGCCTGGGAGCTTGCGAAAAGGAATATCTGGGTTCTGTTCGGATTTACTGCAGTTCAGTTTCTGTTCATCTTTTTAATTACTGTTTTGTTAACTGCTATCTTCGGTGGAGCGAGCGGTACAGGTGTATTACTACAAAATGTTATTCTAAGTCTGTTCGATGCGTTCTTTGCTGTAGCTTTTTATCAGGTTTTTTTAAAACTCATTGATGATGATACCAACCCTGAGTTCCCTGATTTTATACCAAACCTGGTTAAAGCAATCAATTTCTTGATTGTAAAACTCATCATCGGGCTGATCTTGGTTTTTGTTATTGCCATTATCAGTTCTGTTTACTTTATCAACTCTCCAGAAATCGACACCAGTAATCCTTTTAGCTGGGATCTTTTACCTGTTTTTATATTAATTGCAATACCAATTATATTTTTAACGATCAGGTTGTGTTTTGTGGTATGCTTCATCGTTGATCAGGAATCAGGTTCTTTAGAATCGATCAGTCAAAGCTGGGCCATTACCAAAGGCCATTTTTGGTTTGTTAGTTTATTATTTCTTGTGATGCTTGGCCTTAATATTTTGGGTGCTATGGCTCTGTTCGTTGGATTATTATTCACAGTACCTTTTTCAAGCTTGATTCTGATCATAGCATATCGTCATCTGGTTAATAGTTATACCGATGAGGAAGAAATCATGCTGAATGATCCGGAGGATAATGATGGGAATTAAGTCCTTTATAGCAAAACCTTTGGCAGCATTTGCTGTAAAGCAAATCAATAAATGGAAAAATAACCCTTTAGCTGCGCAGAAAAGTGTTTTTAGCAAGCTGATTATGCAGGCAAAAGACACTTCCTTTGGTAAAGACCATCTGTTCACAGAGATCAACACTTACGAAGATTTTAAGAAAAATGTCCCGATTGCAGACTACGAAGAGCTAAGGCCCTATATAGACCGGGTTGTCAATGGGGAAGAAAACGTTCTTTGGCCTGGAATACCCTTATATCTCGCTAAAACTTCTGGAACAACCTCTGGTGTAAAATATATCCCAATCTCTAAGTTGTCTATGCATGAGCATATTAAGGCCGCCCGGAATGCCTTATTTTCATACATTCATGAAACAGGTAAGTCAGACTTTATTGATGGCAGATTTATCTTTTTGCAGGGTAGCCCGATACTTGGTAAAAATCATGGAATAAATACAGGCCGACTTTCTGGTATCGTTGCAAATCATGTTCCAAGCTATCTTCAGAAAAACCGTTTGCCATCTTATAAGACCAATTGCATTGAAGATTGGGAAGAAAAAGTAGATGCTATAGTAGCGGAAACAATCGATGAAGACATGCGTCTTATTTCTGGTATTCCACCCTGGGTACAGATGTATTTTGATCGCTTAAACACCCGCTCCGGGGGTAAGAAAATAGGAAATATCTTTAAGAATTTTTCACTTTTTGTATATGGAGGGGTCAATTTTGAACCTTATAGAGCCCGTTTGGAAGAAAGTATAGGCAGAAATGTCGACGCTATTGAAACCTATCCAGCTTCCGAAGGTTTTATTGCATTTCAGGATTCTCAGAAAGAAAAGGGGCTACTTTTATTAGTGGATGCAGGAATTTTTTATGAATTTATTCCAACTGAAGAGTATTTTAATGAAACTCCAAGCAGGATATCGCTGGAGGAAGTGGAAATGAATAAAAATTATGCGATCATTTTGAATACCAATGCCGGTTTATGGGGATACAGTATTGGAGATACGGTAAAATTTGTATCTAAAGATCCTTATCGAATTGTAGTTTCCGGAAGGATTAAACATTATATTTCTGCCTTTGGTGAACATGTGATTGGTGAAGAGGTTGAATCTGCTATTTTATCTGTAGCCAGCCAAGAGGGTGTAGAGATTACTGAATTTACAGTGGCCCCACAGGTGAGTACGCAAGCAGGAGAACTACCATACCATGAATGGTATGTTGAATTTGCACGTCTCCCTGCAGATATGAGCAGCTTTAGTTTGAAAGTTGATCTGGTTCTACAGAAAAAAAATGTCTATTACTATGATTTGATCGAAGGTAAAATTCTGCGCCCATTGCTAATGCATGAGATGGAGAAAGATGCGTTTAGAAATTACATGAAGAGTCAGGGTAAGCTGGGCGGACAGAATAAAGTCCCCCGTTTGTCAAATGACAGACATATCGCTGATGAATTGAATAAATGGATCAAAAGATAACTGTGGATCTTTAAAAAAAATTAATAAGTTTAACCAATTCCTGAAATTCAGGATATAACTATAAATCGATTTCGTTTGATGGGAAATAATTTTGGCGAAGGATTTAATCTGAAAAGCATAGCTATTCTGGGTTCAACCGGAAGTATAGGTACTCAGGCACTTGAGGTGATCCGCCAAAATCCGGAACGTTTCAAAATCTTTGTGCTTACTGCTAATAATAATGCAGAACTATTAATTAAACAAGCATTGGAGTTCAATCCAACCTTTGTTGTTTTAACCAGTGAAGCTAAATTAGCAGAGGTTAGAAATGCCTTAAGTTCAAGCGAAACGAAAGTATTATGTGGAATGGACGAGCTTTGTGAAGTTCTTTGCCGCCCCGAAATCTCGCTTGTTTTAACAGCAATGGTAGGTTTTGCCGGCCTGATTCCAACGCTTGCAGCAATTAAGGCTGGAAAAGATATTGCTTTAGCTAATAAGGAAACCCTGGTAGTTGCAGGCGAACTCGTAAACAGACTTGCAAAAGAGCATGGGGTTAAGATCCTGCCCGTTGACTCTGAACATTCTGCTATTTTCCAATGTCTGGCAGGTGAAGAGCGTAACCCGATTGAAAAAATTTATTTAACTGCGTCAGGCGGGCCATTCAGAGGCAGAGATGTTGATTTTCTGTCTACTATTAGCAGAAAAGAGGCGCTTAAGCATCCTAATTGGGTGATGGGTGAGAAAATCACCATCGATTCAGCAAGTTTAATGAATAAAGGTCTGGAAGTGATCGAAGCGAAATGGCTTTTTGATCTGGATGTTTCCCAGATTGATGTGATCGTTCATCCGCAGTCTATTGTACATTCTATTGTTCAATTCAGAGATGGGTCAATGAAAGCCCAGATGGGCCTTCCTGACATGAAGTTGCCAATACAATATGCTTTGGCCTATCCCGAGAGGATAGAAAATACATTTCCAAGATTTAACTTTTTGGATTATCCCAACCTGAGCTTTGAGCAGGCTGACAAAAAGACGTTTAGAAACCTTGCATTAGCTTTTGAGGCGTTAAATGCGGGCGGAAATATGCCATGTGTGATTAATGCAGCAAATGAAGTGGTTGTGGCAGAATTTTTGAATAATCGTTTAGGATTCTTAGAGATGAGTGATGTTATTGAAAAATGCATGAGCGAAATTTCGTTTATTGCAGATCCTTTGCTAGATGATTATATAAAAACAGACAGGGTAACTCGTATTTTTGCGCAGCAATTAGTAACAAATAATAAGTATTAGAGTTTAAATAAAATAAAAGAATAAGTATGGATGGATTAATAATGACAGGTCAGCTGTTATTGGGATTATCAATTTTAATCATATTACACGAGGCAGGACACTTTTTTGCAGCTCGTGCTTTTGGAATCAGGGTAGAGAAATTCTATTTATTTTTTGATGCATGGGGTTTTAAGCTGTTCAGCTTTAATTATAAAGGTTGCGAGTACGGTATTGGTTGGCTTCCATTAGGAGGTTATGTAAAAATCGCAGGCATGATCGATGAATCAATGGATTCGGAGCAGCTTGCCGGTCCGCCGCAACCCTGGGAATTCCGTTCAAAACCAGCCTGGCAGCGACTGATTGTCATGCTTGGAGGTGTTACAGTAAATATCGTACTGGGGATATTCATTTTTTGGATGCTTATTCTTAAAAATGGAGAAACCTTTATTCCAAATGATAAACTACCCGACGGGATAGCTCCTGGACTTATTGGCAAAGAAATTGGCCTGCAAACTGGTGATCGTATTACCGCAGTGAATGGAATGCCTGTTTTACGTTTTGATGAACTGAGCAGTTCTAAGGTTTTACTTGGAAATACTGAACTTAGCGTTGCCCGCGGTTCTGAAATAAAAACCATACAGGTTCCTGGTGATATTCTAGAAAGGGTATCAGATTTGGGAATTGGACAATTTGTTGAGCCTAGGGTTAAAATGTCAGGGATAGTACAGATTGCTCCGGGTGGTAATGCCGCCAAAGCAGGGCTTCTAAAAGGAGATAGTATTTTGGCTGTCAATACTAAGGCTATAACTTTTTATGATGAATTCAAAGCAGAAGTTCAATCTAACAAGAATAAAACTGTCGCAATATCACTGATCCGGAATAATCAAACGATGGAGCTACCCACTCAGGTTTCTGAAGATGGAACTGTAGGAGTGTATATTTCTCCTTATTTTAATATTCCTATTGAAACCGTAAATTATGGTTTAATTGGATCATTGCCTGTGGGTGCTTCAAAAGCATGGGGTTCATTTATGGATAATGCTAAAGGTCTGGGCAAGGTAGCTTCAGGTCAGGTTAAGGCGAATAAAGCTTTTACAGGTCCAATAGGAATTGCTACGATGTTTGGTGCAACTGTAGACTGGGTCAAGTTCTGGAGCCTTGTAGGATTGCTTTCTATGGCCTTAGCTTTAATGAACTTATTGCCTATTCCTGTATTGGATGGTGGTCATGCTATATTCCTTTTGATTGAAATGGTGAAGGGTAAGCCACTGGGAGATAAGTTTATGGAGCGTGCCCAAATGGTAGGATTTGTGATTTTAGTTACGCTGATGGTGTTTGTGTTTGGAAATGATATAATTAAACATGTGATCAATTGATCGTTTAACGAGTATCAAAAATTACTTGATCATTCTTTAATTCCATGACTGAAAAGAATCACTTCGAATTATATGAGCTTCCTTTAACCTTTCATATCGATGAAGTTAAGCTCAAGAAGAAATTCTATGAGCTGAGCAAGCGCTTTCATCCCGATTTTTATGTGAATGAAAGCCAGGAGAAGCAGGAAGAGATATTAGAATTGTCTACCATTAACAATAAGGCATATCAGGTGTTGTCAGATCCCTTAAAGCGTATTGAGTACGTTTTGTCACTCCATGATATGCTGGCTGAAGGTGATAAATATGCCTTGTCACAGGATTTCCTGATGGATATGATGGATGTGAACGAGGCTTTAATAGATATGGAATTTGATCATGATGAGCTGAAGCTGACTGAGCTAAGCACTCAAATTGATGAGATGGAACTTTCTTTGTTTGACGAGTTGAAACGAAATACAAATGAATTTGATCAGTTGCAAGGTGCTGATTCAAATAGTATTCTTTTGAAGGTCAAAGATATATGGTACCGGCAAAAATACCTGATGCGGATTCGCGAAAGTTTGAATAAATTTAGGGTCTGAATCTGGTAAATAATCCTTAGTTCGATACTAGACAAGGTAAAAAATACGGTTATACTTGGTCAGATAATGCTTTAGAGCCATCATGATTTGATTTTGGAAATCAATACCTGTGTTTTATAGGCTGTTTCAGCCCTTTCCTAAGGAGTATTTCCGGCAAGAAATTGCGTTCTGATTTAAATTATGAATAGCCGGAAGATAATCCTACGGCAAGGTTTATTTTACTTGGGGCTGTTTTTCATAGGAACGGACAGCTCGGCAAAAGGACCATTGACCATTATGAATTAACCAACTGTTGACTTAGCGAATCGGCTCTACTTATTTTGGAATAATAAGGAGTCTCCTGACTTCTTTATTGATGGTTAAATAATTCGTTTCACGTTTTACTTATTACTACAGACCGTATGGAAATTCTTAACAAATTCAGAGCCTGAATCCTGTAAATTATTATAATTTTATTATGTTTGCTTCCCGCATTGTAAATACAAAATGCCCAGCTGGCGGAACTGGTAGACGCGTCGGTCTCAAACACCGATAGGAAACTGTGCCGGTTCGATTCCGGCGCTGGGTACGTAAAAAGCTCTCATTTTTTGAGAGCTTTTTGTTTTACGGCCGTTCCGGTTTGCCCCGATAGCAATCGGGACCGGCGCTGGGCACGAAGCCTGGTACAAAAGTATCAGGCTTTTTTGTTTTGTCAGATATAGAAACCAAGTCTAATACTCCTGTATATTGTATATCCGTTTCACTTTGATTTATGAAATATAGTCCTCCATTATTTTAAATAATATTACCGTTAATTGTCAGCTAGGACCGTTCGCTAAGTGGTGATCTCTTCATTGATAATAACTAGTATTTTCCTTCTGTTTTTTTTAGCGTTTCTCTATTATAAATGTTTCATCTAGAATGGAAAAAGAACTTGAATTATATGATCGAAAAGAAATTGAGAATCGGATATTTTCTATTCGCAGTATTCAGGTAATGATTGATCGTGAGCTTGCCGAAATGTATAGTGTAGAAACCAAGGTGCTGAATCAGGCTGTTAAGCGAAATATTGAACGGTTCCCAATTAGTT
>Ga0208960_1002036_pt1 | contig 10476 bp, 5 predicted proteins | sample GreLakmeON33MSRF_FD_187703 | JGI IMG/M metagenome (GOLD analysis project Ga0208960, IMG submission 187703) | Freshwater lentic microbial communities from great Laurentian Lakes, MI, USA - Great Lakes metaG ON33MSRF (SPAdes) | ecosystem: Environmental > Aquatic > Freshwater > Lake | place: Great...
CGCCACCGCGCCCGTAAACGGCGGGTGACCCGTGAGCATCTCATACAGCACGGAGCCCACCGAATACACATCGCTCCGCGCCGTGATTTCCTTTTCCGCCGTCGCCTGCTCAGGGCTCATGTAGTGCGGCGTGCCGAGCGAGAGCCCGGTCTCCGTCATGCGCCCGCCGGCGGCAGCGCTGACCGCAAGTGCAATCCCAAAGTCCGCCACCATTGGGCGGCCATCATTCATTAAAATGTTTTCTGGCTTGATATCGCGGTGAATCACGCCGTTCCGGTGCGCGTAGTCCAACGCATCGGCCACTTCCCGGGCAATGCGGACCGCCTCCTCCACCCCGAGCTGCGTCTCGCGGTTCAACTTGTCGCGGAGCGTCTCACCCTTGATGTAGGGCATGACGTAGAACAGGAACCCGTCTGCGGCACCTGAGTCAAAGAGCGGCAGGATATGCGGGTGCTGCAGCGCCGCCGTGGTTTTAATCTCCTGCACGAATCGCTCAGCACCGAGCACGGCGGCGAGTTCAGGCTTCAGCAGCTTGAGCGCCACCTTGCGGTCGTGCTTCACGTCATCGCAGAGGTAGACCGTGGCCATGCCGCCCTCACCGAGCTCGCGCTCGATGTGGTAGCGACCGGCGAGCGCGGTGTTGAGGCGATCAATTTGGGAAGGCATAGCGTCTAGAATGCCCCTGTGCTAAGTAACGCGCTAGGTCAGTGTCACAGGGTAAGCTACCCCGTCAAGTTGACACCTGATAGCCGAACGCCTTCTTCACCGCCTGGGCGAGCTCGCGACCCCCAGGTCGCGAGGCAGGTCGTCGGCCATGACCGAACTCGTCTTTCTCGTCGAAGACTCCCCCGAGGGGGCTACGTCGCCCACGCGCTCGGCGCCTCGATCGTGACAGAGGCCATGACGGGCGTCGTCTCCGTCGCCTTCCTGTGTGCTTTCTACAAACAAGAAGCCCAGCGATCGAGCCGCTGGGCTTCTTCTTCTAAAGACATGTAAATCAACCACTTACTCAGTCGGGGCGACAGGATTTGAACCTGCGACCTCCTGCTCCCGAAGCAGGCGCTCTACCGGGCTAAGCTACGCCCCGAATTCGGTACAGACTCAGTCATCGCCACCGCGTCCCACATGCGCCCGGAGGGACTCGAACCCCCAACCTTCTGATCCGTAGTCAGATGCTCTATCCAATTGAGCTACGAGCGCAAACGTGATTCCGTACAACGACTTGCCAAGCCTCTAAAAATAGACCCGCCCGAGGTGCGGGTCAACGCCAACGGCGCGTCAACTGCGCTTCCTCGGGCGGGTTCTTTTCTCTTTCGCACTGCCGTGCTGCCGATACTGTCGAGCGGTGTACCGTCTGCTCTATTTGCAGGAGACGCCTCGCGTTCCGTTACGGGATTGGCGCGTAGCGAACGCCTGCCGCGCCGCCCTTTGCAATCTCAACGTTGAACGTCCCTTCGCCGGCCGGCGCGACCGGACCGACGGTGACCGATTTCTTCTCGATCACGGCGCCGGTCTTGTCCAGGAACTCAAACTCGAGTGTGAACGTCTTCGCGGCCTTGGTGCGGTTTTCGACGCGGCCCGAGAGAATGGTGCTGCTGGTGCCGCGCTCGAAGCTCTCGTACGACACCTTGTGCAACATGGCGTCCGACTTGGCCATGTAGACCACGGCCGAATCAGTGTACGCCTTCTTCATCGCCGCGTCCTTGGTGCTGTCAGCCAGCCCGCGATACGCGTAGGCGTAGAGGAGAATGTTTTCGGGATTTGACGGGTCGAGCGAGAGGAGTCGTCCCACGACGGGGAGCATCTCCTGCGAACGCTTGAGGTCGAACAGCGTTGCGGCGTAGTTGTAGAGGTAGTCGCGCGAGTACGGGTTCGCCGTGCTGGCGGTCTTGAACAGCTCCGCCGCATCGGCGCCCTTGTTCATGCGCGTGGCGATCACGCCGCACTGCGCCGCCGAGATGTCACCCAACTGCGCGGTGGCAGCCTTGCACTCGCCCAGCGCGGCCAGCGCGGCCGTGCTGTCTTTCGTGAGCGCCCACGCCACGGAGATCCCGTTGATCGCGAACGGCGTTTCGTCTGCCGCGGGATACTCCTTGATCACACGCAGGTACACATCCGCGGCGCCCTTGTACATCTGCGCCTTGCGCGGTTCAGTCGCTTTCTCGGCGAAGTTCTGTTGGATGCGGCCGAGGTTGAATAGCAGGTTCGCGCGAACCTTTGCGTTCGCCGTGTCGCTCGCGAGTTTTTCGAGAGCGATATTCAGGTACTTGATCTGGCCATCCTCGTCGTTCTTGGCCTGCATCACGCGCCAGAGCACGTCGTAGGGCTGCGGTGCGTCCTTCGAGAGAATGATCGCGCGGGTGGCCGACTTCTCTGCCGAGTCGAGGAGGTTGGCCTGGAGCGCCTTGTAAGCGGCCCCGATACGGCCGGCGAACGGCTTGTACTCGCGCCACTGACCCGTCTCTTCCTTGCACATCGGCTTTGCTGCCTCGACGATCGTGAGCAGCGAGTCCGTGACCACCAGGAGATCCAGCGATGCCGCCTTGTCGCCCGGCATGTTGACGTTGCCGCGGGTCTGCACTTCGCCGCCGAACTCGATCGCCAACATCAGGTACTGCGCGGCGAGGTAGTCACGGCCCAAGGTGTTCTGGCTGCTGGCCTTGTCGAACACGTTCTTGAGCCCATCCCGTACGGCCTTCATCCCCTCTTCGGGCGTCTTCGCGCCGACGGCCTTTGAACGGCCGATGGAGGCAAGGGCGAGGGGCTGCGGCTGCATCTGCTCGATGTCGCAGGCAGGTGCGGCGGTGGCGGCAGGTGCGGCGGCGGCACCACCCTGTGCGCCGGCGACGACTGGCACGGCGATGAGGAGAGCGGCCGAGAACTTGGTAAACCGAGTGAAGTCGAACATGGGAGCTCGCAAATTGAGGGAGTACTGAGACGACTTGCGACAATCGGCGAAATCCGCCGCGAACTAAAAAAATAAGAACATACGATGTACGAATGGGAGGCCTCCGGGGTTGGAGCTCCAGCGGTACAATCCCCGAAAAACGGCTCCTATGGGCGGTACAAGACTCGAACTTGTGACCTCCACGATGTCAACGTGGCGCTCTAACCAACTGAGCTAACCGCCCTGCAAATTGTATCTTACGGCAACTGATGAGCAACCGCTGGACAGGTGAATACAGAGCGGGAAACGGGACTCGAACCCGCGACCCCAACCTTGGCAAGGTTGTGCTCTACCAACTGAGCTATTCCCGCGATCTCACTGTCAAAACCAACCGACCGGCGGTGGAGGCGAGCGGGATCGAACCGCTGACCTCTTGAATGCCATTCAAGCGCTCTCCCAACTGAGCTACGCCCCCCGCCGGCATTCGGATTTCCCCAGTCTGCCAACCGAACAAAGGACAGTACACAGGAACCAAAAAAGCTATCCATGGGTCTTAAGAGGGTCAAGCGTAACTGCTGGCAAATTTCGAGTAAATGCACTATTTTTTGATTCCTTCTGTTTCACCGCTTTGGTGAAGCAAAATCTTGGCGCAGAGCCGGTTCGCGGTGCCCGACCGCGCAGGCAGCGTCTCAACAGAAGGCACCCTAAGGAGGGGCAGCGCCGATGAAGTCAGCACCGAAGCGTCGGACGCCGGCGCCAACAAGGGCCTCCAAGAATTCTGCCAAGGCCAGTATCAAGACCAAGATCAAGACCGCGATCAAGAACACCACCAAGCAGAAGGCGGCCCCTCAGCCAAAGTCTTCGGCTGGAAAGAAGTCGGCCCCTGCGCCAGTGAAGACCAAGGCAACGGTTACCGTGAAGTCGGCGACCGCGCTGCCAGCCAAGACCGCCCTCACCGTGCGGGCCGCTGCTTCAGCGGCTGCGCCAAGGAATAGCCCAGTTTCCGTGTCCGTTGCATCCGAACCCAAGGCCCGCCGCCGCCGCCGTACGGCCCCGGCAGGCATCGCGCCCAGCGAGCCTGAGCGCGACATCCTCGACCAATACCTCTACGAAGTCTCCACCTATCCGCTGCTCAAGGGGCACGAGGAAATCGACATCGCCCGCAAGATTCGCGCGGGTGATGCGGACGCACTCCAGGAACTCGTCAAACGCAACCTGCGATTCGTCATCTCGGTCGCCAAGAAGTACCAGAATCGCGGCCTCCCCCTCATCGACCTGATCGGCGAAGGCAATGTTGGCCTGCTCACTGCCGCGCGGAAGTTCGATCCCGATCAGGGCGTCAAGTTCATCTCGTACGCGGTCTGGTGGATCCGCCAGGCCATCCTGTCGTCGCTGGCCCGCCAAGGGCGCACCGTGCGCGTGCCGCTCAATCGGACGGCCGATCTCTCGCGCATCATCAAGGCCTCAGAGATTCTCCGGCAGAAGCTGCGTCGCGAGCCAACGCCTGAAGAGCTCGCTCAGCTCACCGGGCTCTCCGTGGACGTCGTCCAGTCGCTCGCCGCGCTCAACACCGGCGACGTGCGACTCGACGCCCCAATGGATCCGGACGGCGACCGTTCGCTGATCGAACGTTTCGTGGCCGACGAAATGCCGGATACCGAAGAAGAGGCAATGAATCGCTTCCTCAACGATGAAATCGAGTCGTCGCTCAATACGCTGCCGCCACGCGATGCCAAGGTGCTCCGGCTCTACTTCGGCCTCGAAGCGGGCAGGGAACACACGCTTGAAGAAATCGGTTCGATGCTGGGCGTGACTCGCGAGCGCGTGCGACAGCTGCGCGACCGAGCGCTCAAGCGGCTCCGTGAAGGTGAAGTGGGGCGCGCGCTCGGTTCGTTCGCGGCGTAGGTCCTAGCCGGGTTGCGGTAACGACAGCGGGGCCGGCTTCGCAATCCGAAGCCGGCCCCGCTCGTTTGTCTGTCGCGCCGCCTACCTCAGTATCCGTCTTTCGTCCACACGAGAATGATGCCACAGCCGCTGTCGAATCCCGCCCAGCGCGGTGGCATGGTCGCCGCACCGTTGTACACCTCGATACCGGCAATCACCTTCGGCGACGGCAGCATGTCCAAGTTGAATGGCGTGGGCATCTTGACGTCGTCCACGAGCACGATCATCGGACAGTAGCCACCGCCACCGCTGTTGCCGCCCGTTAGCGATCCGGTCTCGCGACGGCTCAGGGCATACTGCTCCGGCATCCCGCCGTTCGACTTGCTCGTGGTGGGGCTGACGTTGACCGTCATAAACCGACGCATCAACTCCGTGGAGTACACGGCGTTCCGTTTGCGGATCTCTGCTTCATCCATGAACTCACCGCGTCCCAGCCGCCGCCGCGATTCAAACTCCGTGAGCCGAAGCGAGAGCGAGGGCGTGCTCACCACCGCTGCCGCGAGTGTCGTGACACCCCGCTCCAACGAGTAGGATAGCCGCACGGTGTCGGCGGCAGTCAGCTCGATCATCACCGACGCTGGACGGTAGCCGCCCCGGCGCAGAACGAGCACGTGCTGGCCGGCCGGCACGGCAGTCATCCGAAAGCGTCCGTTGGGTCCGGTGTTCACCTTCACGCTGGTGGCAAGAATTTTGACTTCGGCACCGAAGATCGGATTCAGCGCGCTGTCACCGATGAATCCGTCGATCGTGCCCGTCCTCACAACCGTGCGGGCCGGCGCGGTGTCGCGCGGCAGGCCCTTGCGCGCGATCTGGGAGGCAGCCGTGGCAGGCAGAAGCGCCGCGGCGCACGCTACCACCGCGAGGATGGTTGCGCGGCGATGAAGTTCGGAGAGTCTGGTCACACCTGTAATAAAGCGAAAGGGCGGGCGCCGTTCCATCCGGCGCCCGCCCTTTCGTGCTGATGACTGCCTGCGGCTGCTTACGGCGCGCAGTTATTCTGGCCGTTCGGTCCGAGCAGTGCGCCCGTGGCCTTCGCACGGACTAGGCACTCGCCCTGCGGCACTGGAACCACTTTGGCCACGAAGTTCTTGTTCGGGCCGCTGGCAACATCGAGGGCGAGGCTGCTGAGCCGGTTGTAGCGGCGCGCATCCACCCAGCGCTGTCCCTCGAGATAAAGCGAATAGCGCTTCTCGTAGAGAATGCCCGTGACGATGTCGGCGTCCGCCGAAGCGGCCGTCAACGTCGAAGCTGGCAGTCCGCCGGAGTTCACACGCACCGTGTTCAGGTCGGCAATCGCACCGGCCTTGTCACCCGTGGCGAGGCGCGCCTCGGCGCGGAGCAGGATCAGCTCCTCGTTTCGGATCACGCCCATCGCCGACGTGCTGGTCAGGTACAGATTCGGACCAAGGGTCGACGCCGCACTCGTCGGGCCGTCGGCTGTCAGCGGTCCAGTGCGCGACGGAAGCCCTTCCTTGAACTTCAGCACATAGCGGGCGTCCTTCGTTCCGTCGGCCTTGAGTTGGGCATCGGCCTGGAACGACTGGTGCGCGTACAGCGTGGTGCTCGTGGCGAGCGTCAGCCCGTTCGTGGCATCGCCGGACGATGTCGAGAAAATCTGATAGACACCGGCGTCGAGCGCGGCGCGCGTGGTGGCGCCCGCGTTCAAGAACGAGCTGCCGAGCGCCGCCAACGTGCCCGCCCAGGCCGTTGCCCCACCACCCGACGTGGCGTAGTAGGCACCGGCACGGGCCCGGAGCGCCCGGTTGTACTGGGCAAACGTCGCCGGCGAATTGAAGCCGGTGAACCCTGCGTGCAGCGTGAACGGGAACGCCGCGCCGCCTGCCTGCAGGTTCACATATCCGGCGTCGAGCGTTGCCAGAATGAACTTGTACGCCGAGTCGCGGTTCACGAATGGCGCCAGTTCCGTTGCGGCTTCCTTGATCTCCGTGATCATGCCGACGGTGTCACGCGTGGCGATGACCTGCAGGGCGGCGAAGCCCTGGATCGTCTGCGCGAAGCCCGTCGCCGCCGCCTTCTGTGCGGCGGTCAGCGTCTTGTTGCCCGCCACGGTGTTCTTGAAGTTGAACACATCGCGCATCGTGTTGTACTGGCCGCTCCACTGGCCCGTTACGAATCCCGACGGATCCAGCTTCTGCTGGCCAGCGACGCTGATCCCGATCAGATAGTGCGTGGTGTTGCGGCCTTCGGTCGGCGTGAAGGTGTACGATTCACGCCCCAGGATCCCCACCATCTGTGGGAACCCGGTTGTGTTGCTCCGATGGTCGGACAGCAGGCCGGTCGCCAGCAGCTGCACCGCGGCCGGATCGCCTGCGGCACCTTCCACCGTCACGGCGTTCGGGTTGGTGATGTTGAGGTCGCTCGTCTTGCATGCCGCCAATGCGGTCAGCGCAAGCACGGCGCCCACTGTGCGAATACCCATGGAATGCATTCTCCGGGTGTTTCCGTTTGCGCCTTGGCGCATCGAGTTCTGGTGGTTCGTCATGGCCTAGTACCCGAGGTCGATGCTGAGAAAGAACTGCTTGCTCGGCGGGTATGGTCCAAGGTCGATGAAGCGGCTGAAGTTCGAGTTGCCGAAGTTGTTGAACTCCGGATCCGAGCCCCAGTACTTCGACCACATGGCGAGGTTACGGCCCTGGAAGCTGATCCGCATTTCGCGGGCACGGGCCAGGGTGGCCCAGCTCTTCGGCGCGTCGTACGTCACGCTGATTTCGCGCAGCTTCACGTAGCTGCCCTCATCGATGTACTGCGAGATGTCACCCAAGTTGAAGGTGCCGTAGCGGAACTGACCAAGCGACTGCTTCGGGTCCGGCGACTTGTCGTCGAAGTCGCGCGAGTTGCCGCCTTCGTCGAACAGGTTCTTCGTCATCGTCGACGTGTGACCGCCGTTTCTCCAATCGAGGAGCGCGGTCAGGTTGAACCGCTTCCAGGTGACCGTGTTCAGGAACTGGGTCGTGTGACGCGGCGCCGCGTCGGAAATGATCGAGTCGCGCACGACGCTGCCGGCAACCGTTTCCATGGCGCCGAGTTTATGGCAGGGCTTGCCGTCTGCGCCCGTTTTCATCGTGAGCACGCCGTTCACCGTGGTGTTCAGGCAGCTGTAGCGCTGATTGCCCCAGATGAGCGAGGAGACCACGCCTTCGACGCCGCGGTTGCGGCCGTACCCGCTGCCGAAGCCGCCGATGTTGAAAGCCGGTACGCCAAGCTTGTCAATCGTCTGCTTCGCCGTCTGATACGTCGTCTTGAACGTCCACTCGAGGTCGCGGCGGCTAATCGGAACGACCGTGACGCCGAGCTCGAAACCCTTCGTGGACATCTGTCCGGCGTTGACCTGCTGTAGCGACAGTCCCGAGCTTGCTGGCAGCGGGAAGTTGACCAGGAGGTCCTTGATCTGGCGCTGGTACTTCGTGATTTCGAAGCCGATGCGCTGGTTCCACGCCGAGCCGTCAATGCCGTACTCGGTCTCGTTCATGACTTCCGGTTTCACGGCCGGGTTGCCAAGGCCGGTGGCAGCCACGAGCGAACTCGCGCCGCCGATGATGCCGCCCGATGCGACCGTGATGTCGCGGCCGCCGAAGTTCGGACGGTTGCCCGACTGGCCCCACGCGGCGCGGACCTTGACTTCGTCAAGCAGGTTCGTGAACTGCCGGAGGGGATTCACCAACCGGTAGCTCGCCGACGCCTTGGGGTAGGTGTAGAACTGCTCGCGGTTGCCGTTCGCCGTACCGCGATCGTTCCGGAAGCCGGCCGTGACAGCGAGCTTTTCGTCCAAGAACAGCATCTGCTCGTTCACGTAGTACGACTGGTCGCGGAACTCGGTGATACCGTTGCCGAATACGTTGTCGACGCCGGCCACCGCGACGCGGCGCGAGGGCAGCAAGCCGCGAACGCGGATATTGTAGTTCTGGATGTACTGCGTTTCGTACGTGCCACCGACCGCTGTCTGGGCCGAGTTCCAGAACTTCCAGCTCGGCGTGTACGTCCACACCGCGTTGACGCTCTGGTTGATGAAGCGGCTGGTGGTCGTCAGAATCTGCGACGTGCCGAGGAAGCCGTCGGCCGGCTCGAACTGCAGGAAGCCCGGCGTGTACTGGTTGCCCTCGAACTGGAAGCGGTCAACGCCGCCGGTGTACGAGAGCTGCACGGTGTTCTTCGGGCTCGCGAGCAGCGAGTAGCCGACGCGCACGTTGCCCGTCTGGCGCCAGGTGTCCTCGTTGTTCGTCATGTTCTCGAGCAGGTCGAACGGGTTCGACGCCGCCGTTCCGCCGCCGTTCATGAACATCTGGATGTAGCGGCCCGGGCCTGTGCGCTCCGTGATGTCGTAGATCGCCGGGGCGTAGCCAAACGCGTACACCGGGCTGGTGCCGGAGTTGTCGTTGCCGCCAATACCGTTCTGCGCGAAGCTGTGCGTGATGTCCACGCCGCCCGACACCGTCAGCTTTTCGCCGATCGTCTGGTCGAGGTTGATACGGCCCGAGGTGCGGCGCGCGCCGGTGTTGTACAGGGTGCCCTTCGTCTGCCGATCGTTGAGGCCGGAATAGAAGCGGGTGCTGCCAGAGCCGCCGGACGCTGACATGACGGTCTCGTACGACGGGTCCTGCGTCCCATACAGCTGCTGCTGCCAGTCGTACCAGTCGCAGACTGGCGTGCAGTTGGCTTTGGCCACGGAGTCGGCCTGCGCGCTGCCACCGAGCCATTCCGCGACGTTGGCGTAGCTGTTGAACTTGCGCGAACCCACGAGACGCGAGGCACGCGCCGTACCCATGCGCTGCGTGATGTTGTAGCGCGTCTGGCCCACCTTGCCCTTCTTCGTCGTGATCACGACGACACCGTTCGTGGCGCGCGAGCCGTAGATGGCTGTCGCGGCCGCCGACTTGAGCACTTCGATGCTCTCGACGTCGTTCGGGTTCAGGTCGGCAAGGCGGTTCGTGGTCTGGTCCTGCGTCGACGCCGTTGAGCCCGACGACCGCGAAATCGCGGCGAGGCCGCCGGAGATCGACTGGTTCGAGACCATGACGCCGTCAATGACATAAAGCGGATCACCCTGTCCAATGATGGAGGTGGCGCCGCGGATCTGGATCTGCATACCGCCGCCGGGGGTGCCCGAGTTTTCGAAGATCTGGGCTCCAGCGACCTTGCCGGCGAGGTTGCCCTCGATCGACTTGGCGGGGGCCTTCATCAGTTCCTCGGCAGAGACGGACGCGATCGCCGTGGCCGAGTTGCGTCTGTCGATGGTGGTCGCCTGACCAGTCACCGTCACGCCTTCGAGCTGGAGGACGTCCTTTTCGAGGACGAAATCCTGCGTCGCGCCGGTGACCTTCACCGACTGCCGCTTGTACCCGATGGCGCGAATGAGGACGGTGGCTTCGCCGGCCAGCACGCGCAGGCGGTACTCACCGGCCGCATTTGTGCGCACGCCGAGTGGCTGTCCGACAAGGCTGACCGTCGCCTCGTTGACCGGAGCTCCGGTCTCTTTCTGAGTGACTTTGCCTGTGATTTCACGCCCTTGGGCGCTCGACACTGACGGGATGGCCGCAACAAAAAACGCGGCGGCGAACAGAAAAATCCTGCGCACGGAGAAACCTCCCCAAAAATGGTTGGGCTCGGCAGTGCCGCCGGTTGTTTCT
>Ga0208960_1002037_pt1 | contig 10466 bp, 10 predicted proteins | sample GreLakmeON33MSRF_FD_187703 | JGI IMG/M metagenome (GOLD analysis project Ga0208960, IMG submission 187703) | Freshwater lentic microbial communities from great Laurentian Lakes, MI, USA - Great Lakes metaG ON33MSRF (SPAdes) | ecosystem: Environmental > Aquatic > Freshwater > Lake | place: Great...
CTCGAAGCTTGCCACGCGTTCGTCGGCGAAGCCATAGGCTGCAACGCCGCTCTGCTCGACCAAGCAGGCCGCAGCACCGCGCGCCAGCACCTCGCGCACATGGGAGCGGGCGTCACTCGCAGCGCCCGGCCAGGCCAGAAAACCGTCGCCTGCACGCAACCGGCGGCTGTCGCTGCACAGCGTGCCAGGCACCCGGCTTCTCAACCAGCGGGCCGCATCAACCGGGCTTGTGAAGCTGCGCATCAAAAGCTCTCCGGCTCGGCCTTGGCCAAGATTTGGGGCTTGACATTCATATCGGGCTGTATGCCCAGCAAACGCAGCGTCTGCTGCACCGTTTCACTGAACACCGGCGCGGCCACATCGCCGCCAAAGTAGCGCCCCGCACTGGGCTCGTCGATCATCACCGCCACCACGATACGGGGCTGGTCTATGGGTGCCAACCCAACAAAGAAGCCGCGGTATTTTTTGTCTGCATAGCCGCGCCCCTCCACCTTGTGCGCAGTGCCGGTCTTGCCACCCACGGAATAGCCCATGGCCTGCGCCTTGGGCGCGGTACCACCAGGCAGGGTCGCCAGGTGCAGCATGTGGCGAACTTCGATTGCATGGCCTGCCTCCAGCACCCGCACGCCGCCCAGCTTCTGGGGGGACTTGAGCATGGTCACCGGGACGAGTTCGCCATCGCGGCCAAACACGCTGTAGGCGTGGGCCAACTGAAATAGGCTGGTCGACAAGCCGTAGCCGTAGCTCATGGTGGCCTGCTCGATCGGCCGCCAGGTTTTGTAGGCGCGCAATTTACCGCTGACTGCACCCGGAAAGGGCAGTTGGGGTTTTTGCCCGATTCCGACCTGCGTGAACATGGTCCACATGTCGCGCGGCTGCATTTGCATGGCCATCTTGACTGTGCCCACGTTGCTGGACTTCTGGATCACCTCGTTGACAGTCAGCACCCCGTGGGGATGGGTGTCGCTGATGGTCGCGTTGCCAATATTCATGCGCCCGGGGGCGGTTTGTATCTGTGTCTCGGGCTTGACCAGGCCCTTCTCCAGCGCCAGTGCGATCACGAAGGGCTTCATGGTGGAGCCAGGCTCAAAGCTGTCGGTCAGGGCGCGGTTGCGCAGTTGCTCGCCGCTGAGGTTTTGCCGCCGCGCGGGCGAATAGCTGGGGTAATTGGCCAGCGCCAGCACCTCGCCGCTTTGCACATCGAGCACCACCACGCTGCCCGCCTTGGCTTTGTTTTGCAGCACCGCTTCACGCAGTTTTTGATAAGCAAAGAACTGCACCTTGCTGTCAATGCTGAGCTGGATGTCGCGCCCGTCCACTGGCGCAACATCCTCGCCCACCGCCTCCACCACCCTGCCACGGCCGTCCTTGATGACCCGGCGCGAACCAGCGCGTCCGGCCAGGTCTTGGTTGAAAGCCAGCTCAATGCCCTCCTGCCCGCGATCATCAACATTGGTGAATCCCACCACATGGGCAGCGGATTCGCCCTCCGGGTACAGGCGCTTGTATTCCTCGCGCTGGTAAATGCCCCGGATACCCAGCGCCCGAATTTCCTTGGCCAAGGCCACATCGACCTGTCGTTTGAGCGATACAAAACCCTTTTCCTCATCGGCCAGAAGGCGTTCAAGCTCGACCATGGGCATATCGAGCAGGGCGGCGAGTTGCTGCAGGCGAACCGGATCACGGTCAACGTTTTCAGGCACCGCCCAGATGCTGGGCACGGGCACGCTGGAGGCCAAAATCAGGCCGTTGCGGTCGAGCACCCGACCACGGCTGGCGGGCAGCTCCAGGGTACGGGCAAAGCGCACCTCGCCCTTGCGCTGAAAGAAGTCGTTGTTGATGACCTGGATGTAAACCGAGCGCGCGCCCAGCAGGCCAAACAAGAGCGCAATCACGCCCACCACCAGCTTGCTGCGCCACACCGGCGCACGGCTGGTGAGCAGCGGGCTGGCGTTGTAGTTGATGCTGCGGCTCATGGCCGGTCCCCGCCTGAGACCGTGTTGGCAGCGGTGGCAGCAGCACTGGCCGCAGGCTGCGCGCCGGAGGCCACATAGTGGATGATGGCCGGCGTGGCACCGCGCATTTGCAGTCGCTCTCGAGCGAGTTTTTCAACCCGGGACGGGGTCGCCTGGGCAAGTTTTTCCAGGTGCAGGCGCTCCCGGTCGGTCTCCAGCCGGCGGGCTTCGCCATGGGCTTTGTCCAGGGCGGAAAACAGCCGGCGTGATTCGTACTGCAAGTTCACCAGGTAGAGCGCACTGGCCAACACGGCCAGCAACAGCAGCAGGTTCAGGCGGGTCATGCCAGGCCCCTCACGCCGAGGTCCTTTGGGCTACCCGCATGATGGCACTGCGGGCCCGGGGGTTGGCGGCGAGCTCGGCGGCGCCCGGTTTGCTGCGGCAAATCGCCTTGAGCCGCATCGCACGGGCCGGCGCATAAGGCGCGCGGCGATCAAAGGGATCGCTGGCATGCCTGGCAATGAACTGCTTGACGATGCGGTCCTCCAGGGAGTGAAAGCTGATCACGACCAGCCGGGCACCGGGTGCCAGGACATCCAGACAAGCGGCCAAGGCTTGTTGCAACTCGTCGAGTTCCCCGTTGATGAAAATCCGCAAAGCCTGAAAGGTGCGGGTTGCCGGGTTCTGCCCGGGCTCGCGGGTTTTCACCGCGTCTGCCACGAGTTGGGCCAGCTCGCTGGTGCTGGTCAAAGGGCCGCGGGACTGGCGGCGCGCCACGATCGCCCGGGCAATCGGGCCAGCAAAGCGCTCCTCGCCGTAGTCACGGATGACCTGCGCGATGTTGTCGGTTTCGGCCAGCGCCAACCACTGCGCCACACTTTGGCCGCGCGTGGTGTCCATGCGCATGTCCAGCGGCCCGTCGAAGCGAAAACTAAAGCCCCGCGCAGGGTTGTCGATTTGTGGCGAGCTGATGCCCAGGTCCATCAGCAGGCCGGCCACGCTGGCCGGGGCCAGCTCAGCCAGCCGGGCAAAGCCCTGGTGCCGAATCGAGAACCGCACATCCGAAATGCTCGCGGCAGCCGCCAGTGCCTCGGGGTCTTTGTCAAAGGCGATCAGCCGGTCCTGCGGGCCCAGCCGCGCCAGAATACGCCGGGTATGCCCGCCGCGCCCAAAGGTGGCGTCGACATAGGTGGCTGCTGCCGCGACAGCGGGGGCAGGTTGCGGCTGGTGCAGAAGTGCCTCCACCGCCTCATCCAACAAAACACTGGTGTGTTGCCATGCTGTGTTCACCGCCAGCCTTCAAAAAGAAAAGTCTTTGAAGACGTCAGGCATGGTGCCCAGCATCGCTTGCGCCTCCTGCGCCTCGTAGCTGCTTTTGTCCCACAACTCAAAGTGGTTGCCCATGCCCAGCAGCATGGTGTCGCGGGTGATGCCGGCGGCCTCTCGCAGCTCGGGTGAAACCAGCACACGCCCGGTGCCGTCCATGTCGACATCCATGGCATTGCCCAAAAAAATCCGTTTCCACCACTGCGCCGACATGGGCAGCGCTGCGATGCGCTCGCGAAATTTTTCCCATTCGGGTCGGGGAAACACCATCAAGCAGCCGTGCGGGTGTTTGGTCAGTGTGAGTTGCCCGGCCGCAGTTGCGCTCAGGATCTCGCGGTGCCGCGTGGGCACCGACAATCGCCCCTTGGCATCCAGACTCAGCGATGAAGCACCTTGAAACACGACAATGCACCTGCTCTTGATGGAAGCGCAAGCAAGGAAAAGCACGAGAGCACTTTTCACCACTTAATTGCACTTTTTTGCACTGTATCAGCAAATAACGCTAAAAATGACAAATTACCTTCGGTTTGCCCTAAGTATTTTTCAAGCGGAAAAATGACTTTGGCCCGATATTTGGGCCAGAAAAATAAGATTAGCCTTGTAAATTAACTATTTACAAGATATTTCAAATGTTGGGTCTTGAGGTCAGACCCAAACCAGGGGGCGCCCGTGGCGGGGGCCTTGTCTTACAAAATATAGCGCGACAGGTCTTCGTTGCGGCTGAGTTCGCCCAAGCGGGCGTCAACATAAGCGGCGTCCACCCGCACAGTTTGCCCGGCCAGGCTTGTGGCTTGGAAACTGACCTCGTCGAGCAGGCGCTCCATGACTGTGGAGAGGCGGCGGGCGCCTATGTTTTCGGTGCGCTCATTGACATCAAAAGCAATTTGCGCGAGCCGGTCTATGCCCTCCGGCAAAAACTCGATGTGCACCTGCTCGGTCGCCAGCAGCGCCTGGTATTGCCGCACCAGGGAGGCCTGGGTTTGGGTCAGGATGGCCACAAAGTCCTGCACCGACAGCGATTGCAGCTCAACCCGGATCGGGAAGCGGCCCTGCAATTCAGGGATCAGATCACTGGGCTTGCTCAGGTGAAAAGCGCCAGAGGCAATGAACAGGATATGGTCGGTCTTGACCATGCCGTACTTGGTTGACACGGTGGTGCCCTCCACCAGTGGCAACAGATCGCGCTGCACACCTTGTCGCGACACCTCGGCGCCCTGCCCCTCGCTGCGCGAGGTGACCTTGTCGATCTCATCGATGAAGACAATGCCGTTTTGTTCAAGCATCTCGAGCGCCTGGGAACGAATATCGTCTTCATTGACAAATTTGGCCGCCTCTTCTTCCGCCAGGACCTTGAGCGCCTCGCCGATCAGCATTTTGCGGGTCTGGCGCTTGCCCTGTCCCATCTGACCAAACAGGCCGCGCAGTTGCTCGGTCATCTCTTCCATACCGGCCGGGCCCATCACCTCCAGGGCAGGGGGCGGGCGCGCCACATCGACCTCGATGCTGCGCTCGGCGAGCTGGCCCTCGCGGAGTTTTTTACGAAAGCTCTGGCGCGTGCTGCTTTGCGCCTCGCCCGGCGCTGGCGGGCCTGATTCGGAGCGGGATGGCGGCACCAGGATGTCAAGCACCCGGTCTTCGGCCGCATCCATGGCCCGCACGCGCACCTTGAGCATCTCGGCGCTGCGGGTTTGCTTGACCGCAATGTCGGCGAGGTCGCGAATGATGGCATCAACATCCTTGCCCACATAACCCACCTCGGTGAACTTGGTGGCCTCTACTTTGATGAACGGCGCATCGGCCAGGCGGGCCAGGCGGCGCGCGATCTCGGTCTTGCCAACGCCGGTGGGGCCGATCATGAGAATATTTTTTGGCGTGATCTCGACACGCAGCCCGGGCTCAACCTGCTGGCGCCGCCAACGGTTGCGCAGGGCAATGGCAACCGCCCGTTTGGCCTGTTGCTGACCCACGATATGCCGATCGAGTTCGGCCACAATTTCTTGCGGGGTCATGGCAGGGTCTCAATGCTGTGGTTCATGTTGGTGTAGATGCACAACTCGCCCGCGATCTCGAGCGAGCGAGCGACGATGTCAGCAGCCGAGAGCTCGGTGTGGCTGAGCAGGGCCAGCGCGGCCGCCTGCGCATAGGCGCCACCCGAGCCAATCGCCACCACACCATGCTCGGGCTCCAGCACATCGCCGTTGCCGGTGATGATCAGCGAGGCATCCCGGTCGGCCACCGCCAGCATCGCCTCCAGGCGGCGCAGCACCCGGTCGGTACGCCAATCTTTGGTGAGCTCAATGGCGGCTCGTGCCAAATGGCCTTGATGTTTTTCCAGTTTGGCCTCGAAGCGCTCAAACAGCGTGAAGGCATCGGCCGTGGCGCCAGCAAAACCGGCCAGAACCCGGCCGTGGTAGAGCCGGCGCACCTTGCGAGCGGTGCCTTTGATGACGATATTTCCCAGGGTGACCTGTCCGTCGCCGCCGATAGCCACCTGCGACCCCTCTGGCGTCTGGCGCCGCACGCTGATGATGGTGGTGCCGTGAAATTGTTCCATGCTGCTCTGAGATAGACCCCTGCTCAGTCACCGAACATTTTTTGCTTGAGTTCACGCCGCTGCTGCGCCTCGAGCGAGAGGGTTGCAGTCGGTCGCGCGAGCAGCCGGCCAACACCTATCGATTCGCCTGTCTCGTCACAGAAGCCGTAGTCGCCAGATTCAATGCGCATGATGGACTGCTCGATTTTTTTGAGCAGCTTGCGCTCCCGGTCTCGGGTTCTGAGCTCCAGCGCATGCTCCTCTTCGATGGTGGCGCGGTCAGCCGGGTCGGGCACCACCAAGGTGTCTTCACGCAAATGCTCGGTGGTATCCACCGCATTGCTAAAGATATTTTGCTTGAGCAGCACCAGCTTGTGCCGAAAGTAGGCCAGTTGCACTTCGTTCATGTACTCGCTGTCGGGCATGGCAACCAGCTCGGCCGGGGTGAGTTCGGCCAGCGCCTTGGTCTTCCAGTTGTTGGCCAGCTTGGGGTCTTTTTTGACCGCCGAGGCCAGCGGCGGAACAATCAGCGGCGCGGGCACACTTTGGCTATAACTCGACTTGGCCGCGGTAGAGGCCACCGACTGGGCCATTGAAGGCACGGTGAGCTGCGCCAAACGCGAAGACGGGCGCCCGGCGCGCAGTGGCACTGCAAGCCCTGCGACCGCCACTGGCGCTACCGCCACCGTGGCCGGCGCCACACTGGTTTTAAGGGGTGGGGCCGGCTTGGCGGCCGGCTTTTCTACAGCTTTCTTATTCACGGATTCCTTGACATGGGTTGTGACAGCAGGTTTGGCAGGAGAGGCTTTTGATTTTTTATCTGATAGATCGGGTTTTGCCGGTGTCTGCTTGGTCGGCACCGCGGCAGCTGGGCGCGCCGGAACCTTGGCCTTGGCCGAGACAGCAAGGTTTTTGACGGCTTTGGGCACCGGTTTGGCTGCAGGCTTGGCGGCGGGCTTAGGTACAGGCTTAGCTACGGGCTTAGCGACAGGCTTGGCGACAACTTTGACGGCTGGCTTTGCAAGCGGTTTGGCGATTGGTTTTTTGGTCGCCTGCACCGAGGGTTTGGTGGCGGCTTTAGGCGCCGGTTTTGCCGGCGCTTTGGGCTGGGTCTTGGACGGCTTCGTGCCGGTGTTTTTAAGCGCCGGCTTGGCCACCGGCTTGCTGAGACGGGCGGGTGTGGGCCGGGCTTTGCTGACAGCAGCGGATTTGGCCGGGCTTGGTTTGACCGGGCTTGGTTTAGCTTTAGCGGCTTGAGTTTTCAATCTTGACTCCTCGCAGAATGCGCGTGCACATGCTGTTTTTTCATCAGCGCGGCGATCCGCCCTGACAAACCGGCTCCCTTTTTTCTTCACACCAGCCCTGCTTTTTTTGAATCAAAGCAGTCGGCGAACACCCGCTTGATCTTGCACGGCGCGCGAGTGTAGCGGTTTAGGGCCGGAAAAATCCCAATTTTTCAGGCGGGGAGCAAAGAAGCCGGGCTGGTGTCCAAACTGGCCGGCGGGCCATCTGAGGCCACCAAGCACTGGTTGAGGCCTTGCAAGAAAATATCGCGAGGCAATTCGATGCCGATGAACACCATCTTGCTCACCCGAGGCTCCTGCTCCCCCCAAGGCGGGCCGAGGTCGCTGCCCATCAGCTGATGCACGCCTTGAAAAATCACCTTGCGCTCGCTGCCCTGCATGTTCAAGACGCCTTTGTAGCGAAACATGCGCGGGCCATAGATATTCACCACAGCGCCTAAAAAATCCTCCAGCCGACGCGCATCAAAGGGCTTGTCTGACCTGAACACAAAGCTCTTGACATCATCGTCATGGTGGTGATGGTGGCCCGGCCCGGCCTGCTGGTTTTGGTGCGAGGGATGGTCGCAATGCTCCTCTGGCCCGTGGTCATGGCCAGCATGGCCGTGATCGTGCGGCTCGTCTTTCAAAAAGTCCGGGTCGATGTCGAGCTTGGCATTGAGGTTGAAGCCGCGCAGGTCAAACACCTCGCTCAAGGCGACATCGCCAAAATGCACGGCTTTTTGCGGCGCGCGGGGGTTCATGTGCTTGAGCCGGTGCATCAGGGCGTCTACCTCGGCGGGCAACACCAGGTCAGTTTTGCTGATAAAAATCTGGTCAGCAAAGCCCACTTGGCGGCGCGCCTCCTGTCGGTCATTGAGCTGGACAGCGGCATGCTTGGCGTCGACCAGCGTCAAAATAGAGTCGAGCAAATAGCTCTCGGCAATTTCGTCGTCCATGAAAAAGGTCTGGGCTACCGGGCCAGGGTCAGCCAGGCCGGTGGTCTCGATCACGACCCGGTCAAACACCAGCTCGCCCGTGCGCTTTTTCTCGGCCAGGTCGCGCAGCGCGCCGCGCAGGTCTTCGCGAATGGTGCAGCAGATGCAGCCATTGCTCATCTGGATGATCTGCTCTTGGGTATCAGACACCAAAATGTCGCTGTCTATGTTTTCTTCGCCAAACTCGTTTTCAATGACCGCAATCTTTTGCCCGTGGGCCTCGCTCAGCACACGCTTGAGCAGGGTGGTCTTGCCCGAACCCAGAAAGCCGGTGAGTATGGTGGCGGGAATCAGTGTCATGGCAATCCTGGGTGGTGTCTTGTGTGGGCCGCGATTATCTCCGGGTGCGGCTGCGCCATTAAAAAGTTAAACAATTGGGGTCAGATTCCAATTAATTCAGCCCCCGAGCAGACCGATCAGCTCAAGTTTGTGCGCTCAGGGCTTGCGCTTGGCGCGGGGGTGGGCGGCGTCGTAGGCACGGGCGAGGTGCTGAAAATCGAGTCGGGTGTAGACCTGGGTGGTGCGGATGTTGGCATGCCCAAGCAGCTCTTGCACGGCGCGCAGGTCGCTGCTGGACTGCAGCAGGTGGCTGGCAAAAGAGTGGCGCAGCATGTGCGGGTGTACCGGCATGGCCAGGCCGGCCTGGCGGCTGCGCCGGCGCAGTCGCTGCCAGACCGACTGGGCCGTCAGCCGCGTGCCACTGCGCCCGATGAAGAGCGCCAATTGCTCGATGGGGCCCTGCTGGGTGCGCACAGCCAGCCAGTTCTGCAGGGCCAGCAGTGCCTTGGAGCCAACTGGCACGCTGCGCCGCTTGCTGCCCTTTCCCAGCACATGGGCCTGGGCTGCCTGCAGGTCAATCCAGCCGCGCGCCTGGGCGCTGGCATTGACGTCCAGCCCGGTCAATTCACTCACCCGCAGGCCGCTGCCATAGAGCAACTCCAGCATGGCCGTGTCTCGGGCCACCAGCCAGGGTGCATCAGTGCTGGCATCAAAGTCAGCCAGCTGCATGGCCTGGTCAACCCCCAGCGCCTTGGGCAGGGGTTTGCCAGCTTTGGGTGCGCGCACGTCCTGCACCGGGTTGCTGGCGACCTGATCGGTGCGCCCCAGCCAAGTGTAAAAACCGCGCCAGCCCGACAAAATAAGGGCGATGCCGCGCGCGCTGCGTCCGCGCGAATGCATTTGCGCGGCCCAGCGCCGGATCTGGGTGTTTTGAACCTGCTCGAGCGCCAGATCAGCCTCGGCGGCATGGGCCCGAAGTTTGTGCAAATCGATCGCGTAGAGGCTCAGTGTGCGCTCGGCCAGGCGTTTTTCGACCCGGGCGTGCAGCAAGTAACGCTCGCACAGGGCCTGGGCGGCAGCAGGGTCGTGGGCCACGGCCAAGCCTGCTTCAGTGCCGGTGCAGGGGGGAGAGGGCCGCCCCACACAGTTCAGCCAGACGCTCAAGAAACTCGGTGCCCATGGCATTGTTGAAACGCTGCGAATCGGGCGAGGCGAGCACCAACAGGCCAAACAAAGCACCGGTGGCACCGTCGGCCAGCGGCAGACGCAGCGGCAAAATAGCCAGCGAAGCAACCGCCAGGGGATCAGGCAGCCAGGCGGTCACCTCAAAGCCAGTGTTCAGGCCGCAAAACGGCTCCTCCAGTGCGCTGGCAAACCCGATGAGCTCCGGGCTCACCCCTTGGGTGAACACGGCCTGGTCCCAAGCTGGGGCTACATCCCACAGACGCAAACCGACCTGCGGCACAGAAAACCGGGTGGCAATTTCGCGCGTGATGTGCGGCGGCAACTCGGCACCGCCAGCGGCGCCAAACAGGCTGCTGGCCCAGCGCAGCAGGCGCGCGCCGAGCAGCAGGTTCTCGTTGCCATGGCGCAGCAGGTCCATCAGGCGGTTCTCCAGCACCTTGATTTTCTCGCGCAGCATCTCGGCTTGGCGTTCTTGCAGACTGACCGCGCGCTGATGGTGCGGGCTGGTCAGGTGCACTGCTGCCAGCAGTTCGGCATGGCGCTCGAAAAAATCCGGGGTGCTGGCCAGATAGTTGGCAATATCGTCTTCGGTGATGGGCTGTGTCAGGGGCGTGCTCATAGGCGTGCTCATGGGTGCTTAAAAAATGGTGATGGGATGTTCATGGTGCATCGGGCAGGTCAACCTGGCCTTCAAATACCGGCTTGGCTGGGCCAGTCATATGCACACTGGCCTGGCCGCCAGGCCAGTCGATGGTGAGTTCGCCGCCGCGGGTTTGAACCTGCACCCGGTGCGCCAACAGGCCCTGACGAATGCCGGCCACCACCGCCGCGCAGGCGCCGCTGCCGCAGGCCAGCGTCTCGCCAGCGCCCCGCTCAAAAACGCGTAAGCGCACGTGATTGCGGTCAGTGA
>Ga0208960_1002038_pt1 | contig 10460 bp, 7 predicted proteins | sample GreLakmeON33MSRF_FD_187703 | JGI IMG/M metagenome (GOLD analysis project Ga0208960, IMG submission 187703) | Freshwater lentic microbial communities from great Laurentian Lakes, MI, USA - Great Lakes metaG ON33MSRF (SPAdes) | ecosystem: Environmental > Aquatic > Freshwater > Lake | place: Great...
CTGCTAAAAATAAAACGCGAAATGATGGCGAGCTGATCCGCCTGCTTGCGCATCTCTTTGGTGAATTCACCAAAAGGGCCCGCACTCACTGCAATCGCTTGGGCGCGTCGATCAAGCTCACTGTTGCCAGATGCTTGCACCACTTCGGTATTGAGGACACGCCCATCTGCGTTGATGGTGATGATCATGGTGAGCTCGCCATAGATTTTCTGGCCCATACGTTCAGGAAAATTGCGTGTGCCGCGTTCTTCAATTTTGCGGCGCATGACGTCGTAATACTGGGCATAGGCGACTTCACGCGTGGCGGGACTGATGTAGTGTTTGCGCGGACGTAAATTGTCTTGCTCGATACGCAATTCGATTTCAGCCAACAGCTTAAGTAATTGGCGACGTTTTTGTTCGATCGCCTCGTTAGCGACGCGCCCCTTTTCTGGCTGGGGGGGAGGAATAGCCGCAATCATGTCTTTTACTTGGCCGAGCAACAAAGATTGTTCTTTGCGCATGGCGGCAACTTGTCGCTGCAACATTTGCGTGGTGTCGCCTTGTGTTGTTTCGTTGGCGCTCAGCAGAGGCGAAGCGGCTCGCCCTGATTTGAGTTCACCACCGCCAGCCAATTGCGTTTGGGCCAATGCTTGGGCTTTGTCAGGTGGCGTGTCTTGAATGCGGGTGTTGACCAATATCACTTCAAGGGGCGCATCTTTAAATACACGGTCCATGCGTTCGGCCACTTGTAAACGCACAAAAGCCAAGGCAATATGGATCGCAAGAGACACGCACAAAGCAATTTGCAAAATGCGGCGGTGTCGAACGACCCCCTGAACAAACATCCCTGTCACGGTTGGGAGACCTCTGTAGTGGGTACTTCATCGACATCTACGGCAATGGCCAAGGGACCTGCAGGTGTTTCGTCATCGTCGTCTTGTTGGGATTGCGCTGTGATATCGCCAGTCAGCGTGGCGGCATCTTGCAAGACCTCTATAAATTGGCCATGCACATCGAGCGAAATATTGTCTATCCCGCTGATGCGCAACAAGACACGCGTTCCGCGCGGCAAATTGCCGCTGCCCGTCACGGGTAAGACCAAGGGCAAGTTGTCGGCACGTGCAATAGGTGGCTCACCTTCAAATGATTTGAAGATGGTGGCTTCCACTTCCACTATGGCGTTTTGTTGCAGATATTGCAAAGTCCAAAAACGCTCCATGCTCGATTGGTAGCCGTTGTAACTGCTGTACGCAGCTTCGAAACCAGAAATGATGGAAAACAAATCTACATCTTTGGGTTTGAAGGGCGCGGCTAATGCAGCGGTATTGCCATGTTGTGCGCAAGCGATGATTTGCCATTGGTTCACCAAGTCGGTGTAGCGGCGTAGGGGCGATGTGCTCCATGCATAACAAGGCACACCAATACCCGCGTGGGGCAGGGCCTTGGTGCCCATGCGCACTTTGACACCTGGCAACAGACTCGCTTGGCTGCGATAAATGCCTGGAACGCCTAAATCAGCCAGCCACTGCCCCCAGGTGCTGTTCGCCAAGATCATGGCTTCTGCCACCATCAGATCTAGCGGTGCGCCGCGATGGCGCTGTGAAATCTCAACTCTTTCACCGCCCTTGGGCGTTTGTCCATCTAGTGTGTTGACACGGAAGTTGTAGTCAGGGCGGTTGAAGTTTTCGGGTTTGCCACGCACCACCTCACGCTGGGCTTTGCGGTGTTGGGCCAAGCGGTATAAAAATGCCAATTGCGCATGCGGCATGTGCGGAATGTCTTTGCCAGCAGGTAGTTTGGTCGCGGGGTTCGCCAACCAAGCTTCGGTCACCACATCGTCTAGGACATCGTGACGCAAGTTCGCGGCGATGAAAACGCTTTCTAAACGCGTTTCGCTACCCAGAATTTCTAAAGTGGATTCATTCACGCGCAGGTACAAAGACACCGCTGGGCAATCACGCCCTTCTTGCAAGGTGTAACTTTGCACCACATGGTCGGGCAGCATGGTGATTTTGTTGCCCGGCATATAAACCGTCGACAAACGTTGGCGGGCAATGTGGTCGATGGCGTGGCCAGGGGTCAGAGCCAGAGCAGGGGCTGCGATATGAATACCAACGATGACCTCTTCAGTTCCCAAGCCTTGGACGGAAAGCGCATCATCGATTTCAGTGGTTTGCGAGTCATCAATTGAGTAGGCCTGTGCCGTCGATTTGGGTAGAGCATCTTTGATGAGAGGTGCTTCCAAGCTAGGGAAGCCAATACCTTTAGGAAAGTTGTCGAACAAAAAGCGTTGCCAATGAAATTCGTAGGCCGAGGTAATTGCCCCCGCTTTTTGGAGCAACGCCAAGGGCGCCAAATGGGTGGCACGCGATGCTTCGACAACTGCCTTGTACTCAGCCGCGTTTTTGTCGGGCTTGAACAAAATTTTGTAGAGCTGCGCAGCGATGGGTTCAGGGCAACTGCCTTCTCCTAAAGCCAAAGCCCATGTTTCTATTTGTTGTTGTATGAGCTTTTTCTTATCAATGGCAGCCAAAGCTTGTTGCAAAACATCTGCGGAAGCTTTTTTGAATTTGCCCTTGCCAGACCGCCGAAAGTAATGCGGCGCTTGGAATAAGGAAATCAGTGCGGCCGTTTGTTGGGCCAAGGTGGCGTTGTCACTGAAATATTCTTGCGCTAGTTCTTGAAAGCTGAATTCGTCCTCGGGGGCGAATTCCCAAGCCAAATCAAGTTCTATGGTGGCGCTCAAGGCGGTTGCCTCGGCCATCAACACACTGGGAGTAGGCTTTTCAAATTTGAGCAAGATATTGGCAGATTTAGCCTTAAGGCGTTTGCCCGATTCGAGTTCAATTTGCGCGGAACTCTCGGCCTCCGACAAGATGCGTCCTGTCAGGAATTTGCCTGCGTCTTCAAACAATGCGTACATCCGGTCAATTGTCACACGGCAGGTCTGCTTTCCCAGAGATAATCACGGGATGTCAACGGTGATTCACAACCCAAGTTTGTACCTTCGCATCAAGCCCTTTTTGAAAGGCTTTGACGGTCCATTGGCCTTTGGCATTTTTTTGCTGGTGTGCGCGGGTATGTTGACCATGTATTCATCAGGCTTTGCCAACGGCGCTCGGTTTGTTGACCATGGCCGCAACATCTTATTGGCTGGCTTCATTATGTTTGTGGTGGCTCAAGTTCCGCCTCAGCGTTTGATGGCGTTTGCCGTCCCCTTGTACACAGTGGGGGTTGCCTTGTTAATCGCTGTAGCGTTGTTTGGATTAACCAAAAAAGGCGCTAAACGCTGGCTCAATATTGGATTTGTCATTCAGCCCAGCGAGATCATGAAAATCGCCATGCCTTTGATGCTGGCTTGGTGGTTCCAAAAACGCGAAGGGCAGTTGCGACCGCTAGATTTCTTGGTGGCTGGACTGTTGTTATTTGTTCCGGTGGCCTTGATAGTGAAACAACCTGACCTCGGAACTGCCATCTTGGTTTTATCAGCTGGCGTTGCGGTAATCTTTTTCGCGGGCTTGAGCTGGTTTTTGATTGTTCCGCCGATTGTTTTAGGTCTGGTGGGCGTGGGCTTGGTGGTGTTTTTCGAGCCAACCTTGTGTGCTGACGGATTCAGGTGGCCGCTATTGCACGATTACCAACAACAGCGCATTTGTACTTTGCTTGATCCCACGCGAGACCCTTTAGGAAAAGGCTTTCACATCATCCAAGGCATGATCGCTATTGGCTCTGGCGGGTTTTGGGGCAAGGGTTTTATGCAAGGTACCCAAACCCATTTGGATTTCATCCCAGAACGGACTACCGATTTTGTATTTGCCGCTTTTAGTGAAGAGTTTGGTTTAGTCGGCAATTTGTTTTTGATTGGAAGCTTTGCCTTTTTGATCTTGCGCGGATTGGCCATTGCGGTAGAGGGCCCGACTCTGTTTGCGCGTTTGTTAGCAGGCAGCGTCACGCTAAGCTTTTTTATCTATGCCTTTGTCAACATGGGCATGGTCACCGGTATGTTGCCCGTGGTGGGCGTGCCTTTGCCATTTATTAGCTATGGCGGCACGGCCATGGTGACCTTGGGCTTGGGGCTGGGCATTTTGATGTCGGTCGCTAAAGCCAAACAGCTTGTGCAGTCGTGAGTCCCTTGCAACCCGCCCCAGTTGTAGGTTTAGTAGGCGTTGGCAATATGGGCGGTGCAATGGCGCGCCGTTTACTAAATCTTGGCTATACCGTTCATGTGCATGACATAGACACAGATAAAACCCAAGCCTTAAAAGCGTTAGGCGCAGTGGTTCATGGCAGCGCAGCGTCTTTAAGCGAACAAGCCCGAACAGTGATTGTTTGCGTGGTCGATCACAAACAAGTAGACCAATTGCTAGACCCCGAAGGCACCCCTTCTTGGTGGTCGACTCTGCAAACAGGTGACACGGTTTTTCTGTGCCCCACTTTGGCACCAGACTACGTGGAAGCAGTTGCTTCGCGCCTTCAAACCCATGGCGTATTCACTGTCGACGCGCCCATGTCTGGCGGCCCGGTGCGTGCCAAAGCGGGCACTATGAGTTTGATGGTGGCTTGCGAAGACACCGTATTTGCACAGCAGGAGAAACTCCTTAATGCCTTGTCGAGCCATGTGTTTCGCATTGGGACGCGTGTTGGTGACGGCGCGCGTACCAAGTTGGTCAACAATCTTTTAGCGGGTATTAATTTGGTAGGTGCCGCAGAAGTGATGGCGTTGTCAGAGCATCTAGGTTTGTCGCTAGACACCACCTTATCGGTGATCGAGCAGTCAAGTGGACAGAGTTGGATTGGCAGTGAGCGTATGCGACGCGCTTTAGTTAATGACTTGGCTCCACGCGCGCACATGACGCTCTTGACCAAGGACACGGCTTTGGCGGTGGAAGCCGCCAAAATGGCGGGGTTTCATGGCGTGCTAGGACCTGTGGCAGCGCAGGCTTTTGCCCAAGCTTGCCAAGCGGGTTTGGCCGATGCCGATGATGCAGCCATGTTGCAATGGTTGCGTCAGCAACAAAGATAAGTGAACCCTACAATCATCCAATGATTTCACGCGAACCCACCATCGAACGTTTAGACGTTGCCCGCCGCCTTTTGTTAGAGCCTTTTGGCTTGGACGAGTCCGACTTGATCCATACGCTCTCCGCCATCAAGGCGCATAAAGTCGATGAGGCGGATCTGTATTTCCAATACACCCGCGCCGAGGGTTGGAGTTTGGAAGAGGGCATTGTCAAAACGGGTTCCTTCAGCATCGACCAAGGCGTTGGCGTGCGCGCAGTCAGCGGTGAGAAAACCGCGTTTGCGTATTCGGACGATATTTCACTCGCATCCTTGACAGACGCTGCACATACCGTGCGCACTATCGCGGCGGCCAGCAAATCCGCTCGGGTGAAAGTCCCCGCGCGCAAAGTAGCGAGTAGCCGTTCGCTCTACAAAGATTTAGACCCTATCGCTTCGCTCGACAGCACCCAAAAAGTAGCATTGCTTGGCCGAGTAGAAACCATGGCGCGCGCCAAAGATCCGCGTGTGTCGCAAGTGATGGCCGGCTTGGCCAGCGAATACGATGTGGTGTTGATCGCCCGTGCCGACGGCACTTTGGCCGCTGATGTCCGACCTTTGGTGCGCTTGAGTGTGACGGTGATAGCCGAACAAAACGGCCGTCGTGAGATGGGCTCAGCAGGGGGTGGTGGTCGATTTGGCCTAGACTATTTTGACGACGCATTAGCGCAAAGTTATGTGGACGAAGCGGTCAAAGCCGCGCTCACTAATTTAGAAGCGCGTCCAGCGCCGGCTGGTGAAATGAGCGTAGTCTTAGGCCCTGGATGGCCTGGCATTTTGTTGCACGAAGCGATTGGACACGGCTTAGAAGGTGACTTCAACCGCAAAGGCTCCAGCGCTTTTAGTGGTCGTATTGGTAAACGCGTCGCCGCCAAAGGCGTAACGGTTTTAGACGACGGCACTTTGCCGGATCGCCGTGGCTCCCTAAATGTTGATGACGAAGGTAATACCAGCCAACGCAATGTCTTGATCGAAGATGGCATTTTGAAAGGCTATATCCAAGACGCGATGAATGCACGCTTGATGGGCGTCAAACCCACTGGCAATGGACGACGCGAAAGTTACGCCCATGTGCCCATGCCCCGCATGACCAATACCTATATGTTGGGCGGCGACAAGTCACCCGAAGAAATCGTGGCCAGCCTTAAAAAGGGCCTGTACGCCACCAACTTTGGCGGCGGTCAGGTCGATATCACCTCTGGCAAATTTGTGTTTTCTACCTCGCAAGCCTATTGGGTCGAAAACGGCAAGATCCAATACCCTGTCAAAGGCGCTACTTTGGTGGGTAATGGCCCAGACGCTTTGACCCGCGTGAGTTTGATTGGCAATGACATGGCCCTCGACTCAGGCGTTGGCACCTGCGGCAAAGAAGGCCAAAGCGTGCCAGTGGGTGTCGGTCAACCCACTTTGCGCATCGATGGGCTGACGGTTGGCGGAACTGCATAAAAACTGTAAAACTCGACTGTGATACATTTCAGCCCATGAATTCAGCCAAGTTTTATTTTGCTTACTTTTTTATCTCACGCCCCCATGGCGGTCGAGAGGTCTGAACGTAAGCAAGCGCTCTGAACTCCCAAACCAACCGCCGAAACCCTCGGCGGTTTTTTTTTGCAGGCCACACACCATGAAACACACCAACGAATCTCTTTATTCCGCATCTGTTGAGAAAACCAGTCAGACCGACGACCAACGGATTAAGGACATCACCGTGCTACCCCCCCCCGAACATTTGATTCGCTTCTTTCCTATTCAGGGCACGCCTGTTGAAAAGCTGATTACCCAGACCCGCAAAAACATTCACCACATCATGCATGGCAAAGACGATCGCTTACTCGTAGTCATTGGCCCTTGCTCCATCCATGACCCTGCTGCTGCGCTGGAATACGCACGCCGACTGAAGCCCTTGCGCGACAAGTACGCCAACACCTTAGAAATCGTAATGCGCGTGTACTTTGAGAAACCGCGTACCACCGTGGGTTGGAAGGGCTTGATCAATGACCCTTACCTTGACGAGAGCTACCGCATCGACGAAGGCTTGCGCATCGCGCGCCAGTTGTTGATTGAAATTAACCGACTTGGGTTGCCTGCTGGCAGTGAGTTTTTAGATGCGATCAGCCCGCAATACATTGGCGACTTGATCGCTTGGGGCGCGATTGGCGCGCGTACGACTGAGAGCCAAGTGCATCGCGAATTGGCTTCTGGCTTGTCTGCACCAATTGGTTTTAAGAACGGCACAGACGGCAATATCAAGATCGCGACCGATGCGATCCAAGCCGCAGCTGGTGGTCACCACTTTTTATCGGTCCATAAAAACGGCCAAGTCGCGATTGTGCAAACCAAGGGCAACAAAGACTGCCACATCATTTTGCGTGGCGGCAAGGCGCCTAACTATGACGCAACAAGTGTGAATGCAGCTTGTCAAGAATTACAAAAAGCCAAGTTGCCCGCGCGTTTGATGGTCGACTGCAGCCACGCCAACAGTAGCAAGCAGCACGAACGCCAAATCGATGTCACACAAGATATTGCCAAGCAAATCCGCTCGGGTTCTCAACATGTATTTGGTGTGATGATCGAGAGCCATTTACAAGGTGGCGCCCAAAAATTCACCCCTGGCAAAGACGATATCGGTCAACTTGAATTTGGCAAGAGCATCACCGATGCTTGCCTAGGTTGGGACGATTCAATGGCTTGTTTGAAGGTACTGTCGGAGGCTGTTGCGGCTAGGCGCTAAATTTCCGCTTGGTATCCAGCGGCGCCCTAGCTTTCTGTAACCGTTAAAGACTTATGCAATGCAATGCAATGAAGTGAAGTGAAGTGAAGAACATTTAAGTGCATTGCTTCGTAAGCCTTTATTAGCCAAGCGCTTTCAAAAGCTTGGCGTGAATGCCTCCAAACCCGCCGTTGCTCATGCACAGTACATGGTCCCCTCCTTGTGCGGCGGCAACAACTTGGGCGATCACTTCGTCGACTGTATGACCCACCTGCGCGCGCGCACCCATCTCGGCTAAGGCTTCCCGTGCATCCCAGTCCAAGCCGCCAGAATGGCAGATCGCCAAATTGGCTTCTTCCAAACTCCAAGGTAATTGGGACTTCATGGTGCCGAGCTTCATGGTGTTGCTGCGCGGCTCGAACACCGCCAAGATGCGCGCATTTGGACCGACTTTGCGTCGCAAACCGTCGATTGTTGTGCGTATCGCCGTAGGGTGGTGCGCAAAATCGTCATAGACCGTGATGGCGCTGCCCGCACATGCAACCGTTCCACGAACTTCCATGCGTCTGCGAACATTTTGAAAACTTGCCAAGGCTTCAGCGGCTTGGGGTACGGATACACCCACATGCTCGGCAGCGATGATGGCGGCCAGAGCATTAAGTTGGTTGTGCACGCCGGTGATGTCCCAGCGCACTCGGGCTAATTCTTTGCCTTGGTGAATAACGGCGAAGTCGTTAGGCGGGCCTTGAATAGACCAAAAAGTGTGCGCGTTGGCATTGTTAAGTGTGCTGGATCCGCTGTTTTGGGCAGCAGTGCTTGTTGGGTCAGAGGTTTGTTGGGCAAACTTTGTTGCGGCCTGGCCCGCGCCAAACTGGCTCACGCCGCTCCAGCTCCCCATGTCCAACACGCGCTTCAAGCTTTCTTCATCTGCATTCACCACCAATCGACCACTGGCGGGCACGGAGCGCACAAGGTGGTGGAACTGCCGCTCGATGGCGGCCAAGTTGTCAAAAATGTCCGCGTGGTCGAACTCGAGGTTGTTCAAAATAGCGGTGCGCGGGCGGTAGTGCACAAATTTGCTGCGTTTGTCAAAAAACGCGGTGTCGTACTCGTCGGCTTCGATCACGAAAGGGAAGCGATGCATGTGGCCATTGGTGCCTTTTGCGCTAGCAAGGCCTAAGCGCGCCGAAATTCCAAAATTCAAAGGCACGCCGCCTACCAAAAATCCGGGTTGCAAACCGGCCGATTCCAAAATCCAAGTCAGCATGGCGGTGGTCGTTGTTTTGCCATGGGTACCTGCAACAGCCATCACGTGTCTCGGGTTACTAGGGTGGTGCAGCACATGGTCGCAAAGCCATTGCGGCCCGCTGGTGTAAGGCGCACCGCTTTCCAAAATGGCTTCCATCAAAGGAAACTTAGGTGAGCCATCGGCCAAACGTGCACGCGACACCACATTGCCGATGACATACATGTCGGGTTGAAAGTGCATTTGGTCGGCGGCAAAACCTTCCACCAAATCGATGCCTAAGTCACGCAATTGGTCACTCATGGGCGGGTAGACGCCAGCATCGCAACCGGTGACTTTGTGCCCGGCCTCTCGGGCCAATGCAGCAAGGCCGCCCATAAACGTGCCGCAAATGCCCAATATATGTATATGCATCTAGTGATTTTAGAGGGCGAGCGACAATACACCTCTTATGTATACGACCGAAGTTGAGATCGCTGCAGCCGCCGCTCGTATGGTGGTGGAAGAGGGCCTGGAATACGGCCCCGCCAAGCGTCGAGCGATCAAGCAGTTGGGCATCACGGGTCGCGCGTCCTTGCCATCCAACGATGTATTGGAAGAGGCCGTGCGCGACTACATAGACACCTTTTGCGCCGACACCCAACCCGCCGCGCTCAAAGCCTTGCGCGCATTGGCATGTGTCTGGATGGAGCGGTTGGCCGAGTTCAACCCCCATCTTGGCGGTGCGGTGTGGCGCGGCACTGCGACGGAGTTGTCTGACATCTACCTGCAACTTTTTTGTGATGATTCAAAGTCCGCTGAACTGAAGTTGATAGACCAGCAAGTGCGCTACGACGTGAGCACGGTGCAAGGCTTTCATGGCGATGCGGTCGACGCGCTCAGTGTTTTATGTCCTTGCCCTGGATTGGAGCAGCACGGTGCGGTGCAAAAAGTCTTGGTCCACCTGATGGTTTACGACCGCGACGATGTGCGTGGCGCTTTAAAGCCCGACACCCAAGGACGCACACAAAGAGGTGATTTGCGTGCACTCAAAAAATTAATGGAGGAAGATGCATGCAGTTAGGCCTCTCAAAGCGACAGGTAGTTTTTGGCGGTGTTGCGGTTTTAGCCGCTATTGCCGGCAGTGGCTTGGCCCTTAAAAAGCAGCCTGCTGGCCTCGATATGGAGACGCAACAAGCACTTTGGAATGCAGAATTTGACACGCCAGACGGCCAAATTTTAAAAATGCAAAACCTCCAAGGTAGACCCTTGGTGATCAATTTTTGGGCAACTTGGTGTGCCCCCTGTGTCGAAGAAATGCCTTTATTAGATATCTTCTTTCGTCAAAATGTAGCTAAAGGTTGGCAAATGGTCGGATTAGCGATTGACCAGCCTAGCCGAGTAAGGCAATACTTAAGCCAAAACGCCATCAGTTACCCGATTGGTCTTGCCGGAATGACGGGGACCGAATTAGGTCGACTTCTG
>Ga0208960_1002039_pt1 | contig 10454 bp, 8 predicted proteins | sample GreLakmeON33MSRF_FD_187703 | JGI IMG/M metagenome (GOLD analysis project Ga0208960, IMG submission 187703) | Freshwater lentic microbial communities from great Laurentian Lakes, MI, USA - Great Lakes metaG ON33MSRF (SPAdes) | ecosystem: Environmental > Aquatic > Freshwater > Lake | place: Great...
TCCCGCGAAACTCGGCATTAAATATTTTGTAGTTTTAAACTACACCAACTCAACTGCGTTGCGCAGCACGCCAGGACGTAGATCAATGTAGCGCTGGGTGGTTGCCATGTTGCGGTGCCCGCATAGCGCCATCATTACGCGAACGCTGACACCTTTTTCAGCTAAGTTGGTCAAAAAGCCTCTGCGACCACTGTGGCTGCTAGCGCCATCAAGACCTGCATGACGGTAAATCCCGTTCACAACTTGTGTCAGTGAGTTCGCTGTAAATCCCAAGCTTCGTTGTGTTGCGAACAGCGGCTGCTTGGTGTCACGAACACGAACTGTGAGCATGTATGCAGTCAGTTCGCTGCGCATACGCTCATTTAGTAAAACGCTACGACTGCGATTGCCCTTGGTTTGGGCTGCACTCAAGTTGATTTCATCGCGAACAGTGCCATCGCTCGCGAGCACATCACAAACGCGAACAGCAGCGACTTCCCCAATTCGCATCCCAGCTAAGTGCGTGAGCAGCAGGATTGCGCGATTGCGTGTTGCGTTCTTTGTGGATTTAACAAAATCTAGCAAGCGTTGCAGCTCGCGGTCGTTTAGTGTTTTGGCTTGCTTGGACATATGCACCTTTCATGTTGCTATTAAAAAAGTGCATTTAGTATGTTTTCGTATGTGCAGAATTCCTACCCCTTTTTTGCCTCGCACAGACCTCAATGATTTCAACAGGTTGTGCGCACTGAGCATGTTTTGTGTAATTTATGCTCAGTGCTATTTAGCCCAAAGTCGTGGCTAAAGCGCCACAAATACGAGCTACTTGCTAGCAAGCCCTACAAGCTGTTTTGCTGCTTTGGGTTAGCTTAGACTGCTGGGCTGGGCTTTTAGCTGCTTGTAGGGCTTGTAAAGCGTTGGACTTGCACTAAAAAATGGCTGTAGTCCACAAAAAACCAGCTGCGCAAAAAGTAGCTGGGGAGTACTTATGCTTTTGAGGTGGTGATTTCTTGACCATTGGTCAAAAATTTAAGGCTCCGCGCTTAAGCAAATATTCGCGACCCACATCGCTGAGGTAGTATTTGATTGGCTGATTCATGATTAGAGTTTGACCAACTAAGTCTTCATCTAGAAGTCTCGATATAAGTATCTTGACTAGAGATTTATTTACTCCAGTACTGCGACAAATCGTTTCATCATGATGGCTATCGTCAGTCTTCTCCAGAAAACTAAGAATTTTTATTCTTTCATCATCAAATTCAATGTCTACTGATGGTGACATGGTTGTCGATACTTTGGATGATGATGACGCTGACTTTGCAAATTCGAGTACTTTCTTCAACTCCGCCTCAAACTCATTCTCAGCAATCCTTGGTACTTTAGCGAAATTTCGATGCCGAGCGATTGCTTGAATCAATTTAGTGATAGCACTTTTATCTTCGATATTTATAGCCTGTCGAAAATCAAAAGGCTTAGGCAATGCGCTAGGTAATAAGCCGCTATGACAGATGGGTGCAATAGGAACGTTTTTCGCCCATCCCCAGCCAGCTTCAAAGCTGATCCAAGGCCTTGTTACAGAGATGGGACTGCATAAAAGCAAAGTGATGGAAGAGCTTTCTAGAGCAGCACTGATCGTTTGAAACCATTCATCACCCAGTTTTATATCCCTATCATCAGCGCTAACGAAAACACTGACTTGGCCGAGAAACGTGTCCTCAATCCAGTTTTTAATTAGTTTGGCTAGTTCAGCCTCTTCGTGTATGTGACTTATGAAAATATCTGTCATGTAAATGTCCGTTTTATGCGCGAATTAAGCCTATTCGTAATCCGAGCCTATCCCTAAACTCAATTGGCAGGTCGCCCCAATGTTCTACAAGCAAGTCAACCAGTTGTTTGCCGTTTATAAGGCCAATACGTGGAAATCCTGCCTCAATAGCAACCTCTGCTGCTGCACTTTGAAAGTCGGCGGTAGTGATAAAAGCACCTTGGCCACCAACAGGTATGGCTGTACGCAGCTGCTTAACCACATTGGCATTGATTTTTGATCCGCGTTTGTAACGTTTGGCTTGTACAAAGACTTTTACTTTGGCAAGGTTAGCAACATTCAAAATGCCAGTTGCATCAACACCACCATCACCAGTTTTACCCGTCACTTGGCTTTCCTCAAAGCCGATGGCAGTTAGCAGGTAGCCAACAAGAATTTCAAACTCTTTGTCGTCAAGTTCAAGAACTTGCTCAAGCACTGATTCGTATGGGTCATATGCTGTAGTGTGTTTTTGTGAAACGTGACCGTCTGCTTTAATCACAGTCAAAAACTCATCTTGTTGGCTAATGGCGAACACTGTGAGTGATGAACGGATTGTGTTTTGGAAAGGTACCGAAAAAGCTGAGCGACTTAGCTTATCTTTGTACCAATCGATGCCTTTGCGATGTGGGTCAGGGCATCCATCGTTTTTGCCTTCGTGAAACCAATATCCCTTGCTGCTAACTCGTCCATAGTGCAGCCATTCCGTATCTGATGCTGGGGTGACAACGTAGTCACCCTCCTTCATATCTAGTAAAAACCGAGCAATTTGCCCAACTTGCTGCCCAACAACTAAGTTGCTTGTTTCATCTGGGTGCGCAGCTTTATAAATGTTTGTGAGTTCTTCACGAGTTTTAACTGCGGCAAGGGAAGAGGTTAAATCGTACCCAATTGCCACGTAGCCACCGTTTACAAAGTGATTAGCAAATGCACCGAAGTTCGCTCTAACGCACCAGATATTTTTCATCACAAACCCAATAGATAATTTTCAATCCCATTACCTAGCAACGGGTACGAATAACGTCAGAAAAGATCGATTCACTCAACAGTAACTTGACCGTTCATCAATAAGGGCAGGAGCCAGTCGCGTAACTTGGTTAGCTGATCTATTTCTCTGCTGCGAACAAAAATCATACTGTTGTACCTAGACACTACATCATTGTATTTTTGTAGTAGATCGGATGGCGGATAGGCCAGTGCTAAAGAATGTAAATCATCTTTAGTGATAGAGCCAAATGTCGTGCCTTCGCTGTTACGCCTATCGAATATGGTTTTGAAATACTGCATGACGTAGAACAGGAAGCCATCAAACCCGTCTTTGCTGTGAAGTGCTGCTAAACCGCGGCCAATGCAACAATCAATATTTGCTAAATTTAAATCACCAACAGGGGCTCGCACACTTAACAAGACATCTCCTTGCCTTGCCATGCGAACAGGTTTTTTTGTGTATTGCCGAACCGATGGAAATCTCCAGCCAAAGTCTGTCGATCCTTGGAAAAACTCAACGCCCTCGCATTCGTCATTCAATGACTCGCCGACGGGAGAACTTCCCATTGTGATATTTGCAATTTGTCCTAATTGCTTGTTCTGCCAGCCTTCGGGTATATCTCGTTTTAATTCAGGGTTGTAGACCATCTTGCCGCCCGATGACTTATATGGCTTGCCATTTGCATCGGGATAGTCAAACTGAACAAACCAGTAGTCGTAGAGGAGTTTAGCCATCGCCTCTAACTTAGCATTGATAAGATTGTTGCATTCAATTTTTTTATCAAGACAAAACAGAACTTCAGAGACTTTTTCTTGAGTATTGAGGCTTGGCAAGCTAACGCAAAAATCTTTGATTTGGTCGCCGCTAATGTGTGGAACTAGAGAGCCAGTTGTTATGTACTTGACGTACTTGGTAAATTCAGGACTGCCGATAACATACTTGAGATACTTTGTATCAAGGTTTTTCCCGCCCCTTAATCGCGCAGTCCGTTGAACTAACAAACAAGGTAAATCTTGTTCAGTGATAGTTGCATATTTAAGACCGGCATCAATCCAAGGACGATCCATCGCAATGACAATATCACCCTCTTGCAACTCGTATGTTTTGAATTTTTCAAGATCTGATTTTGGCCACTTTTTTGCATCACTCCAAGTTAGCGTCCCTTGAGAAATGTTGTCACCTCGGAGAAGCCTTACACCTTCCGATGTATAGCCCGTACTTTTAAATGGAAACCCAACTAAAAATTCGATTTCACTTCTAAGAGTTGTTTGGCGCAAATCACTCATATCGCAACCCCGATAATTGCAATTTTATTTGCTTTTCTAGATGAGATGACTCCTTAAATAATTCATCTAACTGGATATTGAAGTCTTGAATTTTCTCGGCAAATTGTATTGGTGATAAATGGTTGTATTTAATCTTGATTTCAAAATACTGACCAGCACTCAGGTTGTAATTTTTTTCAGCAATTTGGTCATAGCTAACTACAACAGAGAAGTCTTCGGCCGCTTCTTTAGAGTTGAATGATGCAATGATCCGATCTTCTTCTTCAACTGACAACAATGTTTTTTGATTTTTACCTTCCTTAACCTTTGTGCCAAGGTTAGATGCATCAAGCAATACAACATCAGACTTATTGGAGGCATCAATGAACAAGATGGAGACATTGGTGCCAGTTGTAGCAAAGATGTTGCTAGGCATGGATACAACTCCAGCCAACATTTTTTTATCCACTAAGTGCTGACGGATGCCCTTATCAATTCCGCTTTGTGCTGTGATAAAACCAGTCGGCACTACGACTGCCGCCTTTCCTCCAGGCTTTAACGATTGAATGATGTGTTGCAGAAAGAGTTGATAGATTGCCATCTTCTCGACAGCTTGTTTAGGAATATTAGGTATGCCTGCAAAGAAGCGATCATGGTGTTCCTTAGTATCAAGCTCATTTCTGAAATCAGAAAAATCCATCTTGAATGGTGGATTGCTGACGATGAAATCAAATTTCTTTAGGGACGATCCATCCTTGTGATAGGGATGAAGCATGGTGTTCCCCTGAATGATGTTGGGTATGGAATGCACCAGATTGTTGAGGATTAAATTCAAGCGCAATAGGCTTGAAGACTTTTGAGAGATATCTTGAGAGTAGATAGTGCAACGTTGCTCACCAATAGCGTGTGCAATGTTCATCAACAACGTGCCCGAACCCGCAGATGGATCGTAGCAACTGACGTTATTAATTTTTCCGCGTTGCTGTTCTGGTACAAGAATAGCAGCCATGATCTTTGCTACTGCATGAGGTGTGTAGTACTCGGCATATTTACCGCCACTGTCTTTGTTGTAGTCTTTGATCAGGTACTCAAAGAGTGCAGCATAGAAGTCGTACTTCTCATTAAAAATTCGCTCAAAGCTAAAGTCGCCTAACTTGTTGATGATTGCTTTGCAAAACTGATCGCGTTTTGACGGGTCAGTGATGAATTCGCTAACACGATCAAAAAGAGTAATTTTTGAACCACCGTCTGTTTTAACAGCAAAGATATCGTTATTGGTTATCGCGATATCACGCAAAGTGTCATCAAAAAGCTTTGCAAACTCTGGTGCATTTTGACGACCAAATAAATGGGCTATGAAATGTTCAGGCTTCAATCGTGCTGTATCGGGACCTATTTGCATTTGCAGCATCTCTAAGTCATCCGCACTCATAGCGGAAACTAAGCTCTCCCAGTTTTCAGCGCTAGCGAATTCAGGTCTAACTTTCTTGATTTCAAAAGCAAATTTGTCGTTCAGGAATTTATATAGAAATACCTGTGTGATGACCTTGAACTCATTGCCATCATTGCCAAGTCCATAAGCAGCGCATATGGCTTTAAGACTATCGATTAGCTCGCGTGTGCGCTGTTCAAAATGTTGATTTACCAAGACCGTGCTCCAGTGTTCTGTTGGCTATTGTTACGTGTGCCAGCGAAAAATTCATTCATGTATTCACTAACTATCAAATGATTGATAGAACGAGTGGCATCAGGCGTGAGTTTGATGTGTTGTCTAGTGAGAAATTCGCCGATGACGATTGGCTGCATCAGCTTTTCAAAGTAGCTCTCGTTATTTAAAAGTTGGCTGTTCTGTAGTACCTGTTCATCTGCTTGCGACTTGACGCCAGCTAGTGCTTCGAAAAGCTTACGCTCTGTCTGGGATAGGCTGCCAGTTTCTTGCAAGCGTTTGTGTATGCGTGTGTATTTGGCATCGCCTTGGTACTTTGCGCGAAGCTGATTGTTTTCTCGATTCAGCTCTTTAACTTTATCGTGAATAGCGTTCAATGCACCAATGTTTGCGTTCATTTCATCTTGACTGACTTCGCTCAACTTTTTCTTTTTGAAGAGCCGTTCGAGTTCCTCCCGTAGTGTGATGAACTTTGGATCGTTATGGTCGAAGTTTTCTGCCAATGCTTCACGTGTCTGACGCAGCGTATTCTTCAACTTGTCTGCAAGCACCAATTCTTCTTCTTTGATCTTTGCAAATTTAAAGATTACGTCTTCAAGTGCAATGTTAAGGAGGTTGCTGTTATCAGTCTCCGACTCAATAGTCTCTTTCAAGTTGAGAAGATCAAGGTGGTTGCTGGTCTCACGATAAAGTTGGTTCAGTTTTTGGAAATCCAGCTGCTGCAACAAGCTGTATTCACCCTGCAACCTAATCAAGTTGTACAAGTCACGAGCGTCAGACAAAGCTTTTTTAAGGCTTAGGATAGTTGGACGATCTTCTATCTGACTGATCTGACGTGAGAACTCCTCAGCATTTTCAATATTAAAGCTGAACAATACGTCTTTGATTTCCTCAATCGCCTGTTTGATCTCATCGGATGACTTGAACAAGTTTGAGTACGTGTCAATCTCATCACCAAGCTCTAATTGCAACTCGTCAAAATAGTCTTTATTTGTTTTGTCGAATTCTTTGCGGATATCTGCAAAATCAACTACATAGCCATATCGAAAATCTTTGTAGGTTCGATTAACGCGAGTTAGTGCTTGCAAAAGATTGTGAGCTTTGATAACTCGACCTAGATAAAGCTTTTTCAGGCGCTTCGAATCAAAGCCAGTCAGCAACATATTGAAAACGAACAGCAAATCTATCTTGCCTGCTTTAAAGTCTTCAACCCACTGTTTGCGTTCATCCTTTGTGCCAACGTCATGCAATATAAGTGCAGTAGTTTTGACCCGATTTTCTTCAGCAAGCCGCGCTACGTAAGCACCTTGTTCTGTACTGCTCTCTGTCTGTTGTACTGATGTTTGCTTGGCATGAATTGCTTTGAATATTTCATGCATCTGTCTTGCTTGATCGGCACTGTCGCAAATAACCATACCGCCAATCGACGAGTCACCAAGCGCATTACGGCTTTTCTCAAAATCACTAACGATGTAGTCAAGCATTGGCTCAACAAACTTGGGATGAGAGTAAATCAATTTGCGATCAAGCTCACCTTGTTGCAAGGTGATAGCTGAAAGAGCTTCTTGCAGCGATATTTTGTAGTTCGTAGAAATTTCTTCGCGGATTAATCGCAGCGTGTAGCCATCAGCAATGGAAGCGTTGTAGTAGTACTTGTGAATGTAGTCACCAAACAAGGCGCGAGAGTTGTAATCATTGCCAAGGAGTGGCGTTCCAGTAAGTCCAATCTTGATTGCGTTTCTGTCCGACTGGCTAAGGTTTGCTAGAAAGCTACCTTTTGGGTTGTAGCTTCGATGAACCTCATCCAGAAAATAGACACGCTGTATGTTGAAGTCGTAATCTTTAGATTGCACAACGTCTGGATCGTCTTGAAATTTCTGAATATTGACAACTGTGATTTCTGGCTTACCAGTGTTGTTATGCACTACTTGTGTAGTCTTAATGTCACGAGCAAATGATTCGCGGCTGTCAATCGTATGCACGATAAGGCCACGGCTTGACAATTCGCGCTGGGCTTGGATCAGCAAGTCAATGCGATCAACGATGAAATAAAACTTGGGAATGGTGCCTTTGGCTTGGAAGTACTCCGTCAAAAAGCGTGTGTTGTAGTAAGCCAGCGCAGTTTTGCCACTACCTTGCGTATGCCAAATGATGCCTTTTTTAATTCCTGCATCCAGTTTTTTCTCAATGGCTTTTGTTGCGAATAACTGCGGATAACGCATGACATGCTTTTGCAAGCCATCGCTTTCACTTACGTATGCCAACGCAAAGCGCAGCACAAAGGAAAGCCGATCTTTACTTAGAAGTGATGTACAGATCCTGTTTGTTGGCGTATCGGGTGATTTATTTGTCAAGAACTCAGGACTGTGCTTGATGACGTTGAGGTTGTTGTCCTTCAGCACATCATTTTCTACAGCATCATCTTCTGGTCGTAGCAACTGTTCTATGTCGAGCGTTTCTTCTTCGCGGAAGTAGTTGAAAACAGGTGAGTTGTACGATGGACTTGCATAGAAGGCGCCTTGAATTGGCTGAGGCGAGCCATCTTCGTACTCCATGTTGTTAGAGAACACCATTAGCTGTGTGATGTTCGTGAAGCGACGGAATTTATGATTGCGACTACGTGTGATGATGCGATTTCGTTCGGCAATCACACCGTCTTTGTTATTTGGCTTTTTGACCTCAATGAAGACTAACGGCATGCCATTGACCAGCAATGTGATGTCTGGCCTAAATTCATCGTCACCGTTTTTGCATGTGAGCTCTGTCACAACATGGAAGCTGTTGTTGTCAAAGTTTGCAAAATCAATCAGCTTTATTCCTGATCGTTCAGTCAGCCTTTCGTAGAAAGCTTTGCCAAGGTCTTCGTTATCCAGCAAGAGCTTGACATCGGAAAGCAGACGATATGAATCGTCGCTTTTTAATTCGGGGTTGATACGTGCAATTGCCTCGTGAAAAATCTCAGGAAAGATATTTGTTTCCTCATCCCAAGTAGCGCCCTTCAATGAAAGATAGCTGTAGCCAAGGCGCACCAAGTGCAAGATGCATGGAATTTTGACTCGTGAGTCTTCGCTGAATATCATGCTTTGGTTTTCTTTGATGCAGTATTGGTTGCAATTGTGGTTTGCAACCCGTTCTTATTGGCGTAGTCAAGCACAAGAACTTCGATCATGGAAGCAATCGATCGATGCTCACGTTCTGCAGCGAGTTTCAGCACAGACTTGATGCTTGCTGATGTTCGTATGGAAATTGTCTCGTCTTTGGGCTGCTTCATTTGTGGCCTTGAAAAGTCTGTCATGCAATGTACTGCGTTTTGCAGTATGCCACACAGTTATCAAAATCCAAATGCTTTGCAAGCGAACAGACGAAAAAAAGCCCACTCAACAGCGATAAAACTGTCAAGTGGGCTGAATTTGTAGTTTTAAACTACGAATAAATTGTTAAAAGTTAAGTAGTGACTTTGGCGTCGTATTTGAATACGAATACTGCCGGTCAATAAAAAAGCAACTTTTCAAATTTTGGACATCATTTAACATTTCAGTTCTTTATTTTTAAAAACAAATTCTGTAACTCATCAACTGGGTATTCATAGTCGCTGTAAGGCGATTTACAAATTTCAATTTGACATCGTGAAAGCCATGTTGATAGTTCTTCTCCAATGGCGCCATTTATTTGACTGCCAAATTTATACTCTGGAATTTTAAGTAACCAAATTAAATAAGGGAGGTAGATGAAGGAGTCAGTTGAACGATTCTCATACATGAAGTTTGCTGCGAAACCAAACTTCATAACGTAGCTGTATTCTGGTTCATCAGATGAAAGATCAAGAATTTGCAAGGCTCCAAGTGTTGGTCTTAGAAATGCAAAGTGCTCGATTTTTGCATGTACAACAGCAGGTTCAAGTGTAGCCCCAGTCAACGTTTTCAACGACTGTAAACTGATTGCTTTCAATAAATTTTCAATTGATTCTTGATTCATATGTGTCCTTTGTTCATTCTGGGTGGTAGATATTTGATGGTTTTTGCTGAATTAAAAAACCACTGCGTAGAGCAAGCTGCACAGTGGTATTAATTTGTAGTTTTAAACTACAACTGAGCTAGCTGTGAAAGCGTCAATCGACATATCTTCATTGTGTCTAAGAATGATCTTCTTTGCCGATTCAATGACGTCTCGACCACTGCCATTGCACTTATCGATTTTGTTAAGCATGGTTGCTTTATCTATATGCGTAATCCCGTGGTCGTGAAGGATGCGGCGATATAGCGGTAACCATGCACTTGCGGGTGCGTGATCTAGCCAAATTACGTGGCAGCGATTTTGTACAGGTTTAGACACTGTATTAATGTCGTTTGTAGTCATGATGAAAATAACGTAACCAAATGCGATGTTCATCACACTTTTTAGTTTGTTCATCGCAGCCACCGACATCAAATTAACTTCATCCAAAATGATGTAGTGAAATTGTTGTTGAAATGGAAGAAACATAATTTGATTTTCTATCTTCTCAAGAAGATCGACGCCGCTGTTGCCGCTTGTTGTGATTTGATATAAATCGTAGCTAGCACCAGTTCCTCCGCGAGCTTGTTCAATCAAAGTAGGAAGCATTTTTGCAAGTGTGGTTTTGCCTGATCCTGTGTCTCCAACAAGCAAAATTCCATTGATCCCGTTGCTTGGAAATCCACTTCTACCAGTGATGTGATCTTGTAGATCGTATTTGTCGTCTTTGTGTGTAAATGCAATGTCATCGAGAGTTTTCGG
>Ga0208960_1002041_pt1 | contig 10445 bp, 8 predicted proteins | sample GreLakmeON33MSRF_FD_187703 | JGI IMG/M metagenome (GOLD analysis project Ga0208960, IMG submission 187703) | Freshwater lentic microbial communities from great Laurentian Lakes, MI, USA - Great Lakes metaG ON33MSRF (SPAdes) | ecosystem: Environmental > Aquatic > Freshwater > Lake | place: Great...
GGTTTGATCGTCGACCGGTATGACAACACCTTAGTGGCGCAATTTTTATCCAGTGGTACCGAGCGCTGGAAGCAAGAGATCGCCAATGCTTTGCTGGCGCAAACTGGTTTAACCAAACTTTACGAGCGATCAGACTCTGGCGTGCGCGGTTTAGAAGGCTTGCAACCGGCTACAGGATGGTTGCGCGGCGAGGGCGCGACTGGCATTGTGTTGCGTGAACATGACTGGAAACTATCGCTTGATATTGCTGAGGGCCATAAAACCGGCTTCTACTTAGACCAACGCGACAGCCGTAAAAAATTTGCGGATTACACACGTCGCCTGAAGTTTCAGCGCGTGCTCAATTGCTATTGCTACACAGGTGGATTTACGGTGGCAGCTTTGGCTGGTGGCGCTGAACACGTCACTTCGATTGATTCTTCAGGTCCTGCGATAGAACGCGCCAAAAGCAATGTGGCTTTGAATGGTTTTGACGCCGCGCGCACCACCATGATGGATGCCGATGTCAATGCATCACTTCGTCAGTTCTACAAAGACGGGCACACTTTTGACGCCATCGTCCTCGACCCACCCAAATTCGCGCCATCGGCCGCGCATGCAGATCGGGCGGCGCGCGCTTACAAAGACATCAACCGCTTGGCTTTCAAAATTTTGGAACCCGGTGGCGTGTTGTTCACCTATAGCTGTTCTGGCGGCATTGGTGCAGAGTTGTTCCACAAAATTGTGGCCTCCGCGGGCACCGACGCGGGAGTCGATGGCTATATCAGCGAGCGCATGCAAGGCGCACCAGACCATCCCATGACCTTGACCTTCCCAGAGGGCGAATATCTGAAGGGTTTGGTGGTCATGAAATCCGCCACATTGGTCGACAAGGCAGAACGCGCGACAATCACGGGTTGACCTCTTTTATTTCTACAAGGTAGTTCTCGTATGTTGATTCCAGCCACCATCCTGACCGGTTTTTTAGGCGCAGGCAAAACCACCTTGCTCAAGCGCGTCTTGACTGAAGCCCATGGCCAAAAAATTGCCATCATTGAAAACGAGTTCGGTGAAGAAAACATCGACAACGAAATCTTGGTCTCTGATACCAACGAGCAAATCATCCAAATGAACAATGGTTGCGTGTGTTGCACCATCCGCGAAGACTTGCGCACCACCTTGCAACTGTTGGCCGCTAAAAAGCGCAAAGGCCTGCTCGACTTTGAGCGCGTGGTGATCGAAACCACAGGTTTGGCAGACCCAGGCCCTGTAGCGCAAACCTTCTTCATGGACGACGAGATCGCTGAGAGCTTTTTGCTCGACTCTATTTTGACCTTGGTAGACGCTAAGCACGCCGCCCAGCAACTCAATGACCGCCAAGAAGCGCGTCGCCAAGTGGGTTTTGCAGACCAAATCTTCATCAGCAAGTCTGACTTGGTATCGGTAGAAGAACTAGATGCGCTGCAACACCGTCTTAAACACATGAACCCCCGTGCGCCACAAAAGGTGGTGCATTTTGGCGAAGTATCTTTGGCAGAAGTGTTTGATTTACGTGGCTTTAACCTCAATGCCAAACTAGACATTGACCCAGACTTTTTGGCAGACGATGGCCACCATCACCACGACGGTGAACACTGTGACCATCCTTCGCACCAACATGGCCATGCTGCCCACAGCCACGATCACGGGCATGGCGACCATGACCATGCGCACGTCGATCACGCCCATGGTGAACATGTCCACGGCGGAGATCACGGTCCGGGCCATCACCACCACCATGACGATGACGTCAAAAGCTTTGTTTTTAAATCCAAGCGTCCCTTTGACCCCGCCAAGCTAGAAGACTTCTTGGGCACCATCGTCAACATCTATGGCCCCAAAATGCTGCGCTACAAGGGCGTTTTGAATATGCGCGGTACCGAGCGCAAAGTTATTTTCCAAGGTGTTCACCAGCTCATGGGAAGTGATTTAGGACCCGAATGGGCTAAGGGCGAAGAAAGAATGAGCAAGATGGTGTTCATTGGTATCGATTTACCCAAAGACATCTTGATGCAAGGCTTGGAGCAGTCTTTGGTTTAGCCTTTTGAATGTGGCTACAATCCCGCGCGCCAGACCTCTCTTAGTACATATTCGTGCAGTGAAGGTATGGTGAGGAGACAAAACGTGAACGCACAAGCCCGCCATAAAAAACCAACAAAATCTGTGGCAGCCAAAAAGGCTGTCAAACCTGCTGCAAAGCCAAAAACGCCAGCTAAAAAGCTTGTGAAAAAACCAAACCCTGTTAAGAAACCTGTGACAAAAAAAATAGCTGCCAAAGTGGCACCCAAGAAGGCAACTGCCAAGAAAGTGACTCCTAAAAAAGTAGTCGCTAAAAAACCCGTCGCTAAAAAGGCGATAGCCAAAAAGCCAGTAGCTAAGAAAGCACCTGCTAAAAAAGTAGTCGCCAAAAAAGCACCAACCAAAAAAGTGGTCGCTAAAAAGGTCCCCGCTAAGAAGGCGCCTGCTCCCAAGGCAAAAGCACCCGCTAAAAAAGTAGAAGCGTCTAAAAAATCAGCTGCAACCAAGGTGGCGGCTAAACCGGTGGTTCCCGCACCTGTGGTGCACGTCATCCCCATCATTCCTGGCTACACACCGGTAGTGCACAAGAAAAATTCCAGAGCTGCCAAGATGGCTGCGCTGGTTCCTCCTCCACCCACGCAAGTACTGGCTTCAACGGCAGCAAAAAATAGCTTTATGCCGATTTCTAACCAGGCTGCAACGACCATCATTCCTGTGATACCCAAAAAAGACGCCAAACTTGTGAACAATTGGAAGACCAAAACGGCCGACCAACTCACCGATGCTGAAGTCATCGCCATGCCTGATGACGAGTACATGAGTGACCTGCAAATGGCATTCTTTCGCATCAAGTTGGTCCATTTGAAAGATGAGGTGTTGACCAACGCCAGTGAAACCACCGAGCATCTGCGCGAAGACACGGTCGTTGTTCCCGACCCCGCAGACCGCGCCACCATTGAAGAAGAGCATGCATTGGAGTTGCGTACCCGCGACCGCGAGCGCAAATTGCTGAAAAAAATCGAGCAGTCTATCCACCGTATCGACGGTGGCGATTACGGCTACTGCGATGAAACGGGTGAGCCTATCGGGATCGCCCGCCTGCTGGCGCGTCCCACGGCTACTTTGTCCCTAGAAGCACAAGAGCGCCGCGAATTGAAGCAAAAAATGTTCGGGGATTGAGACGTTGTTCCCTGACAACGCGAAAAACAGGCCCTTGGCCTGTTTTTTTTCGGCCATTCTGCTCTTGATAAGACACTTTTAATAGATCTTCTAAGTGCTTGCTTTATAACGATTTTTACTTCTAGACTTGTTTATGAAATCGCTCCTAAGTTGTTGATTTCATTGAAAAAAATAGAAAACCCCTTGGTGGAGCAGTGAAATCCTGATACAGTGCAAATAAGTGCAATTAAGTGGTGAAAAGTGTCAATTCACTTTCACTGCCGCTTGCGTATTGTCTGTTTGCCAAGGAAAGCCACTGTGTTTCAAGGTGCGTCATCGCTGAGTCTCGATGCCAAGGGCCGTTTGTCGGTACCTACGCGTCATCGCGACGTCTTGAGCGCAACAGCCTCCGGACAGCTCACGATCACACGCCATCCCCACGGATGTTTGATGGTGTTCCCGCGCACCGAGTGGGAGAAATTTCGTGAACGTATAGCCGCGCTGCCGATGAGCGCGCAGTGGTGGAAGCGTGTCTTGCTTGGCAATGCGATGGACGTCGAGATGGACGGCACCGGCCGTGTGTTGATTTCGCCCGAACTGCGCGTTGCAGCAGGTATTTCAAAAGACACCATGTTGCTGGGTATGGGCAACCACTTTGAGTTGTGGGACAAAACGACTTACGACACGCTAGAAGCGCAAGCCATGCAAGGCGAAATGCCTGACGTCTTCAAGGAATTTTCTTTCTAAAGGATGACGGTGGACACGCCATGGCAGCACACCACCGTCCTACTCAGCGAAGCCGTCGATGCACTCGACCTTCAGCCGGACGGTACTTACATAGATGCAACCTTTGGACGCGGTGGACACACGCGCCTGATGCTCTCCAAACTCTCCGACAAAGGACGGGTCATTGCATTCGACAAAGACCCAGAAGCGATCGCAGCGGCCCAGCAAATCCAAGACCCCCGTTTGTCGATACGGCACGAAGGATTTGCGCACTTGGGCGACTTGCCACCTGCATCGGTCGATGGCGTGTTGATGGACTTAGGCATCAGCTCGCCGCAAGTCGACAACCCGGTACGCGGATTTTCATTTCGACACAACGGCCCTTTGGATATGCGAATGGACACCACGCGTGGACAGAGCGTGCAAGAGTGGTTGGCAGAAGCAGACATTCAACACATAGCGGAGGTGATACGTGAATATGGCGAGGAACGGTTTGCTGTACAGATTGCAAAGGCGATTGATGCTCGCCGACAAGAACGGGGCGTACCTTCAAGCACCACTGAACTGGCCCAGCTCGTGGCTGACACGGTCAAAACCCGCGAGCCGGGCAAGGACCCTGCAACGCGCACATTTCAGGCTTTTCGGATTTTCATCAACGCCGAGCTTGAGGAGTTGCAACAAGCGCTAGACGCTACGTTGCACGTACTGCGCCCGCATGGAAGATTGGCTGTTATCAGTTTTCATTCTTTGGAAGACCGCATCGTGAAGCAGTTCATTGCGCAACACGCGCGTGAGGTGTATGACCGTCGCGCACCATTTGCACCGCCGCAAGTTATGGATTTCAAAGCGGTGCAACGTATCAAGCCTAGTGAGCAAGAAATTGCTAACAATCCTCGTGCGCGAAGCGCTATCTTGCGTGTTGCAGAACGCCTTCCTTCACCGCAGTACGAGGCGTTGGCATGAGCCGTGTGAGCATTATTTTATTGGTTGCAGTTTTGCTCAGCGCACTTTATTTGGTGAGAACCCAATACCAATCGCGCGCGCTGACTACCGAACTCGACCAGACTATGAGTGAAGCGCGTCGATTAGAAATTGAGAACGACCGTTTAGATGTGGAGCGACGCGCGCAAGCAACTCCTAAGCGTGTTGAAAAATTGGCACGTGAACAGTTGCACATGCGAACCATCACGCCAGCGATCACGCATTACGCAAAACTGCCGCCGCAAGGTGTAACCACTTCAGAAACGGTGCGTCCATGAGTAGTCGTAGCGTTCAATACACATCGAGCCCCTTGTTGGCTAGCAAGACGCCTATTTGGCGCAGCCAATTTATCGTGGCGTGTATTGCATTAGGATTTTTAGGGCTAGTTGCACGCGCGGCATATGTGCAATTGATTGACAACGCATTTTTTAAGCGCCAAGGAGCGGTGCGTCATGTACGCACTCTAGATTTGCCAGCTAACCGTGGCCGTATCTTGGACCGTAATGGACATATCTTGGCTTCTAGCGTGCCTGTACCCAGCATTTGGGCGAATCCAGAAAGCATTGACCGCGATCCAGAAAAATTCAAAGCGCTTGCCAAGTTACTGGGAATGACGCAAGCCGAATTAGAAAAAAAGCTTAGCGATGAAGACAAAAACTTTGTCTGGCTGAAACGTCAAGTCGATGAACCCGTTGCCAAAAGCATAGAAGCCCTCAAGATCAAAGGCATCTATGCACGCAAAGAATACAAACGCATTTACCCAGAAGGTGAAGCGGTTGCCCATGTGGTGGGCTTCACCAATGTAGAAAACATTGGGCAAGAGGGCGTTGAGCGTGAGTTCAACAAAAACTTAGGGGGTAAGCCTGGCTCGCGACGCGTCATTAAAGACAAATTTGGTCAGGTCGTAGAAGACATTGGCGAAATTATCTTGCCTGAAGACGGCAAAGATTTGCAATTGAGTATTGACAGCAAAGCACAGTACTTTGCTTACGAAAAAATCAAAGAAGCCGTTATATCCAATCGTGCCAAAGCAGGTAGTGTGGTAGTTTTACATGCGCAAACGGGTGAAGTGTTGGCCATGACCAACTACCCCAGTTTTGTGCCAGACAAGCGTAGTAATTTGATGGGAGAGCAGTTACGCAACCGCGCATTGACCGACACATTTGAGCCGGGTTCGGTGATGAAGCCTTTCACGATTGGCTTGGCCCTCAACTCTGGACGTCTCACGCCTAACTCGGTGATTCAAACTGCTCCTGGTTCCATGGTGTTAACAGGAACCACGATCCATGACTCGCATCCACACGGTGCCTTAACTGTTGAACAAGTGATTCAAGTCTCTAGCAATGTAGGTACGACCAAGATTGCTATGCAAATGCAACCGCAAGAAATGTGGGAAACGTTTTCACAAGCTGGTTTTGGACAAAAGCCTCCGATTGCATTTCCTGGCGTGGTGTCTGGACGTTTGCGCCCATACAAAACGTGGCGTCCTATCGAACAAGCCACCATGTCTTATGGCTACGGTTTGTCGGCCTCTCTCTTTCAAATGGCGCGCTCGTACACCGTGTTCTCGCATGAGGGGCAAATCATTCCCGTCACTTTGTTAAAGAACGAAGCCACTGTGTCAGGCGAACAAGTGTTCTCTGCCAACACCGCTAGCCAAGTACGCAAGATGCTCCAAATGGCCGCAGGCCCTGGTGGCACAGGGATGAAGGCGCAAACCATGGGCTACTCTGTAGGAGGTAAGTCCGGTACGGCCTATAAACAAGTCGGCAAAACGTATGGCAGCGAAAAAAACCGTAAATACCGCGGCTGGTTTGTTGGTATGGCACCGATCGACAAACCCTTGATCATCGTCGCGGTGATGCTCGATGAGCCGAGCAACGGCCGTTACTATGGTGGCGATGTAGCGGCACCAGTATTTAGTGAAGTGGTGCAGCAAACACTACGCATGATGCGTGTGCAACCCGATATTGCCTTCAAGCCTCTGGTGGTAACGCAACTAGAAAAGGAGTCTTTGTGATGCAAAGACTCCAGACGCCGGACCAAGCTGCCCAATGGTTGCGGGAGCGCGTCACCGGCGCTTTATGCACTGACAACAGACAAGTGCAAACCAACGATGGATTTATCGCTTGGCCAGGTGCAGCGCACGATGCGCGTCGTTTTGTGCCAGTTGCGTTGGAACAAGGTGCTAGTGCGTGTTTGATAGAAGAATCTGGTGCAGATATGTTTGCGTGGTGCGATGTGCCACTCACCCATGACCGTGTAGCAAGTTACAGCGGTCTTAAATCTGCGTGTGGTCCTATCGCTGCTAGTTTTTACCAACACCCCAGCGTTGACATGGATGTGATTGCAATCACGGGGACTAACGGCAAAACAAGCTGTGCTTGGTGGTTGGCGCATGCATTACAAAAACTTGACAAACCCTCTTCATTGGTTGGAACTCTAGGACTGGGTCGACCTGGCAGTTTGATCGCTACAGGAATGACAACGCCAGACCCTGTGTTACTGCAATTCCATATGCGTGAAATGGCCAGTGAAGGTGTGTCCAGTTGCGTGATGGAAGCATCATCTATTGGAATAGCCGAAAACCGTCTAGATGGTGTGCATTTGCGGTTGGCGATGTTCACTAATTTTTCGCAGGACCATTTGGATTACCACGGCGATTTGGATAAGTATTGGCAAGCCAAAGAAGCATTGTTTGATTGGCCAGGATTACAAGCGGTAGTGATCAATATCGATGACCCCAAAGGCTTATTGCTGGCTAACAAGTTGCAAAAAACAGGTCAAGTCAAAGTTTGGACGTACGCGACACAAAAACAAGATGTCAAAACGACTTCGCAGCACATTCAAGCAGTGAAAGTTGAATATGCCAATCGCGGCATGCAGTTTGAAATACAACTGGGCGATAAATTTGTATCTTTCAACACCACCATGGTAGGACACTACAACGTCAGTAATTTGACGGGAGTGATCGCCTGTTTGTGTGCTCTAGAACATCGCTTAGATGATGCGGCGCAAGCCTGTATGAATTTACCCTCGGTGCCCGGTCGTATGGAGTTATTCGGCACCACTGGCGATCCTTTGGTCGTAGTTGACTTCGCACACACGCCAGACGCCATTGAAAAAGCATTGCTTGCATTACAGCCCTTGGCGGCTTTGCGAGGCGGAGACATTATTTGTGTACTTGGATGTGGCGGCGATCGCGACAAAGCTAAACGTCCCTTGATGGCCACTGCCGCAGAAATGTATGCGCAACATATTGTGTTGACTAGCGATAACCCGCGTAGCGAAAGTCCGGGAGATATCTTGCGCGATATGTGCGCAGGATTGAAAACGCCGCAATCAGCACGCATAGTCATCGATAGAGCGCAAGCCATAGCAGAGGCTATCCAACACGCCAAGCAAAACGATTTGGTGTTGATCGCCGGTAAAGGACATGAGACAACCCAAGAAATAAATGGTGTGAAGTATCCATTTAGTGATCAGTCGCACGCTCAGCAAGCGATTCATAACCGGAGCATACATGTCTGATATGCACCTGCGCTTGGAAGATGCTGCTAAATGGATAAAAGGTGCACGCACCTTAGGCGATGCATCGGTTTGTATCGAGCGTGTGCATACCGATAGCCGCAGTGTGGAAGTTGGCGACCTATTCATTGCGCTACAAGGCGAACGCTTTGACGCCCATGATTTCCTACCGCAGGTCAGTCAAAGTGGCGCTAGCGCTGCGATGGTGGCGACTGGAAAAGCCGATTCCCAAATATCTTGCATCGAAGTGCCCGATACGCGCACAGGGCTTGGCCAATTAGCCAAAGGCTGGAGAAGCCAAATGCATATTCCTGTGATTGCCGTTACAGGTAGCAATGGAAAGACAACCGTCACCCAAATGCTTGCAAGCATTTTGCGTTGTGCGTTTGGGGATGGTGCCTTAGCAACACAAGGAAATTTAAATAACGAGATTGGTGTACCTCAAACCGTTTTGCGATTACGCAAATTCCATCGTGGCGCAGTCATCGAATTAGGCATGAACCATCCGGGTGAAATTGCTTGGTTGGCTGAAATAGCACAACCCACTGTGGGATTGGTGATCAACGCACAACGTGAACACCAAGAGTTCATGGCGAGCGTAGAGGCCGTGGCCCAAGAAAACGGCGCGGTGATTTCTGCATTGCCTGCAAATGGCGTAGCGGTGTTTCCAGCGGACGACGAATTCACGCCTCTTTGGAAAAAACTAGCAGGTGAGAGAGCTTGCATGACTTTTTCAATGCAAGCGCCCCAGCAAAGTACAACGAAGGTAGATGTGGCCTTGGCCGATGCTGATTGGGTTGGCGACCATTGGTTAATCGATATAAAAACGCCACAAGGAAACTTAAACACCAAATTGCATTGCGCTGGCCGTCATAACGTCAGCAATGCTTTAGCGGCTACAACTGCAGCACTAGCAGCAGGCATCGATCTTGAAAATATTGCGCAAGGCTTAGAAAAATTTGAACCAGTCAAAGGTCGCTCGCGCGCCTATGTAGTGAATATCGCAAGTAAGCAGATCAGTGTGGTCGATGACTCCTACAACGCCAATCCCGACTCAGTCAAAGCGGCGATCGATTTGTTATCTGAATTACCTAAGCCCCAAATGTTGGTGCTAGGGGACATGGGTGAAGTAGGCGACCAAGGCCTTGAGTTTCATAAAGAAGTGGGTCTTTACGCCCACCATAAAGATATTGACCGCGTGTTGTGTTTGGGTGAGTTGACCTCCCATGCAGTGCAAGCATGCGGAACACGCGCGCAGCACTTCTATGACATCGATGCACTCAACTTCCAAGTACGCCATGAATTACCCAAGATGGCTAGCGTACTGGTGAAGGGCTCACGATTCATGAAGATGGAACGCGTGCTTGAAGCCATTGCAAAACAATCTGAACAACACCCGCAGGAGACCACGCCATGCTGATCACTTTGGCGCAATGGTTGCAAACCTTGTCGCCCGAATTCGGATTCTTTCGGGTGTTTCAGTACATCACTTTCCGGGCAGTGATGGCCGCTTTGACAGCCTTGCTCATCGGGTTGTTTGCGGGACCTGCAGTGATTAGGTATTTGGTGGCTTTAAAAATTGGCCAACCTATCCGTGACTACGCCATGCAATCGCACATGGTTAAAAGCGGTACGCCCACGATGGGCGGTGTGTTGATATTGATTGGCATAGGCACTTCCACCTTGTTATGGGCAGATCTAACCAACCGATTTGTGTGGATTGTGATGCTCGTAACCTTTGGCTTTGGTGCTATTGGTTGGGTCGATGACTGGCGCAAAGTGGTGCGTAAAGACCCGGAAGGTATGCGCTCACGAGAAAAATACATGTGGCAATCCTTGATTGGATTGTTAGCCGCTTTGTATTTGGTGTTTAGTATTTCTGAGAGCAGTAACTTACGCGTGCTCGAATTGTTTTATTCCTGGATGCAGTCTGGTTTTGACGTGAACTTGCCACCTAAAGCTGGCTTGCTATTGCCTTTCATGAAAGAGGTAAGTTACCCCTTAGGCGTTTTTGG
>Ga0208960_1002045_pt1 | contig 10440 bp, 7 predicted proteins | sample GreLakmeON33MSRF_FD_187703 | JGI IMG/M metagenome (GOLD analysis project Ga0208960, IMG submission 187703) | Freshwater lentic microbial communities from great Laurentian Lakes, MI, USA - Great Lakes metaG ON33MSRF (SPAdes) | ecosystem: Environmental > Aquatic > Freshwater > Lake | place: Great...
GACCTCGGTATAACCGAGGTTTTGCGCGATGCGCGGCTGGAGATCGAGATTCATGACATCCGTCGCGCGGGTGCTCATGAAATGGAGGTCGTTGCGGACGCGCAGGAGGAAGTCGTAGCCCCGGTGGAATGCGGCGAGGTCCTCGGCGCGCAGGTAGTTTTGCGCGGCGAGCTCGTCGAGGGAAGTGATGCCCAGCTTCACGCGGGCCATCCACACGGCGTTCTGGTAGTCGCGGAGGCCACCGACGCCATTCTTGATGTCGGGTTCCTGATTGAAAACGGTGTTGGCAAATTTCGCGCGGCGGCTCGTCTGGTCGTCCAGCCGCGCGGCGATGTAGCCCTTGGGGTCTTCGCTGACGTAGTAGCTGCGGTAGGCCTGCGAAAACGTATCGTAGAGTTTGGGTGAGCCGGCGATGAGCCGCGCTTCGAGGAGGGCGGTCTTCGATTGGATTTCCCGGCGGGCTTCGTCGAAGGCCTCGTCGATCGTGCGGGTGGAGTGGCCGACTTTCAGCCCGCAATCCCAGAGAATGTAGAGGATTTCGTTAGTGAGATGTGCCTGGAGGGGCTTGGCGGCGGCCGGCTTCGTCTTCGTTGGGAAGAGAAACATCACGTCGATATCACTGAGGGGGCTGAGCTCGCCGCGCCCGTAGCCACCGAGTGCCACGAGGGCCACAGGGGCAGGCAAGGGGCCGACGTTGCGCGCGTAGGCTTCAATCGCGTAGTTAAAAAGGTGAGTGAGCAAGGCGTCGATCAGTGCGGCGCGATGGTGGGTCGTGGCGAGGCCGGTGGCCCCGGCTTCGTGGTGGGCGCGCAGGGCGGCGGTTTCGACCTTCAGGAATTCCTTACAGGCGGCCAGTCGCGTCGGGACGGGCACTTCGCCGCTGAAGCGGAGCCGGTCGGTGGCGGGTGGCGGAGGGAGTGCAGGCATGAGGAAAGCGGGGAATAAGCAATAACCGGCAACCATTAGGCAATCTCCCAATCACGGTGCCGCACGCCACGCTTGCATCGCTCCCTGGCCCACGGTTTTCTCGTCGGTTCCTAACCTGAACCGACCTATGGCCGAGATCACCAAGAGCTACGAATCCCGCGACGTTGAGAAAAAATGGTATGCCGCTTGGCAGGCCGCGAATGCCTTTGCCGGCCGGGTTACCCCGGGCAAGGAGCCCTACTCGATCGTGATCCCGCCCCCGAATGTCACGGGAGTGCTGACCATGGGGCACGTGCTCAACAACACGATCCAGGATGTTTTGATCCGCCGCGCGCGCCTTGAGGGCAAGTCGGCCCTCTGGCTACCTGGCACTGACCACGCTGGCATCGCGACGCAGAACGTCGTCGAGCGTCAGCTCCGTCAGACCGAAAAAAAAACTCGCCGCGACCTCGGTCGCGAAAAATTTCTCGAAAGAGTCTGGTCTTGGCGTGACGAAAAAGGCGGAAAGATTCTCGAACAACTCCGCGCGCTCGGCACCTCGTGCGACTGGGAGCGCACGCAGTTTACGATGGACCCGCACTACTCGCAGGCGGTGCTCACGGCCTTTGTTGATCTCTTCGGCAAAGGGAATATCTATCGCGGCAAGCGGATGGTGAACTGGTGTCCTGTCTCGCAGACTGCGCTCTCGGACGAAGAGGTAAACATGAAGCCGGTGAACGGCTCGATCTACCGGGTGCGCTACGAGCGGACGGATGCGCCGGGGGTGTTCGTCGAGGTCAAGACCACGCGGCCCGAGACGATTCCGGGTGACGTCGCCATCGCGGTGCATCCCGAGGACCCGCGTTACGCCGGGTGGATTGGAAAAACCGTGCGTCGCGCCCTCGGGCCGGCGGCGGAAATCCCGATTATTGGCGATGCGGCGGTCGACCAAGCGTTCGGCACCGGCGCGCTGAAGATTACTCCGGCGCACGACAAGGTCGATTTTGAGATCGGCCAGCGTCACCATCTTCCAATCATCGACGTGCTTGCGGCGGATGGAAAACTCAACGCGTTTGCCGGCCCTGAGCTCGCTGGACTCGACCGTTTCGCCGGTCGCAAGAAAGCCGTCGAGTTGCTCAGCGCCAGTGGTGCCCTCGTCGCCGAAGAACCCTACGCGAACAACGTCGGCTATTCCGAGCGCGCCGATGTGCCGATCGAGCCGCGACTCACGTGGCAGTGGTGGCTGCGTTACCCGCGAGTCGCCGAGGCCAAGACGGCGGTGCGCGACGGCCATATCCAGTTTCACCCCGAGCGGTGGAGTAAAGTTTACCTGCACTGGCTGGAGAACATCCAAGATTGGTGCATCAGCCGCCAGCTCTGGTGGGGGCACCGCATTCCGGTTTGGTATCGGAACGGCCTCGACAAAGAGAAACTCACGGAGGCCGATCTCCGCGATGCGACGAAAGTCCACGTCTCGCTCACCGGTCCGGCCGATCCGGAAAACTGGACGCAAGAGGACGATGTGCTCGACACGTGGGCGTCGTCATGGCTTTGGCCCTTCGCGACGATGGGCTGGCCCGACGAGGACAAGATGAAGGCGCAGGGCCTCGATTATTTTTACCCGACGACCACGCTCGTGACGGGGCCGGACATTATCTTTTTCTGGGTCGCGCGCATGATTATGGCCGGACTGGAGTTCATGCGGCCGGGTGAAGCGCTGGAGCGGCGCATTCCGTTCAAGCATGTTTACTTCACCGGCATCATTCGCGACCAGCAGGGCCGCAAGATGTCGAAGTCCCTCGGCAACTCGCCCGACCCGCTCGATCTCATCACTGCCTACGGTGCCGATGGCCTTCGCTTCGGCATCGTGTCGATCGCGCCGCAAGGGCAGGACATCCGCTTTCAAGAAGACCGGATCGAGAGCGGTAAGAATTTTTGTAACAAGCTCTGGAATGCATGCCGGTTCCGCCAGATGAGCGGCGAGGCGGGGGACAACGCTTCGCTCTCGACGATTTTGTCGCGCCTCTCGCCAGAGAAATTTGACGCGGACGACCATGCCATTCTCCAGCGCCTGCTCGCGACGACGCGCGAGGTGGACCGGTGTTTCGTTGAATTCGAATTCAGTGCGGCGGTGCAGGCCCTCTACGGATTTTTCTGGAACGATTTTTGTGACTGGTATGTGGAAGTCTCGAAGTCGAAACTCCAAGCGGCCGACACCAAGGCCACCTGTCTCGCGATCCAAGATATGGTCCTGCGCCAGACGTTGCTGCTGTTGCACCCCTTCATCCCCTTTATCACCGAGGAACTGTGGCACCAACTCGGCTACGGACCCGAAGGCAGCTTTATCGAGGACGTTCAGATCAGCAACGCCTCGCAGATCGCCGACGCCGCGGGGTTGCACGGCGTCGTGCTGGACGCTGCGGCTGCCGCCACGATCGAGACGCTCAAGGAACTCGTTTCGAAAGCGCGCGCGCTCAAAGCCGACCACAACCTCGCGAGTCGGCGTGACGTGAAATTTTTCCTCATTACAGCCGACCGCGAGTGGCAAACCGTCGAAGGCAACCTCGCAAAGCTCACGCGGATGTGCGGCGCGGCGAGCCTCGAGCGCCGCGAGCAAGTCGACGGTGCGCCGGCTGCGGTGACCGTGCTCGGCACGCTCTATCTGGATCTCGCGAGCACGGTCGATGCCGGGGCCGAGAAAGTGCGCCTATCGAAAGAACTCGACCAACTCTCGAAGCACATTGCCGGCACCGAGGCGCGCTTGTCCAACGAGGCCTTCGTCAGCAAAGCCCCGCCCGCCGTCCTCGACGGTGCGCGCAAGCAACTCGCCGATCAAAAGGCGAAGCGTGGGGAGCTGGAGCGGCTGTTGAAATCGCTGGGGGGGTGAACCCGGGAGCGCGGGCGTCACTCCGGCAACCGCTTCCTGACCGGCTCTACGCCGTAGCTACCGTTCGGGCCAGGAAGACTTTTGTGGCCTGTTGGGGCAACCGTCTCGCCCTGCGCATTCCTCGCGACCTTGCGGCCAAATCCCGCCTGACCGCAGGAGTGGGGGGCGAACCAGCAACCAAGAGTGATGATTTTGTCGTGCGCCGGAGTGCGCCCAACTACGATTTGTCCGTCCTGCTGGCCGGCGTGCGCCCCGGCAATCGCCCCGAGGAGATCGCGACGGGACCAGCGTTGGGCAAAGAGGTGTGGTGGTACCAACGTCCTTTGGTTTCTAGACTGTAGGCCGGGTTGCCCGCTGTAGGCCCGGCCGGTGGCCGGGTTGCCCGCCCAACGGCCGGGCCTACAATGGCAAAGTCTGAAACATACGGGCCGTTGGTATGAGATGAAAAATCGCGGGCCCGAGCGGGGCGATTGGGAAGACGCGGAGAGATGGCCCGCCGACGCGGCGAAGCGGCGGGAGCGCGGCGCGGTCGATTTTGTCCAAGTCGCGGCTGAAATATTCCCTCGCCGAGGCTTGCCCGCCTTGCGGCGCCACCGGTAAGCTCCGTCTCCCCTTTCATGAAAAAAGCCCTTATCACCGGCATCACGGGTCAGGACGGATCGTATCTCGCCGAGCTCTTGCTCGCCAAAGGTTACGAGGTCCACGGCGTGATCCGCCGCGCCTCGACGTTCAATACGAGCCGCATCGATCACCTCTACCGTGACCCGCACGTCAACGGGGTGAAACTCCACCTCCATTACGGCGACCTCGCCGATTCTGTGCAGATGGTAAAACTCCTTTACCAGCTTCAGCCGGATGAGATCTACAACTTAGGCGCGCAGTCGCACGTGCGCGTCTCGTTCGATATTCCGGAGTATACGGGCGATGTCGTGGGACTCGGCGCGGTGCGCATCCTTGAGGCGATCCGCGAGGCCGGCCTGATGAAGAAGTGTCGATTCTACCAAGCCTCCTCGTCTGAGATGTATGGCAAGGTGCAGGAGGTTCCCCAGACGGAGACGACGCCATTCTGGCCGAGGTCGCCCTACGGTTGCGCGAAGATGTATGCCTACTGGCTCACGGTGAACTACCGTGAGAGTTACCATCTCCACGCGTCCAACGGCATTCTGTTCAACCACGAGAGCCCGCGCCGCGGCGAGACGTTTGTGACGCGCAAGATCACCCGCGCGGCCACGCGCATCAAACTCGGCCTCCAGGACAAACTTTACATGGGGAACCTCGAGGCCCGCCGCGACTGGGGTTACGCCAAGGAATACGTCGAGATGATGTGGGTGATGCTCCAACAGGACCAGCCCGACGACTACGTGGTGGCGACGAACGAGACGCATACCGTGAAGGAATTTATCCAAGAAACGTTTGGATTGCTGAATCTCGATTGGGAGCAACACGTCAATTACGATGCCCGCTACGAGCGACCCGCCGAGGTGGAGTTGCTGATTGGCGATCCCGCGAAAGCCAAGCGCCAGCTCGGCTGGGAGCCGAAGGTGAAGTTCAAGGAACTCGTGAAAATCATGACCGCAGCGGATCTCGAACTCGCTAAACGCGAGGCGCAGATTGCGGCACTGCCGGCGCCGTCCTCCGCACCGTTGGCATGAAAATCTTCATCGCAGGTCACCACGGCATGGTCGGTGGCGCGCTCGTGCGTCGCTTCTCGCGCGAGGCGGGTACGACGCTCCTGCTCCGCACGCGCCGCGAACTCGACCTGACGTCGCAGGTCGCGGTGGAGGCATTTTACGCCGCGGAAAAACCCGACGTGGCCATTATCGCCGCGGCCAAGGTCGGCGGTATCCACGCGAACCACACTTATCCGGCGGAGTTCCTGTTTGAGAATCTCGCCATCGCTGCAAACACGATCCACGGCGCCTACAAACACGGGGTGAAGCGCCTGCTCTTCCTCGGCAGTTCGTGCATTTATCCGCAGCTCGCACCGCAACCGATGCCCGAGGATTGTTTGCTCTCGGGTCCGCTGGAGCCGACCAACGAGGCCTACGCTATTGCCAAGATCACGGGTCTCAAGCTCGCCCAATCCTACCGGAAGCAGTTCGGCGTGATGTTCCACTCGGCGATGCCGACCAACCTCTACGGTCCCGGGGACAACTATCACCTGCAGAACTCTCACGTGCTGCCCGCGCTGATTCGTAAGTTTCACGAGGCGAAAACCGCCGGCCACGCTGAAGTCGTCGCGTGGGGTACAGGCACGCCGAAGCGCGAATTCCTCCACGTCGACGACCTCGCTGATGCGTGCGCGTTTCTGGTGGCGCTCGAAAATCCGCCGGACTGGATCAATGTCGGCACGGGCACGGATGTGACGATTCGCGAGCTCACGGCATGCGTCGCGGCCGTCACAGGTTTTTCCGGACAGATCGTCTGGGACGGCACGAAACCCGACGGCACTCCGCGCAAGCTGCTGGATGTTTCGCGCCTCTCGGGTCTCGGCTGGCAGGCCAAGATTGCGCTCCGCGAAGGCGTGGCGAAGACCTACGCAAGTTTTCTGGCGGAGACCGCCGCCGGCGCGCTGCGGTCTTAAAACGACGTGCGGTCAGCTCTGCGTCTTGAGCTGTTCGAGCAAGGTGAGAAAACGGGGATGGGCCTTGAGTGCCTCGAGATCCGGGTCCTGCGCCATCCAATGAAAGTCGCGATAGCCTAGGTCGATCGCGGAGCGGAGAGCGCGGAGGGCATCGGCTTTGCGTTTCGTGAGCGCGAGACTGCAGGCGAGATTGTAGTGGGCGGTGGCGTTCGCGGGTTGGAGCTTCACCAGCTTCCGGTCCATTTTCAGCCCGTCGGCGATCCGGCCGTGTTGGGTGTAAAGGCCCCCGAGGATTTCGACGACTTCGGTGTAGGCGGGGTCGCGGCCCAGCACCGACTCAAAAAAGCTGATTTCAAACGCGTGATCGTGGGTTCGTGCCTTGGCCATAGGTCGAAAAATTTTACCGGAGTGTCCGCTTAGCCGCGTCGCGGGCAAGCGCCGCTTTGGCGGAAAACGTCGCAGTTTGCGCTGACCTGAAGGCGTTGCGAGGTGGGGGTCAGGCCCAGTTTCGATGAGACGGTGCTGCTATACCACTCCATGAACGGTGCGCTGATCTCGAAAATTTTCTCACAGTCGACGCAGACGACCTGCGCGACTTGCGTGGTGGCACCATCGCGATTGGGGCGGTAGAATTTCTCACCCGAGCCGATATCCACCTCTCGCAGCAAGGCGCTGGCAGTCATGATGGGCAGCGTCCGGTAGATGGTCGCACGCGAGACGGAGTCATCCAGCTTGCGGGCGTGATCGAGCAGTTGGTCGGCCGTGAAGTGCTCCTCCAGTGTGAAGGCGGCATCGAAGATGGCCAGTCGCTGACTGGTCGCGCGGAGCCCTTTTCTCACAAGGAATACTCCGAATTTTTCGCGGGCTGCGGTGATACTCACAACGCGACTGTTTCGTGCGTGCGCGGGGGGTGTCAATGCGTTCGTGGGCGCGCGACGAGGCTTCGGGTTTGCGTTGTCGCGGACGCGGGGGCGTGATGCGAGCCAATGATCGTTGGGGTCCACCCGCTCGCCGGTTTTGACAAGGTCCTCCACTACCGTGTGCCTGAAACTTTGGGCGCGGCCGTGGGGGTGGGATCGCTCGTGCGCGTGCCCATTGGGAGCACGCTGCGGCTCGGGATCGTCGGTGAGCTCGGTCCGCCGAGTGATTTTCCGGTGGATCGGCTGAAGTCACTCGCGCAGGTGGTGTATCCGTTCCCGGCCTTGCCGCGCGACTTGCTGGCTTTGGCGCGCTGGATGGCCGGCTACTACGCGTGCGGCCTCGACAGCATCATCGAGACCATGATTCCGGCGCCGGTGCGCAACGGCGCGGGCTTGAAGCAGGAGAAACAGCTTTCGCTGGCACAGCGGCTGAGTGTCGAGGAATTGGCCGCCTTGGAGAAAAAGGCACCTCAACAGGCGCGGCTCTACCGGTTTATTGAGCAGCAGTTTCGGCCGCAGAAAAAAACGCTGGTACTCTCCCGACTCGATCTGACCGCGGGAGTGGCGGCGGCGCTGGTGAAACGGGGTGTGCTGCGGGAGGAAACGCAGCGGATCGAGCGCATCGCCTACGACGACGACCACTCGTCCGGGGAGCTCGTCGCCTCGCAGCCGCATGCGCTGAACCCGGAGCAACAGGCGGCGGTCGAGGCGATGACGACGAGTTTGGGTGAGGGAAAATTTGGGGTGACGCTGCTCCACGGTATTACGGGTTCGGGTAAAACGGAGGTCTACTTGCGGGCGATCGACACCGCGCTCAAGTCGGGCGGCGGCGTGATTTTTCTCGTGCCCGAGGTGGCGCTCACCCCGCAGACCGTGGCACGACTGCGCTCGCGGCTGGAGGCGATTGCGCCGGGGCACCGGTGCGTGGTGTGGCACAGTCATCTGAGCGAGGGCGAACGGCTCGACGGCTGGCTGGCGCTCGCTACGGGGGAGGCGAAGGTGGTGGTGGGCGCGCGTTCGGCGGTCTTTGCGCCGGTGCAAAGTCTCCGGTTGATCGTCGTCGATGAGGAGCATGAGCCCGCCTACAAGCAGGACGAGACTCCGCGTTACCACGGACGCGACGTGGCGGTGATGCGGGCGAAGCTCACGGGCGCGGTGTGTCTGCTGGGATCGGCCACGCCGTCGCTGGAGAGTTTTCTCAATGCGCAGTCGGGCAAATACCGACTCGTTGAACTCAAGCAACGCGTGGATTCGCGCAAGCTGCCCTTCATCGATATCGTCGACCTGCGCGTCGAGGCGATGAAGCAACGGTCGTTGCCGCTGTTGTCCGGGCGACTGGTGCGCGCCATGCAAGATCGCTTTGAGAAGCGGGAGCAGACGATTCTGTTCATCAATCGCCGCGGCTATTCGTCGTCGATGCTCTGCACCAAATGCGGGCACTCGGAAGAGTGCGTCCACTGCAGCATCGCGTTGACGTATCATCGCTCGGACGAAACCTTGCGCTGCCATCTTTGCGGAGCGCAGAAGCCGGCGCCGGTGCGGTGTCCGCAGTGTGCTGCGCCGGAGATTCGCTGGAAGGGTCTGGGCACGCAGCGCATCGAGGAGGCGGTGAAGCGGGTGCTGCCGCGGGCGAAGATCGAGCGGATGGATACCGACACCATGTCGAAGAAGAATCGTTTTCGGGAGGTGCTCGCGCAGTTTCGCGCCGGGAAAATCGACGTGCTCGTCGGCACGCAGATGATCGGCAAGGGGCTGGATTTCCCGAATGTCACGCTGGTGGGGCTGGTCGATGCGGACATGTCGATGCACGTGCCGGATTTCCGGGCGAACGAACGAACTTTTCAGCTGCTCGTGCAGGTGGCGGGGCGCGCGGGCCGGGGGGATCGGGCGGGCGAAGTCGTCGTGCAAACCTTCACGCCGCAGGCGGAGGCGATTCAGTTTTCACGCCACGCGGACTTCGCGGGCTTTGCGGCGTCAGAGCTGAAGATCCGCAAAGATTTTCACTATCCGCCGTATCGCCACCTGATTCATCACCTCTTTCGCGGGCCGAACCCGGAGAAGCTTAAGTTTTTCGCGGAACAGTGGGCGAAGCTCGTTGAGAAAACCCTCGGGGATCGCGTCGAGTTGCGCGGTCCGTCGGCGTCGCCGATCGAGAAGATCAAAGACGAGTATCGGTGGCAGCTCTGGTATTTCACGAATGCGGTCACGAAAGTTGTGCCGGAACTGATGAAGCTGCGCGCGGACTTTGCGTGGGCGGACGACATCACGCAGGTGCTCGATGTGGATCCGGTCAATCTCGTCTGAGCGGTAACGATGCGGTCGACCCCGAATCACCTCTGAACCTACAAAACTGACAGGTGACTTTTGTAGGCAGACCGCAAGCGGGCGCCTCCCCGAGCGCGAGCAAGCTCGCTGCCTATCATCCGGCTCTAAAAAAACAGCCACTGCTGGGAGCGTGGCTGCAAGCGGGCTGGTCAGTCTCCGAAAAAGTTTCCTGCCAACAAAATTTTCCTACCTCAAATTCCGAGGCTCGGGGCCGAGGTCTTCCACCCGTTGAAGGTGCCTCCGCCCGGCCCAGCTCAACCATTTTCCGATTAATAAAACCGCCGGATTGAGCCCCTCCACGAGCCCTGACGGGAATGCCCACAGATGCAGGACTCCGCAGAGTTCTGAGCAGCAGCCTTTCAATCTGCCGAACCCTGAATCTGCGGGAAAAATCAGTTATCGTTCCTCGCTTTCTGATCAATAAAACCGCCGGTGAAGGGTAGGAAGATCTTATTGGCAGGAAGATTTCCCCAGCCGCAGACAGGCGGGACCCACAACTCGAAACATGCTCTCCGGTTTCTTTCAGTCGGGGCCAAAACTTGTTGGGGGGTGGGGGCTCCTCGGAAACAGCTCCTTTTTCGTAGTCCCGCCTTGAGGCGGAATCCGTCAAACCTTCCGCCTGAAGGCGGGACTACGAACTCGAGAAATGGGCGTTTCGTCCCGTCACGGGCAAAAGTCGCTTTTGTGGGTGGGGCTGAATCGTTACGTCTGAGGCTCAGTCCGAGCGGAGGGCCTCGACGGGACTGAGGCGCGAAGCGCGGATGGCGGGGTAGAATCCGGCGATAATGCCCACGAGCCCGCTGAAAACGATACCGATG
>Ga0208960_1002048_pt1 | contig 10429 bp, 10 predicted proteins | sample GreLakmeON33MSRF_FD_187703 | JGI IMG/M metagenome (GOLD analysis project Ga0208960, IMG submission 187703) | Freshwater lentic microbial communities from great Laurentian Lakes, MI, USA - Great Lakes metaG ON33MSRF (SPAdes) | ecosystem: Environmental > Aquatic > Freshwater > Lake | place: Great...
TACAGGAACAGCGCAATCACGGCAGGCGCGATGCCCACACCGCTGATGCCCGCGCGTCCTAGGGCTGGTAATTGGAAGGCCAACCAAGCCAATGGCGCCATCAGCAGGCCGAACAGGGCAATGGAGGGAATGGTTTGAATCACATTGAGAATGGGAAACAGAGCTTGCCGCAAACTTCGTGTTTGGGTCATGCGCCAAGCCAGCAACAAGCCAATGACCAAGGCCGGTACCACGGCTAAAAAGACGATTTGAAGATGACGCAGAATGGCAGACCCGAAAACATCGCGCTGATTGGCATATTCTTGAGCGATGGACAAATGTTGGCCGTCATTCAAAGAGAGCAAAAGCGGCAGGAAAAAAGCACTCTGTAAAAACAGCCTCGGCAAAGTTGGCATTTGAAGCCGCGCAATGGCGTCAAGGGCAATTAACCAAGCCAATGCGGCCAGTGTCCAAAACCCAGCGCCTAGGGTTGTTCGCGTCAATGGGGTTTCTGCTTGGATGGTACTGCTGGCAAACTGGCCAGCCAGCAACCACAAGCCAGATAGGCATGCGGCCATTGTCAAAACAAGCAATGCTTGAGTGAGGCGTTGTCCAGGTTGCCAAACGGCAATGCTTAACAACACAAGGAGTGACAGTATCAGTGCATCAATTTGTTGGTTGCCCAGTTGCTGCAACACATCCCATAAAAAAACGGGCTCGCCCGACAGCAGTCGGTTGGGTGCAACTCGCAAAAATGGCAGGCCGCCTGCAGCGCCAATGGCCAGTGCCACATAGAACGCTAGCACCGGGTTGGAGCGTTGCACGAGCGACAGTGACATGTTGAATTTACTTCAGAAACCCCTTGCTTTGGAGGTAGCCGCTTGCCACTTTGCGCGGGTCTTGACCTTCCAGTTGAATGCGTGCATTCAGCATTTGCAGGGTAGGCGTGTCAAGCGATTTGAAGATGGGGGCCAATATGGTGGCAATGGCGGGGTGGCGCTTGAGCACTTCTTCACGGACCAAGGGTGCCGGCGCATAGACTGGCTGTACACCCTTAGGATCTTCCATGACCAACAGGCCCAGCGCGGCCAAGGGGCCGTCGGTACCATAAGCCATTGCAGCGTTCACGCCCGATGTTTTTTCTGCAGCAGCCTTGATGGTGGCGGCTGTATCACCCCCCGCCAAAACAAGGGCTTGGTCAGCGCGCAGTTTGAATCCGTAAGCCGCCTGAAATGCAGGCATGGCGTCGGTTCGCTCCATGAACTCGGCCGATGCGGCCAGCTTAAAGGTGCCGCCCTTGGCGATGTAGCGACCTAAATCGTCCATGCTGCGAAGTTGGTTGGCAGTGGCCAGGTCTTTGCGCACGGCAATGGCCCAAGTGTTGTTGGCATTGGCGGGTTCTAGCCACACAATTTTGTTTTTCTCAAAATCCATTTTCTTGGCCAATTCGTAACCTGCTCGAAGGTCCTTCCAGGCTGGACTTTTTTCGGCGCCCAGCATGAAGGCGCCATTGCCGGTGTATTCGGGGTAGATGTCTATTTCACCGGCAACAAGTGCTGTGCGAACGATCTTGGTGTTGCCAAGCGATACCTTGTTTTCAGTCTTGATGCCGTTGGCCTCGAGCGCTAGCACCATGATGTTGCCAAGCAACTTGCCTTCGGTATCGATCTTGGAGCCAACACGCACAGGCCCATTGGCTTGAACTACCGAGCTGGCAAGCAGGCCAAATGCTACAAATAACAAAGTACGGCGCAGTAGGGGCAATGACAGAAACATGTTGCAGCCTTTCAAAAGAAATTTGAGCATAAGCTAAAGAGAAAAGGCCAACGCAATTCGCGTCTGAACTCGGGCAATGAACAACTCATTGCGATGGCTTGTCAAAAAATTAATCAGAATTTTTTGGCGCTGCTTTGAGATCAATGCCTTCGTGCTTGGCAACCATCTCTAAAGCAGACTCAAAAAGTGCCCTGGCAGAACCAGAGACAGTACTGAGGTAAGAGTGCAGATGCGCATCTTCTGTTGAATTGTTCAAACATTCGCGGCTGTACTGTTCAAAGCTTGCCAGTTGCGTGATGATTTCTGCAACGTGCTTGGGACATTCACACAAAACGTTGGTTGATATGCCAGCAACACGCATGAGCTCAATGTCGTCGTACTTTCGCGGAGGAATAAGCATGCCTGAAGTCAGTCCTGCAGTGCCAGATTCAGTATTCACAACGCGCACTGAGTTGATGAGGTCGGCTAAATCTGAATCGCTGATGGGCTCTCTGCGAACAATCATGCCGCAGCGTTTCATAGATTCAATGATGGGTTCTTGACCGTAGTTGTAAAGCACGATAACTTGCAAAGCATGGTTGATTTCGGCCAAGCGGTGTATGTCAACCTGAACGCCAGCGTGCAAAGAGTTTGTGTAGATGAGAAGAATTTGTGATTTTTCTTGAAACTTGGCCAACAAGGCCTCTGCCACGTTAGTAAAAATATCTGTAATCCGAATCGCCTGATTGTTAAAACTGAAGGTGAATTTTTTTGACTCAATTCGAGCTGCAAGGGCGAGTCCAACGACCGCTACAGACACAGACTGAACTTGCGAGGCCGCCCTTGCTTTTCTCTGATTGGTTTCCTGTTGCTGCTGCAACAAATTGTTGAGATCTGTGGTGCTCAGTTTGGCAATACTGCTAATGCCATGGCCTTGTTCTGTCAGTCTTTTTAGCAGCGTTGCCTTTAAAACATCATCGTCTGTGAACAACCGGTGCTTGCTTTCCGTTTTGTGGGGTTGGAAGGTTTGGTAGCGCATCTCCCAAACGCGAAGTGTTGGGGTAGGCACGCCGCTGAGACTGGACACTGCCCCGATCTTGTGAAAGCTACGCGATTGTTGAGTATCTTTTGTCATATTTGGTAATTTGAAGTGATTTTGAGCTTGTTTTGAGTAGATTATATGGAATATTTATGTATTTGAACAATAAAAATCTAATTTTGTGATAAATTTTCTACAACTTAAAGGAAATACGATGCTCACTAAACGCTCAACCCTAGGTTTAAACGTCATTATTCTGATAGCTCAGACGCCCAGTCACAGAACCATCACGGCAGATGCACTTGCATCGATGACGAGTGTTTCATTGTCCTATATCGAAGGCATCTTGAAAGATGCAAGAGAGCAAGGCCTTATTCGAGCCACGCGTGGCCCTGGTGGTGGTTACCAACTCAGCGTTCCCTTGGCCGACCTGTCCGTTTGGGATGCTGCTTTGTCATTCAGTTCGCCAAGTGCAGCTTCGCACAAAGGTCAGTCTTCTTCCGAGACCTGTGCAACAAATGCCATTGCACAAAAAGCCTGCCAGTTAGAAAAAGAGTTTCTCCAGTCTTACCCATTGGCAAAATTGGTACCCAAGTACACGGAGTTACCCGCTTCCAAGCCAACAAAGTCTTTGGCAATGAACTTCAAGCCCCTGCCAACTCGAAAGATACCTGCTGCACCCAATTCAATTTTTGACTTGTCAAATTTTTTAAATTTACAAGCGGCCTAAGATTGAAGCTGCATCGAAGTGTATAAAGTTGCAATTCAAAACAGTATTCGGAAATCTATATGGACGATCATGCCTCTTTTCTTTTAAAAAGAATTGATGCGCCTGTTTCTGAAAACATTCTTGGCCAAAGTCACGGCGCTGCTTGGGTCTGGCACCTTAAGAGAAACATTTCAATCTCTCCTGTCACCATGGCTTGGATTTTTATAGGCTTGGGTTTTGTTTCCTTGCTCATTGGAGGTGGATTTTATTTGGCAGGCGCTACGCTGATTCTTCCTTTTTCACTTGTAGAAATTGCAGTACTGGTGCTAGCCTATTTTTACAACGCTGTTCACGCCAATGATTACGAAAAATTAACTGTTGAAGGCAACAACGTAAAAATCGAAAGCAAAGTCGGTTTAAAAATTTCTGAAATGCAACTTGTTCGCTCATTGACCCGAGTTGATACTTTGAGTCACTTGAATGAAATCATTCAACTTCGCCAAGGCAGTATCCATACTTTCTTCGGCAAGTTCGTTCATGCCAATTTAAGACCGTTACTAGCAAAAAAAATATCTGATCGACTCTAAACCCTTGGAGCACTGCTGATACTGCCAATATTTGTTTCTTTGAGGCATACTCGCTACATGCAAAATGACGAAGGCCAATCAACGCAATCTATCCATCACATTGTGTACTGTAGCAAAGCTGCTCAGCACATGGACAAAGAGGCGCTCGAAAAAATAATTGCCACTGCCAAACACCATAACCCCAGATTTGGTATTACTGGGTTGTTGGTATTTGGCAGCGGTATCTTCTTTCAATGGTTGGAAGGTCCCAGAGACAACGTGACCAGTTTGTATCAGATGATTTCTGCAGATCTTCGCCACTCTGATGTTGTGCTACTCACTAAAGAAGATGAGTTTCGTGACAGGCTGTTTCCCAATTGGGACATGGAGTTGGTGGCAGCCGAAGATATCAGCGCCGTTTTGGAGGATGCTATGCATGAGGCCTCAGATCCAAAGCAAAAAAATACTTTGTCTAACATGCTGCAAGAACTTAACAAGGGACCGCTTGGAAAATGAAAAATATACTGATTGCATCTTTACTCGTTTTTTCTTGTCAGGCGTGGTCGGCAGATTCAGAGCCGACACAGCCTGCCGCTAAGTCGGTTTCAGCAATATTGCAGCCAGCTAGAAATGCCATCAAGGCTGGCAATTATGAAAAGGCAATTGATTTATTGTCCGAGGCTGATCAAAAAAAATCGGCTGACTGGCACAACTTAATGGGCTACAGCCTTAGAAAAAAAGCAGCTCCTAACTTGACTGAAGCTGAAAAATTCTACCTAACGGCTTTGAACTTGGATGCTAATCACAGGGGCGCGTTGGAATATTACGGTGAATTGTTGCTGCTTAAAAATGACCTGGCCAGCGCTGAGAAAATGCTTGCCCGATTAGACAAAGCCTGTAGGTTTGGATGTGAAGAGTTTCAAGACTTGAAAGAAAGCATTCAGAAGTTCAAAACCAAAAAACCATGATGTCATGGCGGTCTCAAAGACAGCCCTTGGTATTTATGTCAATGAAGTGGTATTTCCCCAACTTTGTAGGCACTCTTCATCACGCAAAAAAGCCCGTTGAAACTTTCAACGGGCTTTTTGAGAGTGTAAAGAAATTACTTCTTCTTTTCGCACTCTTTGGCTTTTTCATTTTCTTTTTTGGAGCAATCGACTTTTTTGTCGTCCATCTTGCCGCCGCCATGGCTGCCAGCAAAAGCAGCAGTTGAGACCAACATAAACGCTGAAACGAGTGCAGTAACTAAAATTTTCATGTTAATACTTTCAAAATGAGTGGTGTATTGAAGCTTGGTTACCAGAAAATACTGATAACATTTTGTATATTAGCCTAAAAAATAATGGGCCTAATTAATGTACGGACATACATTTTCTCTTCAACGAAAAAGCCAGATGCGGGGCGTAACTCAATTTCTAAAGGTCTGCTTTGCCTTTGTTTTTTCAGGTGCAATTTGTTTCTCAACACAATCTCAAGTTAGGTTTTTACCCGAAGAAAGTTCAATTGTCTTAAGCGCCTCCGTTCATGACAAGAGCGCCCAAAACAGCACTTTCAGTGAATTGACAAAGGCTTGGCGTTCTCAACCTCAAAACTTAAACGTCGCTTTGTCGTACGCAAGAGCAGTCTTTCAAATTGGACTCGCTGAGGGCGATCTCCGCTGGTTTGGCGCCGCAAAAGCGGCCATGTTGCCGTGGTGGAAAAATGAAGATTTACCAGCAGATGCCTTTTTTATGAGGGGGCTGGTCAAACAAGGATTTCATGACTTCACGGGTGGCTTGGCTGACATCAACAAAGCCATTGACCTCAACCCCAACAAAGCAGAGTTTTGGTCTTGGCGTTTTGCAATGCATTTGCTAAAGACTGATCTGGAGGGTGCGTTGCAAGACTTTGAAAGTATTGATCGGCTTTTTGGACAAGACGAGTCAAAAGCGTATCGTGCTATTTTGCGTTACAGAACTGGTGATCCGCAAACTGCAATTAACTTGTTCAAGACCTTGGTCAGTTCGCCCAATTTTCAAAGTGCATCGTCTAAGGAGTGGCTAGCACTGCATCTAGGCGAAGCTTACAGGGTGTCAGGCCAGCCAGACTTGGCCATATCGACATGGAAAAAGCAATTAAAGATCACGCCAAGGTCTCACATTATTCAACTTTCTCTTGCAGAAATTTGGGTCCAAGAGGGCCAATACCTTCAAGTCAAACAAATGGCAGGTTCTGTGGCTTCCACAGATGCTTTGCTGATGCAATATATTTTGGCGTACAAAGCACTTAAAGATCCTGCTGAAAAAAATCTTGCATCGCTTTTGGAGTCAAGGCTGAAGTCACAGTCATTGCGTCAAGAGGCGCTGATTGAGCGGCCTCAAATGATTTACTTCATTGACTATGCCAATGACCCAGCCGCAGGTTTGCGTTTGTCCATTGAAAACTGGAAAATTCAGCAAGAGCCGCGTGATGCTGTACTTTTTCTAAAAGCGGCATTGGCTCTGAACCAACCACAAGCCGCACAAGTTGTTCTGACATGGCTTGAAAAGACGAATTACGCAGACCCACAAATCAGGGAATTGCGAACGAGATTGAAAACACAACTTCAATCTGCTCAGTCTGCCAAATAACGAAGTAAAAATGACTTCACACATTCGAAATACTTGCGCAATGTTATGGCCATGCGTTCTTCTTCTCATTGCAATTGCCATTGCCATTGCAAGTGGCAGTGCGCAGGCCCATTCAAGCAGCAACAGTTACATCACAGTAAGCAGATTCAACGAAGCCGCTGTGTTGCGTGCCGATATCAATTTACGCGATATAGATCTTGTCTTTGATCTTGATCAAAACAAGGACGGTAAGGTCAGTTGGGGTGAAACGCTGGCCAAAACAGCTGAACTCAAAGCTTGGCTTGAGCAAGGCATTCAATTAAGTACAACAGGTCAAAAATGTGCACAGGCGCAGATGAACATCAAAGCAAGTGACCATGCTGATGGTACTTACCTGAGCGTTGAATGGACTGTTGCTTGCTTAGATGTTGCTGGAGATGAACTGTCAGGATTGGCACTTCGCTATGACCTGATGTTTGATCAAGATAATTTGCACCGTGCCTTGGTCAAAATAGATTTGCCAAATTTTCAAAGCAGCGCCATCCTAAGCCCTGACCGTCCCGAGTTCACACTCACCAAAGCCACTGGCTCAGGGCTGAAAGTTTTAGAGCGATATTTACTTGAAGGTGTTTGGCATATTTGGATAGGTATTGACCATGTTCTTTTTCTGCTGAGTCTTTTGATATTGGCATTTTTAGAGCCGAGCCGAAAGAGCGTGACTCAATGGCCAGCGGTTCAAAACGTCAAAACTGCTGTGCTTGATATTTTGGCTGTGGTCACCGCATTTACATTGGCGCATTCAATCACTTTGGGTCTGACCATCTTCAAATGGCTTGAACCTTCGGCTGACCTCATAGAGCCGGCCATTGCACTTTCAGTGGTGGCTGCAGCTTTAAACAATTTGCTTGGGTGGGCGGCACTTCGTCGCTGGCAACTTGCTTTCGCATTTGGTCTGGTGCACGGTTTTGGTTTTGCAAATGTATTGGTAGATCTTGGTTTACCTTCAGACCAGCTTGCCATTGCATTGGGTGGCTTTAATTTGGGCGTTGAACTAGGTCAAATTGCAATCGTATTGGCATTTTTACCTTTGGCGTGGTGGCTTAGAAATACTCTTTTTTATCGATGGGTGGTTGTGGTCGGTGGATCCTTGACTATCGCTATTTTGGGAATCATTTGGACTGTACAGCGCACAGTGCTGTAGAGTTTTCAGAGCCGCATATCAAGGGTGATATTCAACTGTGGCTTTGCATATCGATCGGTCAGAATGTAGTCACCGTTTGATAGCAAGGTTTGGGTGCTGCCATTGGGAGGGCCAAACTGCTGAACGCCTGCACTGGCTGCGGCTCTTAAGGACATGGTTGGACTTAGGGGCATCATGGCAAACAAGTCAATGCCCTTGGTCGTTGAGCGCTTGAAATATTGCTCAGCACTCTGGCGTGTGTCGTAGCCAGGCGTCATGCTCAGGTTGCCGCCCACGCTCAGTGGCAAGCCACTGATGCGCTGATCAAAGCCTAAATTGGCCGACCAAGGCTGCTGGCCGTCCAGTCGGTTGTTTGGGCCGGGCAGGGCTGCAATGCTTGAGCGGTAAAAGCTCAAAGAAGACCGAAGGTTGAGCGCTTTGGCATTGCCCAACAATTGGGGCATCAAGTCTGAAGCGCGGCCGCGCAGCTCAAACTCAAGCCCACTGGTTGTCGCATCCGAAAAGTTTTGAGGTTGTGTAATCCAACGCGGCGCTGCGGCCCATGACACGTTGCGCAATTCAGTTAAATTTCTAACCACATTGGTCAGGTTGCGATGAAATACGCCAACGCTAAAAATGCCATCGTTACTTAGATAATTTTCATAGGCAATGTCTAGGCCAGTGGCAAGCTCGGGGCTGAGTGTGGGGTTGCCAATGCGGTCGGGTGCTAAATAGGTGTTGGTCTGGTTGGTGTTAGCGTAGGCGCTATTGACAACGGGGCGGGCCAACAAAGCGTTAAGGCCAGCTGCTTTGTAACTTCGCGTTAAGCTTGCACGCACCATATCACGGCTCTTGGGGTCAAATTTGTAAGTGACGTGGGCAAGCGGAGAAAGCACACTGCTCACATTGCTAACAGGCAAGGCTGCATTTTTGCTTTCTGAGGCAATGCGTTCATTGCGCAGCCCCAAATTGAGTTGCCATTGGGGTGAAATTTCCCACTCGTCTTGAATGTAGTAGGCCTGTCTGCGCATTTGCGCTTCAAAGGCTTGGCCTTCAAAACTAGGCAAGAGTGCAATGCCTGCACCATTGGTGGTGGTGCGCCGTTCTAGCCGTTCACGGTTTTCTAAATCCCAACCCGCAGTTAAAGTGTGCGCGCTGCCAAGCAGTTGGCTGTATTTGCCGGCTTGGGTGATGGCATCGTCTTGGTTGTTGCCCGCAGTTTGCAGCTGTGTTGCGCCTGCGCGCAGATTGCGCAAATCGAAAGCAGAACGTGACTGTTGAACGCCTGCTTTTATTTCAATCCGTTGGTCTTCGCTGAACCGGTTAATCCAGGTGAGGTTGCCGCGGCGGTTTTCCCAATAGCCATCTTGAATGGCATTGTCGTCAAAGATGGGGTTGCCTAGCACGGCGCGATTGGTGTAGTCGGTGCGATTATTCCAGTAGCCTTTTTGGAAAAAAGTAGCCAACGCAATGGTTTGTTCGTCGCTCACTTTGTAATTAAAACGGGGAGCGAGGTTGTAACCCCAGCCCCACGAGTTAATTTTGCCAAGTTGCTCCGAGATTGCGGCTTGCCCATCGCTGCCGGCCATTTTGCGATCAACCGAGTTGCGAATTTCGCGATTCCATTCAAACAGAGAAATGGGCAAGGACATGTTGAAGGGGCCAACAGATTCACTGATTGAATAATTGACGTTGCCCAAGGGCCGGTCTTTGCCGCTGGCAAGCCCTAAGCGTAAACTGCTAAGCGAGCGGCGTGAAGCCTCTTTCAGAATGACGTTGATAGAGCCAGCAACGGCTTGTGAACTTTGTTCGGCGGTGGCAGCCTTGATGACTTCAATGCGCTCAATTTGGGACGGACTCAATTGGTCTAAGTTAAAGCCTGGGGGGGCTGGGTCGCCATTGATCAGAATTTGTGTATAGCCCGATCCAAGGCCGCGCATGCGCGGGCCGCCGCTGTCAACGTTCACACCGGGCAGGCGACGCATGACATCCAGTGCATTGGTATCGCCGTAACGGTCTAGTTCTTCACGGCCATAAATTTGTTTTGCAAAGCTGGCAGCACGGCGCAATTCGGTAGAGCCTTGTCTGGCCACAATTTCGACACGTTGAATGACACTGGGTTGGGCACTGACACCGGGTTCTGCTGGGCTTCCGGCACCGATATCTTGTGCAAGAACGCCAAGGGGCAAAAAGAACACCCAAGTGATTAAAAAGCGATTCATAGTGGCAAATATAAATGAGATCAAATATATCTCAATTAAATAATTGGGGTCAGAGCAACATTAATTTGGTCAATCAAAAGGGGAAGAGGCTAATGGGGGCTAACAATAAATGGGGTCAGAGCAACATTAATTTCCAATCAAAGGTGATAAAGGCTAAGGGGGGCTGACGATTTGTGGTACCCCACCATGAGGAAGCCCCCCTTAGCCTTTATCACCTTTGATTGACAAAATTAATCCGAGATTTTCCAATAGAGATTTAAGCATGATTGTGACGCATCAAACGAGCCCTCTATAGCCTTGCCATTTCTAATGGACACCAATAGAAATGCTCAATAGAATCAATGCGTTATCCGCTACAAAGGGGTTAAGCCATGCTGTCTGCTGAGCACTT
>Ga0208960_1002051_pt1 | contig 10418 bp, 8 predicted proteins | sample GreLakmeON33MSRF_FD_187703 | JGI IMG/M metagenome (GOLD analysis project Ga0208960, IMG submission 187703) | Freshwater lentic microbial communities from great Laurentian Lakes, MI, USA - Great Lakes metaG ON33MSRF (SPAdes) | ecosystem: Environmental > Aquatic > Freshwater > Lake | place: Great...
AGTCCGACAGGCCTGTGATCGACCCGACGTCTGCCAGGGTGAATGTGGATCGGCGCAGTTCATTCAGCTCGGTAATTAGCTGCGCGGCTCGCGGCCCCAATGTTTTTGATAAATTATGATATTTTTCGCTCAATTTGATTCTTATATAAAAACAAAGCGCGCTCCAAATATAACAGAAGCGATCTTGGACAAGGGCGCATGCACGATGTCCGTCAGCTTTGGCAGACGAGCATCCTTTCGGCATTACAGCAGGAGTTGACTTCCGCCTGTCTGCAAGTTCGGATCGTCAGCCATGAAGGCAGACAATGTCACGGCGCCGTAGCTCTGAGTAATCGAGCAACCCCCGTCGCTACTGCTCGCTAGTTCCCGTCATTCCAAGGAGTCGAATTGAAAGAACTTAAGACCTACCCCGAAGGCACCCCCTTCACCGGCAAGATCGGTCGCACGGCTGCTACATCAGAGCCAGCCTGGCCGATGCCGCAGCGCGCGAAGGACGGTGCGCCCAACGTACTCATGCTCCTGCTTGACGATGTCGGTTTCGCACAACTCGGCTGCTATGGTTCAGACATCGCCACCCCCAACTTTGACCGTCTAGCCGCCGGTGGCTTGCGCTATCGTGACTTTCACACCACCGCGATCTGCTCGCCGACACGCGCTTGCCTGCTCACTGGTCGCAATCACCACTCTAACGGCGTCGGCATCATTCAAGAGATGGCCACCGGCTACCCCGGCTACAACGGCATGGTGCCCAAGGAAAACGGCTTCTTGTCAGAGATGTTGCTGGCACAGGGCTACGCCACCTTCGCGATCGGCAAGTGGCACCTGACCTTAGCCGGCGAATATGCATCAGGCGCGTCCAAAGCGCGCTGGCCGTTGTCGCGCGGGTTCGAGCGCTACTACGGATTCATTGGCGGAAAAACCAGCCAGTGGTCCCCTACGCTAATCCATGACAGCCATTACATTGCGCCTCCGTTTACCGGTGACGAGAGCTACCACCTGAATGCAGATCTGGCTGATCGTGCCATCGAATACCTGGTGGACCTTCGCACAGTAGCGCCCGAAAAGCCATTCTTCATGTACTACTGCTTGGGCGCAGGGCATGCGCCGCATCAAGTCGAGCGTGAATGGATTGAGCGCTACCGCGGCAAGTTCGATCAGGGATGGGACAAATGGCGGGAGGCGATATTCGCGCGTCAATTGGAGATGGGCATCGTGCCGCAGAGCACCCAACTCGCCCCACGACCTGATCAGGTCAAGGCATGGGACAGCCTGTCGGTGGACGCCAAGCGCTTGTACGCGCGGCAGATGGAGGTCTATGCAGGATTTCTTTCACAGACCGACCATCACATTGGCCGCTTGATCTCCCATCTGGAGCGCATGGGAGAACTGGACAACACCATTGTCATGCTCGCCTCAGACAACGGCGCTTCTGCAGAGGGCGGCGAGCACGGCTCGTTCAACGAATGCCAGTTCCCGAACCGAATTGAAGCCAGCATCGAAGACAACCTCAAGCACCTCGATGAATGGGGTGGCATCAAATCGTTCACAAACTACGCCTGGGGTTGGGCCTGGGCTGGGAACACGCCCTTAAGGCGTTGGAAGCGCTACCTGCACCAAGGCGGAATGAGCGATCCTCTGATCGTGCACTGGCCCAAGGGAATCAAGGCACGCGGCGAAGTGCGCGGGCAGTATGCACATGTGGTCGACATCACCCCAACGCTACTCAACGCGCTAGGTCTTGAGCTGCCAAAGGTGTTAAATGGCGTGACACAACGACCGCTCGAGGGGACAAGTTTTGCGCACACCTTCAACGATGCGGCCGTTCCCACTGCAAAGCGTATGCAGTACTACGAAATGATTGGCTCACGCGCCATCTGGGCCGATGGCTGGAAGGCAGTCGTAGAACAGCCGCAAGGTGACTTTATGACTGAAGAGATGTTAGATGCCCAAAAGTGGGAGCTCTACCATGTCGAGACCGACTTCTCTGAAAGCAACAACCTCGCCGACCAGCATCCCGGGAAACTCAAGGAGCTGATTGATCTGTGGTGGATCGAGGCCGGCAAGTACAACGTGCTGCCGCTTGACTCGCGCATGCAGTTGCGCATGGGCGAACGCAAGCCCTCGACGGTGTCCCAGGGCAATCGCCATGTCTACTACCCCGGCATGGCAGCGCAGTTCGAGTACACCGCGGTCAATCTCAAGAATCGCTCGCACACCATCACCGCCGAAGTGGAGATCCCGTCGGATGGCGCAGAGGGCGTGCTGTTAGCTCACGGCAGTTGGTTTGCCGGTTATTCGCTGTATGTCAAGAACCGCCGCCTGACCTACGTGCACAACTACCTTGGCCTGGCGGAATACCGAGTCCAGTCAAATGAGGATCTTCCCGCCGGCAAGGCGATGCTGCAATTCCGCTTCACCCGCACTGGCGAGCATCAAGGCCGGGGTGCCTTGTTTGTGAATGGCGCGCAGGTCGGAGAAGCTGAGATACCGCGCACCATTCCGGCGGTGATTGAGACATCAGGCGAGGGATTGTGTTGCGGATATGATTCTGGCGTGCCGGTCACGGCAGACTACGTATCGCCGTTCAGGTTCACTGGTCAGCTTGCGCAGGTCGTCGTGGAAACTGGCGAGCTAGGCGCTGTTGACCCTGAAGCCCAGGTGCGTACGGCATTCAGTGAGCAATGACATCGGGAGACCAAAACATGCAACAAGCAATCTGTAGGTTCATTCTGGGCGTCGCTGCCAGTGCGGTGCTTGCGCTTGCGGCGACGGTGGCGCAAGCCCAACCCTATCCATCACGTCCAATCAAACTGATCATCCCCTACGCGCCAGGCGGTAATACCGACATCGTTGCGCGCATATTCGGGCAGAGGCTCTCCGAGCGCGTCGGCCAGCCGGTGGTGTTTGACAATCGCGGCGGCGCCACTGGAACACTCGGGGTAGGAGTTGCAGCCAAATCGCCTAACGATGGCTACACCATCGTGATTGGGGACCTCGGCTCAATGGTGATCGCCAACCACGCCATCCCCAGTCGGCCCTACGATCCAATCAAGGACTTCTCGCCGATTGCACTGGTCACCAGCGTATCGGTGGTTGTCACGGTGAATCCCAAATCACCTTCGAATACCTTCGATGACATCCTAAAGCGTGCGCAAGCGCAGCCGGGGAAGCTGACCTACGGCACCTCGGGCATTGGGTCGCCCAGCCATATGGCCATGGAGCTGGTGCAATCTATTACCAAAACGGAATTGGTACACGTGCCATTCAAGGGTGGTGCGCAAGCTGTCACGGCATTGATCGGCGAGCAAATTGATATGTTGGTTGATGGCGCTGCTTTTGGTCAAATCAAAGGAGGCCGGCTCAAACCGATTGCAGTAACCGGACCGCGCCTGCCGGCTTTGCCCGACACCCCCGGCATTGGTGAAACCGTGAGGGGCTTCGAGTTCACCAACTGGTGGGGCTTTCTGGCTCCCGCCGGTACACCTGTGGAGGCCATCAACCGCCTCAATGATGAGTTTAAGCAGATTGCAGCACTGCCCGAGATACGCGAAAGGCTCAGTGGACTGGGCCTGGCCGCGCGTACCAGCACGCCACAGCAATTTGCAGACCATTTACAGACTGAAACCGAGAAGATCGGTCGCATTGTCAAAGCGGCGAACATCAAGTTCGAATGAGACGCTTGCCAAAATATGGCGTATGGTCAAAAAATTTGAAACACCTGCGCTCCAGTGCTCAACGCACCCACCACAGGCTAGGTCAGAGCGAGTCGGCGGCAACACTGCTTCAGGCTAAATCCTGACCGCGCCGAGCTAAACCTTGAAAGAAAAATCGTTGCGCCCCGACCGATCTTGGCCGCGCATCAGAAACAGAGTTCTTTCCTGGTGTCCAACGCCTAGTTCTTTGTCAATTTGTTGTTGACGCGCCAGATCGCGGTCAAAGACCGACGTTGTGGGCATAAAGCGCAGGGTCATGCCTCTTCTGGGCTTGGACGACAGATTGGGCTCGGAGCCGTGCACCAGAAAAACGTCGTGCAGCGAAATTTGACCGGCCCTCAGGACAATGTCCTGTGCCTGACTTTCATCGTATTCGAGCGGATCAAGTTCTTGGCTCAGGTTGACGTCCTTGCCCTTGTTCATCCGATGCGTCATAACGCGCCTAGCCTTGTGCGAGCCGGGGATAACGCGCAGACAACCATTTTCTGGCGTTGAGTCATCGACGGCGATCCAGACCGTGCAGGTATTGATCGGCCGGATCGGCCAGTAGTCGCCATCTTGATGCCAGGGCGTGCGGCGTCCCTTGAATGGAGGTTTAGCGAAGAAACTGGAATTCCACAGGGCGAAGTCTGGCCCCAGAATTTGTCCAACCATGTCGATCAGGCCTGGTGCTCGAACATAGTTCAAAAAGCACAGGTCATAGGCCAGAACCGTCGGGCACATGTCGGTGAATTCTGGGTGCCTGGCTATCAATCGGGCATGGTCGGCCTTGATGCCTTCGAGCAAATCGGCGGGAAACTGATAGTCGGGGACGACGATACCGTTTTCATGGTAACTGCGTAACTGGTCTTCGCTCAACATTTTTGTGCTCCGTCGGCAAGTAGAACCAGAACACATTGTAGGATGCCGGCAAAGGAGTCAATCATGCTTAGAACTGACCAGCGCCCGATTGATAGATTTATAGCCCACTACTCTGAGAGCCATTTGCATCCGTTGAATGAGGCCATTCATTGCGTTTGCGTGCCAGCCATTGTGTTTGCTTTGCTGGGCATGGTCTGGTCGCTGCATCCTTGGGCTGCGATTTTGATATCGCTGGTTTCACTGGCGTACTACCTGTGGCTGTCCAGGCCATTTGCACTGGGCATGTTGCTGATGAGCTTGGCCATGCTCTGGGGCCTGTCGGTCATCCCGCCCGAGCAGCTTTTTGTGCTGGCTTTGGCGGTGTTTGTGCTGGGCTGGATCGGGCAGTTTGTTGGCCACAAGATTGAGGGCAAAAAACCCTCCTTCTTCGATGACCTGCGTTACCTCCTGATTGGCCCGCTGTTTGTGCTCGCCGTGCTGTACCGGCGCCTGGGTATTGTTTACTGATCACCCGTCATGCCGCTAGCCCGTGGCGATGGGCGCTTCGAGCAGGCAGCCGAACTCGCGCGCAAAATCAACCGACACGCGCGCGTGAACTGCCCCTTGCTGGTCAAAAAAACGCTGTGTGCCGCACAGCGCAAAAACCCCTTCGTGCCATATGTTGGGGTGAATGTACAGGCCCTGGCTGCCATCGAATCGAAAACACACGAAATGCTCTGGGCGTACCTCGTCACCTGGCAGTGCCAACGGCACCATGAAGGCTTGGCGATCTAGCGGGTAAAACAGTTGGCCGCCGTCGGGGTGGTAATTGGCATGCCAGAGCATGATGCGCTGGGGCGGGCGTTGGTGGGTGAGGTCGGCGTTTTCGGGCAACTCGGCGTAGGCCAGGATGTAGTGTCCGCCTACCGCCTCATTGCGTCCATAGAGAACATCGCCCTGCCATTCGCTCACGAATACGCCTTGGGTGGTGCCGGCTTCGTCGCCCGTGTCCGGATCCACCGGTCGGCGGCCCTGGGCCGGCCATCGGACGATCTCGATCTTGCAGTGCTTGGGGTCTTCCACCAATTTGCCGTAGCCGGTCAGTGTTTCTGGCGTTGCGTCAACCACAGGCATAACGCAACGGGCCAGTGCGCTGGGCAAATTGGGGTTCAGGTAGTCAACCCGCTGGCTCATTGCATGGCCTCTTTTGGCTGGCTCAGCTTGCCCGGGCGCATCAGATCAAGCTCCGCAGCCCGGTGTACAGCATATAGCCCGCCAGCAGGTACAAGACGCTGCCAAAGGCGCGCTTGAGTTGCTTCACAGGCAGCCTTTGGGCTGCGCGGGCGCCTAGCGGTGCGGTCAGGACACTGGCCATGGCGATCACGCCCAGAGCAGGCAGCCAAACATAGCCCAAAGAATAGGGCGGCAGGCCGGGCAGGCCGCTGCCGGTCATGATGTAACCCGCAACATTGGCCAGCGCTATTGGAAAACCAAGCGCCGCCGACGTGCCCACCGCCTGGTGGATCGCCACATTGCACCAGGTCATGAAGGGGACGCTGACAAAGGCGCCGCCAGCGCCAACCAGCCCAGACAAAAATCCGATGATTTTTCCCGCAGCGAACAGACCTATCAGTCCGGGTACTTGGCGCGAGGCAGCAGGCTTTTTATCAATAAACATCTGGGTGGCCGAAAAGCTGACAAAGGCAGCAAAAAACAGGGCCAGCCAAGCGCCTTGCAGGACCGCAAAAACCGCAGCGCTGGCCAAGGCACCGCCCAACAGAATGCCGGGGCTGAGCCCCTTGACCAGGTCCCAGCGCACATTGCCGCGTTTGTGGTGGGCCCGCACACTGGAGATCGAGGTGAAAAGTATGGTGGCCATAGAGGTGGCTATGGCCATCTTGACAGCCAAGTTGTCGCCCACGCCCCGGTGGGTTAACGCCACGGTGATGAAGGGCACCATGATCATGCCCCCGCCTATGCCCAGCAGGCCGGCCAGAAAACCGGTGGCTAGCCCCAGCAGGGCGAGCTCAAAAATTAGCAAGGGCTCTAGCATGGCGTGGCTGAGCGGGTTGCCGGGCTCCGGCTTTCTTAGCTCAAGCGGCTGCCGGCGGCCAGGCCTTGCGAGCGCGCGTAGTCGGCAGCAGCCATTTTTTTTCCGTCTTCAGCGCGTACTTTGAGGACCTCAACTTGCCCGCTGTGCGCGGTGATGAAGACCGATGTGTCGCTGATCTGCGTGATCTCGCCCGGCTTGCCTTTGCTGTCGCCGTAGCGGCCAATGCGGTGTTTGATGCAGTCAAAAAGAAACAATTTTTTATCGCCCACCAGGCTCCAGGCTCCAGGTGCGGGGTTGCAGGCGCGGATCAGGTCGTACACCAGATCGATGTGTTGGGCCCAGTTGATTTTTGATTCCGCTGCCAAAAACCAGCCCTCGTAGCTGGCCTGCGATTCGTCCTGCACCCATGTTTGGCCATTCCCTGAGACGACCGCGTCGGCAGCCTCAAGCAATGCAGTCACGCCCATGGGAAACAGTTTGTTGAAGTACACGTCGCCCAGGGTTTCATCCGGTCCGATATCACAGGTTTTTTGGCTGATAACAGCACCTTCGTCGAGGCCGTCCGTGGGCCGGAAGATCGTCAAGCCGGTTTGTTTTTCACCTCTGGAAATAGCCCAGTTGATGGCCGATGGCCCACGGTATTTGGGCAACAAAGAGGGGTGAAACTGCAGGCTTCCATGCTTGGGAATTTGCAGCAGTGATTGCGGCGCAAACTGCAGCACATAGGCCATGACGCCCAAGTCTGGTGCCAGAGCCTGCATCGCCTCATGGGCGGCGCTTCCCGTCAAATTGTCGAACTGAAACACCTGCACGCCGCGCGCCAGGGCTTCGAGCCGCATCGCGTCGGGTTTGCTGCCAGGCTTTTCTGGTCGGCAAAACACGCCGGCCACCTGGTCGCCTCGGTTGACAAAGGCCTCCAGCACGGCCTTGCCGAAATCCTGCTGTCCGATGATGACGATTTTCATGGTGGGCTCGCTCGGTTTGAGGTGGTCGCGCGTCAGATGACCTTGGCTTCGCGCAGCGCTGAAATATCGCCCGCCGAGTAGCCCAGTTGTTCGAGCACCTCAACCGTGTGTTCGCCCAGCAAAGGCGAGCGGGTGACCTCAGTGGGGCTGTCAGACATCTTGATCGGGTTGCCGACGCTGAGGTATTTGCCCCGCTCTGGATGGTCTACCTCGACCACCGTGCCAGTGGCGCGCAATGACGGCTCTTCGGCGATTTCTTTCATTGACAAAATGGGGCCGCATGGAATGTCGAACTCGTTGAGGATGTCCATGGCCTCAAACTTGGTTTTGGTCATGGTCCAGGTTTCGATGCGCGCAAAGATGGCCTTGAGGTGGCTCAGCCGTTTGGCCGGGGTGGCGTAGGCGGGGTCGGTGATCCAGTCTTCCTGACCAATCACCTTGCATACCGCTGGCCAAACCGCCGCTTGGGTGATGAAATAAATGTAGGCGTTTGGATCGGTCTCCCAGCCCTTGCATTTCAAAATCGAGCCCGGCTGCCCCCCGCCCGAGGCGTTGCCAGCGCGCGGCACCGCATCGCCAAAGGGGGTGTCGGGGTATTGAGGGTATTCGTTCAGGGTTTTGGTGCGGTCCAGGCGTTGCTGGTCGCGCAGTTTGACACGGCACAGGTTGAGTACCGCGTCCTGCATGGGGGCGAGCACCTTTTGTCCGCGGCCACTGGTGTTGCGCTGGTACAGCGCCGCCACAATGCCCAGGGCCAGGTGCAGGCCGGTGCCTGAGTCGCCAATTTGCGCCCCGGTAACCACCGGTGGACCATCATCAAAGCCGGTGGTGGAGGCCGCACCACCTGCGCATTGGGCGACGTTCTCGTAGACCTTGCAGTCTTCGTATTTGCCCGGGCCAAAGCCCTTGACCGAAGCCACAATCATGCGCGGGTTGAGGGCCTGTATTTGCTCCCAGCCAAAGCCCATGCGGTCTAGCGCACCGGGGGCAAAGTTCTCCACGAGCACATCACAGGTTTTGATCAGACGCTCGAGCACCTCTTTGCCCTTGGGATCTTTGGTGTTCACCGTGACCGAGCGCTTGTTGTGGTTAAGCATGGTGAAGTAAAGGCTGTCGACCCCGGGAATATCGCGCAGCTGGCCGCGGGTGGCGTCTCCCTCGCCGGCTTTTTCTACCTTGATCACATCTGCGCCAAGCCAGGCCAGCAGTTGCGTGCAGGTAGGGCCGGATTGGACATGGGTGAAGTCGAGAATGCGTACGCCGTCAAGTGCCTTGCTCATGTGGGTGGTTTCCTTCAGTTTCCAGAGTTGATTTTTTTTGCGGTTTGCGGGTTCAGCATGGTGATGCGGCCGCTTTCGGTTCCGGCGGTCTCGTCAATGACCGCGTTGATGAGTGTTGGTAGGCCACTGGCAATGGCCGCATGCATGGCTGCGCTGAGCTCAGCTGGGGTGCTGGCGAGCACGCCTACGCCGCCAAAAGCCTCCATCATTTTGTCGTAGCGCGCACCTTTGACAAACACGGTGGGCGCCACATCGGCGCCGCCCGAGGCATTGACGTCGGTGCCCCGGTAGACACCGTTGTTGTTAAAAACAACAATGCAGACGGGCAGGTGGTAGCGGCAGATGGTCTCGACTTCCATGCCGCTAAAGCCAAAGGCGCTGTCGCCCTCGATGGCAATCACCGGCTTGTTTGTGACAACGGCCGCCGCCACGGCAAAACCCATGCCTATGCCCATGACGCCCCAGGTGCCGACATCGAGTCGCTTACGCGGCTCGTACATGTCAACAATGCTGCGTGTGAAATCCAGGGTATTGGCCCCTTCGTTGACCAAAATTGCGCTCGGGTTGGCCTTGATCACCTCGCGAATGGCGCCCAAGGCGCTGTGAAAGTTCATTGGCGAGGGGTTCTGGGCCAAAGTTTCGGCCATCTTGGCTTGGTTTTTATCGCGTCGTTCGGCAACTGCGTTAATCCATTGGGCGCTCGGCTGGGGCCAATTGCTGCCCATGCCGCGCAACATCGCCGCCACGCAAGAACCGATATCACCCACCAGTGGCGCGGCAATGGGCTGGTTGCTGTCCATCTCGGTGGGCGAGATATCGATCTGGATGAACTGTTTGGCCTGAGGTGCCCCCCAGGTTTTTCCTTTTCCGTGGGACAGCAGCCAGTTCAGGCGCGCGCCGACCAGCACCACCACATCGGCTTCGGCCAGCACATAAGAGCGCGCCGCTGAGGCTGACAGGACATGGTTGTCCGGCAGCAGACCCTTGGCCATGGACATCGGCAGATAAGGCACGCCAGAGGTCTCCACCAGCGCGCGAATATCGGCATCTGCTTGCGCATAGGCAGCGCCCTTACCCAGCAAAATGAGTGGGCGCTTGGCATTCTTGAGCAGCGCGAGCGCTCGCTCGACCGCCTCGGGCGCGGGAAGCTGGCGGGGCGCTGGATCTACCACCTTGATCAGCGAGGCCTGCCCGGCAGCAGCGTCCATGGTTTGCCCGAACAGCTTGGCTGGCAAATCCAGGTAAACCCCACCCGGGCGGCCTGACAGGGCGGCCCGGATCGCCCGGGCAATGCCCACGCCGATGTCCTGGGCGTGCAAGACCCGGTAGGCGGCCTTGCACAGGGGCTTGGCAACCGCCAGCTGGTCCATCTCTTCGTAGTCCCCCTGCTGCAAGTCGACGATTTCCCGCTCACTGGAGCCGCTGATCAAAATCATCGGGAAGCAGTTGACCGTGGCATTGGCCAGGGCGCTGAGGCCGTTGAGAAAGCCTGGCGCCGAGACGGTGAGGCAAATGCCAGGCTTTTGTGTCAGGTAGCCAGCCGCTGCGGCCGCATTGCCGGCGTTTT
>Ga0208960_1002052_pt1 | contig 10416 bp, 10 predicted proteins | sample GreLakmeON33MSRF_FD_187703 | JGI IMG/M metagenome (GOLD analysis project Ga0208960, IMG submission 187703) | Freshwater lentic microbial communities from great Laurentian Lakes, MI, USA - Great Lakes metaG ON33MSRF (SPAdes) | ecosystem: Environmental > Aquatic > Freshwater > Lake | place: Great...
GGTCACATCTGGAGTGGCACTGCTGCCGCCGCCACCGCCGCCACAGGCTGCAAGAGTCAGCAAAAGTGCAATGCCAAGAGGCTTGAACCAATTTTTAAACTCCATACAGCAAAGACTAGAGGATTGTTGGAGAGTCCGCTATGCGCGCTTGTCTATTGGGGACTGGACCACTTTTGTATCTGGTCGTGCAGCCAACCTGACTCCCAAAAACTCTCATCACCACCTGCGGCTAGCAACGCCTGGTGCGCTCGCACTAGGAGACCCGACGCAGAGGCGTGATCGGAGTTCTTGTGAAGTACTGCCTCTGCCAAAAAAATTGCACGTACTGGTTCACCGACTTCAAGTAATTGAGTGGCTCGATCTAGCACTGCTTCTACGCCAGCGATGTCGACGAGTTCTGATAACGCTTCAATAGATTGATCTGGGTAGAGCTCTGTCGTTGATTGCAAATGAAACCACCCCATGTATGTTTCCCAGATTGTTCGAACACCCCATGACACCTTGCCATAACCTTGACCAACACGCAGAGCGGGTGGCAGTGTGATCTCTTTCATCAATGTAAATACATCACGACCTGCATTAAGTCCCTCAAGAGTTGAGCGATGTACAAAATCCACCGCTCCGTGCAGGCGCGCGAGCGCTGCATCAATAAGTTCAGAGCCAATGATTGGTTCATGACGACCTGTTACAAGTGTGGAGGGACAAAGATGACGAAGTTTGTCTACGGTCTCTAGATACGGTTCGACAAAACGATATCTATCCCCTCGGAGCGTATTGAAGTTTGGAAAATGCGGAAACAATGGACCAAGTAGGTTCGAGATAAGTGCAGTTTGTGATGCGGGAAGCCACACAATCATCGAGTCAATGGTCTCGCCTGTTGCTGCGATGAGTTCAACATCACGACCGCCGACTTTAAAGTTATATCGATCCGCAAAAACAACATCAGGCGTTGGAGAGTCTTGCCTCATTGGCACGCCGGGGTTCTGGGACGCTATTCGTTGTGCGGCGGCGCCTGTGATGTCGAACCACACTTTTGCGGTGCGATAACGCAGACTTTGTATGCGAGCATCATCAGCCTGACACGCAACATTATTTTGCTGCGCAATGTAGATGGTTTCTGGGTCTCGAAATAGTGCGACACCACCCACATGGTCAACATGTGCTTGCGTTGTGAGGATGTGAGTCGTCGGACCCGAACAAATGGCGTCAAATACACGCTTGTGGTGCACCGCTTCATACCCCATGCCCGTGTTGACAATTATTCTGCCGTCGTCATGCACAATCATGTATGCAGCAGTTGCCCCACTTGACCGAAATATCCCGGGTGCCACTTCGCGGGCAGGATCTTCATAGTGGTGCTGAAGAAGTTCTTTTCCGGGCCGAGTATCAATCAGATGATCGACTTGCTTTTGTATATCTGAACTGCTCTCCATGTTATTTCACCTCAATTGGCACATTGAATTTTTCGAGATACGGCATAAATCTTTCCCGAATCTGTTCAGGAGTGCGATCAAAGTCCGCTCGTACATCGTAGACCACGGAGTCTTGTCCATCACGAGAACGCTCGACGACACGCTTGTTGATCTGCTCTTCCGCTTTTTTGCTCAGCATATGTGACGAAAAATCACATACTTGCTTCACCATGTCTGCATCATTTGCCATGAAATCATTGAAGTGAACATCGATGCGTTGCTCAGGTGGAATCTTGTCAACATCGCGCACTGCTGCCGTGAGGAGGCGGTCGATTCTGTCGGTCCAATAATCGATATACCAACCAGGATCAATTGTGCGATATGCCATGCGCGCTGCATACGTAATCATTGTTGCCGCCGATTGAACAACCGCCACAGGATCTCGGTGGGTCATCACAATGGTTGCGTCTGGAAAGGTGTTCATCAACGGAACTATTTGTTCAAAATGTTGGGGTGACTTCAAGATCCATCGCTTGCGTGGTCGCAAAAACGTGAGCACCTTGAGCATGGTGTGCATGTAGTCGTAGTGCGGCTGTTGGTCGGTTGACAAATAGTGATCGCGCCACTGCGGACAGCGCGCTACCCACTCCAAGTTGTACGAAGCAAAGTTTGGCAACATCAACTCGATCTCTTCGTGCACGTGTTCAGGGTCCATCGGATGCATTAGTGCTACGTGCGGAGTCACGACCTGCATTTGTTCCCACTCTTTGGCGCACCGCACATAACGCGGATCACGACCATCGGGGCCGGGGCCATCACCTGGCATCGGGATCGGCTCGTAACTTTCCCAGAGCGGCATCGACCTCATGCTTTGATCTGCTGATAAAAGGTTCAAGAGATGCGTTGTTCCGGTGCGTGGCAGTCCCAAGATAATAATTGGTCGCTCTATTTTGATGTCATGGATCTCTGGATGACGGCGCAAAAGATCATGCGTCAATAATCGATTCGAGGCATACCGAACGCAACTATTTCGAAGTGACAAATTTGCAATGCAGAGTCGATCGGGGTCTTGACCTACTTCGTCTAACCACAATGACAATCGGTCAACGAAGTCGAGAGCACCGAAGTCGTCTAGCCCGGTGCGAAGAGACGCCTCAGCAAGGATGCCCTGCGACGACATATCTAGGGCAAGTGACTCGCCGTACTCGTGCGCCAAACGTTGCACATCGGTGAGGTCTGGCCTGCCCAGATCAGTGATTCGGATTTTCGCTGACATTTTCTCCTCGTCTCAAATAGTAGTCTGCATGAAATGAGTGGACTTCGCCTTGGACTGGTTGGTTGTGGGGCGATCGCCCAATGGCATGCCAGGGCTTTGCAGAGCACGAAACGAACGACTGTCACCGCCTGCGTCGATGTCTCGACAGAACGTGCAGATCATCTCGCCGAATTAACTGGTGGAACTGCCTGCTCGTCTATCACTGAAGCACTCGCTATCGGAGTTGATGCGCTCGCTATCTTGGTGCCCCATCATCTTCATCAAGATCTCGTAACTGAAGCATTGCGTGCTGGAGTTCATGTCGCTCTTGAAAAACCCATGGCCCCAAGCCCCCAAGCGTGTGAACAAATCCTCGCAGTCGCGGCGCAGCATCCTGACCGTGTCTTTATGTTGACCGAAAATGCCCAATACTGGCCCGAGGTGCTGATCGCGCAAGGACTAATCCGCGATGGTGCAATCGGTGACATTATTACTGCCCGTTCATGGCACAACTTCGGCATTACTCCAGAGTTTTACCCCTCACAGGACTCATGGAGATTTCAGGCAGCCCAGGCTGGTGGTGGAGTTGCTCTTGATACTGGTTCGCATTGGATGCGACCATTGCGAATGATTTTGGGAGAGATTGATGAAGTTGTCGGTGTTACATCCCGCATACAAGAAAAAATGGAGGGTGAGTCATTAGTGCGCGCCCTCTGTAAGTTTCAGTCTGGCGTTGTGGCAAGTTTTGATGTCATGCTTGCAACTGGCGCCGTTGCGCTACAGCCACATTTTCAATTCACAGGTACAAAAGGTGAGATTGTGATCTCAGCTTTGGGTGAGGTGCGTCTCTTTGATGGCAGTGATTGGCAAGGAACGGTGATGGGAACGGGCAACTATATGGATAGCTACATCGGAGTTTGGAATGATTTTGAAGCAGCGGTGCTCGACAATAAACCGCTTGAAGCAGACGCTCAATACTCGCTCGGAGAAGTTCGTGCTGCTCTTGCAATCACTCGAAGCGCACAAACACATCAGTGGGAGAAAGTCTGGTCGTGACAACATCAAACTCAACTACTTTTGACTTTCAAGGTGCTCGTGTTCTTGTTACTGGGGGCTCGAATGGAATTGGGCTAGAGATTGCCCAGTCGTTTGTTCTTGCTGGCGCAATCGTCACGATTACTGGGACTAAAGATTCACCAGCACAGTACTCGCATGATCTCTCACGTTTTGAATACATCAAATGCGTCATGAGTAGCCGCGAAGACATCGCGACACTTTCTCAAAGTATCTCTGCGCTGGATATTTTGGTTAATAATGCCGGACAAGTGATGCCTAATGGCGGCAACGAATATGACCCCGACGTCTTTGAAGAAGCAGTGCTCATCAATCTCTCCGCAGCCTTCCGTCTTACTCAACTGCTGCACCCTCTCCTTGCAAAATCAACGCTTCGCGGGGGCGCTTGCGTCATCAATATGGCCTCACTTGCATCCTTTTTTGCAGTCGAGTTTGTCCCTGGCTATGGCGCTGCCAAGGCAGCCGTTGTCCAAATGACAAAGACACTTGCCGTGCATTACGCCAGCGATAACATTCGCGTCAATGCAATCGCGCCAGGACTGGTCGAATCCAACATGACAGCACCAATGCTGCCCTTTGACGCGTTGACCAAACCACACCTCGATCGCTCGCCTATTCGTCGCATTGGTACGCCCTCAGACATCGCTCCAGCAGCACTCTTTCTCGCATCCGAGGCAAGTCAATTCATCACAGGTCACACGCTCGTCATTGATGGCGGGTTTTCAGCAAAGGGGTAAACATGACATCGGTACTTCTTCGAACTATCACAAATGATGAAATCGAGACATTCTGGCGCGATGGTGTCGTTTGCCTGAGAAAAGTTGTTAACCCCGATCTTCTTCGCAGTATGGAAGCACCGTTAGCGGCGCTGTTTGACACGTCAGAGGTTGCAGACCTCTCAGCGATGGGTGATGCGATTGCCAAAAGCGGCAACGACGTTCAACGCGGCGATGTGCCACTCACCGGACGTGGACGATTTTTTGCAGGAGTCGATCACTGGCGCGAGCATGATCAATTTCATTTTTTTGCATGCGATTCACCAATGCCAGAAATTGCGGGTGCAATTATGCGTTCTTCGACTGTGCGTCTTTGGGAGGACAGTGTTCTCGCCAAAGAGCCTGGCACTATTGAGCGCACGGCGTGGCATCAAGACTTGGCGTACTTTCATGTTGAGGGCAACAAGGTGTGCACGATGTGGTGCCCACTCGACAATGTGACCTCCGAATCTGGCGCAGTTAAATTTGTCGCGGGTTCACATCTTTGGCCAGATGTCTACCAGCCAAATCTTTTCATTTCTTCAATGGTGATTCCAGGTACTCACGGTCCCGCTATTCCAGACATTGATGCGATGGCGCAAAGCAATGAGTGTTCGATCATTTCATTCAATACAGAACCTGGCGATGTCACTGTGCATCATGGACGAACTATTCATGGCGCAGGCCCCAACACCACTCAGGGATTCAGACGCGCAATTAGTCTTCGGTATTGCGGCGACGACACGACCTACTTCACTCGCGCTGGTGCACCATTAAAAGCACATCATCGCCACATCGTCGACGGTAATCCGCTTCACGAAGATGACTGCCCCACCGTGTGGCTGGCGTCATAAAACATCAGTTCGACAGACCCCGTTTGTCGGTCCAAGACTTATTGGCGTCTATGGCTCTCCAATAAGAATTTAAGCGTTATTTGTGTTGTAACCGTTTAAACAAGCGCTCCCTTACTATGCCAGCGTTTTTCTTGGTCTACAGTCAATATTCTTATGAAAAAGTTTCTTTTCGTTATTGCACTATTTGCACTATTTCCAGCCACAGCGGCCAAAGCGCATGACCCAATCATCCTGACGTCAGAGCAGAGCACACCAATTGATGGGCCGCTGCTCGTTGACGGCACAATTTCTTTTGCGCTTTACGGGTCTCTTGAAATGTCCGACGACACAAGGGGTTTTCGTGTCAAGTTCAACGAAGGTGACCCGCTCTACATATCGCTGCTGATTCCTGATCTTGCGCCAGAAAACGCAATAAAGGACACTGAGTTGCCCTACCTCGAAGTAGTTGACCCGTCCGGCACTAAAACCACGTTGGCAACGACTGAGCGAATTGCATTTCCCGAACCATTTACTGGCACTAATTACATTCGATTAGTAGAGCAATCTGACGTGGCAACGACGGGCATTTACTCGATCACGATCACTGGCAAGTCGCCTGCTCGATTCACTGTTTCGGTGGGTAAAAAAGAACAATTTGGTACAGCAGTTGAAAATATTACGAATCGCGCCCTCGGTGTTGCTGGTGTCATGGCGTGGTACGAAACGGCCTCAACTACTCAAACGACCGTCACCGATGAAACCACTGGTTCAGGGCAGTCATCTGGAATATCAGAGAATTCCCTGTCATCCAAAGATGACTACCCAAATACCGCGATAATTCTGATTGTTGGCATTGTCGTCCTCGGCGGTGTGGCTTTGATTCTCAAAAACCGCAAGAAAAAATGAGAGCGTGATTTAACCTGGCACACCCCGTGAGTATGGTGAGTTTGTAATCATCAAGACGATCTGAGGGGCTTGGCCCGTTGAAGATCACCAACCGATTTCAAGTCGGTGGTAACGCCAAGAACGATGAGGAGAATAATATGGACAAATCACCTAGTTTCAAGCCCGGACATTTAGTACATCACATTCAGGCGCGACTTGCGCTTGAGAGCCTTAGCTCATGGCGAACGGTAACTATCAAAGAAATAGGCGAGGGTTTTATCAAAATTAAAGTTGTAGACGATGTCGTCAACTTTAAATGTGTTGAAACTACTCGTCTTCGCGAAGTTTTGGATAGCGGTCGAGTACCTCTAAACACTCACGGTGATAATTTTGTGATCATGGCACCACACAACGTGTTGATCATTCCCTGTGCCACCGAAGGAAAGACCTTCCCAGACGAGGCCCCGATAAATTCGTCCGTTTCTTACATGGAAGATGGTGGATCGAAATATTCACCAACCACTGACGGTCGATGGCATTTGTTTTCAGTTGCAAAAACTGAGGAGTCGGACTCAACAACCAGTTGAACCTGTCGAGGCCCGGATATGGCGGGCAATACACAAAATTTCGTCGATGATTTCAGTATCAATTGGCATCGCTGGGGCACTCTCTCGCGGTCGGCTGAACAACTGAACAAAATCGGCCCCTAACGGTGGGGCAATCGGAGAAAATACGGTGCCGTCGATGTGCGTGGATTGCAAGAGCCCACAATATATTTGATATGAGATTTGTTGACCTGCGGGGTTTGTGCCGCCAGCTGCATCAGGATTAACAACAAAGTCGAAACTTCCGGCGTCGACCAACTCGCGAGCAGTTTGAGTGCGGCGCAAAACCGATTGAAGGGCTTCAATGCGCGAAAGTACGTCGCCAGCTTCTTCAAAGCACTGTGCCTGAGAATGTCTTTGCATTTTTTCGGTGAGTTTGTCAATTATTTCTTGCTCATTGCCCGACATTGCACTGACAACTCGTTGAACTTCAACCGCATAAATCTGTGGATCAGCAGTGCCCGAGCATGGGCACTGAGCCAGACCAAGTTGGGCAGCTGAGCACATTGGTGAATCTTGGGACGGTTGATAATTGCGACCCATGCGTACCGTGCAGCGGCGAAGCGGCACAACTGACTCAATCGCATCCACGACATTTCGTGCTATCGCTCGAGTGGAAATTGGACCGAGATAAATGTCGTTGGCGTTCATTGCGCCAGTAGCGACACGATTTGTGATCATTAATCGTGGCCACTGCTCCCCGAGCGTCAGCCGCACGTAGCAGTACTTTGCCGCCCGCGTGCCCACGTAGTTGTAGCGAGGGCGCAATTTTGTGATTATGCGAAGTTCAAGCACTTCAGCGGTCAATAGGTCAGGGGTAGCAACATAATGAACTGCTTGCATCAACTTGAGAAGTGAGCCGATCTTGCGTCGGGTGTCGCCAGTCCCAAAATAGCTCCGAACGCGAGCGCGGATGTTTGTTGCTTTGCCGACATACAGCACATCACCTCTGCCATCAACAAATAAATAGACACCGGGACTACGTGGCAGATCAACCGTCAATTTTAGTTTTGAGGCCTGCGGATGCGCCCAGATTTTTGCCAATGCTGCAAAATCATCAAGATCAAACACGCCAAACCCAGCAGCACGCTCTATTAAATAGTGCAACAAATCGCCCGTGGCCAACACATCATTAATGGCGCGGTGGCATGGCTGATGCCTCAGGTTCAGGCTTGTAGCAAGAGTCGACAACTTGCAATTTTTGACTTCTGCCCCAACGAGTCGACGTGCCAAGCCAACGGTATCTAGAACGCGATTTGTCAGAGGTTCGTAGTCAGCACGCAGTAGAGCCGCGTTGATGAACCCGATGTCAAAACGCGCATTATGCGCGACCAAAACTGAAGTACCGATGAATTGAAGCAACGGTGCAAGGGCTTGTTCAATTGGTGGTGCGTTTGCCACCATCGCGTCGCTTATTCCGGTGAAAACCGTAATGAACGCAGGGATTGCACATCCAGGATTTACTAGAGTTGTAAAACGTGCAATTTCCTGCCCCCCAAGATATTTCACGGCACCAATTTCAGTGATTGCGTGAAACTCGCTTGAGCCACCCGTGGTCTCGAGGTCTACGACACAGAATTCAACTGCGTTGAGCGCAATCGGCTCGACAGTTTGCTCAGACTGCGTCATCTGGCAATGCTTACAACTATCAAACTACACATTTTTGTAAGAAAGCAGTTTTTCATCGCCAAAGACTACCTGCAGGGTGTCGCGGTCTTGGGATTGTAAACCTCATTCGGCGCACAAGGACTGAGGTGATTCTGATCCGGGGAATGACATCACTTGATATTCGCAGTACTGAGTCTTCAGAAGGCGCAGTAGCGCAAACTATTTTCTATTTTGGCAGGTCAACACTAGAGAGCAGAAATTCTTCTCTGCTTAATGCCTATCAAAGTTTATTCGCCGAGTTCTGCGATGATTGAATCAAGTTCGGTCTGCGACATTGCTCCCAAGCGCCGCGTGACAGTTCCGTCCGTCTCAATGAACACCCAGGCAGGCTGGTACGGAATCTCATACTCTGCATAGACGTTTCCTGGTGTGTCATCAATATTTATGAACGAGATCCCGTGCTTGGCTACAAAACCTTCGTAACTTGACGCGTCTCCACTCCAAGCAACTCCAACGATTTTTACTGAGTCACTGTATTTTTGATGAACCGCCTCGACCGAGGGGGCTTCGCTATTGCACGTAGTTCAACCAGGTGCCCAAAACCAAAATGCAACTGGCGTATCTTTGATCTCTTTTTCTAGATCAAACTGCCGCCCATCAATTGTTGTCAATTGCCCAGATTGAACGGCGTCTTGAGTGTTTAGGGGTAAAGAGACTGTCGTGTCGCCCACTGTTGTAGAGCTTCCGGCTGCGCACGACGTTGCAACGGTCAATAAACCAAGAATGGCAATTATGTGAACGAACTTTCTCACTGCTCAAATAGTACGCCCTTGGCCAGCAATGCGCCTGACTCACCTCGAAACAGCAAGACTATGTCGTATGACAACTTCGCTCTCACCGCTTGGAAACCCACGACCAACTGAACCTCGTCTTGTGCCTGTTGACACAATATCGGAGGAAGTAGCCGATATTTTTAGTAGAGGGATTACTTCAGGAACTGGTGAGCCACTCAATATTTTTAAAACTATTGCTCACCACCCAAAACTACTCAAACGGTTCATGACATACGCGGGGTTCTTCTTGAATAAGGGGGTGCTCCCCGTCCGCGAACGCGAAATTGTCATCTTGCGTGTGGGGTGGAACTGTCAGTCAGTATATGAATTTGGTCAGCACACAATCATTGGCGAGCGCGTTGGCTTAACAATTCAAGAGATTACAGATCTCACCAAAGACATCGGTGCAGTCAACTGGAGCGCCCGCGACCGCACTCTAATTGAAATGTGTGATGACCTCTGTCGTGACGATTGTGTATCCGACACAACCTGGCAACTACTACAAACGCACTGGAACGAGACTGAACTTGTCGAACTCATCATGGTTGCTGGCACATACCGTCTTGTGTCGGGATTTCTTAACACAATGGGTGTTGAGCTTGATGCAGATACTCCTGGTTGGCCTCAATAGCTTTTATTTGTTATTCGCCGTGTGCTACTCGCAGTGCGACTAGAGCGTCGACAATGTCAGGAGAAACTCCTGCGATGGGAGTGCGCCTAAGTGCTGGGTCGCCCACCAGTAAATCGCGCCCAAAAGCGTCAACTACCATGATGCCTGCTTCTTCGCAGATCAAAAGTGACGCGGCGTAATCCCACACGCCGTGATCATGAAAATCGATAAAGCCATCTAATGCGCCGGTTGCAACTAAGCAAAGGTCGAGTGCTGCAGCGCCGAGTGCGCGAAACTGCCACCATCCTGCCTGTGAAGGCGGAACCCCTGAGACACCGATGACGGCTTGGTCCATGTCGGCATTACTTGAAGATGCAATACGCACACCATCGCATACCGCACCACTTCCGCGCACAGCAGAGAAACGCGTTTCACTGCCCGATTGTTCTGCGATGAGACTCACGCGTGGGCCCTCTGAGTCGACGGCGCACAGTGCTGTTGCAAACCACGGAATACCTTTGCTTGCGTTTGTTGAGCCATCTATGG
>Ga0208960_1002055_pt1 | contig 10413 bp, 6 predicted proteins | sample GreLakmeON33MSRF_FD_187703 | JGI IMG/M metagenome (GOLD analysis project Ga0208960, IMG submission 187703) | Freshwater lentic microbial communities from great Laurentian Lakes, MI, USA - Great Lakes metaG ON33MSRF (SPAdes) | ecosystem: Environmental > Aquatic > Freshwater > Lake | place: Great...
ACGGCGCTGATGACGGCGTTGAGGCGGAAGAAGGAGTTGTTCACCCAGTTCAGGCTGCGCTTCCGCGCGAGGAAATGCTCGAAGAGCAGGCAGCCGAGGATGAGCACCAGCCCAACGTAGTAGGAAAGCCGGAAGCCCGCGAGCAGGCCGAACAGCGCCAGCAGCAGCCACATCACCCCGTGCGCCAGCAGCGCAGCGGTGAGCGCGTTCTTCGGCCCCCACGCCACGACGAGCGAGTGCAAGCCGTGCGTGCGGTCGAAGTCGTAGTCTTGAATCGCGTAGATGATGTCGAAGCCGATGAGCCAGAACACCACGGCCAGCGCGAGCACGAGGGGGAGAATGCCCGTCCAGCCCTGCTCCGCCACAAACCGCCCCAGCGGCCCCGCGCCGAAGGTTGCCTTCGCCGCCACGAAGCCGAGCTGTCCCTTCACCGCCAGCCAGGCTCCAACCGGCGCGAGCGCGAGCGCGAGGCCGAGCCAGACGTGCGTGTAGCTCGTGAACCGTTTGGTGAGTGAGTAGAAGCACACTAAGAACAGGGCGACGGGCGAAAGGTAGAAGCACAGCGGGTTCAGCAGCCACGCCGCGCCCACCAAGCCCGCGCCGGCCAGCAGGCAGAGCGCGCTCGCGCTGACGAGGGAGATTTGTCCGGCGGGCAGGTGGCGCGTGGCGGTGCGGGGATTGGCGGCGTCGAACTTGCGGTCCACGATGCGGTTGAAAGCCATCGCGCACGTCCGCGCGCAGACCATCGCCAGCAGAATGAGGCCGAAGGTGCGCCAACCCGGCCAGCCACGGTCCTCCCGCGCCGCCACGACCATCCCGGCCAGGGCGAAGGGCAGGGCGAAGACGGTGTGCGAGAGTTTTACGAACTCAGCCCATTTGCGGAGCGTGGCAAACATCGCGCGCAGCTTGCGAAACGCGCCGCGTGGTGTCACGCCCGCAGTGACGGGGCGGTCTCGATGGGGCGCAACTCAGTTGCTTGCAGACCAAAGGGGGCAAGGGACGCGGCTGGGCCGCTCCTCCTGCTCGTAATCCTGATCTTAATCCTGCTCCGCTGGGGGGAACGGGAGGAGGAGCAGGATTAAGATCAGGATTACGAGCAGTAGCCGAAAGCCTCTGCGTTGCAAGAAACTGAGTTGCGTCCGCCTCGATGGGCCGAAAAAACTTCTCCCCCGGCTGACGCCCGCGTTGCACACTGCCGTCGAAACGCCGTCGCTGAATGAACCTGTGCCGCCTCATTGTCTTTGCCGCCGCGAGCTGGACCGCTGCCGCCGCCGAACTGCCGCCCGCCGCCACGCGCCCGGTGGACTTCGCGCGCGAGGTTCAGCCGCTCTTCGCCCGGCACTGTTACTCCTGCCACGGCCCCGAGAAGCAGAAGGGCCAGCTTCGGCTCGACCGGAAAGCCGACGCGCTCAAGGGCGGCGATTCGCACGCGCCGGACATCCTCCCTGGCAAGAGCGCGGAGAGTCCGCTCATTCGTTTCGTTGCTGGTTTGGACAAAGACCTGTTGATGCCGCCGAAAGGTGAACGGCTCTCCGCCGAGCAAATCAGCCTGCTCCGCGCGTGGATTGACCAAGGGGCGAAGTGGCCGGAGGACGGCTCCGGTGCGGCCGCGAAGCACTGGGCGTGGCAGCCGGTGGTCCGCCCGGCAGTGCCAGAAATCGGAAATCCCATTGATGCGTTCCTTACTGCGAAGCTCGCGGAGAAGGGACTCGCGTTCTCTCCGCCCGCCGACGCGCGCACGCTCATCCGGCGGCTCTACTTCACCACCATCGGCCTGCCGCCAACGCCGGAGGAGGTGGAAGCGTTCGAGCGTGAGTTCTCACTCTCTCACTCTCCCACTCTCTCACCTGCTCCGCGAGAAAGTGGGAAAGCGGGAAAGCGGGAAAGTGAGCGGCGTGCTACGGAGCGGCTCGTGGACCGATTGCTTGCCTCGCCGCACTTCGGCGAGCGCTGGGGCCGCCACTGGCTGGACGTGGTGCGCTTCGCGGAGAGCAATGGCTACGAGACCAACGGCACGCGCAAGAACGCCTGGCCTTATCGCGACTGGGTCATCCGCGCCTTCAACAGCGACATGCCTTACGACCGCTTCATCGCCGAGCAGCTTGCCGGTGACGCGTTCGGTGTGGACGCGGCCACGGGCTTCATCGTCGGCGGCGCGACGGACCTCGTGAAGTCCCCCGACCCGGAGCTCACGGCGAACCAGCGCGCGGAGGACTTGAACGACTTCGCCGCCACGACCGCGAGCGCGTTCCTTGGGCTCACGCTGCATTGCGCGCGCTGCCACAACCACAAGTTCGACCCCATCGCGATGACGGACTACTACGCGGTGGTCGCGTGCTTCGCGGGCGTGCAGCACGGCGAACGCGCGGTGAAGCCGGCGAACTTCGCCGAGTTGACCGCGAAGGCCGATGCGTTGCGTGCGCAACTCGCGCTGGTCACGCGGCAGATGGAGCGCTTCGAGCCACGAGCGCAGGTGAGCACCAACTTGGCTGCGGGCCGTCGTCCGCCGGTCACGCGCGGGTTGAACCTCGAACGCTTCGCGCCCGTCACCACGAAGTTCCTCCGCTTCACCATCGCCGAGACAACGCAGCTTGAGCCGTGCGTTGACGAGTTGGAGGTGTTCACCGCCGAGGCCACGCCGCGCAACGTGGCGCTGGCCACCGCTGGCGCGAAGGCCACCGCCTCGAGCACGCTGCCCGGCTACGCCATTCACAAGCTGGAGCACGTCAACGACGGCCAATACGGCAACGAGCGGAGCTGGATTTCCAACGAGCGCGGCAAGGGCTGGGTGCAACTCGAGTTCGCGAAGGCCGAGATGATTGACCGCGTCGCGTGGAGCCGCGACCGCGACAACGTGCCGCGCTACAACGACCGCCTCGCCACGCGCTATCGCATCGAGGTCTCACGCGATGGCGTTGCATGGCAGGTGGTGGCAAGCTCGGACGACCGGCTCGCGTTCAGCACGAAGGCCCCCGGCAGCGTGACCTACTCTGCGGAAGGCCTGGCTCCCGCTGAGGCCGCGCAGCTCGCGGAGTTGCTCGCGACGCGCAAGAAGCTGGAGGCCGACATCGCCGCCGCGAGCACGTTCCCGATGGTCTATGCCGGCCGGTTCGTGAAGCCGGGCGATACGTTCCGCATGCATCGCGGCGACCCGATGCAGCCGCGCGAGAAGGTTCCGCCCGGCGCGTTGGCGTCGTTCAGTCCCAAGCTGTCGTTACCGGCGGACGCTCCCGACCAAGAGCGTCGCCTCGCACTGGCGAAGTGGCTTGGCGCACCCGAGCACCCGCTCACCGCACGCGTCATCGTGAATCGGCTCTGGCATTACCACTTCGGCACCGGCCTCGTGGATACGCCGAGCGATTTCGGCTTGAACGGCGGTCGTCCGTCGCACCCGGAGTTGCTCGACTGGCTGGCGAGCGAACTGGTGTCGAGCGGTTGGAAGTTGAAGCACGTTCACCGACTGATTCTGACGAGCGAGGCGTTCAGACAGGCGGGCATCGTTGAAGGGTTGAAGAGTTCAACCCTTCCACGCGCCCCCGCACTGGACAGTGGCAACCGCCTCCTCTGGCACTTCCCCGCGCGCCGCCTCGAGGCCGAGGCGCTGCGCGACGCAATGCTCGCCGTGAGCGGCAAGCTGGACCGCACGATGGGCGGGCCGGGCTTCGACCTCTTCGAGCCGAACGGCAATTACGTGAAGGTTTACAACTCACGCGCGGACTTCGGCCCGGCGGAGTTCCGCCGCATGGTCTATCAGTCGAAGCCGCGCACAGAGCTGGACAGCACCTTCGGCGCGTTCGATTGCCCGGATGCGGGGCAAGTCTCACCCAAGCGCACGAGTAGCACGACGCCGTTGCAGGCGCTGAACTTGTTGAACAGCCCGTTCGCCGTGCAGCAGGCGCAGTTCTTCGCTGAACGAGTTGAGCGCGAGGCCGGGACGGGGACGGAAGCTCAGGTGAAGCGCGCCTTCCAACTCATCTTCACGCGCGATCCGGCAGCGGCGGAGGTCGCCGCGAGTGTGAAGCTGGTGCAAGCGCACGGCCTGCCCGCCTTGTGCCGCGCGCTGTTCAACGCGAACGAGTTCCTGACCGTCTTCTGAACCCGCCGATGAACCGCGCCTCAATCAGGGAAATGCTCCAGCACGCGCAGGCCGGGGATGGCCGAGAAATGTTTGTCGCGCGTGAGCACCGCGCCGCCGGCCTTCATCGCGCAGACGGCGATGACGGCGTCGGTGAGCGGTATCTTGAAGCCCTTCCGGTCCGTCTGCCAAAGCAGGTTCTCGGCCGCCTCCCAGATGTGGTTGGGCGTCGGGATGTAGAGCAGGCAATTGAAGTATGCTTCGAGCGCCGCGCGAGCCTTGGGCGTGCGCATCCCGCGCAAGACTTCGCAGCGAATCACCCCGCAAGTCGCAAGGTCGTGCGTCTGCGCGTAAGGCGCGAACACCTGCGCCGGGTCGCGCCCCCCGCGCAGGTGTTCGATGTAGATGCAGGAATCAACGAGGATCACAGGCGCGGCGAGTTACTTCTTCTTCCGCTTCGGCTTGAGATAGCTGACCGGACCGCTCGGTGGAGCCACCGGCGGCGGCGCTGCATCCGGCGTTTCCGCCAGACGCAGCGCCATGAGGTCGTAGCCCGGGTCCACGGCTTCGAGGAGTTCGGCCCTGCTCAAGCCGAGACCTTTCTTCCCGATTTCGGCGAGCCTGGCCTTCCTGTCCATCTCCTTGAGCGCGAGGTCCACAGCTTCGGTCTTGCTCGCGGCTCCGCTCCATCTCATCACTCTTTCGAGGATGCCTTCGTCAATGTGCATCGTCATCTTCATGGTCAAAGTATGGCATCTATGCCATACTCATGGCAAGCCCTATTTAAAGGCTTTTATTTGGCTCCGGCATTTTTCTCATGAGCATGAATCAACCGGCTTCAAGGCGGCGTGGTGGGTTGGCCCGGCGGGACTTTCTTAGCTTCGGCGGAATGGGCTTGGGCGGCGTCGCGCTGGCGACGTTGCTGGGTGAAGGCGGCCTGCTCGGCGCAGACAAGTCGCCCATCCGTCCAGCGATTGCTCCGGCTCATCCTTACGCTCCGCGTGCGCCGCACTTCACGCCGAAGGCCAAGCGCGTGCTGATGGTTTTCTGCACGGGTGCGTTGAGCCATGTGGACACGTTCGACTTCAAGCCTGAGTTGGTGAAACGGCACGACACGCCGATGCCCGGGCAGGACAAGCTTGTTACCTTCCAAGGCGAGAACGGCAACCTCGTCAAGCCGCTGTGGGATTTCCGCCCGCGCGGACAGACGGGCAAGCTGACGAGTGACCTGCTGCCGCACCTCGGCGCGCTGACCGACGACCTCTGCTTCATCCACTCGATGACCGGCAAGTCGAACACGCATGGCCCCGCCGAGAGCCAGATGAGCACCGGGTTCATCCTCGATGGTTTTCCCAGCATGGGCGCCTGGGCGAGCTACGCGCTGGGCAGCGAGAGCCAAAACTTGCCGGCCTACGTCGCCATCCCCGACCCGCGCGGCGTGCCGCAAATCAGCACGCGGCAATGGGCACCCGGCTTCTTGCCCGCGGCGTATCAGGGCACTCCGTTCAACGCGGACAAACCCATCGCAAACCTCCAGCGCCCCGCGTCCATCAGCGAGAGCACCGATGTGGCCACGCGGGACTTCGTGAAGTTCCTGAACGAGCGGCACCTCACGCAGCACCCCGGCGACAGCGAACTCTCCGCGCGCATTGCCAGCTACGAACTCGCGGCGCGCATGCAGCTCGGGGCCGCCGAAGTCAGCGACACGCGCGGTGAGAGCGCGGCGACGCTCGGCCTCTATGGCGTCAACGACACGAACAAAACCAAGGCCGGCTTTGCGAAGAACTGCCTGCTCGCGCGGCGGCTCTTGGAGCGGGGCGTGCGCTTCGTGCAGCTCTTCAACGGGGCCTACGCCATGGGCGAGGGCGTCGGCAACTGGGACGGGCACAAGACCATTGCGAACCAGTATCCCGGCCACGCGAACATCCTCGACCAACCCTGCGCCGCGCTGCTCCGCGACCTGAAGTCTCGCGGTCTGCTGGCGGACACGCTGGTCGCGTTCGTCACCGAGTTCGGCCGGATGCCGACGTTCCAGAAGGGTGCGAGCGGTCGGGACCACAACCCCAGCGGCTTCACCATCTGGCTGGCGGGCGCGGGTGTGAAGCCGGGCTTCAGCTATGGCGCGACGGACGAGTTCGGCCATCGAGCGGTCGAGAACGTCACGACGATTTACGACCTGCACGCGACGATGCTGCATCTCCTCGGCCTCGACCATGAGCGCCTGAGTTTCTACCACAACGGCATTGAACGCCGCCTGACCGATGTGCATGGGCACGTCATCGAAGGTGTGCTCGCCTGAGCCTCGGATCTATTTCCTCACGGCTGTTGGGTGGCGATGCGCGAAAAGCATGTCTTCCACCTTGAGCCAGCCCGCGGCGCGGCATAAGGTCTGGTCAAATTAATGGCTCAGGGCCTGTATTTGTCGCAGAAGATGTCGCAGTCGATGGTGCTGGCGCCCCAGCTCCAGCAATCGCTTGCGCTTCTCCAGGCACCCATCCTCGAGCTGCGCGCGCAGGTCGAGGCCGAACTGGAACAGAACCCGGTGCTTGAGGAGTTGGTCAACGGCGAGATGGATGTTGAGGGAAAGGCCGGCAAAGAGACGGACGAAGTTGCCGAGCCGCCTGGCCTCGCCGAGCCGCCGACAGACCTGACCTCCGACTCGGTTCCCGAGAAGGAAGGCTCCGAGCCATCAGATGATTTTCAAGCCGAGTTCGACAAGCTCGCGCAACTCGACCAAGAGTGGCGGGACCACTACGCGCAGAGCAACGCACCTAGCCGCACGAGCGAGGAAGACGAGGAGCGCCGGCAATTCATGTTCGACTCGCTCGTCGTCGGGCAGTCGTTGCAGGAGATGATGCTCGAGCAGGTGCGCGACGCGGAGCTGACGCCCGAGCAGATGCCGCTGGCGGAGATGATTGTCGGAAACATTGACGAGCGCGGCTATCTCACGGCGAGCCTCGAGGAGCTTGCGGCCTCCACAGGGATGGCCTTGGAAAATTTCGTGGCAGCGCTCAAAGTCGTGCAGAGCTTCCAACCCCCCGGCGTCGCCGCGCGCGATCTGGGCGAGTGCCTGAAACTCCAACTGGAGCGCGCCGGTCGGCAGGAGACGCTCGAATACAAGATTGTCACCGGCCACATGGAGGCACTGGGCCGCCGCCGCTTCCCCGAGATCGCCCGCGCGCTGAACCAAGACGTCGTGGACATCCAAGAAGCCACCGACCGCATCGGCCACCTGGAGCCGCACCCGGGCCGCGCCTTCCTGCCGGACAACCAGCAATACATCATCCCCGAAGTCTTCGTGCAGAAGGTCGGCGAGGATTGGGTGGTCACGCTCAACAACGAGCAGGTGCCGCACCTCCGCATCAGCAACCACTACAAGGACCTCATGGCGCGGAGCGAGACCGACCCCGCCACGCGCGAATACATCCGCGACAAAATCCGCGCCGGCAAGTTCCTCATCAAGAGCCTCCACCAGCGCCAGCAGACCATCCACAACATCGGCACCGAGATCGTGAAGCGGCAGCGCGACTTCATGGAGCTGGGCCGCGCGCACCTCAAGCCGCTCACCATGAATCAGGTCGCCGAAGTCGTCGGCGTCCACGAGACCACCGTCAGCCGCGCCGTCTCCGGCAAATATATGGAGACCCCGCACGGTGTCTTCGATATGAAGCACTTCTTCACCTCCGGCTTCACCTCGGCGGATGGCCAAGCCGTCGCGAACACCAGCATCAAGGACATGGTGGCCGAGATCATCAAGGGCGAGGACCAGTTCAGCCCGCTCGCCGACGACGCCATTGTGAAACTGCTCGTGGCCAAAGGCATCACCATCGCCCGCCGCACCGTGGCCAAGTATCGCGGCGAGCTGAACATCCTGCCCTCGAACCTGCGCCGCGTGTATTGAGCACAGCCTTGCGGAGCGTGCGAGACTGCTCGCAGCGCGGGCAATAAAGATGTTGAACCCCCCTGTCGGACGCGCTCATATCCTGCCAGTTTACCAATCAACATCACTGCAACCTCACGCGGCCAACCCGCGTCTCAATCGAAACCTATGAAAACTCCATCCCTCCTCGCTGCGTCGCTGGGCCTTGCCCTGCTGGCCGGTGCTGCCTCTGCCGCCAACTGGACGGCCGGCATGACCGAAGGCAAAGTCGCCCTCAAGTCCGCCGGGCCCATCACCTTCGGGCCGGACGGCATCCTCTTCATCGCGGACACCAAGTCCGCCGCCATCGTCGCCATCGCCACGGGTGACACGAAGGCCGGGGCCGGCAAGGCCGTGAAGGTGGACGGCATCAACACGAAAGTCGCCGCTCTTCTGGGCACCGCCGCTGACCAGATTCTCATCGCCGACCTCGCAGTAAACCCCGCTTCGCAAACCCCCTACCTCGCCGTCACGCGCGGTCGCGGCGCCGGCGCTACGCCCGTGCTCGTGCGCGTGAAGGGCGATGGCAGTCTCGAAGTCGTTTCGCTCGACAAGGTGAAGCACGCGCGGGCTGAGTTGCCCGACGCGCCGGTTGAAGGGGTTCAAGGCGAGGGCAAAAAGCAGAGCAACCCGCGCCAGGAGTCCATCACGGACCTCGCGTTCCTCGAAGACCGCGTGCTCGTCGCCGGCCTCTCGAACGAGGAGTTTTCCTCCACGCTGCGCGCCATCCCGTTCCCCTTTCAAAAGATCGCCAACGGCACGAGCGTTGAGATTTACCACGGCGCACACGGCAAGTTCGAGACCCGCTCGCCCATCCGCACGTTCGTCCCGTTCATGGTGGGCAAGGAGCCGCAACTGCTCGCTGCCTACACCTGCACGCCGCTCGTGCAGTTCCCCATCAGCGAGCTGAAGCCCGGCGCGAAGATCAAGGGCAAGACCATCGCCGAGTTGGGCAACCGCAACCGCCCGCTCGACATGATTGTTTATAAGAAGGACGGCAAGGACTGGCTCCTCCTCGCGAACAGCGCCCGTGGCGTGATGAAGATCACCACCGACGACATGGTCAACGCCGAGTCCATCACCACGCCCGTGCCGGGCATCAAGGGCACGAAGTATGAAACCATCGAGGCGTGGAAAGGCGTGGAGCAGCTCGACAAGCTGGATGCCAACAACGCGCTCGTGATCCGCAAAGGCGAGGGCGACGCGCTGAATCTCGAGTCGCTCCCGCTTCCGTGAGCGGACGGCGCGGACAAACTTGGCTCATGAGATGGAGGCCGGCACTCGCCGGCCTCCTCTTTGTTTGGCTCGGCGGCGCCGGCTTCGCTGCTGACGTGAACAATGCATCACCGGCCTTCACCGCCGTTTTTCTCCGCTGGGTTTCATCACCGAAGGAAACCAACCGCCTCACGGTGGAAGTCTCCGGCTTGAGCAGGGACACGCTCTCCGCCCTGCAAGCGCCCGAGTGGCCCGCGACGAACTGGCCGCGCCTGCTCGCCGTCTTCGTCGAGCAGGCGGGCACCGAGCCAGTCTCGATGCTGGGCGAGCATCGCGTCGAGTCCGGGCTGCTCCGCTTCGTGCCCGCGTTTCCGCTGGAGCCGGGCTTGCGCTACCGCGCTGTGTTCGATGCGGGCCAGCTTCCGGGCGCGCCCTCCGCCGCCGCTGGCAAGGTGACTTCCATCCTGCAAATCCCTGTGCAACGGGAGCGCTCGACCACGACCGTCACGCAGGTTTATCCCAGCGCCGACGTGCTGCCGGAGAACTTGCTGAAGTTTTACGTCCACTTCTCCGCGCCGATGAGCCGGGGAAACATTTACGAGCATATCCGCCTGCTCAACGCGGCGAACCAGCCCGTGGACCTCCCCTTCCTCGAACTCGCCGAGGAGCTGTGGAGCACGGATATGCTGCGGCTCACGCTCTTCATTGACCCCGGCCGCATCAAGCGCGAGGTCAAGCCGCTGGAGGAAATCGGTCCCGCGCTCGTCGCCGGCCAGCGCTTCACGCTCCTCATCGGCGGCAATTGGAAAGACGCGAACGGGCACCGGATGAAGCACGCGTTCATGAAGCGTTTCACCGTCGGCCCGCCCGACCGCGAGCCGCCCGACCCGCAGCGCTGGAGCTATCAAGCCCCGCCCATCCGCACTCGCGAACCGCTGGCCATTGACCTCGCCGACCCGCTGGACTCCGCGCTCGCGCTGCGGATGATTCACGTCGTGGATGAGGCGGGCCGCGCCGTTCCCGGCCAGCCCTTTCTCACCGACCGCGAGCGCATCTGGAAATTTCTCCCGCAGCAGTCGTGGAAGGCCGGCCACTACTCGCTCGTCGTGGAGACCACCATCGAAGACCTCGCGGGGAACAACATCGGCAAACCCTTCGAGGTGGACTTGTTCGACGGCGTGTCGAAGCGGCTGGAGCGGAAGAC
>Ga0208960_1002059_pt1 | contig 10399 bp, 9 predicted proteins | sample GreLakmeON33MSRF_FD_187703 | JGI IMG/M metagenome (GOLD analysis project Ga0208960, IMG submission 187703) | Freshwater lentic microbial communities from great Laurentian Lakes, MI, USA - Great Lakes metaG ON33MSRF (SPAdes) | ecosystem: Environmental > Aquatic > Freshwater > Lake | place: Great...
CTCGGCCGCGTTGGGCGGAATTGACTCGTTAGCTTGGATCAGACCATGGGGGGAGGTCTGAGGCAATTCGAACTTTGTCATCGGGGATAGATATCAACAGCAATTGATGCGGTGGGAGAGATTGGTCGCCATGATTCCAAAACGGGAGCGAAAAGCGACCGCCAGTACGCAAGTCGTCCATCGTCAATTTGCCGGACCCGGAAAAAATTCCATCAGAATCACTGCATGAAAATTGTCCGTTAATTTGAATGTCGATTTGATTTTGGTGGGGTCCTTCGATCGATTGCTCATTGCTCAGAAGCGATGTTTCATTTTCACTGACTTCATTCAATACGAATTGATGGGCGGTTTTACCGATCACGACGGCGATGGTTGTCATCGGTTCACTCCATTGACATTGAGTATCGCTCCATTCGATTCCTTCAATTTGCACAGTCACGCCAGGCTCAGCGAGAGAATCCAAAAGCGCTGAGACTTGCGATTGCATTGGAGCTTTCACACCAATGGTCCGATCAGGGTTGAGATACCAGCGTGCCGCAGGCTCGAGTTCTTGATATGAAGCGTGAGAATTTGTTTGGATATTTTTATACAGCATTCGGTCTTCGCCCAGTGCTGTTGTTTTCCATAATGATGCAGAATCGATCTGGAAGCGAGGCGTAAGTTTCAAAATCGCTTGGCTTGAAAGGCACTTCCTGAATTCGTCAGCGACTGCCTTCCAATCATCCGATTTCGATGCTATTTCGACCATCGTTGTCAATCGTCCTACCAAGATGTTTGAGAAATCGTTTTTGAGCGACTGAACTTCGACAATCTGATCATTCGTTTCAGGTTGAATTTGCTGAAGTTTCTCAGCAGCAAGTGCGAGGTTTCCAACTTTGATTGCGTCCAGAATCGAAGATACCTCTTGTTCGCAAAGTGCAGCGCGAGTAATAGACTCTTCCAAAAGTCGCTGATCCTCTGCAAGAACTTCTGCGCGCGCACCGATGCGGGCGGCAAGGTCTTGAAGGGCGGCAATGACGATCGGGAGATCGCTCTTTGGTCCATCGCCTTCAGCAATCAGAGTTGTTAAAGCAACCATTTCATCCAAGGTCTGAATGTCGGCAAGTTCACTCGAGCGGTTCATAATCCAAGTGAGTGATTCGTCGCGAGTCTTTAGTACGTTTTCCATTTCAAATGCCGACTTTTTGCATTGCACAGCAAGTTCTCGAACTGCATCGAAACGAGTATCCGCAGGAATGGTCATCGCTTCCAATGTCGCCAATGTCTTTGACATGGAATCTGCCAGAGTCGTCTCTGTATTTGCGTTGTGAATTTCTTCCAGAACTGAAGTCAACTCTGCTTGCATCGCATCGCGAGCAGTCAGGAGTTCAACGACAGCCATTGCAACTTGACCACTTTTCGCAACCGCGTCAGAAAGTTCCGGAGGATTCCGATCTGTCGGGAGGGGCTTTGCAAGAACCTCAGAGGCTGCAGTAAGGCTTATCAGCGTTGAAGAGGATTCGATGGTTGCTCTTTGCTGTTTGATTTGCTCGAGAGTCTCGTCTTGCATTGCCGTCAATTTGACGTTGTCGGTTTTCAAGCGGGCACCAAGTTCGGCCACCATATCGTCAGTGAATCCACCATCATTTGGATGTGGTGCCTGAGCGTTCTGAAGATCGTCGAGCGCACCTTGGATCGCTGGGATCGTTCGATCTTCGACTGCAAGTGTTTTGTCAACGCTGCTCACTTGTTCGGACCACCATGCGCGGTTTTCAGTTCGACGCTTCGCAGATTCCATCAAGTCGCGAGCTTCTTCTTGGGCTGTGACCACTTGCCGTTCGTCCACAATGCGAACCACAACTTGATCCCACCATGGGGCGGCGACTATTTGGCGGATGCGTGAAGAGAGTTGGTTTGCTGCAGCAGTTTCGCCAGATTCCTCTGGATTTCCTTTGGAACTTTCGGCTCGTTCGCGTGCAGCCATAAGGTCTGAAGTGAGAGTTGCCAAAGCCTCTCGATCGACCCAGTATGACCAACCAAGCCACCCAATTATTCCAACGAGAAAAGCCCCAACGCAAGCCAAGACGATGACTATTTTTTTGCGCGGAGATTTCTTGTTTGACGAGATTATTTTTTCAGCATCAGCAATCGCGTCTTCGTATTCGCGAGACGCAACAACTTCTTCTTCACCCATGCCAGCCTCGCCATCTATGCCGTCAATGATTGGCATCTCCTCCTCGGGCAATCCGTCGAAAGGGTCTTCAGCATTTTCGTCAGTTTTTTTGGGGTCACTCATATTTAATTTTGAATTAAAAACTTAATAATTAAAGATTACCACGACGTTCTTGTTCAGTTTCAAGAGCTTCAAAGAGCGCCTTGAAATTTCCTTTGCCAAAGGATTGGCTCCCTCGTCTGCAAATGACCTCGAAGAAAAGTGTTGGGCGATCTTGCAGTGGCTTCGTGAAAAGTTGCAAGAGATAACCCTCATCGTCGGAGTCCACCAGAATCCCTAAATCCCGCACGCGCTGGTGATCTTCCTTGACAGCATGATGTCCGTGGCTGGTCAGCATTGCATCGACGCGCTTCCAAACAGTTTCGTAATAGGACTCTGGAATCGCAAGGAAATCAACGCCGCGCTTGCGAAGTTCGGCAACACTTGTCAATTCGTCATCGGTTCGTAGCGCAAGATGTTGAATACCTGGAGTCATATTGTGCCATTCCAAATATTCCTGCACTTGGCTCTTGCGCTTACCGTCTGCTGGTTCGTTGATCGGCATCTTGATCAAGTGATTTCCAGATGCCATCACTTTGCTCATCAGCGCTGAGAAATCGGTCGCGATGTCTTTTTCGTCAAAGTGCTTAAACATCTTGAAGCCCATCACATCTTCGTACCACTTCACCCAGTAATTCATCTTGCCCATTTCGACATTCCCGACACAGTGATCGACAAATTTCAAGCCGCATGGATGTTGCAAATTGAAGGCGTTTAGACCATAGTTTTCGACCTTGCGAAACCCAGGGCAAAACAAAGCGCCTTGCTTCAAATTCGGAAGGTCGAATTTTCCTGTGCGACTTACAAACGAATGAATCACTCTTCCGTATGTCTGAATGCCAGCCATCGTGACGGTTCCATTTGCATCTTTGAAAGTGCGAGGTTCGTATGCAGACTTGCCGCCGTTCTTTGTCGCACATTCCCAAGCGCGCTCTGCATCAAAAACCGTGAAGGCGACATCCTTGATTCCGTCGCCATGCAACTTGATCTCTTCAGCCGCTGGGTGCTTGTCGTGAAGAGGGGTCTCAAGAATCAGTCTGATGTTGCCTTGAGTCAGCAAGTACTGGGCGGAGTCTCGATTTCCGGTGGTGAGATCCGAAATCTGTTCGACTTGGAAGCCAAATGCGGACGCATAAAAGAATGCCGACTGTTTCGCGTTGCCAACGAAAAATCGAACATGATCGACGTCGATCAAGGTCAGTGGATCTGTCGTTTGATTTGGGCTTGCCTGATTACTTGTGCTTAATGTTGCCATAAAATGATGGTATCGTCTTGCCCCTTATGAGTGAGAACAAACAATCATCCAGTCTTGGGAAGAAACTTGGACTGACTGTGGCAATTCTTCTATCAGTTGTTGTTGTCTTTGTTGTGGTGATGTGCACTGCGGGCCAAGCCAAATTTCTTGAGTCTCCTGCAGATTTTCCTGCGCCAAATAATTGATTTCGCAAGCGACCAGCATCTATCATCCAGATCACAATGAGCAATCGAACCAATCCTCCAACGAAAAGACTTGAAACAGTAGAACCTGTCGGCAAACGGGTACTCATTCGCAAAGATGAGGACAAGAAAATCACAAAGGTCGGAATCCATCTCCCTGACAAAATGGAAATCCCAACGCTGACAGGTCGCGTGATTGCAGTCAGTGCGCAAGTCGCACGTGACGCAGATTATTCTGTTGCGCAATATGACCGCGTCCTCTTTCATCCAAAGAATCTGATTCCTGTGGATTTCGAAGGGGATAATCGTCTCTTTGTAGTGCCAATCGAAGATGTCGTTGCGATTTTTCGCACCGCAGGTGTTGGCGATTCGTGAACGCTCTAAGTTCAAGCGCTTCTGCTGAAATCATTGCCGTTTCACAAGCAAGTCGGCCGTTCAATGTGACGATCGAACCGCCAGGTTCCAAGAGCGAGACCAATCGTTTTTTGATGTTGGGCGCGCTTTCAAAGGGAATTTCTAAACTTGATTCTCCGCTACACGCAGCAGACACGGATCTATTTATGGATGCTCTGCGATCGATTGGCGTTCCAATCGAATGTGCCGAATCATGGGCGAATATTCACGGTTGCAATAGTCGATTTGCAGGAGGATCAACGGTCAATCTTGGCGATGGCGGTACGCCAACTCGATTCATGATGGCGATCGCGACACTTGCCCGCAAGCCTGTCGTGATTGATGGCAGCGCACGAATGCGTGAGCGACCGATCGCAGAAGGTGTAGAACTTTTACGTGCGCTCGGTTGCAAGATTGAATACGTCGAAGAAGAAGGAAGACTTCCAGTTCGAGTCGGTGGTGGTCGAATGCCACGCGGCGGGAAGATCGAAGTTGGGAGAACTGCATCAAGTCAATTCATTTCAGCCATTCTGATGCTCGCTCCGCGATTAGAAAAAGGCGTTGATCTTTTTGTCAATTCAGAATCGCTGACAAGTCCTTCGTATGTCGAATTGACACTGCACGCCATGAAAAAATGGGGAATTCCATTTGATGTTCTTCGCAACGAGAACGGTCAGATCACACGCGTGACTGTCCCGCACTTTGACTTGTCTTCATGCGCCGTCGCAATTGAGCCTGATGCAAGCAGCGCTGTTTATTTCCTTGGTGCGGCATCGATTGTCCGCGATGCACGCGTGACAATTCAAGGATTGCCGCGCCTTTCGCGTCAACCAGACGCAGCATGCTTGCCGGCATTTGTATCGATGGGCGCGCAAGAATGGTCTGGACCCAACGGAATGGGAATCGAGGGAACTGCAACACTCAACGGGATCGATGTCGATGCATCGCGTTGGCCGGATGGCGCTCTTTGTGTCGCAGCAGTCGGCGCTCTTGCCAAGGGTCGAACGCGCATTCGCGGACTTGAGACGCTGAAAGTGAAAGAGTCGAATCGGGTGCAAGTTCTTGCTGAGGAACTTACAAAGATGGGTTGCCGCGTCGAGACCACTCCAAGCAGCATCACGATCGACCCCGACTTTACAACAGCTCGTCCGGTCTTGATTGACCCAAGAGGCGATCATCGAATTGCAATGACATTCGCAGTGCTTGGATTATCTCGACCAGGCATTTCAATTGGCGATCCTCGATGCGTATCAAAAAGTTATCCAAACTTTTGGCGAGACTTCGCACTCCTGACCGATTCGCCACGCTGATACACTCGTTTTCTTCGACATGGGTCCATTTCTCTCATTCGCTCGACGCCTCCTTCAGTACCCTGGTCAACTCGCCTTGGCGCTTTTTTTCGCCGCGATTTCTGCAGCTGGGCTTGGCGCAGGATTGCTGGCGCTCGCACCAATTCTGAACATGATTCTGGGTAAAAATGGAACTGCGCTCCCAGAACTTGCCACGCAGTTCAATCAAGGGAAACCGTTTGTTGCGATACCAGACTTTGTAATTGGCTGGCTGCCAGAGGGAAGATTCGAAGGAGTGATGTTGGTCCTTGGGGGCTTGGCGCTGCTGACTGTGCTTGGAGCTGCAGCGAATTTTACACATCAATATATTTCGATTCATTTGTGCGCCAAGGTCATTGCACGCATCAGACTTGATGCATTTCGTCATGCGATTCGGATGCCGCTTGGCGAGGTCGTACGACTTGGGCCTGCGGAGTTTGCAAGCCGAGTCATCAGAGACACTGCAGAATTACAGAGTGGTCTTCTTGCGTTGACAAGCAAGACGGTTGCTCAACTCACGAAGGGAATCGCAGCATTTATTGTTGCAATCGTGATCGACTGGAGAATCGTTGTGGTCGCGGCAATCGCAGGTCCATTGCTTGGGATTATTTTGCGAAAGTCTGGCAAGCGTATTCGTCGCGGTGCGAAAGGTGCGCTGAAACATCAAGCAACGCTTTTGCGAGTGACCGGCGAGAGTCTTCAAGGTCTTCGTGCCGTCAAGACTTCCACAGCAGAAAAGAGCATGTTGGGGAGATTTCGGCGCGCAAATTCATTGGTTGTCAGCGAGCAACTTCGCGCTCGAACTGCGCAAAGTCTGGCAAGTCCGCTGATCGAAACGCTGACAATTCTGGTGGTCATTGTTTTGGCAGCATTTGCAGTTCGAGAGATCCTTCGAGGAAGTTTGACGTTTGATGAATTCCTGCTTTCTTTGGGCGCGCTTGCAGTTGCTGCAGGTTGTGTACGTCCATTAGCAGGCCTTGCGGCGGAAATGCAAGCGGCCAGCGCGCCCGCGGAAAGGCTTCGAGAACTTCTTTCTATTGAAGCAGAGCCAACAAGCACGCGTAGTCGACCAAATCTCCTTCGCCATCAACATTGGATCCGATTCGAAGGTCTTTCATTTCGATATCCAAACGCTGAAGTTCTTGCTCTCAATGAAATCAATTTAGAAATTCGTCACGGAGAACATATTGCGATCGTTGGACCAAACGGTTGTGGAAAGACCACTCTCTTGTCGATGATCCCGCGTTTGTTGACTCCCAAAACTGGTCGAGTTCTTATTGACGGCGCCGATATTTCTCAAGTGAATCTCAAAAGTTTGCGGCGCCAGATCGGAGTTGTAACGCAAGAATCTGTGCTGATTCAGGGGACTATTGCTCAGAATATTGCTCTGGGTATGGCAAGTGCGACAGATTCTCAGATCCAAGAAGCTGCGCGCCGCGCTCATGCCGATTCATTTATACAAGCCATTCCAGGCGCGTATAGCGCCGATGTTGCCGAGCAGGGGGCAAGTCTTTCAGGAGGTCAGCGTCAGCGAATTTCAATCGCGCGTGCAGTCTTGCGCGATCCATCGATCTTGATCTTAGACGAGGCTACAAGTCAGATCGATGCAGAAAGTGAAGCCCAGATTTCTCAAGCGATCGCGGAGTTTGGCTGTGAGCGAACTGTGATCGCAATCGCGCACAGACTTTCAACCATGCTTGCAGCTGATCGAATCATTGTGATGGATCGTGGAAGGATCATCGATTCTGGAACGCATACTGAATTGCTCTTGCGCTGCGATGTGTATGCAAGACTTGCAAAGGCGCAGATGCAATCAGCTGATGATTCGATGCCCGAGATCATCTCCCAACAAATTTAAGGCGTCTGCGATGCGGGTTCCGCAACCGGCGCAGGTGCGACAACTGGCGCTGGTGAAACAACCGGCGCAGGCACAGCAACTGGCGCTGGTGGATACGCAATGATCATTGGTCCGCGAGATGCAGCCCAAATTGCATAAACCAAGGCAAGAGTGCAGATTCCCGCGACAACAAAGAGCCAAAATTGAATCGCCTTTTCCAATCGATCGGATTGAGCAACACGCCTCTGAGTCGACAAAGCAAGATTTTCAATCGCTCGCGATTGACGATCGCTCGTCGCTGCAAATGTGCTGAGCGCGCCAGCGGTTTCGCGAAGACTCTCTGCAACACGAAGACTGACTTCGTGATTCAAATCAAGTTGTTGCTGCACCAACCCAAGTACTTGAGTCTGTTGATGCGATCCTTCAGCCAATTGCGTCAAACCACGTTCAAATGTCTGGTCTCTATGGCGCGAGCGAGCGCTGTTTTCCAAAAGGGTCTCAAGTACTTGCCCTTGTTGTCGTGCGAGCTGTGGGAGCGCATCGAGTGTTTTCGATAGCGATGTGAGCAGCGTCGTCAACTGTTTTTGAGATTCCGCTTGAGTCGAAAGTTGGTCGCGAAATTCAACCAAGAGCCGATTGTTATCGATTGGTTCCGCAGGTTGCTGCGCAAAGACTTGAACAGCTCGTTCGGCAACAACTTCAGTCGGCGCAACTGGAGGGGGTTGGCGCTTGAAGATTCTTGAGATGAATGACCCAATACCCATGGCTTCACACTACTGTATCGAACCGTGACTTGGCATGGATACTCATTCAATCGCTTGTTTCGTGGGATTCTCACATTGGCTTTGGGGTTGATTCTTTTCGCATGTGGGTCTCATAAAGATTCTCCCGTTCCTGTGGAAAATCACTCGGCGAAATTGCAGGCGGTCCGAGTTGCATCCCTTTCACCAGGCTTGACTGCAACGATGGTTGCGCTTGGAGTTTCCGACCGCTTGGTCGGGCGAACTCCTTGGTGCGAAGTTTCGACCGATGTGCCCATCGTTGGTTCTCTTCTGGACCTGAACGCCGAGGCACTCGTGATGACTCGTCCGACGGTCATTCTCCTTCAACCTCCTGCGCAGGGCGAAATTGGCGGGCTCACTGATCTCGCGGCGACTCATGGATGGCGAGTCGAACGATTTCAAATCGATTCACTGGCAGACGTGCAGTTGATGTTGGAGAATCTTCCTAAAGTTCTTTGCGATCCAACCATCGAGGATGATTGTGCGAAGTTGCAGGAGCGTTCGCTCATTGTGCAGCACGAATTGAACAAAGCACTCGAACCAATAGCAAACGCAAATCGTGCTGGAAGAACTCTCGTTCTGTTGATCAGTTCTGAAAGCGTCGATGCGATGGGATTTGGAAAAGGTTCCTATATCGGCGACGCACTCGATCGAATGGGAGTGACCAATGCTCTCTTGCGAAGTGGATATCCATCACTTGGAGCCGAAGACTTGGCGAAGCTTGCTCCAGAAACTGTCGTGGTGATCTCGCAGCGTTCCGCTGGGGCAATCGAGCAACTTGCTCAAATTATGCCAGATTCTGCGCTGTATTCGATTCACGCGCCAGAACTTCTACAACCCGGTGGCGGGATGATTTCAGGTTTGATCAAGTTGCGAGAAGCATTGACGCAAGCTTGTCAAGCGCGTGATAAAAACTCGCCGACTTCAACACAAAAGGTCGCACCATGACCAAGCGGCAATTTCTAGGGATCTTGGTCATTGCGCTTCTGCTTGTGACAGGTGTGGTCGCACGACTTTTGATTGGAAGAGATCCTGCAGTTGGCGGAGTTTATTTCAATTGGCCAGATGAAAACATTTTCTTGTTGCGATTTGGTGCAGTGCGATCTGCAATTGTCGGCGGCGCTTGCCTTGGCTTGAGCGGATTACTCCTTCAAGCACTTTTGCGAAATCCACTTGCGTCTCCATTCATCTTGGGACTTTCAGCTGGCGCTGGTCTTGGAGCAATGATCGCCGCATGGTCTGCAAGCGTTGTCGGCGCAGGATCGGTTGCATGGATCTCATTTATTGCGCACGGTGCAGATGGGGTCATCCCAGGCACAGTCGGTTCGCTTTCCGTCTTAGTCTTGGTCTATGCACTTGGTCGTCGAGGCGGCAGACTTGATCCGTTGACACTCGTCCTTGCAGGAACCGTTGTGGCAACAATCTGTGGAGCGCTCACACTTCTCGTGCAATCGCTCATGCCTCCTTCAAGTCGTGGCGATTCGTGGATGTGGTTTATGGGGCAAGTCCCTGAACTGCCTTCAAGCGGTGCGATGTGGACGGCAATTGCGCTACTTTTCTGCGCATTTATCGCGAGTTTCCAAAGCGGTGCTGCTTTAGATGTTTCCAGCACTGGCGATGACGAAGCGGAAAGTCTTGGCGTATCACTGCGAAGTCTTCGCATTCTGCTTTTCATCTGCGCAGGTGCATTGGCATCCGCAAGTGTCGCGCTCTGCGGTCCGATCGCCTTTGTCGGATTTGTTGCGCCGCATCTCTGCAGACTTCTCATTGGATCGCGACATCGCGCACTTGTTCCTGCAAGTGTGATCGCAGGCGCAGCGATTCTTGTTTGGGCCGACGCCGTTCGACAATCAATCGATGTGGGAGCGGGGCGATTGCCGATTGGTGTTCTGACCGCACTCATCGGAGGTCCAGTTTTTCTGATGGTGATGCGCTCTCGTCGCATGCGAGCAGGAGAGTGGTCATGCTGAAAATCGATTCGCTTTCATTTCAGTATGGTCGTCGCAGTGCGCTGAAAGAAATTACTGCGTCGTGCGAAGCGGGGAAAGTTGTCGCACTTGTTGGCCGTAACGGCAGTGGCAAGAGCACTCTCTTGCGCGCAATTGCTGGACTCGCTCATCCAAGTGGTGGAAGCGTCTCGTGGCGAGGACAACGACTGGCGGGACTTGCGCCCGCTCGGCGCGCTCTGGAAGTCGCGTATGTTTCTCAGCGTCCATCACTTTCGATTGATCTGACGGTCCACGAAATGATTGCACTCGGTCGCTTCGCTGCGAAGACACGGCTGGACTCAATCTTGCGAATCGATCAAGCGATCGGACTTATGGGTCTCGATGCGCTGAAAGAACGGTCATTTCACGAACTTTCTGCGGGA
>Ga0208960_1002066_pt1 | contig 10389 bp, 9 predicted proteins | sample GreLakmeON33MSRF_FD_187703 | JGI IMG/M metagenome (GOLD analysis project Ga0208960, IMG submission 187703) | Freshwater lentic microbial communities from great Laurentian Lakes, MI, USA - Great Lakes metaG ON33MSRF (SPAdes) | ecosystem: Environmental > Aquatic > Freshwater > Lake | place: Great...
GGGCGAGCGCAGCCTGAGCAACAGCGCGGCGAGTCTGCGCCATCCGACCAGCGCCGTGGCAGCGCATGGCTACGCCGAGTTGCAAAGCGCATCAGACTGGGTACGCCCTGGCGTCGCGCTTTATGGCAGTGCACCAGACTTTCCCGAGGGCAGCGCCAGCGACTGGGGCTTGGCGCCAGCCATGACGCTGGCCTCAAAAATCATCGCCACACAGGAGCTGCTGGCCGGGCAAAGCGTGGGCTATGGCTCTGCTTTCACGGCAACAGCGCCTATGCGCATCGGCATTGTGGCCTGCGGCTATGCCGACGGTTATCCGCGCCTGTGCCCCACCGGCACGCCCGTGCTGGTGCAGGGCCTGCGCACCCGCACGCTCGGTCGGGTCAGCATGGACATGCTCAGCGTCGATCTTGAGCCCCTGCTGGCGGCCGGCCAGCAGCCGGCCCTGGGCAGCGAAGTGACGCTGTGGGGGCGCGCCAGCGGGGGTGCCCTGCTTGGCATTGACGAGGTCGCCAGCGCTGCTGGCACACTGGGCTATGAGCTGATGTGCGCACTGGCCCCGCGGGTACCGGTGCTGGCGGCCGATTGACATCGGCAGTGGGCCGTGCATTTTGTTTTTGGAGTTGCTTATGAAGACTTGGATTTGCATTGTTTGCGGTTTTATTTATGACGAGGCTGCCGGCCTGCCGGAAGAAGGCATTGCCCCGGGCACTGTTTGGGCCGATGTTCCGGCCCACTGGGCCTGCCCGGACTGTGGTGTAGCCAAGGCTGACTTCGAAGCCGTTGACATCTAGAGGGCACCCCGCTGACGGGCCAGCGCTGCGTGTGCAAGAAGGCAGCTCAAGGCTTGGGGCGACCTACAATGACCCGTCGTCCGGCGACCCATCGGCTTTGGTTTGATACTGGACGCTGCAGGAGACAAACATGCCAGACAACAAGCCCAACGCCGAAGACAAACACGCTCAGTTGCGCCGTGCCGCGCTGGAATACCACGAATTCCCCACACCGGGCAAGATCGCCATTGCAGCGACCAAGCAGTTGGTCAACCAGCATGACCTGGCCCTGGCTTATTCGCCCGGTGTTGCAGCGCCTTGCGAGGAAATCGTCAAAGACCCGAACAAGGCCTTTCAGTACACCAGCCGCGGTAATTTGGTGGCGGTGATCACCAATGGCACCGCCGTCCTCGGGCTCGGCGACATTGGGCCCCTGGCCGCCAAGCCGGTGATGGAGGGCAAGGCGGTGCTGTTCAAAAAGTTTGCCGGCATCGATGTCTTTGACATCGAGATCAACGAAAAACATGATCTCGACAAACTGGTGGACATCATCGCCTCGCTCGAGCCCACTTTTGGTGGGATCAACTTGGAAGACATCAAGGCGCCAGACTGTTTTTATGTCGAGCGGCGCTTGCGCGAGCGCATGAAGATACCGGTTTTCCACGACGACCAGCACGGTACTGCCATCGTCGTGGGTGCGGCCCTGCTCAATGCGATCAAGGTGGTTGGCAAAGACCTGCAGCAAATCAAGCTGGTGACCTCTGGCGCCGGTGCCGCGGCCCTGGCTTGCCTGAAGCTGCTGGTCAAACTGGGCCTTCCGCGCCAGCATATTTTTGTCACTGATCTGGCCGGTGTGGTGTATGCAGGTAGAACCGAGTTGATGGACCAAGACAAGGTGGAGTTCGCCCAAACAACCGACGCCCGGACTCTGGGCGAGGTGATTGCCGGGGCCGATGTTTTTCTCGGTCTCTCAGCGGCCGGTGTACTCAAGCCCGCCATGGTCGCCAGCATGGCGGCACGCCCGATTATTTTTGCCCTGGCCAACCCGACACCCGAGATCACGCCCGAAGAAGTCAAAGCCGTGCGCAACGACGCGGTGATGGCCACCGGTCGCACCGACTACCCCAACCAGGTCAATAATGTTCTTTGTTTTCCGTATATTTTTCGCGGCGCGCTGGATGCCGGCGCCTCAACCATCAGCGCCGAAATGGAAATCGCTGCTGTTCGCGCCATTGCCGAACTCGCGCAGGCCGAGCAAAACGAAGTGGTGGCCGCAGCCTATGCCGGCGAAGACCTGACTTTTGGCCCCGAGTACCTGATTCCCAAGCCATTCGATCCACGCCTGATGATGAAAATCGCGCCAGCGGTGGCCAAGGCCGCAGCCGACAGCGGTGTGGCGCTGCGCCCGATTGCCGACATGGACGCCTACCGAGAGCGCCTGCAAAGCTTTGTCTATGCCTCTGGCACCGTGATGAAGCCGATTTATGCGGCCGCCAAAAAAGGCCTGAAAAACCGGATCGCCTATGCCGAGGGTGAGGAGGAGCGGGTGCTGCGTGCTGCGCAAATCGTAGTCGACGAGGGGCTGGCCCGCCCCACCCTGATTGGCCGCCCGGCGGTGATTGCCGTTCGGATAGAGAAGTTTGGCCTGCGCCTGCGCCCAGGGCACGACTACGATGTCGTGAACATTGAAGACGACCACCGTTACCGCGATTTTTGGCAAAATTACCATGCGATGACAGAGCGCCGGGGCGTCACCGTTCAGGTCGCAAAAATTGAAATGCGCCGGCGTCTCACCCTGATCGCTGCCATGCTGGTGCACAAAGGCTACGCAGATGGCCTGATTTGCGGCACCTGGGGCACCACCGGCCTGCACCTGCAGTACATCGACCAGGTCATCGGCCTGCGACCAGGCGTCAAAACCTATGCCTGCATGAACGGCTTGCTGTTGCCCGAGCGGCAGGTGTTTCTGGTCGACACCCATGTCAATTACGACCCAAGCGCCGAACAACTCGCCGAAATCACCACCATGGCGGCAGAAGAAATGATGCGCTTTGGCATACGCCCCAAAGCAGCGCTGCTATCGCATTCCAACTTTGGCAGCAGCAACCAGCCCAGCGCCGTCAAAATGCGCCAGGCCCTTGAGCTGCTGCGCTCGAGCACTCCATGGCTGGAGGTGGATGGAGAAATGCACGGTGATATGGCGCTAGACGGGCAGGCGCGCGCCAAACTAATGCCCAACAGCACCTTGGCGGGCGATGCGAATTTGCTGGTTTTGCCCAACATCGATGCGGCCAATATTTCCTATAACCTGCTCAAAACTGCAGCCGGCGGCAATATCGCGATTGGTCCGGTTCTGCTGGGCGCAGCTCAGCCGGTGAATATTCTGACGCCCAGCGCCACAGTGCGGCGGATTGTCAATATGACCGCCCTCACCGTGGCCGACGCTAACGCAACACGCTGATATTTAGAGCAAATACTACAAGTGCGCGCCCGCTAACATAAAGGCTCGGGTGTTTTTTTGCTTAAATTTTCAGCAATCCCTTGCTTTTTTATGGCAAATACACGACACTTCCCCCTCGGGTTAACCCGAGGCGTCGTTAAAAGTTGTTAGATGTTGCGTTTTGCTGGTCAAAAGTGGGTGTTAGCCGGGGTATTGCTGGGTTTTTTAGCCCTGGGTGCGCAGGCCAAAGGGCCTACGGCTGCAGACCCCACGGCCCCCATCGCATTGGCAGATTTGCCTGTGCAAGGGGTTCAGGTGCACGCACTTGTGATGCAAGGCGGTCCGTTTGCGTATGACAAAGATGGCAGTGTGTTTGGTAATCGGGAGCGTCTGCTGCCAAGCCAAAAGCGCGGCTATTACCGGGAATACACGGTGCCCACGCCGGGCGCGAGCAACCGTGGCGCCAGGCGGCTTGTGTGCGGCGGGCCGCCCAAGACGCCAGACGCCTGCTTTTATACCGCTGATCACTATGCGAGTTTTCGCAGGATCGCACCCTAGGTCGCATGTTTATGTTATTTGATCAAGAAAGTGAAGGTGGAATGGCTATGCCACTTCGTCAAGACAAGGGGGCGCCAATCAGCCCCGCAGTAGAAACGCCATTGCGGGGCGTGCGCAGTAATATAGTGCAGTCGATTCGCGCCTTTAGGGTGCCGGAACTGCAAGACGCGGCTCAAACCCTGGGCCAGCATTTTCTCTACGCCAACCTGGCCAATGCCCAGACCAAACAAGAAGTGCTCGACCTGATTGGGCAGCAGTTCATGTTGTCGGCGCATGTGGGTAAGAATTTTGATGCCCTCTACGACGGCATCACCGATCCGCTGCATAAGTCTGGGCTGCAGCCCGGCTTTATTGTGGTGCTTGAACATATTCCGGCCCACGCCCGCTTTGACAAAGAAGCACGGGAGCAACTGCTCGATATCTTCAGAGACGCGTCGGATTTCTGGGGGGACCGAAAGATACCGTTCCGATGTTTCTATTCTTTTCTGTAGCCCGTTCTGCACAAACCAGCCAAGCAGAACGGGCGAACCAGGCAAAAGGTGATCTGACCAACACGTCCAGCGTCACGGGAATTGAACTCAGTACCGAAACCGGGGAAAAAATGCCAACCGACAAGTTGTTGGATGTCTCGGCCCAGGCGCTGCGCATGAGCAGCCCCTTCAACTCAGCTTACTGGCTGACCGCAGCCTGAGTTCGGCTGCCCGGCGTTCAAGCCAGCAGGCCCACCTCGGTGGGCCTTTTTTTCGGGCTATCGGCGCGGCTATGTTGGCTCGGTTTGGTCCTGAATCTGCCTGGCCAAGGCCAGGTAAGCCGGTACCGACACCTCTTCGGCGCGGCGCTGCAGGTCAAATTCACCACCGAAGGCCCGGGCCTCCAGCCATCGGCCCAGGGTGTGGCGCAACAGTTTGCGGCGCTGACTGAATGCCACCTGAACCAGCTCGCTCAACACAGTGACCTGCAGGTGCAGGGGTGCGCTGAGGGGCAGCATGCGCACAAAGGCGCTGTCGACTCGGGGCGGCGGTGCAAAACTGTGCGGCGGCACCATCAGGACATTCTCCATGGCATAGCGCCATTGCAACATCACGCTCAGGCGACCATAGGCTGCACTAGACGGTCGCGCCACCATGCGCTCGACCACCTCTTTTTGCAACATGAAGTGCTGGTCTTCGATGTGCGGGGCATGGTCCAGCAAATGGAACAAAATAGGTGTGGAGATGTTGTAAGGCAGGTTGCCAACCACCCTGAGCTTGCCCGCTGGCTGACCCGTGGCGAGGCTGGAGAAATCAACCTTGAGCACGTCTGACTCGATCACGGTGAGTTGCGGGCGCAGCCGCAGACGAGCAGCCAGATCGCGGTCGAGTTCGATCACGCTGAGATGGCCCAGACGCTCCACCAGTGGCTGTGTCAGGGCGCCCAGACCGGGGCCTATTTCAACCATGGGTTGTCCGGACCGAGGAGCAATCGCAGCAAGAATGGCATCGATGATGCCCACATCGGTCAGGAAATGCTGGCCAAAGCGCTTTCGCGCGATATGTTTCATGGTCTCAGCCGGGCTGGCGCGGCACCGGCGCTGTGGCCGGCCACGGCGCATGCGCTCTACTGCGGCAATTCACGCAGTTCCACGTAGGCGCGGGCCCGCAAATCCTGGGCCCACAGCGGGAAGGCTTCTTCGAGTTTTTTCTCCCGCAAAATAGCGCGCACCGCATCGCGCTGCTCGCGCAGGCTGGTCTCGACACGGCGCCGCTCCTGCACCTCGATCAGGTGGACTCCAAACCTTGACACCAAAGGCTCGCTGACCTGGCCCAGCGCCAGTTGGTTCATCACCTGCTCAAACTCAGGCACAAACATGCCTGGGCTAGCCCAGCCCAGGTCGCCGCCCTGGGCTGCGCTGCTGTCTTGCGAGTACTCCCGCGCCAATACCGCAAAAAAGGCCTGCCCGCCCAGCAAGCGCTGCCGCAAACCGGTCAGCTGCTCGCGCGCCTGCGCCTCGCTGAGCTGCGGGCCCGGGCGCAACAGAATATGGCGGGCCCGGCTTTGGGTGACGGCCGCAGGCGGCATGCCAGGCAGTTGCAGCTCGATCAACTTAAGTAGATGAAAACCTGCACCGGAACGCAGCAGTGCGCTGATCCCGCCCACAGCCAGTCCCGCACTTGCCTCGACAAACAGCGTGGGGTAGCGGGCTGCGGCACGCAAACCCATTTGTCCGCCGTTGCTGCGGTCTGCGGCATCCGAGCGTTCACGGGCCAGTGCGGCAAAGTCCTCGCCGGCACGAGCGCGCCGCAAAGTCTCCTGCGCCCGGGCTTGCAAGCTGTCGATTTGCTCGGGGCTCGCATCATCTGGCACGGCCACCAGGATTTGCGCCAAGTTGATCTGCCGGCTTTGCGGGTCCTGGTTCGCCTGCGCCTCGCGCAGGTATTGGTCTATGTCGAGCTCTGAGACCCTGGCGCGCGGCTCAAGATCGCGCTCGCGCAAGCGAGTCAGGGCAATCTGGTCACGCAAGTTAGCCCTGAACTGCGCAAGCGGCATGCCTTCGGCTTTAAGTCGGCTGCGCAGCTCGGCCAAGTCAAACTGGTTCTGGCGGGCAATGTTCTGTTCGGCCAGGTCTACTGCGGCATCATCCACCCGAATACCGGTCTCACGCGCCACCTGCAACTGCAGGCGGTCGCTGATCAGACCGTCGAGCACCTCACGGGTGAGTGCGGCCCGCTCCGGCTGGGGGCGGCGCTGCTGCGCAATTTGCTGCTGCGCCCGCTGCAACTCCAAGCGCAATTCATTGAAAGTAATGGGCTCGGTGTTGACAACCGCCACAATGAAATCAGCCTGTTGCTGTTGGCTCTGTGCCGGCTGGCACAGGCTGATTGACAGCGCTAGGCTGATTGTTGTGAGGCGTAACATCTGCATGGCTCAATGATAGTTGTTGGAGCAGCGGGGTAGCAGGCTATTCCCGCAGCAATTGGTAGCCCGGAATATTGGTTTTGAGGACCTGCAGCGGGTTGGTCCCCAGCCGGGTGAACCCGACAAACTCGAGCTGGAACATGATGCGTTCATTGGCCGAGGTGCTGCTGGTCTGGATCCGCTCCAGCGCCAGGCGGCCCAGCCAGCAGCAGGCGTCGTACTCCAGCCCGAGCACGGTTGTCACCAGGCGGTTTTCGTTCAGGCTGTAATTGAGCCTGCCCACGCTGTACCAGCGCCCGCCGCCTTGGCCACGGCCGGGTCCGAGGTTTTCGCCGAGGTCGCCCCACAGCGCATTGACCGGCCACTGCCAGCCCACATCAAATTGCTCGTTGCTGTCGCGCTGGTAACGGTAGGCCGCGCTGATGACGCGGTACAGGCCGGGGTTGTAACGCACACCGGCCGTGCCCCGAACCGCCAGCTCAGTTTTTGCATTGAACTGCAGCGCCGTGTCAAAAGTCCAGCGCGGGTCCCAGGTGACGGTGGTACCCAGCAACAAGTCGCTCAGCCGGTCCGACACCGCAGTACCACCGGGCAAAGTCACCTTTTGGTCCTCAAAGCGTTGCCGCTGGGCCAGGCCAAAGCGCATGAATTCTGCGCCGCTGGCCGGATCGAGCAGGCGGCTCGTCACGCCCAGTGTGAGCAGATGACTGTCGGAGATGCGGTCATTGCCGACGAAAGCATTTTCGGCAAAGATGGTGGCAAAGCTGAAGTCGTTGGCGCCGGAGTCGTAGTTGGGCAATTGACTCTGGTCGCGGTAGGGCGTGTTGACATAAAAAGCCCGCGGCTCCAGAGTTTGGCGCAGCCCGCGCCCCCACAGCTGGGTGTCCCGCTCAAACACCAGGCCACTGTCAATGCTCAGGGTTGGCACCAGGCGGCCAGCAGTGCTGGCACTGGCAGCGCCGCCTGGCAACGCGGCATCGAACTGGTAGCCAGTGCCATGCAGCTGAAACTTAGGTGTCACAAAGCCACCCGGCAGCAGCCAGGGCCTTGACAGTTGCACAGCCGCAAAACCCCGGTGTGCATTGGGCTGGAGGGTGAGCCGCTGGTCGGCATCAAAGCGGGTGTAATCGGCCTCCAGCGACATATCGAAACCCCGCACATCAGCGAGCAGATAACGCGTGGCCAGTTGCGGCAGCCGGTTGTAAGGCGGGACGATGGGTGAACTCACATCTTGCAGGGTCTGCCACTGCAGCGTGCGCAGGCTGTTGGAGAAGCCGCTTTGCGACCAGCTCAGTGTGGCATCGTTGGCCAGCAGGCGCTGGGTCAAAGAGACATTGGAGCGCGTGAAGTCGCGCCAATAGTTGTCATCACTCACCCGGTTCACGCTCAGGTTGAGGGCCATGGCATCACCGCCCCAGGGGCGAGGCAAACTGCCCCGGTGGCTGCCCGTGAAGCCCCAGCGGGTCATGCTTCGCAGGGGGTCATCTGGCAACACCTCGAGCCGCAACTGGCCGGCGTAATCCTGTTCTAAATAACGAAACTCACTGCCAAGGTTGGCGCCGCGCTTGCTCATCAAGGTGGTGGTCAGCGTCGCGTCACGGTTGGGCGCGATGTTCCAGTAATAGGGCAGCATCAACTCGATGCCGTTGACATTGTCCAGGCCCGGGGTTGGCGGCAGGAGGCCGGATTTTCGACGCTCGGTCAGCGGAAAACTCAGGTAGGGAACCGGCAGCAAGGGCAGTTGCATGAAGCTCAGCACTGCGCCCTCAGCGGTGCCCGTCTCTTCCTCGTTGTCAATGCGGATGGTGGCCGCACGCATGATCCAGTCGGGCAACCAACCCGGGCCCGGTTCGCGCGCGCAGGTGGTCAGGCTGGCCTCGCGGATGATGGTTCGGTTCTCACCCAAAAAGTCTATTCTTTGCGCCTCGCCGTGCGAATCGTTGACCGAGAAGGAATACCGGGGCTGGGTGAAAAAGCCCTCAAAGGATTCAAGCTTGAGTTCGAGCAAGGGCCCCTCGTACACATTGCCGCCCCGGCTGATATACACATTACCGATGGCCCTGGCCTGGTCGTCGGGCTGGTAATACTCCAGCCGGTCGGCCCGAATCAGCGTGTCGCCACGGCTGAGTTGCGCATCGCCCTCAATGACGGTGTCGAGATCGGGTCGCCCAGACAGGCGTTGACCGGTCACGATGACCGGCTGGGGACCCTTGGGTTTGACTGCCACCGCTCGCGCTGCGGCAAGGGGCGTGGCGCGCGGCTTGCTGGTTTGCGCACTGGCCTGCCCTGCTTGGTTGGCAAGCAGCAATACCAAGCAAGAGCACTGGCCCGTACGCCAGGCTTGGCGCTTGATTTCGTGCAGCAGGGCGGGCATCGGCAGCGTGGGGACAAATCGGGTGGTGGGGGCCGCAGCGGCAGCGCTGAGCGACCGGGTTTGTAGAATAGATTATCCATGAGCCTCAACAGCACACCCGCGCCGGCAGGCAGCACCACGCCCTTATGGTCTGACCCACTGCGCGAAGCGGCATTCGGCCAATGGCTGGCATCTTTGGCCGCGGCCCAAGGCTTGCAAACCGGCTCGCTTCGTATCGCCTCGGCCGACGCAAGTTTCCGGCGCTACCTGCGTATTGACAGCGTGGCCGGCAGCCGCATCATCATGGACGCCCCGCCGGACAAAGAAGATTGCCGCCCTTTTGTCAAAGTGGCGCAGCTGATGCACGAAGCCGGCCTGCTGGTGCCCAAGGTGCTGGCCTGGGACGAGCCCAAGGGCTTCATGCTGCTGAGCGACCTGGGCACCCAGACCATGATGCAGGCCATCGACCCGGCCCAGCCGCAGGCCAATCTGGGCCTGTACCTGCAGGCGGTGGACGCTCTGGTGGCCTGGCAAACCGCCTCCAAACCCGATATGCTGCCGCTCTACGACCAGCCCTTGCTGAACCGCGAACTGGCTTTGTTCCCCGAGTGGTACCTGAGCCGCCACCGCGGCCTGACGCTGGATGCCACCCAGCAAGGCACGCTGGATGCCGCCTTTGCCACCATCATGGCGCAGAACCTGGCCTGGAGCCGGGTTTATGTGCACCGCGATTTCATGCCGCGCAACCTGATGGTCACCGGTGACCGGCTGGGTGTGCTGGATTTTCAGGACGCGGTGTACGGCCCGATCACCTACGACGTGGCAAGCCTGATGCGCGACGCCTTTTTGAGCTGGGACGAAGATTTTTGCCTGGACGTCACAGTGCGCTACTGGGAGCGGGCCCGCCGAGCCGGGCTGCCGGTGGGTGACGATTTTGGCGAGTTTTACCGGGGCGTGGAGTGGATGGGCCTGCAGCGCCACCTCAAGGTGGCCGGCATCTTTGCCCGGCTAACGCTGCGCGACGGCAAGCCGCAGTACCTGGCCGACACGCCGCGTTTCATCGGCTATATCCGCGCCACCTGCAGCCGCTACCGCGAGCTCAAACCGCTGCTGCGGCTGCTCGATCAGGTCGAAGGCGTGGCGGCGGCTGACGGCTATGCCTTTGGCCGGGTATGAGCCAAATCGGGCTTGAGGCCACGTCCAGCTTATATTTGTTGCTATTTTTTAAATAGCATTACCGACCATGCCCCGTTTTTATTGCCCGGCGCCCCTACAGCCCGATGCCCTGCTGAGCCTGCCCGCGCAGGCGGCGCGCCATGTGCAGGTGCTGCGGCTGCAGCCGGGCCAAACTCTGACCCTCTTCAATGGTGCGG
>Ga0208960_1002069_pt1 | contig 10380 bp, 10 predicted proteins | sample GreLakmeON33MSRF_FD_187703 | JGI IMG/M metagenome (GOLD analysis project Ga0208960, IMG submission 187703) | Freshwater lentic microbial communities from great Laurentian Lakes, MI, USA - Great Lakes metaG ON33MSRF (SPAdes) | ecosystem: Environmental > Aquatic > Freshwater > Lake | place: Great...
ACATCGAGGTGATCCAGACCGAACTGTGCCTGGCCGATCTCTCAGCGGTCGAGAAGGCGCTGCACCGCGTCACCAAGACGGCCCGATCGGGCGACAAGGAATCCATCAAGTTGGTGGCCCTGCTGGAGAAATGCCAGGGCGCGCTGAACCAGGCCCAAGCGGTCCGCACGCTGGACTTCAGCAAGGAAGAACTGCCGCTGCTCAGGCAGTTCTTCCTGATCACCGCCAAACCGGCCATGTTCGTGGCCAATGTGGCTGAGGACGGCTTTGCGAACAACCCGTTTCTGGACCGCCTGCGCGCTTACGCCGACGCCCAAAAAGCCCCTGTGGTTGCCATCTGCGCCAAGATGGAGGCCGAGATGGCCGACATGAGCGACGAGGACCGCCAGATGTTCCTCGAAGAGCTGGGCCAGAGCGAGCCCGGCCTGAACCGGCTGATACGCTCGGCCTATAAGTTACTGGGCCTGCAGACCTACTTCACTGCCGGCGTGAAGGAAGTACGCGCCTGGACCATTCATGTCGGCGACACCGGGCCGCAGGCCGCCGGTGTGATCCACACCGACTTCGAAAAAGGCTACATCCGCGCCCAGACCATCGCCTTCGACGACTTCATCACCTTCAAGGGCGAACAAGGCGCCAAGGACGCGGGCAAGATGCGCGCTGAGGGCAAGGACTATGTCGTCAAAGATGGCGACGTGATGAACTTTCTGTTCAGTTCCTGAGCCTGGTGGCCACTGCCGGCTCGTCCGCCCTGCCATGAACCCACTGCAAACCGAGCTTCAGCGCCTGTACTTGGCGCCAGAAGGCCTGGTACGTGCCCTGGTGCTGGAGCTGGCCCGGCCGGCCGACTGGGGCCTGCTGTCCCCGGTGTGGCGCGGGCTGCAGACCGACCTGGCCTTGCCGGCTCCCGCCGTCATGGTCTCGGGGGTGGACGGCTACCAACTGTGGCTATCACTTGCTGAGCCGGTGCCCCTGGCTGAGGCGGCAACCTTTTTGGAGGCACTGCGGCGGCATTACCTTGCCGAGGTGGCGCCGCAACGCATCCGCCTCACGCCCGCGCTGGCAGCACCTGCGTCACAGCCCGCGCTGCCGGTACCCAGCCAGCAACTGGCCACCGGCTACTGGTCAGCTTTTGTGGCGCCCGACCTGGCCCCCATCTTTGCCGACGAACCCTGGCTGGACCAGCCCCCCAGCCCCGAGGCCCAGGCCAGCGTGCTGGCGGGGCTGCAGTCCATCAAAGCCGCTGCCTTTGCGGCCGCGCTGGCCCGTTTGAGGCCAGTCGCACCGACGAAGCGGCCGCCTGAGCCGCCGAGCGATGTGACAAGCTGCGCGCCAGTGGCCACCAGTGAGCGGCTGTCGCCCAAGGCCTTTTTACTGGCGGTGGTGCAGGACCCGGCGGTGGCGCTGGACCTGCGGATTGAGGCGGCCAAGGCGCTGCTGCCGTATGTTGAGGGTTAGCCGGCAGGCCGGATATTCTTGGCCGAATCATCGGCGGAACGGCCCAGCCCTCACCCTGTCGCTGGCCCTTGGTGCGCTGGACTGTCGATGAGCCGATGAATCGAGATATCGTTTATGCCCTTGGCGCTGCGGCCCTGTTCGGGGCAAGCACGCCATTGGCCAAGTGGCTGGCCGGTGAGATACCGCCCGTGTTGCTGGCTGGGCTGTTGTACCTGGGCAGCGGCTTGGGGTTGACGCTGGCACGGCTCGTGCGCGATGGCGGTTTCAAGGCCTCAGGCCTGGCAAAAAATGACTGGCCCTGGTTGTTGGGGGCGATATTTTTTGGTGGTGTGCTGGGGCCGGTGGCGCTGATGTATGGGTTGATAGCCAGCAGCGCGGCCACCGCATCGCTCTTGTTGAACCTTGAGGCCGTGCTGACCGCCCTGATGGCGTGGCTTGTGTTCAAAGAGAACGCTGACAGGCGCATAGTTTGGGGGATGTTGGCCATCGTGGCCGGTGGGCTGGCATTGGGCTGGCAAGCCGATGCGGGTTCGCCGTCCAGTGCGAGGGGCGCTGCACTCGTGGCACTGGCCTGCTTGTGCTGGGCCATTGACAACAACCTCACGCGCAAAGTGTCCGCGTCGGATGCGCTCTTTGTGGCGGGTACCAAGGGTCTGATGGCGGGCGCCGTCAACACGGCGCTAGCCCTGGGCATGGGCGCCGCATTGCCCAATATGCCAATCTTGGGTGCCACCTTGGTGGCGGGCCTCCTGGGTTACGGCATCAGTCTGGTGCTGTTTGTCCTGGCCTTGCGTGGCCTGGGCGCGGCTCGCACCGGGGCCTACTTTTCAACCGCACCTTTCATTGGTGCGGCAGTGGCTGTGGTGGTTTTTTCAGAAGCCACGTCCCTAGGGTTTTGGATCGCCGCCGCCTTGATGGCTGTGGGCGTGTGGCTGCACCTGACCGAAAACCATTGGCATGAACATGTCCACGAGGAGATGGAGCATGAGCACGAACACAGCCATGATGAACACCATCAGCATGCGCATGAACCAGACTGGCGCGGCCCAGGCCGTCACAGCCACCGGCACAAACACGCTGCAATGACCCATAGCCACCCGCACTACCCGGACATTCACCACAGGCACGTTCACTGAATCCGACAGCGCACGATTGGCCCATCCGCAGGGCCATTGGTCGTTCCCATGGCGGGCCTGCGCTCTCAGCCTGTCACCGCCGATGGAAATACCCACAGCAGTGCGGCCGTCAACAGAACATAGCGCAAAAACTTGCCCACTGCCATGTACAGAATGCAGGGCCAGAAGGGCAGGCGCAGCCAGCCGGCCACGGCGCACAGCGGGTCACCCACCAGGGGTAACCAGGCCAGCAGACAGGCCCGCGGTCCGATCTGTTCTAGCCAGCGCAAGGCCCGAACATGGCTCGGCAAGCGGTATTTATCGGCCACCTTGTGCGAGGCCCAGCCCATGGCCCAGCTCACCGCGCCACCCAAGGTGTTGCCGCCTGTGGCGACCAGCATGGTGGGCCAAAACAGCTCTGGATTGAGCTTGACCAAGCCAAACACGACCGGCTCTGAGCCCATGGGCAGCAGCGTGGCAGAGATGAAGGACACCACAGCAACGGCACTCAAGCCATACTTCGGCAGGGCCAGCAAAGCCAGCAGTTGGTCAATCCATGCGTCCATGAGACCTCGAGTATAGGCAGGCGTTTTTCGGTTGCTGTTGGCGCTATTTCAGTTGCTGGGATTTTGCGCGGCTAGAATTTGTCCTCACCCCGGTTCTTCTCAACACCCCGCCCCCTGCTGTATCTGTCTTGCACTCGATCCAATGAAGCTTGGCCAATTCGTACTGCCCAATCGGTTTTTTGTTGCACCCATGGCGGGCGTGACAGATCGGCCCTTTCGCAAGCTGTGTCGCCAACTCGGCGCCGCTTACGCAGTCAGTGAAATGGTGACCTCCAGACCCGACCTGTGGGCTACGCTCAAGACTTCGCGCCGGCTTAACCACGAAGGTGAGCCGGGTCCGATTGCGGTGCAGATTGCGGGTACCGAGCCAGCCATGATGGCTGATGCAGCGCGCTACAACATCGACCGCGGCGCCCAGATCATTGACATCAACATGGGGTGTCCCGCCAAGAAGGTATGCAACACCTGGGCCGGTTCGGCACTGATGCAAGATGAGCCACTGGCCCTGGCCATTGTTGAGGCGGTGGTCGCTGCCTGCGCACCCCACGGCGTGCCGGTCACCCTGAAGATGCGCACAGGCTGGTGCCAGGCGCACAAAAATGCGGTGCGCTTGGCCCTCGCCGCTGAGCGGGCTGGCGTGCAGATGATCGCAGTCCATGGTCGCACCCGCGAGCAGGGCTATGGTGGCTTGGCTGAATTTGACACGGTGGCCGCGGTAAAGGCCGCAGTTCGGGTGCCAGTGGTTGCCAACGGTGATATCGATAGCCCGCACAAAGCCCGGGCGGTGTTGGCAGCGACCGGAGCCGATGCCATCATGCTGGGCCGGGCAGCGCAGGGAAGGCCCTGGATTTTTCGGGAAATAGCCCACTTCATGGCCACCGGCACACTGCTGGCGCCGCCCTTGGTGGCCGAAGTGCGACATCTGCTGCGCGAGCATCTGCATGATCACTACACGCTGTACGGCGATTATTTGGGCGTGCGCACTGCACGCAAGCATATAGGCTGGTACCTCAAGGGCCTGCCGGGTGCGGAAGATTTTCGTCGCCACCTGAACCTGATAGACGACTGCCAGCGGCAGGTGCTGGCTGTGAGCGACTACCTTGATCACATCAACCAAGGCATGGACCGATTGCCAGCGGTAACAAGCAGTGTGCTGGCCCAGCGTGAGCAGCCACTGGAGATGGCCCAATGAGCAAGAAATTGATCGAAGATTGCGTGCGCAGCAGCATGGAGGCTTACCTGCGAGATTTGCAGGGTGCCGAGCCTGATCGCATGTACGACATGCTTCTTAACGCCATGGAAAAACCCCTGCTTGAGACGGTGCTTCGGCACACTGACAACAACCAGTCGCGTGCCGCTCAGTGGCTGGGTTTGAACCGCAACACGCTGCGCAAAAAATTGCTGGAACACAAACTCGTCAAGTAGCCGTTTGAGCCGCTCGCCAAGCCGCTACCTCCGCCCCCATTGAGCTCTTGCCTGTGATGAACGCACTGCTGTCTGTATCCGACAAAACCGGCATTGTTGCTTTCGCGCAGGGGCTGCACGCCCTTGGCGTTCGCCTGATCTCCACCGGTGGTACGGCCAAGTTACTAGCACAAGAGGGCTTGGCGGTGACTGAGGTGGCCGAATTGACCGGTTTTCCTGAAATGCTCGACGGACGGGTCAAAACACTGCACCCGGGTGTGCACGGCGGCCTGCTGGCTCGGCGCGACTTGCCGGCCCACATGGCCGCTCTGGCCGCCCATGGGATCGAGAAGATCGATCTGCTGGTGGTAAACCTCTACCCGTTTGAGGCCACAGTGGCGCGGGCTGATTGCACGCTCGAAGAGGCGATCGAGAACATTGACATCGGCGGCCCGGCCATGGTTCGCAGCGCTGCCAAAAACTGGAAAGATGTGACCGTGTTGACCGATCCCGCGCAGTACCCGGCGGTGCTAGCCGAGTTGCAGGCGGCGGCCGGCCCGTCCGATTCCACCCGGTTTGCGCTGGCGGTGGCGGCCTTCAACCGCATCAGCCAGTATGACGGCGCCATCAGCGACTACCTGTCTGCCCAGGCCCTGCCAGGGGCCGTTGAGCCGCAGCAGCAGTTTTCAGGCCAGTACAACGGCCGATTCGTCAAACTCCAAGATTTGCGCTACGGCGAAAATCCGCACCAGCAAGCGGCGTTTTACCGTGATTTGAACCCTGCACCGGGCTCCTTGGTGACGGCGCGGCAGCTGCAAGGAAAGGCACTGTCCTACAACAATATCGCCGATGCGGACGCGGCTTGGGAATGTGTCAAAGGTTTTTCAACACCGGCCTGTGTCATCGTCAAGCATGCCAACCCCTGCGGCGTCGCACTGGGTGCGGATGCGCTGAACGCTTACAAACGCGCCTGGCAAACTGACCCCAGCTCGGCCTTTGGCGGCATCATCGCGCTCAACTGCACACTGGATGAGGCTGCCGCGCTGGAGATCTCCAAGCAATTTGTCGAAGTGCTGATGGCGCCGGCTTACACCGCGCAAGCGCTGGCACTGTTTCAGGCCAAGCCCAATGTGCGCTTGCTTGAGATTGCCCTGCCCCCGGGGGGCGAGAGTGCCTGGTTGCAGGGCCGTCATGCGCTGGACCTCAAGCGCATCGGTTCTGGTCTGCTCATGCAGACCGCCGATCACCACCCACTCAGCCCGGCTGATTTGAGGCCTGTCACCCGGCGCCAGCCGACACCCGATCAGATGCAGGATCTGCTGTTTGCCTGGAGCGTGGCGAAATTTGTAAAAAGCAATGCGATTGTTTTTTGCCAGGCCGGTATGACCTTGGCTGTGGGCGCCGGGCAAATGAGCCGGCTTGACTCAGCGCGCATTGCCGTGATCAAGGCCGGGCACTCTGGTTTGAGCCTGCAGGGCAGTGTGGTGGCAAGCGATGCATTCTTCCCTTTTCGCGACGGCCTTGATGCCGTGGTCGCGGCCGGCGCAAGCTGCGTGGTTCAGCCCGGTGGCAGCCTGCGCGATGACGAGGTGATTGCCGCTGCTGATGAGCAGGGTGTGGCCATGGTTTTCACTGGTGTGCGCCATTTTCGGCACTGAGGCTCAGCCCGCGCCAGCGCTCTGCTTGGGCTGATAGGCGCTGCCCAGGCGGCTACCGATTCAGCGCCAGTGGCCGTGGCGGCTGCCACCGTGGTGGCCTAACTCCAGGTTGAAGACCAGAGGCGGCGCATCGTGGTAACGAATATACGGGTGGGGGCGGGTCACGATGCGGGCTGGGCGCGCGTAAACCACTTCTTCAAACGTGGTGCTGGACTGCACATAGCTGACTGTCGGTGCCGGTGCCAGCGGTGCTGCGCTGATTGGGCTGACTTGCAACTTGATAAAAGGCCCCGGGTCGCTGGGCATCGAGACGTTGTACTGTTTGCCGTTGAACTCGTAAACCACGTTGTAACTGATGACGCGGTTTTCGTAAAAGGTCTGGGTGCTGCAGCTTTGCACATTTTGCACCTGGGCTGGCGCTGCGCCCTCTACCCGGTCGCCCAGCATGGCGCCGCCCACCAAGCCCAACATGGTAGCTATCACACGGCCGGTTCCGTCGCCGATATTGTTGCCAATGGCGCCCCCGGCAATCGCACCCATGGCCGCACCTGCGCCAGATTTTGCGCCCGGTGTGGTCACCTGCTGGGTGGTGCACACCTGCCGCGGCATGCTGACCTGCTGTATCACGGGGGTGCTGCTGATCACGCGGCCGACCTCCTGGGCGGTGCACAGTCCGGTGGCCAAAGCCAGCAACAGGGGGAGGGTGATTTCTTTCATGGCAATTTCCTCTTCGTCGTGTAACAAGTCACCAGTTTAGACCCGCTGGTGGCCGGCTTTAAGAGCGCAGTTGTAAAGGCCTGTAACAAGTGCAAGGCCTCAGAGTGCTGCGAGTTCAGCAAAAACCGCAGCCGCAGCGGCAGTGGTGTGCTCAATGTCGGCACTGCTGTGGGCGGCACTTACAAAGCCGGCTTCGTAGAGGGCTGGGGCAATATAAACACCGTGCGCCAGCAGTCCGTGAAACAGATGGTTGAAGCGGCTGCCATTGGTGGCCATGACCTGCGGGTAATTGCTGGGCAGTTGCGGCAACAAAAAGAAACCAAACATGCCGCCCTCGCTGTCAGCGCTGAAGGGCAGCCCGTGTGCCTTGGCCGCCGCTTGGAGGCCCTCCACCAGCTGGCGTGTTTGGCGCGACAGCGCCTCAAAAAACCCGGGCTGGCTAATTTGATGCAATGTCGCCAAGCCGCAGGCTGTCGCCACCGGGTTGCCCGACAGGGTGCCGGCCTGGTAGACCGGCCCGAGCGGTGCGAGTTGCTCCATCACCGCGCGCTTGGCGCCAAATGCGGCCAGCGGCATGCCCCCGCCGATCACTTTGCCCAGCACCGTCATGTCGGGCTCAAAGCCGGGCAGGGCACTGGCGTAAATGCTTTGTGCACCACCGAGCGCGACCCGAAAGCCGGTCATCACCTCGTCAAACACCAGCAGCGCGCCGTACTGTGTGCAGAGTTCCCGGCACCGTTTCATGAAGGGCACCGAAGCGCGCACAAAGTTCATATTGCCCGCGATGGGCTCGATCATCAGGCAGGCGAGATCATTGCCGTGCAGCGCGAAGGCCTCTTCAAGTTGGCCAATGTGGTTGTACTCAAGCACCAGTGTGTGCTGCACCACCTCGGGCGGCACACCGGCGCTGGTCGGGTTGCCAAAGGTGGCGAGGCCGGAGCCGGCCTTGACCAGAAGCGCATCAGCATGGCCGTGGTAACAGCCCTCAAACTTGATCAGCTTGTTGCGCCCGGTGGCGCCACGGGCCAGGCGGATGGCACTCATGGCGGCCTCGGTGCCCGAGCTGACCAGGCGAACCATGTCCATGGAGGGCACCAGCTTGAGGATCGCCTCGGCCAGTTCTACCTCCCGCTCGGTTGGTGCGCCATATGAGAAGCCTTCGACCACCGCTTTTTGCACCGCCGCCACCACGGCCGGGTGGCCATGTCCCAGGATCATCGGGCCCCAGGAGCCGATGTAGTCAATGTAGCGTTGCCCGTTGGCATCCCAAAAATAGGCGCCCTGGGCTTTTTTAACAAAGCGGGGCGTGCCGCCAACGGCCTTGAAAGCCCGCACGGGCGAGTTCACCCCGCCGGGGATAACCTGGCGGGCCCGCTCGAAAAGGGTGTGGTTAAGGTCTTGGTTTTGATGTGGGTTCATGGCTGGGCGTTGCTGGAGGTTGATCGCTCGGATTTTCACTGATGTCATGGTCTGGGTCGGCCTGGGCCCAAAACAAACGGTCGGGGATGGCGTGGCCCATGCCGGGACGAAATCCGTTACCCAGGCAGCGGTCTAGGTAGCACAGGGCTTCGCTGGCGGCCTGCGGTAGTTCGCCGCCATTGGCCAGCAGGGCAGCCAGGGCCGCCGACAGGGTATCCCCGGCGCCAGAGAAAATCGCCTCCAAGCGGGTGAATTTTTCTTTGGCCAGCACTTCGTAGGGGGTGGCGAGCATATTTTCAATCGATTGATCGGCCGCCTGCATACCGGTCACCAGCGTGTAGGGCACGCCAAAATCATGCGCCGCCTTGGCAATGTCTCGGGCGCTGGGTCGGTTTTCAGTGCTCCAGTCAGGCAGCAGCCAACGCCACAGGGTGCTGTGGCTACCGACCAGCACGGTGGTCTGTGGCAACAGCAGGTCTTTGAAAGCCTCCAGGTATTGCTCTATCGGGTCTTCGTCCCACCAAGACAGGCTGGGCATGTAGGCCACCAACGGTATATCGGGGTAGTCAGAGGCGATGCTCGCCACTCTGCCCAGGTTTTCTGCAGAGCCGACGAACCCCACTTTGATGATCGCCACCTCGACATCTTCGAGCACAGCACGGGCCTGCTCGTCAACTGCCTCTTCATCCAGTGCGAAATGGCTGAATATTTGCGCCGTGTCTCGTGCATAGGCCCCAGTGACGACCGGCAAGGCATGGGCACCCACGGAGGCCATGGCCGTGATATCGGCGGCCAAGCCGCCGATGCCGCTCGGATCACTGGCATTGAAGATCAGCACACAGCTCGGGCCGGAGAGATCAGCGCAATCGGCCTGAATCGGCAGCTCGTCGGGGTTGGGCGAGGGCATATTGGGAGCTGCTGTTCTTGGGGCAAAATGGGCCGCGCGACGGGGTGCGGCAGAGGCCTTGCCAAAACCGTCACAGCGATCCGAACTTAATTCTATGCGAAGGCTTTTTTGTGGACGAGACCAAAACCTGGATGTGTCTGATTTGCGGCTGGATTTACGACGAGCTCTTAGGCGCCCCCGAACAGGGCCTGGAGCCCGGCACGCGTTGGGCCGATGTGCCCTTGAATTGGACCTGCCCGGAGTGCGCAGCCCGCAAGGAAGACTTCGAGCTCGTGCAGATTTGATCGAACCGGCGGCGCGCCGAAAACCCATCTGCCATGAGCCCTGTCCCGCCGATTTCAACGACTGAAGCACTGGCACCGGCGGGTCCGGTCGGGTTGCCGCAGCAGCAGAATTTTTTGCTGCAAAGCCGGGCTCGTATGGATGCCCTGGTGCTCAAAACCATTCGCTCGGCTGACCGCGATGCAGCGTCCGGCTTGCGCGATCTCAGCCAGACGCTGGCGGCCCTGCCGGATTGGCCGCAGTCGGTCTATTTCTGGACCCTGTGTGCTGCCTATTTTGAAGTTATTGCGCTGGGTTTGTCTGCGCCAGACGACAGCCACAAGCGACTGAGTTCTAAAATTTTGCGGGTTTATATGGCGCTGGCTCGCAGTGAACTACCGCCATGGGATGAACTGATCCTGCAACTCTTGGATGTTTGCGCGCAGGCAGCGGCCAAGCAGCAACAGCAGGCCCCAGCCATGCAGGCACTGCTCTTGGCCCATCGCGGCGAGCAACACAGTTGGCCAAGCGCGGCCAGCGAAGTCCGCCCTGTATTGGGCGGACTCTTGCAGGATGACGCGCAAGACCGAATACGGGTGGTAGGAACCTTGCATATTGATGTTGATGCCTATGATCATTTTGTCGCGGCGGCTGACGAAAATTCGCGCCAGATGCTGCTCGAGATCTCGGAGTGGGCCCTGGAGCCACAGCCCCAGGCCTGCGTCGGCACCAGCAGGCTAGCGCGAAGTCTGGCAGATGATGCAAGTCGGTTGGGTTTGTCTGAATTGGCTGAACTTGCCACCCTGCTGGCACGCTTGCTTCAGGCTGTCGCGCAGGAAGGTGGAGCGGCAGAGCAGAACGGCGAATTGTTGGTT
>Ga0208960_1002073_pt1 | contig 10365 bp, 8 predicted proteins | sample GreLakmeON33MSRF_FD_187703 | JGI IMG/M metagenome (GOLD analysis project Ga0208960, IMG submission 187703) | Freshwater lentic microbial communities from great Laurentian Lakes, MI, USA - Great Lakes metaG ON33MSRF (SPAdes) | ecosystem: Environmental > Aquatic > Freshwater > Lake | place: Great...
GCCGAGGCAATGGATACGAGAGGCCAAATCCTGCGTATGGAGCCCTCTGAGCCCTTGACTAAAGTGCCGACACCCGGCAAAAGCACTTGCGAAGACGTGGCCGAACTGCTAGGCGTGCCCTTGTCCACCACGGTCAAGTCGCTGGTCTTGGCGACAGATGAAACCAACGACAAAGGTGAAATCCTCAAGAGCCAAGTTTGGCTGTTGCTGGTGCGCGGCGACCATGACATGAACGAAGTCAAAGTCGGCAAGTTGCCCGGGTTTGAGGCAGGTTTTCGGTTTGCTACCTTGGCTGAAATTGACGAACACTTCGTCTGCAAACCCGGTTACTTGGGCCCGCTGCATTTTAAAAAGCCTTTGAAGATAGTGGCCGACCGCGACGTGGTGGTCATGAGCAACTGGATTTGCGGTGCCAACCAACCGGATCACCACATCACCGGCGTGAACTGGGGCCGCGATTTGCCCGAGCCCGACATGGTGGCCGACATACGCAACGTGGTCGCGGGGGACGCATCGCCTGACGGCAAAGGACAATTGGCGATCGAGCGCGGCATTGAAGTTGGCCATATCTTTTACCTAGGCACCAAATACAGCGCGGCCATGAACGCCACGTTCTTGGCCGAGGACGGCAAGCCCAGGCTTTTCGAGATGGGTTGCTACGGCATTGGCATCACGCGTCTGCCCGCAGCGGCCATCGAGCAAAACCACGATGCCAAAGGCATCATCTGGCCGGACGCGTTAGCACCGTTCACTGTGGTGATTTGCCCTATCGGGCCGGACCGCAGCCCCGAGGTGAAAACCGCTGCCGAGGCTTTGTACGCCGAGTTGCTGCAAGCCGGTGTGGATGTGATGCTGGACGACCGGGGTGAGCGCCCCGGTGCCATGTTTGCTGACTGGGAATTGATCGGCGTGCCGCACCGCGTCACCATCGGCGACCGGGGTTTGAAAGAAGGCCAAGTGGAATACCAGCACCGCAGAGACGCCGAGCCGACCAAGGTGGCGTTGGCGGAAGTGGCAGGGTTGATCAAGGGCAAGTTGGTGGCTTGAAAACCTCGGTTTGTCATGTACCCGTTTAGTCAAAACCCTGTGCGCCTGGGTCAGCGAAAGGCTGGTGTAGTTCAGTGAATAAATCGGTGGTGAGTTTGGCGTTTGTCTTGGCGGGCACTGCCGTCTTCAAGGTACACGCCGGCCCGCAACGCGAAGAACACTTAGCCGACTCCGTTCGAACCGCCATGGGTGTGGCGGTCACTGGCCTGGCACCGCCGCAACCCTACTTGGCTACTCCTGCGGAAAAGCAGGCTTACGCACAATGGTTGCAACACAATTCACAAACATTGAATGCGCGCTTGCGGAAAATACACGGCAATGCAGGCTTGCCCGAACTCGCCACCCCTGAGTTGCAAACCATATTTTTGCAAACCGTGTGGTATGAGAGCAGCCGTGCTGCATTGGATCCGTCGCTGGTGCTGGGCTTGATGGAGGTGGAAAGCGGGTTTCGCAAATTCGCCATCAGCAGTGCAGGTGCGATGGGCGTGATGCAAGTCATGCCTTTTTGGCCGCGCTTGTTAGCAAGGGGTGAAGATGTGTCTTTGTTTCAATGGCAAACCAATATGCGCTTTGGCTGCGTCATATTGCGCCATTATTTAAAGCTAGAAAACGGCAATTTAACAATGGCGCTAGGCCGCTACAACGGCAGCCGGGGCCAAAGCGCCTACCCTGCCGCGGTGCTGGCCGCACAGCAACGCTGGCAGCCTTGAATCTTTGAACGCTTAAAAGGGCTGGGTCAAGCCCGTGGGCTCAGGTGCCTAAGACTTTGGTCAGTTCGCCAGATTCGTACATCTCGGTCATGATGTCTGAGCCGCCGATGAATTCACCTTTGACATAAAGCTGGGGAATGGTCGGCCAGTTACTGTATTCCTTGATGCCATGGCGGATGTCGGCATCATCCAGCACATTGATGGTGGTCAGGGTTTTGGTGTCCACGCCGCTGGCCTTGAGCAATTGAATGGCTCGGCCAGAAAAACCGCACATGGGGAAATTCGCATTGCCCTTCATGAACAAGACGACCTCGTTGTCTTTGACCAATTGGTCGATACGTTGCTGTACATCACTCATAAAAACTCCTACATTGCAAAAATGCTTAATTGCTGGATTATTTCACTTCCGCGCGTCTGCCCCCGCTGCAACGCGGGATGCCCGCGAGGTCGTTGCGGCTTTGCACTTCGGTGAAGCCGTTTTGCCAAAGTAATTCGCAGACGGCAGACGCCTGATCGTAGCCGTGTTCCAGCAGCAGCCAGGCCTGCGGATTCAGGTAGTCCGGGGCCTGGCCGATGATGGTTTGCAAATCATCCAAGCCCTTTGGGCCGCTGACCAGCGCGCTTTGCGGCTCATACACCAGTCCGGGCAAATGCGGGTCGCCTTGGGCGATGTACGGCGGGTTGGAGACGATCAGGTCAAACCGGCCTTGCACTTGGCTGAACCAATCGCTTTGTTTCATCAACACATCGAGTTGCAAACGGCGGGCATTCGCCTGCGCCACTTCCAAGGCTTGGGCGCTTTGATCCACGGCGTGCACAGACCAATCGGGGCGTTGGTGTTTCAATGCCAAGGCGATTGCGCCGCTGCCGGTGCCCAAATCCAGCACCCGGGCTTGCGGCAAACCTAAGGCCAAGGCCCAATCAACCAGAGTTTCGGTGTCAGCGCGCGGCACCAGCACGTCCGGCGTGACTTGCAATTCCAATCCGTGGAACGCTTGCCAGCCGGTCACATAAGCCAGCGGTTCGTTATCCAACAGTCTTGCAAGCCCTTGTTGAAATTGCGCTTGCTGGTCAATGGACAGCTCAAACGTGTCGTTCAACAACAGCCAAGCGCGGTCGTGCAAAGAGCGTTGTATGACTTGCAGCAACAGGGTTTGCGCGTCAATTGGTTCGATGTCCAGGGAGCGGGCGTGTAGCAATGCCTGTTGGGTATTCAAGCCGCATCTTCCAACGCGGCCAATTGCTGCGCCGCTTCATAAGCTTGCAAGGCTTCAACCACATCGCCTAAATCGCCTTCCATGATGGCCAGCAATTTGTACAAAGTCAGGTTGATGCGGTGGTCGGTGAAGCGGCCTTGCGGAAAGTTGTAGGTGCGTATGCGGTCGCTGCGGTCGCCGCTGCCGATCAGGCTTTTGCGCTCGGCCGCGTCTTTGGCGGCGCGTTCACTGCGGTCTTTTTCTTGAATACGCGCGGTGAGCACGCGCAGTGCTTGCGCTTTGTTGCTGTGCTGGCTGCGTCCGTCCTGGCATTCGGCCACGATGCCGGTGGGCAAATGTGTGATGCGCACCGCCGAGTCGGTTTTGTTGATGTGCTGACCGCCGGCACCGCTGGCGCGGAAAGTGTCAATGCGTAAATCGGAGGGGTTGATCTTGATCGCCTCGGCTTCATCCGGCTCGGCCAACACCGCCACGGTGCAAGCGCTGGTATGTATGCGGCCCTGGGTTTCGGTGACTGGCACGCGCTGCACACGGTGACCGCCGGACTCGAATTTCAAACACCCGTAAACGCCGCTGCCTTCGATGCGCACCACCACTTCCTTGTAGCCGCCCAACTCACTCGGCGACTCGCTGACCACTTCCACGCGCCAATCGCGCTCAGTGCAAAAGCGCGTGTACATGCGCAGCAAATCACCCGCAAACAAAGTCGATTCATCGCCGCCGGTACCGGCGCGGATTTCTAAAAACGCATGGCGTGCATCGTCTGGGTCTTTGGGCAGCAGCATGCGCTGCAGTTGCGCTTGCAAAGCCTCGGTATGAACTGCTGAACTGGCGATTTCTTCCTGCGCCATGGCTTGCACTTGCGGGTCGCTGTCGTTCAACATGGATTGCGCGGCTTCGCTGTCTTGCGTCAATTGCAACCAGCGCTGATAGGGCGTGACCAGAGCGGCCACCTCGGCGTGTTCGCGCGACAGCGCCAGAAACTGCGTCATGTCTTTCATGATGTCTTCACGCGACAGTAAAAAGTCGAGCTCGGACAAGCGTTGCACATTGCGCTCGAGCTGAGCGCGCATAAACGGCTTCATTGGATGGACGCTTTCAGCTAACGGCCGGCGCGTAAAAAGAAATGCTCTATGGCTTGGCGTGCCTGTTGGCGTGAATGGGCATCGTCGGCATGCAACTCAGCCATGGCGCCGTGCAGCATTTTTTGCGTCAGGCTTTTGGCGAGGCTCTCTAGCACGGCTTCAATCGGCTCGCCTTTGGCAATCAGTTTGTGGGCGCGGCCCAGTTCAGCGGCGCGCCAAGCCTCGGCCTGCTGGTTGAGTTGCTGAATCAGCGGCACGTCCGAGCGCTGGTCCAGCCAGTGCACAAAACTTTGCACACCGGCATCAATGATGAGCTCGGCTTCAGCCACTGCCGCCTGGCGGCTGGCTTGACCGGTTTGCACCACCTGCGACAAATCGTCCACGGTGTACAAATACACGTCACGCAAAGACTTGACCTCGGGCTCGATGTCGCGCGGCACCGCCAAGTCCACCATGAACATGGGGCTGTTACGGCGTTTTTTCAGCGCACGTTCCACCGCGCCCAAGCCTATCAAAGGCAAGGTGCTGGCGGTGCAACTGATGACCGCGTCGAACTCGTGCAAGCGGTCGGGCAAATCGGCCAATCGCATGACGTTGGCCTTGAGTTGTCGCGCCAGCAATTCGCCGCGCTCCATGGTGCGGTTGGCGACCGTCATGCCGCGCGGGGTTTTGGCAGCGAAATGCGTCGCGCAGAGTTCTATCATTTCTCCGGCGCCGACAAACAGCACATTGATTTTGCTCAGGTCTTCAAACAGCTGACCGGCCAGTCGCACGGAGGCAGCCGACATACTGATGCTGTGCGCGCCGATTTCGGTGGTGCTGCGCACTTGTTTGGCGACCGCAAACGAGCGCTGGAACATCTGGTGCAAGGTCGAGCCTAAAGCGCCGACTTCGCGCGCCACCCGCACTGCATCTTTCATTTGCCCCAGGATTTGCGGCTCACCCAGCACCATCGAGTCCAAACCACTGGCGACCCGAAAAGCGTGGCGCGCCGCTCCTTCGTCGACCATGGTGTAGACATGGCTGTGTAAGCTGTCAGTGCTGACGCCGCCGGACTCGGCCAGCCAGGCCATGGTCTTGGGCATCAGGATTTCGTTGGAGGCGCAGTAAATTTCGGTGCGGTTGCACGTAGAGAGAATAGCGGCTTCGGTCTGGCTTCCAACCGCCTGGCGAAATCCATCCAACACCGGGCCCATGTGTTCGACGGCAAAGGCAAATCTCCCCCGCAAATCCAAAGGTGCGGTGGTGTGGTTAAGACCGAGAGCCCAAACTGACATGGTTCAGATTATAAAATTCGAATATATGGATGTTATGTCGCTTACGGTTCACTTGCTGAATTTTATTGCCCCGGCCTGTGCCGTGGCTGCCTGGATGGCCTTGGTCACCCCCCTGGTTACCCGGACTTCGCCGGGCTGGCGGGCCTGGCGGCGTCAGTTTGTACTCAACAGTGTCATTGGGGTCTGTGTGCTGCTGATCGGCCTGCTGTGGCTGGGCAATGACGGCAAAGTCATCACCTACGCAGCCATGCTTTTTGCCTGTGCCGGCACCCAGTGGTTGTTAACCCTTTGAGCCCAGTGCCTGCAGGCACTGGGTTAACATTCAATCCTGATTTATGAATGCGCCTACGCCATTAGACAAACTGATGCCCGCCGTCACAGACAGCCATCGTTTGAGGGAAATCCCCTACAACTACACTTCGTTTTCCGATCGCGAGATCGTTATTCGTCTGCTGGGCGAGCACGCTTGGTCCATCCTGGAGAGCTTGCGTTTTGAAAGACGCACAGGCCGCTCTGCGCGCATGCTGTTTGAGGTGCTGGGCGACATCTGGGTGGTGCAGCGCAACCCGTATTTGCAGGATGATTTGCTGGACAACCCGGCGCGCCGTCGCATGCTGGTCGAAGCTTTGCGCCATCGCTTGAAAGATGTGCAGGCGCGCCGCCAACAGCAGGCTGCCGATGACGCATGGCGGGACGCTCAAGTCGGGCAGTTAATGGACGCGGCGCGACTGGCGGTGGACCAGTTTGAGCAGCAATTTGAGTTGATTAACGGTTTACGCAAAAAAGCCCAGAAAGTGTTGCGTAAATGCACAGCTCACGACAATATCAAATTCGATGCCATGAGCCGGGTGTCGCATGTGACCGATGCCACCGACTGGCGGGTCGAGTATCCGTTTGTGGTGCTTACCCCTGACAGCGAAGCCGAAATGGCGCTTTTGGTCAAAGCCTGTATCGAATTGGGATTGACCATCGTGCCGCGTGGCGGCGGCACCGGTTACACCGGTGGCGCGATTCCTTTGACTTGGCAAAGCGTGGTCATCAACACCGAAAAACTCACCGCTATGCATGCGGTGGAAACAGTGGTGTTACCCGGCTTGTCGCAAGCCACGCCCACGCTGTGGACTGAAGCCGGTGTGGTGACTCAGCGAGTCGCTGATGCCGCCGAAGCTGCTGGTCTGGTGTTCGCGGTTGACCCGACATCGGCTGAAGCCTCTTGCATCGGCGGCAATATCGCCATGAACGCAGGTGGCAAAAAAGCGGTCTTGTGGGGCACGGCCTTGGACAACCTGGCCAGCTGGCGCATGGTGACGCCAGACGCACTGTGGCTGGAGGTGGTGCGAATCAACCACAACCTCGGCAAGATCCACGATGCCGACATGGCCAGTTTCGAGTTGCGTTACTTTGAAGCCGACGGCGTCACGCCTTTGCGCACCGAACGCTTGGACATTCCCGGGGGCAGTTTTCGCAAAGCTGGGCTGGGCAAAGACGTCACCGACAAATTTTTGAGCGGTTTGCCCGGCGTGCAAAAAGAAGGCTGCGACGGCTTGATCACCAGCGCGCGATGGATACTGCACCGCATGCCTGCGCACACGCGCACCGTGTGTCTGGAGTTTTTCGGCCCGGCGCATCAGGCCGTGCCCAGCATCGTCGAGATCAAAGACTATATGTTCGAGGTCGCCAAACAAACCGGCACCTTGCTGGCTGGCTTGGAGCATTTGGACAACCGCTATTTGAAAGCAGTGGGATACACCACCAAATCCAAGCGTGGCGGTTTGCCCAAGATGGTGTTGTTCGGCGATATCGCGGGAGACGACGCCGACGATGTGGCGCGCGTCACCTCTGAAGTGGTGCGCTTGGCCAACGCGCGCAGCGGCGAAGGTTTCATCGCCATCAGCCCCGAGGCGCGCAAAAAATTCTGGCTGGACCGCAAACGCACGGCGGCCATCAGCAGGCACACCAACGCGTTTAAGATCAACGAAGACGTGGTCATTCCGCTGCCGCGCATGGCCGAGTACACAGACGGCATTGAGCGCATCAACATAGAACTGTCGCTGCGCAACAAAATCGATTTGTGCAACGCCTTGAGCAATTTGCTGAGCAACGGCCAGTTGCCGATGACGGCGGTGGACGATGAACTCGATCGCCCGTCCCCCGAGTTACTGCAAGAACGGGTCGAGCAGGCACTGGTCCTGATTGCCGGTGTGCGCAGCTTATGGCTGGACTGGCTCAGCGGCATAGATACTTATTTTTTGCAATTGCAAAACCACGAACTGCGCGCCAGTTGGAAAACACAGCTGCGCGCCGAGCTTCACAACCTGTTCAGCGGTGCGGCTTTCGCTCCCTTGCGCCGTGAGTTCGACAAACTGCACCAGCAGGTGCTCAAAGGCAAAGTCTGGGCGGCGTTGCACATGCATGCAGGCGATGGCAATGTGCATACCAATTTGCCGGTCAACAGTGACGATTACGACATGCTGCAAACCGCGCATCAGGCGGTTGATCGCATCATGGCGCTGGCGCGTTCGCTCGACGGCGTAATCTCCGGCGAACACGGCATAGGCATTACCAAGCTGGAATATTTGACGGATGCAGAGTTGCAACCGTTTGCAGATTACAAAGCGCGCATAGACCCAAACGGCCATTTCAACAAAGGCAAATTGCTGCGCCAAACGACTGCCAAAGACGATATGCGCATGGCGGATTTGAGCCAAGCTTACACGCCTAGCTTTGGCTTGATGGGACACGAATCGCTGATCATGCAGCAGTCCGACATAGGCGCGATTTCCGATTCCATTAAAGACTGTTTGCGTTGCGGCAAATGCAAACCGGTGTGCGCTACGCATGTGCCGCGCGCCAATTTGCTCTACAGCCCGCGCGACAAAATTTTGGCCACTTCTTTGTTGATCGAAGCGTTTTTGTACGAAGAACAAACCCGGCGCGGTATCTCCATCAAGCATTGGGAAGAGTTTGAGGACGTGGCCGACCATTGCACGCTCTGCCACAAATGCGCCACACCGTGCCCGGTCAACATCGACTTCGGCGAGGTCAGCATGAACATGCGCAATTTGTTGCGCAAAATGGGACAGCAAAGTTTCAGGCCTGCGTCTGCGTTTCAGTCTTGGTTGGTCGGCACGGTCAACCCGCAGGCCATCAATGTGGGACATCAACTCACGCGTCTGGGCATGCAAGCACAACGCATTGCCAACGGTGTGTTCACGACTTTGGCGCGTAAACAAACCCGCCAGCCGCCGGCCTCCATTGGCGCGGCCGGTGTGAAGGCGCAAGTCATCCATTTTGTGAATAAAAAAATGCCGGCCGGTTTGCCCAACAAAACCGCCCGCGCTTTGCTAGACATTGAAGACCGCGATTACGTACCCATCATCCGTAACCCGCAGACCACCAGCGCCGACGCTGAAGCCGTGTTTTATTTCCCCGGTTGCGGCTCAGAGCGTTTGTTCAGCCAGGTCGGTTTGGCCACGCAGGCCATGCTCTGGCATGCCGGTGTGCAAACCGTGTTGCCGCCTGGCTATTTGTGCTGCGGTTATCCGCAACGCGGCTCGGGCCAGCAGGACAAGGCCGACAAAATCATCACCGATAACCGGGTGTTGTTTCACCGTGTGGCCAACACGCTGAACTATTTGGATATCAAAACCGTGGTGGTCAGTTGCGGCACCTGCTTTGACCAGCTGCAAGGCTACGAGTTCGACAAAATTTTCCCCGGCTGCCGCATTGTCGACATTCACGAATATTTGCTGGGCAAAGGCATCACGCTGCCCGGCGGTCAGGCCTACCTCTACCACGACCCTTGCCACAGCCCGATGAAGCAACAAGCGCCGATGAAAACCGTCAAAGCATTGCTCGGCGAACAAGTGATTGAGAGCAAACGCTGCTGCGGTGAAAGCGGTGGCTTGGCGTATTCGCGCCCCGATGTGTCCACGCAAATTCGTTTTCGCAAAGAGCAAGAAATACTCGCAGGCGAGGCCGAGTTGCGCGATAAAGGCTGGGTCGCACCCAAGGACAATGTGAAAGTGCTGACTTCGTGCCCGAGTTGCCTCATCGGCTTGAACCGTTTTCAGGACGATTTGCAAAACGGTTTGCTCGAAGCCGACTACATCGTGGTTGAAATGGCCAAAAAAATCCTGGGTGACAACTGGATGTCTGAGTATGTGCAACACGCCAACACCGGCGGCATTGAACGCGTATTGGTATAAATCATGGCAGGCCTGCAATCCACCACCCCACAGCCAACCGACATCGTGTTGCACGGCACCTCTAAAACCTTAGAGGTTTCGTTCGACAACGGCCAGTCGTTTCGTTTGCCTTTTGAGTTGTTGCGGATTTACAGCCCGTCAGCCGAAGTGCAGGGACACGGCCCGGGACAGGAAGTGCTGCAAACCGGCAAACGCCATGTCGGCATCCTCAGCTTGGATCCGGTCGGCAATTACGGTGTGCAGCCATCGTTCAGCGATGGCCACAACAGCGGCATCTTCTCTTGGGACTACCTGCACTTTCTCGGTGTCAATCAGGAGAATTTGTGGGCGCAGTATGAACAGCGTTTGCAACAAGCTGTTGTCTTGCGTGACGCACCCATGTCGGCGCGCGGCGGTCCGTCCTGCCATTCATAGGAAGTTCCATGGCCAGCACAAATTTCGGATTCAAGACTGTTGATGAGCAGGAAAAAGCGCGTCGGGTGCGCGGTGTCTTTGATTCGGTGGCATCCAAATACGATGTCATGAACGACCTCATGTCGATGGGTTTGCACCGCGCCTGGAAGGCATACAGCTTGCTCGTGGCCAATTTAAAACCCGGCGACAAAGTGTTGGATATTGCAGGCGGCACCGGCGACATGGCCATGGCGTTTGCCGACAAGGTGGGCCTTGGGGGTCTGGTGGTGCACACCGACATCAATTTGGCCATGTTGCGCCAGGGCCGCGAGCGTTTGATCGACAAAGGCGTGTTGCTGCCCACAGCAGTGTGTGACGCCGAGCAATTGCCGTTCGCCGACGGGCATTTTGACCTGGTGTGTGTGGCT
>Ga0208960_1002087_pt1 | contig 10316 bp, 8 predicted proteins | sample GreLakmeON33MSRF_FD_187703 | JGI IMG/M metagenome (GOLD analysis project Ga0208960, IMG submission 187703) | Freshwater lentic microbial communities from great Laurentian Lakes, MI, USA - Great Lakes metaG ON33MSRF (SPAdes) | ecosystem: Environmental > Aquatic > Freshwater > Lake | place: Great...
AAATCCCTATATATATATAAATCAACTAGTTATTGAAAATGTACCTGAAGATCCAAGACTTGCTTATGGGGGTCGTAGTCGTTTTCGTAATCTAAAGAAAAGAAAAACCATCAAAAAAAAACGCCATAATAAAAAGAGCAAAAAATCATTTAAGAAAAGACGCATTTTTCGACAAAAAACAAGAAAAACACACACATAAACAATAACATTAGTTTATAATACATTATAAAACCACTTGCTAAAATAAAACTTTTCATAAGGTTGTGATCCATTTTTAATTAATTCATTAAAATTATATTGTCTATCATAGTCATTAGAACCACCATCAGGTCTATAAAATAATAGATGATTGGTCAAATCACAACTTAATAAAGTAATATGTCCCATACCTTCATATTTATATCCAATATCAAACACATTGGTTTGTCCCTTAGCACAAATTACTTTATAGCGTTCTAATGCTTCATTTAAACTCATAATAGTCCATTGTCCATAATAAATTTCTCTTTCTTGATGTCCTAAAATTTTATATATTATTTTAATATTATTATTTAACCCTTCTGGAATTTGTGCGTCAACAAATAAATTATTAAATTGTTGAAATGCTTCTCTATTATTATCGCTCCAAAAAAAGGGTTCTTTTGAAGATACATAATCATTATTAGAAATAGTTGCTTTTTCTAATAGCACTAATATTTTGTTAATTTGTTTTGATTTTTTAGCAGTTAAATTAGACATTTTTTAATTAACAGCTATTATTTATAAATACTTATTATAAATAATAAATACTTTTAATCAATTTTTTTTAAAATCAATAAGTTATGTTCTAATTGTTTTGTAAATTTGAACTTTTCACTATTTTTTCTGCGTCTTTGTAAATTACATTTTAAGCAACATATTATTGTATTAGCATTGCTATGTTCATCATAATTATTTAATCTATCAAGAGTCCATTGATAATTAGTTCTCACATTTTTAAATAATATTAATGTTTTGCTATTACAATAATAGCATCTCATATTATAAACTACTAATTTTTCTATAATATTTTCCAATGTTATAAAATTATCATAGGCATCATATGTTTTTTTTTTGTCTTGTTGCTTATATGAGTCCAATTTATTTTTTAATGCTTGAATAAAATATTTTTTTTCATCAAACACAACGCCATTAAATAATTTATGTAAACACAACATTTGCTCTTCATAATTATCATACATATGAATTATAGTAGCACTTAAATCTGTAACGCTTGTTTTTGAATCGGCAAGAGATGTTTTTATTTTGTCTAATAATTGTAAATACGATTTTTTTTCACTTATTGGATTGTTATTAACAATAGTTTTATTAGCATTAGTGTTATTTTCTACAACATTTTCTACAACATTTTCTACAACATTTTCTACAACATTTTCTATTTTTTTATAATTAGATTTTTTAGATAATTTACATAAAATTATTTTGCTCATTAACCAATTATATGTTATTATTATTTTATATTTTATTTTTAATATATTAATATATGATTATTATATAAAATTATAAATATATTAAATATAATAAAATATAATGTTAGCATTAAAAGAAGAAATTAAACAGGAAGTTAAGCAAGAAATCACTAATGAAATTAGCAATGCTGAAATAACTAATACATTAGACGAAATTATACAAGGAAAATCTAATTCAAAAAACAACTTATCCGATAAAAACAAAAAAGAAAAAACTGATTATTGTAAAGAATTAAAAAACATTGCTTATAAAACTATGTTGCTTAATGGGCATGAAATAGTTCCAGATGTGAATAACACTAATAATAATACCTTATCAAAATATTTAGAAGATGAAACAAGCGCCAATCAAAAAGAGAATTGGAGCAAACTAGATAAAACTCAAAAAGTAAAAAAATTAATAAATCACGTTGAATTATTAGAAAAGAAATTTACATTGACAGAAGATGAAGTAAGTAAATGTAAAAAATATTTATTAAAATGTTTGGAACGTAAAGCATTAACCAAGGTTAAAGATGTTAATTATGATAAAGAAAAAGGAATTATTACTACTATTCCAAATCTACATTTTGATAATAGTAGTCGAGTTTTTGCTTTAAAAAAAGACGATAAACATATATCAACGGTGAAGTGTCTACCACAAGAAAATAAATCAAAAACAAGAACTATTAAAATACTCGAACAATAATTAAATTTTATAAAATTGATAACTTATTATTAAACTATTTAATAATAACTTAATAATAACTTAATAATACTATTAAATAATGACTACAAAAGCCATAAACTATAATAATTATTTTAATTATTTAATTAAAAAATTCAATATTGAAATGCTGTTAGATTTTAAAAACAAAGAGTTAGTAAGTAATTATTCGCAATTTTTAATAAGCACCATTGATTATATGTTAAGTTACATTAATTCAGAGTTATTACAATTAATGTATTATGATTTATATGATGAAATATATGAAACTATTTACGACCTATTACTAGTTCAATATATTGAGACTAACGTATTAAGCAAATTATTTAACATTGGTGTCAATGAAGCCAAAAAATTATTATGTTTAACTATTAAATTATGCCAAAATATAGTATTTAAATTTTATATACCAAAAAGGTCATATAAAAAAACATATGTGAAAAAATTTAGTTTAAATAAAAATTCGGCTCGTTTTAATAAAATTAAAATCCAAGTTACATATTTGAAAAATATTCCTCAACCAGAACAAAGAAGCGATGAGTGGTATATTTTTAGAAACTCGGCACTCACAGCATCTAATATATACAAAATTTTTAAAAGTGAATCTAGTCAATCAGAACTAATTATTGAAAAATCAGAACCTTTAGATGTGAATAAATTTAAAAATACTAATTTAAATTCACCGATGCATCACGGACAGAAATACGAGCCCATTTCTATTTTATATTATGAATTTATCAATAATACACGCGTAACAGAATTTGGATGTGTTAAACATAGTAAATATAGTTATATTGCGGCATCTCCCGATGGTATTGTTTGCGATGAAAATAGTGTGCTTTTTGGTAGAATGCTTGAAATTAAGAATGTTGTTTCGCGAGAAATTGATGGTATTCCAATGCCGGCATATTGGATACAAATGCAGTTACAAATGGAGGTATGTGATTTAAATGAATGCGACTTTTTAGAAACTGGATTCACAGAATATTTATCACAAGAAGATTATTTAGATGATACTTCTGATTATTACCGCGGTTTTATTATGCAATTTTGTACTACAAATGGCGATGTATATTATGAATATCCTCATTTTGCAATGAGCAAAATTGATACAAAAGAATATAATGCTTGGACAGAGGCACAACTTATTAAAAATAGCGACAAAACATATGTAAGAAATATTTATTGGAAATTAGAAAAAATTAGTTGTGTATTAGTATTAAGAAATAAGTTATGGTTTAAAAATGTTCAACCGGCTATTGAAATATTTTGGAATAATTTAATTGAAGAAAAAGAATCAGGAACTTATGTTGACCGCATAAGTAAAAAGCAAAGAATGAAATATGAAGAGGATAAAGAGAAAAGTGATTTTCCAAATGTTGGATGTTTAATTAAACTATAAACTATAAACTATAAACTATAAACTATAAAATGTAAAATGTAAAATTATATGATATAAAATATAATATATTATTTTTATTTAAAATTAATTTATTAGTACTATTAGTTATAAATTAATTATGAGAAATACTAAAGCCAATGATTTAGATATGTATGTGCTTAAGCGTAATGGAAAAAGAGAGGCAATTTCTTTTGACAAAATTTTAAAACGCATTAAATCATTAGGTAAACATTTTAATTTACAGCATATTATTTTTGCTCAATTAGCAATAAAAGTAATTGACCAACTATATGATAATATTCAAACTACTAAAATCGATGAATTAACTGCGGAGCAATGTGCGTCAATGTCATCAATTCATCCTGATTATACAAAATTAGCAAGTGCTATTGTAGTATCTAATTTACATAAAAATACAAGTAATTGTTATTATGAAACTACTAAAAAATTATATGATTATAGGGATAGTAATAATAATAGTTTTAGATTAATTAATACTTCTATAATGGAAATTATAGAAACCCATAAAGATAGCATTAATGCTATCATTGATTACGAACGAGACTATTTTTTTGATTATTTTGGGTTTAAAACATTAGAGCGCGCTTATTTAATGCGTTGTAATAAAGTAATAGTAGAACGCCCCCAGCATCTAATTATGCGTGTTGCTATTACTATTCATGGTTCTAATATGGAAAAAGTAAAAGAAACATATGATTTAATGTCGCAAAAATATTTTATTCATGCTACACCAACACTATTTAATGCCGGAACTCCACGACCACAATTAAGTTCTTGTTATTTACTTGGAATGGAAGATGACTCAATTGAAGGCATTTTTAATACACTAAAAGAATGCGCACAAATTTCTAAATGGGCAGGCGGTATTGGACTACATGCTCATAATATTCGCGCAAATGGTTCTTATATTAGAGGAACAAATGGCACTTCAAATGGACTTATTCCTATGTTGGGTGTATTTAATAAAACAGCGCGCTATGTTGACCAAGGTGGAAAGCGCAATGGCAGTTTTGCTATTTATATTGAACCACATCATCCCGATGTTGAAGATTTCTTAGATTTAAAGAAAAATCATGGAGATGAAGAAAGCAAGTGTCGAGATTTATTTTATGCGTTATGGATAAGCGACCTTTTTATGGAGCGAGTTATGGGCAATAAAATTTGGAGTTTATTTTGTCCGGATAAATGCCCGGGACTAAGCGATTGTCATAGTGATGCTTACAGAGAATTATATTTAAAATATGAGAGTGAGGGTAAATTTAATAAACAAATAAATGCGCGCGATTTATGGATTAAAATTTTAGATTCACAAGTAGAAACAGGAACACCTTATATTTTATATAAAGATGCGGCAAACAATAAATCTAATCAAAAAAATCTTGGAACTATTAAAAGTTCAAACTTATGTACGGAAATTATTGAATATTCTGATTCAAAAGAAACAGCTGTATGTAATTTAGCATCATTAGGATTGGCAATGTTTGTTAAAGAAGATAAGACTTTTGATTACGACAAATTATATCAAGTAACACAAGTTGTTACCAATAATTTAAATAATGTAATTGATATTAATTATTATCCTACTCCAAAAACCAGAAGGTCAAATTTTAAACATCGCCCCATTGGTATTGGAGTTCAAGGATTAGCTGACGTTTTTTTTAAAATGGACTTACCTTTTATTTCAGATCAAGCAAAAGAAATAAATATTAAAATATTTGAAACAATATATTATGCTTCACTTGAAAAAAGTATGTTATTGGCAAGAGAGCGGTTTGAAGTAATGAAATTTTTAAAAGAACAATATGAACTAAATAATTGGACTTTTATTTCAGACGAAGATGAATGTAGAGAATATAATATTTATAACGTTACCGATGCTTCAATTCTAGCGTCAATTAGTAATGATAAAGTTATTGACAAGGCTTTAAAAATTGCTAATCCAATTAAGGCCGAAATTGTAAATCTTGACTTACAATATTGTGGAGCATATAGTTCTTTTAAGGGTTCTCCGGCAAGTTTTGGACAGCTTCAATTTGATTTATGGAATGTAACTCCTAATTCAGGTCGTTATGATTGGACTGCTTTAAAAGAAAATATTATGACTTATGGAATTCGTAATAGTTTGCTAGTTGCCCCTATGCCAACAGCAAGCACAAGTCAAATTTTAGGTAATAATGAATGCTTTGAACCAATCACTAGTAATATTTATAGTAGAAAAACTTTAGCAGGTGATTTTGTATTAGTAAATAAATATTTAGTAGAAGAGTTATTAAAATTAGGATTATGGAATGAAGAATTGAAAAATAGTATTATTGCCAATAAAGGCAGTGTTAGTCATATTCAAAATTTATCACCACACTTAAAAGAAAAATACAAAATAGTATGGGAAATGCCTATGAAAGAAATTATTAATATGTCTAGGGATAGAGGCGCGTTTATTTGTCAATCGCAAAGTTTGAATTTATGGATTGAAGACCCTGATTCAAAAATATTGACAAATATGCATTTTTATAGTTGGAAGGCAGGTCTTAAAACTGGAATATATTATTTACGTAGAAAAGCAAGACATCAAGCACAACAATTTACTATTGAACCTAATAGAAAAGGCGATAAGGAAAAAAGCGATACTAATGAAATGGAAGAAGAAGAAAAAAAAGACTGCTTAATGTGTAGCGGTTAACTAATAACTGTTTTATTTTATTTTATTTTATTTTATTTTATTTTCATAATAAAATAAAGAACATTATATTGATTTGGTTGCGCGTTTAAAAGAGCGTTTAGAGTTTCTTTTTGTTTTCTTTGGCGTAAAAGACCGCGTTTTTTGTGTGTTTTCAACAACTATTAACCATTTTGGATCATAATTATATATTAGTTTTAGACTACTATTTAAAGACATTAAACCTGGATTTATAGAGTTTATAAGTGTTTCATTTATACTAATTTTATAATAGTGTAATTTAGTTATTAATTTATTTAATTTATGTACATAATATTCTATTACCATTAGCGGAGTAATAATAATATCTGCTGGTATACGTTTAGCAGATTCATCGTTTTCCCATAACTCGTTAAATGTTAATGATTCATCACCATTTGCTATTTCTTCTATTAAATTTTCATCTATTATAATATCTAATACTGATGCTACTGGTTCAAAATTAGTAGCTTCTAATCTACTTCTAGCATATAATAATATTTTTATCATAGTATTTAAAGTATCTTGAATACACCATAGAGCTTTATAAGATGGCAATAAAACATCATTAATAAGGGCAATAATTTTTAATGCTTTTGCTCGCGACCACCCCCCTATATTTAATTTGAATTTATTCATTAAAAAATCATAATCTATTACAAAAAAATTATCAGCAAGCAAATATCTTTTAAACCCATCTATTCCAATTTCTTCCATAATTCTGTCTCTTGTTCCATCTTCTATTTGCTCTACAAAATGTCTCATAATGGTTTTAATAAAATCTACTGCTTCGGCATATTCCATATTATATTTGTTAATATAAATTTGAGCAAATAGTTCTGGTTCCCATATGTCTTTATACATTAATCCATAGTTGTATCTATGACGCAATGCAGAATGTGGTTCTTTTGGGGGTCTAGGTTTTGCCCTATTTACATAATTTTCTGGTAGTTTTAAATACTTTATTTCAGTCTTTCTTGCTGACATAATACAATATATATAAAATATACATATATTTATAAATATAATATTATAATAAACTTTTTTAAAAAATGTTATAATATTATTTTACATAATTAAAAATTGAATTTATATTTTGTAAAATTATTATTTATTAAAATATAAAATGGAAACAAAAACAGAAATTTTTATTAAAAAATATTCAAGAGAAAAAAGAATAAAAATGTTATATAAAATTATCTATTGGAAACAAATTGATAATGCTATTACAAAGTGTAAAATTAAAAAAGGTGCTAATTTATATGCTCTCGAATATTTAAAATTAAATTTGTGTAAATATGTAAGAATTAAAGATGTTCAAGAATATTGTAGCACTAGACATAAACAAGAAACAGGAAGTCCATTAGGAGACCCACCAAGAGCATTTGAAATATTAAGAAAAGATAAATTACCTTCAGAATGGAGTGAATTACATTATAAAAAGAATAAATATGTTAAATATACTCCACACATAAAAGACAAAATTAGCAAAGAAATAATAAATACTAATAAACATAAAAGTGATAGTTTTACTAAAAAAATTATTGAAGAAAAATTAATATTGTCAAATTTTAAATGTTGCATTACAGGAATACCTGAAGATAATGGAGGTTTAGCCGCAGATCATTTTGTCCCCAAAGAGAAAGGCGGATTAAGTGATTATAATAATTGCATAATAATTAATAAATTATTAAATGAGAAAAAAAATAAAAAATTACCAATTGAATGGTTTTGTGAAACACTTTTAACAAATTTTATGAATATATGTAAAGATGTCGGAATATTAGCAGAATGTAAAAATAAACTATTAAAATTTATTCAAGATTTTTAAATAACAAGTTTATTTATTTAATAATTTTTTAATAGATAAAGCAATCGCATAAGATAAATTAACAGGAACAGCATTTCCTATTTGAACACATCTTGATGTATGAGAACCACAAAATTTATAATCGAGTGGAAATCCTGTAATAGTTGCTGCTTCGCGAATAGTAATTGAGCGATGTTCAAAAGGATGAATTGGAAAGTTACTATGCCCAGGAACTAATGTAGGAACAGGAAGATTTCTATCTAATCTTTGCGTATTTCCTCTTGAATAAAAAGCACTTATTTTTAAGTCCTCTGGAAGTTCATCTATAACATCAGCAATATTGCTTCCTTCAGGTATTAATTTAAATCTATCAATGGTTTTTTTATTATGTTTCATAGATCTATTATCTTCATCTATAGATGGATTATTTATACCATTATAGTCTATTAAACTTAAAGCATTATTTAATGTATAGTTTGTATTTTGTTCCGGAGGATATATATATTCTTCTTCAATATCATTTCTAACTGCTACCATTATTATTCTCTTTCTATTTGTATATCCACCATATTTATCTGTTTGTAAAATTTTTTCATAAAATCTATATCCCATTTCTGAATATATTTGTTTTATATCATCTAAGATGCTATATTTATAATTGTCAATCCCTTTCAATAATTCTTCCATTTTTTTTTTATTATTATTTATTATTAAATTTAATTCACTATAATCTTGGCCATTTTTTCTTTTGCTTGACTTCTCTCCATTTAATAATTTATTAGAATCACTTAATTTAGTGTAAGCGTCAAAGGTTGTAATAGTCTCTTCACAATTAACATATAATATCATATTTTTAATTGCCGTTACATTTTCAATTACACTTACTTTTGGTTTTAAAATACTAACAAGACGTAGTTGATGTTTATATAAATAATTTCTTATGTCAAATGGATTTCTAACTCCTGCTAAAGAAAATCCTTTACATACTATTCCGCCAAATAACACATCAACTTTTTTATTACCAATTTTATTTAATAAAATTTCTTCTGTTATGTCTTCTATTGGGCACATTAAATAATTTTCTTTGCTTATTACTTTATTTAATAATAAAGTGTTAATTGTATCTTTATCAATATCATTTACTAATAATGACTTATATCCGGCATTTTTAAATCCTAAATGTGCACCACCAGCACCAACAAATGTCTCAACAATTGTTAATTCTTTAGTATCTTCATTTTCATGTTCATTTTTATCTTTAGTTTTACTTTCAATATTCGAGTTACTGCTATCATTCTTTGTTTTATTATTCATATTAATATTTATAACTTATATTTATAATTATAAATATATTTAATTCAATTTTTATTTATATTATATGAAACGTAAATGTTTTAGTTCTAGAAAAAATATTTATACTATTACTACTTATGGCAAATTAGGAATGCTAATTCTAAAATCTGGTCTATCATTATCCTGTTCGGTATTTTGTGGAGCAACAGGTCGTATTATATATGTACCATATAAAGTGTTGATTTTATTGTCTATATATAACAAATCATCATTTATGGCATCTAATAGTTCGCGCACAATGCTGATTCTATAAGTGGCTAAATATTCAAGCATCCTGTTTAATTCTAAAATATAGTATGTTAATACGTCATATACATGAACATTCGTTACTTCAGGAATATTGAGCGGTTCATCTTCAGGTTCTTCTTGTTCATCTTCAGGTTCTTCTTGATAATGATAATAATGCGCAAAATCCCATAATTCATTTTTGTATTTTTGTTTTCCTACTTCAGTATGATGCCAAACATCTCTAAAGCGTTCAAGTTTTCCACTTAAATTGGGTTCAGTGTGTTCAATAGGAAAATGTCTAATGTTAGGATAGAAGTGTGGGTCAGGTTGACGATCACTAAGACTGCTATAATGAGCAATCATTATTTTTGTAGTGTGCTTTATTGCCCAATATGCTTTATACGCATTTATAAGAGGGTCAAAAATAATATTTTTGATTTTTTTAGTTATAAACGCATTATACGATTTAAATTTTTTTGTTTTACTAGCATTAACACTTGTGATGCCTTTAGTATAGTTAGAAGTTCCACTATAACTTCCACGATTTGTTAATTTTTGCCCAGTTAGCTCTAAAGCATTACTCAAAAAATCAA
>Ga0208960_1002089_pt1 | contig 10307 bp, 9 predicted proteins | sample GreLakmeON33MSRF_FD_187703 | JGI IMG/M metagenome (GOLD analysis project Ga0208960, IMG submission 187703) | Freshwater lentic microbial communities from great Laurentian Lakes, MI, USA - Great Lakes metaG ON33MSRF (SPAdes) | ecosystem: Environmental > Aquatic > Freshwater > Lake | place: Great...
GTCCCGATGCGCTTTATATGCAAATGACGGGCAAAGGGGTGGCCGATATTTTTCCAAGCCTTTCCAAACCGTACGCGCATGCCTGAGATTTCCCGTTTTTACGGAATCGTCATCCGGTTGTTTTATGGGGATCACAAGCCTCCCCATTTTCACGTCACCTACGGAAGCTTAAGCGCAAAGTTCAATATTGAAGATTTAATTTGGATGGAGGGAAATCTCCCGCCGCGGGCTACCTCCATGGTCGAAGAGTGGGCCCGGCTTCATCAGAACGAACTACGACAGGCTTTTTTGAATGCAACCGAACTTAAACAGCCCGAAAAAATCGATCCCCTTCCGTGATTCAGACACGGGCATTACAACTACAGAGAGAATTTATTTCAAGATTAGGGATACAGGGGGTGGATGTTGACGGAAGTGGAGGGGAGGATACTTTAGATCCATGAGCGTGACGGAGATGGAAAAGGCCCTTGCGACGATGCCCGTCCAAGAAAAAAGGGAAGTGGCGGAATGGCTCTTAGGGCAAATCGAAGATCAGATTCCAAAAGACTTTTTTTTAGGTCTGCAACAGGCGCGTGAGGGCCGAACGCTCCTGATGGAGGAAGCCCTGCTTCGTCCCGCATGTGCGGGACTTTGAAGGATAAATTTTAATTCGGCCATAGGTAGGCCACTTTCCCTGGAAGTAATACAGCGCGCTGGACTTTGCATTTTTGAATTATCCATCGGCGGACCAAGGATGGTCCGCCCTACCAAGATTGTGCGCACGTCTTTGAATTTTACATTCTTGATCTCACCCCGAGTCGGCGCCCCGCAACCGCGGGATTCACACATTCTAACATTCTGACTTTCGCGCACTCCTACCCCTTCTTTCTTTCTTCCGAATTGCTTTCTTTCTTCCTACTCTTTCGACCATATGTCGGCGCCCCAAATCAATATTTCTGACGTCGCCTCTTTGGCCCGCCTCACCCTCACCCCCGAGGAAACGGCAAAGTTCTCCGCTCAACTCACCCAAATCCTCGGCCATATGGAAACCCTCAGCCAAATCGCCACGGGCGCTGTCCCCGAGGTCACCCCCCCCGCCCAACCCGCCCTCCGCCAGGACATCCCCACCCCCAGCCTCTCCATCGAAGCCGCCCTCTCCAACGCTCCCGCTCAAGCCAACGACCTCATCCTCGTCCCCAGAATTCTCGAATGAGCCTAGCCTACGAAACCATTGCCACGCTCCGGCGTCGCATCCTCTCCAAGGAGATTCATCCGCGCGATATCCTCAAAGATCTCTTCACCCAGATCGATGCCCGCGAAAAAACTCTCCACGCCTACACCTATCTCAATCGCGAGAGCGCCCTCGCCGACGCTGAAAAAGCCGATCTGTCTCTTCCCCTCGGCGGCATCCCCATCGCCCTCAAAGATAATCTCAATGCCCTCGGCGATCCCTGCACCTGCGCTTCCAAAATTCTCGAGGGATACAAAGCCCCCTACGATGCCACCGCCGTCTCCCTCCTCCGCCAAGCGGGCTCAATTCTCCTCGGTCGCACCAATATGGACGAATTTGCCATGGGTTCCTCCACGGAAAACTCCGCCCTCGGCCTCACCCGCAATCCCTGGGATTCCACTCGCATTCCAGGTGGCTCGTCAGGAGGTTCTGCCGCCGCCGTCGCCGGTCGTATCGCCCTCGCTGCCCTCGGTTCCGACACAGGCGGCTCCATCCGCCAACCCGCCGCCCTCTGCGGTTGTGTCGGACTCAAACCCACCTACGGCCGCATCTCCCGCTACGGTCTCGTCGCCTTCGCCTCTTCGCTCGATCAGATCGGCCCTCTCACCCGCACGGTCGAGGATTCCGCTCTCCTCCTTTCCGTCCTCGCCGGCCACGACCCTCGCGATAACACTACCGATCTCCGACCCCCCGAAAAATTTCTCACCCAAAAAAATGGCTCCGTCCAAGGCCTACGCGTCGGACTGCCCAAAGAATATTTTCTCCCAGGAATGGATTCAGAAACCGAATCCGCTATCCGCTCCGCCGCCGATTGGTTCAAGAAAAACGGCGCCACTCTCGTCGACGTCTCCCTCCCCCACACTCCCACTGCCATCGCCGTTTACTACATCCTCGCCACTGCCGAGGCCTCCGCCAATCTCGCCCGCTTCGACGGAGTCCGCTACGGCCGACGCGCCACCGATGCCCGCGATGTTCTCGACCTCTATCATCGCACCCGCTCGGAAGGATTTGGAGCAGAAGTCAAACGCCGCATCATCCTCGGCACCTTTGTCCTCAGCCAAGGCTATGCCGACGCCTACTATCGCCAGGCCCAAAAAGTTCGCGCCCTCCTCCGCCAAGATTTCGAAAAAGCCTTCACCCAGTGTGATCTCCTCCTCACCCCGACCAGCCCCGAGCCCGCTTTCCCCCTAGGCGAACGCACCCAAGACCCTCTCAAAATGTACCTCGCCGACGTTTTCACCATCTCGACCAATCTCGCAGGCAATGGAGCCATCTCCCTCCCCTGCGGTTTCACAAAATCAAATCTGCCCATCGGACTGCAGTTGATCGGTCCCCGTTTCGGAGAAGAAACTATTCTCCGCGCCGCCCACGCCTTCGAACAAGCCCACGAATTCTTTCAAAGGTTACCCCCCTCATGAGTACCCCCGCCAAATGGGAAGCGGTCATCGGGCTGGAAGTGCATGTGCAACTTCTTACCCAAACCAAAATGTTTTGCGGATGTACCAACCACTACGGGGATGCCCCCACCAGTCACGTCTGTCCCGTTTGCCTCGGCCTGCCAGGCAGTCTTCCCGTTCCCAACGAAGAGGCGATTCGTCTCACTCTTCTCACGGGGCTAATGCTCGGTTGCACCCTCGCCCCCGTGGCGCGGTTTGATCGAAAAAACTATTTCTACCCCGATATGCCCAAGAATTATCAGATCAGTCAGTACGACGATCCCCTCTGCGCCGGCGGTCAGGTCCCCCTTGATCCCTTTCTTTTTCCCAAAGAAATCCAAGACACCGCCGAAGCCAAAGCAGGCCGCGCGATTCGCCTCACCCGCATCCACCTCGAAGAAGATGTCGCCAAATCTTTCCACTTTGAAGATCGCAGCGGAATCGATTTTAACCGAGCTGGCACCCCCTTGATGGAAATCGTTTCCGAAGCGGATCTCCGTACGCCAGGAGAAGCCTTCTCCTTTCTGGGTTCCCTCCGCCAAGTTCTCCTCGCAGGCCACGTCAGCCATGCGGATATGGAAAAAGGCCAAATGCGATGTGACGTGAACGTTTCCGTAAGGCCGATCAGCCAAAAAGAGTTTGGCACCAAAGTGGAACTCAAGAATCTCAACTCCACCAGCGGTGTCCGCCGTGCTTTAACCTACGAGATCGCTCGACAGATCGCCGCCTGCGAAAAAGGCGAGGCCATCGCCCACGAAACCCGCCGCTGGGATGATGAAGCTGGCGCCACCTTCACCATGCGGACCAAAGAAAAAGCTCACGACTACCGCTACTTCCCCGATCCCGATCTCCTTCCTGTGCGCACCGATCAAGGCCTGCTGGAGGCGGCTCGCGCCCGCCTCCCTGAGCTTCCCACCGTTCTGCAGGCGCGCCTCATCCAAGCCTTCGGAGTCACCGCTTACCAAGCCAGCGTCCTGGGGGCAGACCGCGTCCTTTGTGCCTACTTTGAAAAAGCGGCCGCTCAGGCCAAAAGCAAAGCCACCGTCGCCAACTGGATCCTCAACGACTTCCTCTCCACCCAGCCCGACCCCGCCACCACCCCTATCCTCCCCGAATTTTTTGGCGAGCTGGCCGATCTTGTGGCCGACGGCACGATCAACAGCGCCCAAGCAAAAAAAGTCTTCGCCGAACTTATGGCCAATCCCGCCTCGCCTCGCGAAATCGTTAAACGCCTCGGTCTGGCCCAGATTTCCGATGCCTCCGCCCTCGGCGCCTACTGCGACGAGGCCATCGCGGCCAATCCACGAAGCGTCGAGGACTACCGGGCAGGCAAGACCAACGCGATCAACGCACTCAAGGGTTTTGTCATGAAAAAAAGTCAGGGCAAAGCCAATCCCCTTCAAGTAGACGAAATTTTAAAGGCGAAACTTTCCGCTTAGACGGTTGCCCTTTTTCCTTCCTTGGGCGATCTTTGCTCCCGGCCATGATTTCCAACGAAGCCTACGTCCTCGAGCTCCTGCAAAACTCCGGATCGGTGACCCTAGAGGATATGGTCGCCTGCCAGCAGGAAGCGGCGACCAACGGCCTTTCCACTCTCGAGAGCATCAGCAAACGGGGTCTACTCACCCAAGACCAGATTTTGGAAATCGTGGCCAAAGATTGCGGAATGGAATTCGAGGCCCTGATCGAGCATGTCGATGAAGATGTCCTTAGCACGATTCAGCCCGCCGATAGTCGTCGCTACCACGTTCTTCCCGTCCGCCGATTGCCCTCTGGATTGCGCGTAGCCATTTCCGATCCTCTCGATTTCGAGACGCTCGATGCCCTGCGCTACCTACTCAAGACCGATCTCGAACCGGTGGTGGTGCCCCTCGCCAGAATCGACGAAGCCATTGTCAAATTCTTCGGTAAGAACGATGAATCTCTCCAAACCTTGATGGCCAACATGGATGGCAGTGAGCTGGAACTAAAAACTGGCGGAGGAGAAGAGAACGAAGAAAACGCCGAAGGAGACGCCCCCATCATCCGCATGGTCTACGGACTCATTTTGGAAGCGCACCGTCTCCGAGCGAGTGACATCCATATCGAACCGCTCGAAAAAAGACTGCGCCTGCGCTATCGCATCGACGGAAATATGCAGGAGATGCGGGATCCGCCCAAACGCCTTCAATCCAGCATCATTAGCCGAATCAAAATCATGTCGAATATCAGCATCGCCGAGAAGCGCCTCCCCTTGGACGGACGTATCTCCTTGGCCACGGTGGATGGTCCCACTCTTGATCTTCGTGTCTCTACCGTACCCACCATTCACGGGGAATCGGTCGTCATGCGAATTCTGGACAAAAAGAATCTGATGCTGGGCCTGCCGGAACTAGGTTTCTTTGCCGACGATCAACTCATTCTCGAACGCGTGATTAACTATGCCGACGGAATCTTTTTGGTCACAGGGCCCACCGGATCGGGCAAATCGACCACCCTCTACGCCTGCTTGAACATGATCAATAAACCAGATCGTAAATTAATTACGGTGGAAGACCCCGTCGAGTATCAGTTGGCAGGGGTCAATCAGGTAGCGGTCAACACCGACATTGGCATGACTTTTGCCGCCGCTCTCCGCGCCATGCTCCGCCAAGCTCCCAACATCATCATGGTGGGAGAAATTCGAGACGTAGAAACCGCCTCTATCGCTATCAATGCCTCCCTCACAGGGCATTTGGTTTTTTCCAGTCTGCACACTAACGATGCCCCCAGCGCCATCACCCGGTTGGTCGATATGGGGGTGAAACCCTTTCTTGTTTCTTCTTCCATTCGGGCTGTCCTCGCGCAGCGCCTCATCCGAAAAATCTGCCCCGACTGCAAACAACCCTACACCCCCACGGATGTGGAGTTGCGCGCCCTCAACCTTAGTACCTCCAATCTTGCCGAAGCCCGTTTTTCCAAAGGCCACGGTTGCGATCGCTGTCGCGGTACCGGGTACCGAGGACGGGCAGGCATTTTCGAAATTTTTGTGGTGGATGATGAGATGCGTCACTTGATCAATGAAGGCGTTCCCGTTTCCAAGATTCGTCAACGCGCCCGCGATTTGGGCATGCGCACCTTGCGCGAGGACGGGATTCGTAAGGTGGTTTCTGGGATGACCACCCCGGAAGAGGTGATTTCCGCCACGATGTCGGATAAGGATTAAACCATGGACGCCCGCTTCCTCCTCCCCTTCCTTGAAGAGCAAACCATTCTCTCCAGCGAACAGTCGCGTGAAATCTCCGAAGAGCAAAATCGAACAGGAAAACCAGTGGAGTCTGTTCTGGCCAATTTCGGCATCATTCAACTTCCCCAGATTCTCGAAAAGATTTCCGATAGCTTGGGCCTGCCCCTCATCGCAGATCTCACGGGCCTAGACCTCAGCCCCGAACTGCTCGCCCGCATCCCCCCCCACACCGCCCGCAATTTAGGAGCTCTGCCCATAGCCGGCGATACCACCACCTTAACGGTGGCCTTGGTCGACCCTCTTGCCAGTCAAGCCTTGGAAGATCTGCGCTTCGCCACGGGAATGGAAATCGCCCAAGTCGTCGCCCCCCCCGATCAAATTCAACCTCTGCTCGATAAACACTACGGCTCGACCGAGGTCAATATCGATGAACTGCTCAATGAGTTAGAAAATGCTCCCGATAGCGCTCTGACCGCCGAGGGAGTCGATCTGAGTGAAGCGGGCAGCGCTCCGATCATCAAGTACGTCAACACGATCATCGCGAGGGCCATTCACGCCAAGGCGAGTGACATTCATTTCGAACCCTTTGAAAAAGAATTTAAAATTCGCTATCGGGTGGACGGCGCCCTCTACGAGATGGCCCCACCCCCTCGCCGCTTGGCGATTCCGCTCACCTCCCGCATTAAAGTCATGGCCAACTTAAACATCGCCGAACGGCGCGTGCCCCAAGACGGCCGAATTCAAACTATTCTCGCGGGTCGCCAAGTGGATTTGCGAGTCTCCACCCTGCCCACCCAGTACGGAGAGAGTGTGGTGCTCCGTATTCTCGATCGCACGGTGGTCAATCTTGATTTGGAGAAGTTAGGCATCCCCAAACACATTTTTGATTACATCTGCGAGACGGTGGAGAAACCCAACGGCATCTTTATTGTCACAGGCCCCACTGGCTCAGGCAAAACCACCACCCTTTACTCCTGCCTGGGTCGGATCAACACGATCGATACCAAAATTCTTACGGTAGAGGATCCCGTCGAGTACGAGTTAGAGGGCATTATTCAAGTTCCCGCCAACGAAGCCATCGGTCTGACCTTTGCCCGTGCCTTGCGCGCCTTCCTGCGGCAAGATCCCGACAAAATCCTTGTCGGAGAAACCCGCGACTTGGAAACCGCCCAGATCGCCATTCAAGCCAGTCTCACGGGCCACTTGGTCATGACCAGTCTTCACACCAACGATGCGGCCGGCGCCGTCACCCGTCTTCTCGATATGGGAGTAGAACCCTTCCTGATGTCCGCCACGATGGAGGGCATTCTCGCCCAACGACTGCTTCGCCGTGTCTGCAAAGAGTGTCGGACCCCTTTCCCACCCAAAGAGGATGTTCTCACTCAGCTGGGGTTGACCGCCGCCGAGGTCGGGGATCGCCCTTTCTACTTCGGGAAAGGTTGCGAGATCTGTAACGGCACTGGATACAAAGGTCGCGTAGGCATCTATGAACTCCTCGACATCCGAGAACCGATTCGACAGTTGATCAATGAGCGTGCACCTTCAGTCGTTATTCGCCAAAAAGGTATTGAACTCGGTATGACCACCCTACGCCAAGACGGAATCCGCAATCTTCTCGAAGGCCACACCAGCATTGAGGAAGTGCTCAAGTACACTTAATCACTATGCCCCTCTTCGCCTACTCCGCGGTCGATGCACAAGGGAAAACCCATCAGGGAACTCTCGAGGCAAATAATGCCGCAGACGCCGCCACCGCCATCAAGAAAAAGGGTCAGTTCCCCACTAATATTTCCGAAACAACCGCTGCCGCCTCTGGCAAGGCTGCGGGCAAGGGCTTTTCATTCAAATTCTCGTTGGGAGGCGGAGGAGGCACGGGCAAAGTCCCCGGCAAAACCCTCACCGTTTTTACCCGCCAGCTTTCCACCTTGATTAGCGCGGGTCTGCCTCTCCTTCGCAGCCTACGCACTTTGGGAAAACAGGAAAAAGATGCCAACCTAAAAAAGATCATGGCGGGCCTGTCCGAGTCGGTTGAGGGAGGCACCACCTTCTCCGAGGCCCTCACCCAACATCCGAAAGCCTTTAACAAACTCTACGTCAACATGGTCAAGGCAGGGGAGTTGGGGGGTGTGCTTGAAATCGTTCTTACCCGCTTGGCCGAATTCGCCGAAAAAAGTCAGCGGATCAAAGGCAAGGTCACCTCCGCCATGGTCTATCCCCTCGTGGTCTTAACCATTGCCGTCGGCATCGTCACCTTCCTGATGCTTTTTATTGTTCCCAAGTTTGAAGCCATCTTCAAAGACATGCTCGGAGGCAGACCCTTGCCCTTCATTACCCAGATGATCATGGATCTAAGCCGATTCATTCAGGGAAATTTTATCCTCATCGCGGTGGCTATTATTGTCACGGTCGTCGCCGCACGCTTTGCCATGAAGATGCCAGGGGTTGCCGCTGCCGTGGATAATTACAAACTGAAGATTCCCCTCTTCGGCGATATGCTCACCAAAACCTCCGTCGCCCGCTTTAGTCGCACGTTAGGAACCTTGGTCTCTTCTGGGGTGCCCATTCTTCAGGCCCTCAACATTACCCGCGATACCGCCGGTAATCTGCGCGTGAGTAAAGCGGTCGAAAGTATCCACGACAACGTCAAGGAAGGGGAATCGATGGTCACCCCCATGGAAGCGAGCGGAATTTTTCCCCCGATGGTCGTCTCCATGGTCCAAGTCGGAGAGGAAACAGGACAACTGCCCGACATGTTAACCAAAGTTGCCGACGTTTTTGAAGAGGAGGTGGATAACGCAGTCTCAGGCCTCACTTCCCTTCTTGAACCCGTCATGATCGTTCTCCTCGCCCTCGTCGTTGGCACAATCGTCGTCGCCCTTTTTCTCCCACTCATCACCATCATCCAAGATTTGACCGCTGGCGCCTAGACGGTGCTGGGCGACTCCATCCTGGAGGTCGTGGTCTGCCGATTCCGAGAGGATCTCGCCTGGACCCGTAATTTGCCTCACGGCGTGCCCGTCACCGTTTATGATAAAACTGTCCCCCCCGATCCTCTTTGGCCTGGCGCCTTACCCTTGCCCAATATCAGTCGCGACGACTACGTCTGGTTACACCATTTGTTCGAGCGATATCACGATCTGGCCGATCTGACCGTCTTTTCCCAAGGACGGCCCTTTGATCATGCTCCCGATCTTCATCGGGTCATCCGTCAACTCGCTCGACCCGACGAACCCACCCCCGATTTCTGGTGGCTGGGATTTCTTTGGGAAACCGACAACGCCCGAGGCTTTCCCTCCTTCGTCAACTGGACGAAGAACCCCTCCCGCCGAGAATTAGATCTAGAAAGTTTTTTCCAGGCCCTTTGGCAAGAACCTGCCCCCGAAGTCGTCCGTTATGTGGGAGGAAGTCAGTTCGCCCTCTCCCGCTCCGCCGCTCACCGCCGTCCGCGGGAGTTTTATGCACGCGCTCGAGATATCTGCCTCAACTTTCCTGATGCGGCCCACTTCTTTGAACGAACCTGGGATCGCGTCTTTCTTGCCCCGCCACTCGATCCTGCCCTCTTTGGCCCCGCGGGCCTCCGCTTACTCAAACCCGTACGACCCAAGACGCTCTCCCCTGAGTTTTCTAGGGAGTAGCGGTTTCTGCCCTCGGCGGCGCCTTTGCCCCAATTCTCGACTGCAAGGTGGAGAGCCGTTCACGCAGACTGAAGGGAAGCATCACCGTTCCTCCCTGAATATGCACTTCTCCCGCTTCGTTCTTTTTTAAGTCAGGGGTGTCCACTCCCTGCTGCCTCGACTCTTCCCTCAAAAGATTGCCGTCCGCATTGACCACCGTGATTTGATGAACTCCCGCCGCCGTGGCGTAAAGAAGGTGAAGATGATTATCTGAATCAAATTCTGCTTTGGGTTTGCCCAAGGGAAGGTACGGACCCAACCGACGTACAGGATAAACCAGATTCTGTTCGGGCACCTCCACCTTGAGGTAAAGCCCAACATTCGGATCTTCGTAAAATCTAAGAAGAGAATAAATTCTCCGTTCTTTGCCATCTCCCCGGGGCACCGACCAGATCACCTCTCCTTTGCCGACAAGAAAATCAAGGGAATCGGTCAGCAACTTCTCCCCCGAGGGAAGGTGAACCGAGGCCCTCACCCGATATCCCCCCGTATCCCGAACCAGATAGTAAGGAGCCAAATCAACCGAAATGGCCGTGGACTCTCCCGCCTTCAAAACCTTGTCAGGAGGGCTCATCGGTTTTTCGGGTGGAATCAGCATCCCATCGCGGGACTGCACAATCATCTCCAGCCAAGATTGGCCATTCACCTCAGTCAGATGCAGTTCGCTGGCCCCCTGATTTTTCAAGCGAACCGTGAATGGAATGGGGGAAAATTGCAAATAGGCCGTCTTCGCCGTCTCCAGCCTGACGTCAACTTGTGCCCAACCCGCCGAGCAGGTCAGT
>Ga0208960_1002090_pt1 | contig 10301 bp, 7 predicted proteins | sample GreLakmeON33MSRF_FD_187703 | JGI IMG/M metagenome (GOLD analysis project Ga0208960, IMG submission 187703) | Freshwater lentic microbial communities from great Laurentian Lakes, MI, USA - Great Lakes metaG ON33MSRF (SPAdes) | ecosystem: Environmental > Aquatic > Freshwater > Lake | place: Great...
TTCTCTCGCCAGTCTCAACGATCTCTTTTCTCGACTCCACCTGCCCCCACTCTCATCCGACCTGCCCGGTCTTTCCGGAATTCCCCAAGCCCCCACCGTTGGCTGTCCCCTACAACCCTGATCGTAGCCATCGCCCACCAATCCCTCACGACCCCGTCCGAAAACTATTTCGGCATTCCCTCCCACCGCCACGTTCCCATCGCCCTATCCGGTTGCAACCGCACCGCACCGCTCTTTTTTAACTGCACCACCTCCATCCCCAACACCCCAGCCAACCGATCCATATCCACTGACAAGGAAGGATCATCCTGTATCGGTTTTGCCGAACGGATCAAAGTTTTCGGTTGAATCGTTTGCAACCACTCCTGCGTCAAATTCATCCCACCCTCTTTGGCGGGCCCCTGCACCAACACCCCGGCCTCCAAATCCGACCCATACAACCGCACCAACTCCTTCTCTCCTTCAGCCGAAATCGTTCCCGCCCAAAGCAACCGCGCCTTCCCGCAATCCAGACGAAAGACAATCCCCTCTTCTTCGCTCCGCCCACTCCCACCTCCCACAGGTGGCCAAAGAACCTTCACCTTCCATTCCGCTCCTAGATCCACCTCATCACCCGCCCGCCAATATCTTCTCCCCACCTTATCCTCCGCCATCTCCTGCCTCCACTTTTTGATGAACCCAGACTTTCCTCCTAGACCCGATTCCGCCCACCAACCTATGGGCATCGCCATCCTCAACTCCTCTGCCCCACCCGACCGATTCGATAATCCCGCAGTTAGCACCACCCCCTCCAAGACATTTACCCCAGACCAGTTTAAAAAAGGCCGCACAGAATTTGCCCACGCGATTTTGGATCCCGGATCCACCAGCCATCGTCCATCCCGCCCCGAAATCAGCGTCGGCGCTGCCCCCTCCACCGAAAGAATTTCGACCGCCGGTCCGCCTTGAAACCACACTCGTGGATCTGCCACCGCAAAATGCCCTCCAGGCCACGTCGCCATCCAACCCAAAACCGCCGCCAAGAAATGCACCAGTTTCCCATTCACTAAATTCATCCCCACCGCTACCACTCCACCCGCGATCGGAGCCACCACCGAGGAAACCGCCGCCAAAACCGTCACCGCCCCCGCCACCGGAGCAGCTACCACATTAGCCAACAACGCCACTGGAATGATTTGATGAAAAAGAAGAATGCTTGGAACTAAAGATCCCACCCACGCCGCCGCTGAGGCTGCCGCCACTGTAGCCACCGCCACCCATACTTTCTGCCCTGACCTTCTCCACGGCGCCACCAATCGAGAAGGAATCCAAAGATCGGGCCTCCCCCAAGCGATCAATCGTGCCTGAAGCGGACCCGCCATCACCATCAACCCTGCTACAACTAGAAACGAGAGCTGAAACCCCGTATCCGCCACCTGACGCGGATCCCAAATTAACAACGCCAACAAAGCCGCCCCCAGCCAGTTCGCTGGATCCATCGGCCTTCCCATGATCCAACCCAAATAAAGCACCGTTGTCATGATAAACGCCCGTGCCGCACTCGCTTCCATTCCCGTCGCTAAACAGAAAAGAAAAACCATCGGCAACGTAACCCAGGCCCATCGCCACCTCACCGCACCAGTCAGGGCCAAAATCCACAAAAGCATTCCCGCCACCACCGCCAGATTTTGACCGCTCACCGCAAAAAGATGCAATGTGCCCGTCGCTCGAAACGATTCCCTCAACTCCTCCCCCACCCCGTCCCGATAACCGAAAAGCATCGCGGCAATCAGACCCGCTGCCTCAGGATCATCCTCCAGCCCCAACGCCGTCGCCTGCAACATATGCGCACGCAGACCCGCCGCCATCCGCGCCCACCCAGCGACTTCCGCTTCTCCCGTCCACTCCAAGTCTTCTGGCCGGGTTCGCAAAATATAATCCAGCCCACGGGAACGAAGATGCCGTACTCGGTTAAACTCTCCCGGATTGCGCGGTTCCGCAGGTAGTGCCAAATAACCCACCACCCGGACGATCTCTCCCACTTGGGGAATCTTTTCTGGTGCAGGATCTACCCGCATTAAAACTCTTCCTCTGGTTCTCTCCCAACCCGATTCACCCTTTAATCGCACAGCTTCCAGTTCAGCTTCCAAAGCCTCCCCGCCACCATCCCATACCCTCTTCGTGGGCAACTCAGCTATCCATCCTTCTACCTGCACTGTCCCCCCTTTCTCCCCTGCCCGTGCACGAAGAGAATCGGCCGAAGGCGCAAACGCTCTCGCTCCCGCGTACAGATTGAAAACAGCCAAAGCAAACAGCCAGATCGCAGGGGTTCTCCACTTCTTCGGACCCCACCAGGAAAGAATCCCGAAAGAAAAAGCGAACCCCAACCCCACTAGCGGGTGCGGAGCAATAATTAAGCCCACCACCGTCCCTACCAACCCAGCTATCGCCACGGGAAACAAAGGCCGCCGCATCGGCCAACTCGTCTTCATACAGTCAAAGGCTAACCCCACCTCCACTGCCCTCAAACGAAACCTTTCTCCAAACCTACATCACCCCTTAGCGGTTTTACCCCTTACCCGCGTCGGGGCTTTGCGCGCGTCTACGTTCCGGGAGTGCGGGACGTGAGCCCGCCTCAATTCTCACGCTTGCAAATGATTCAAAGGCGTATACCGACCCAGCTTCAGATGTCTCCAAATCGCCCGAGTGATAAACTTCTTCCCCCTGCCCACCGCCTTCTCCAACGAAAGCCCCTTTGCCAGTCCAACACAGATCGCTGCTGAGTAGGTGCACCCCGTTCCATGCGTCTCCACTCCTTTGCACCGTAAGGCCGTAAAGGTTTTTAACTTTCCGTTCGGCCAAGCCAGATAATCCTCCGCCTTGGCCAATTTTAGATGCCCCCCCTTCACCAAAAACGGCACTTTCCATTTTTTCGCCAACTCCCGAGCCGCATCCTTCGCCTGCTCCGGATTTTTTAGCTTTCTTCCAACCAATCGGGCCGCCTCATCCAAGTTTGGAGTCACTAAAGCCGCTTTGGGAAAGAGAAACTTGGCCATCGCCCGCTCCGCATCCGGCTTGAGCAGCGCCGCCCCGCTTGTCGCCACCATCACAGGATCCACCACCAGCTTCAGTCCCCTTCTCTTGCCCAACTGCTTTGCCACCTCGCTTATGATTGCGGAAGAAAACAGCATCCCCGTCTTCACCGCTCCCACTGGAAAAGCTTCAAAGACCAACTTGATCTGCTCCGCCACCATACTTGGGTCAACCGCCGCGATTCTCGAAACTCTCCCAGGATGCTCCGCCACCACACAGGTCAAAGCCGACGTTCCATACACCCCCAGTCGGGTAAAAGTTTTTAAGTCCGCCTGAATTCCCGCTCCGCCAGAGTTGTCCGATCCGGCAATCGTCAAGGCCACGGGTGCTTTGCGAATCATCAGAGGTTAGAAATGTTGCCCCATATTGGGGTACTCAGATAAACCTAATCAGTCTTTGTTCTGCCCAAAAGCAAGATTTACCAGACTGAAAGCAAATGCTGCGAATGCGACAAGAACACAGGTCGTGATCGTTCTCCACAAAACGTCCCTGCCCGTAAATTGCCAAACAGCCATAATTGCAGCCACCAAGGAAACCAGAATACAAATAGAGACAATGGTAAAGACACCTTTTCGGACAAATTCCTGATCCAACATACCTTTTCTGTTTTTTGAGATAAGAACAGGGGGGTTAGGCATTCTTTAATCCTAAACTAGATGGCAAGAAATCAAGCCAATTAATCTAAAAGGCACTATCGATGACTCTGCCTTGAAATATCTTCGAAATGGCAGGCGGTCTCTAGCCTACCTCGCTGAAATGCTCAAAACCTAAACCTCGGTAGGACCCCCACTGGCGCCGATGCTTTGCATGAAAAAAACTACTTCAGTGTCAAAGCTGCGCTTTTTACACGTGAATCGCGTGTCCGACCGCCGCTTCGGTCGCTTCCTTGATCATCTCGGTCAGCGTCGGATGAGCGTGAATCGTCCCAGCAATCTCGTCCGCCGTCGCCTCCAGCGTCATTCCCAATCCCACCTCCCCAATCAACTCCGTCGCCTCCGCTCCGATAATGTGTGCACCGAGAATCTCCCCATGCGGTTCCCCGATCAGAATCTTCACCATTCCTTCCGAATCCCCACTCGCCACTGCCCGCCCACTCGCCCGATACGGGAACCGACCGACCTTAAACTTCAACTTCTTCTCCTTCGCCGCGGCTTCGGTCAGTCCAATACTCGCCACCTGCGGTTGGCAGTACGTACAACCAGGGAAAACCCCAACCTTCTTAGGTTGATACTTGGCATCAAAAATTCCGTTCACCGCCTCGATCGCCTCAAACGAGGCGACGTGGGCCAGCCAAGGCGGTCCAATAATGTCCCCAGCCGCAAATACTCCAGCCATCGAACTCTTATATCTTCCGTCCACCTTCACATAGCCCTTCTCCAACTCCAACTTCACACCCGCCTCCAACGCGCCGTCCAGATTCGCCTGTACCCCGACCGCACAGAGCAACGCATCCGCTTCGATCGTCTTGGCGTTTTTCCCTGACAACTTCACCTTAACCCCAGAGGCTGAAGCGGTGACACTTTCCATCGAGGTTTCGGTCAGAATCTCGATTCCCTGCTTGGCCAGGTTCTTGCCCAACATGTCGGAAATCTCCTCATCCTCGATTGGCAAAACCCGCGGCTTCATCTCCACCAGCGTCACCTTCGTTCCAAAAGAATGTAGGAAGTAAGCAAACTCCACTCCGATCGCTCCCGCTCCAAGGATCACGATGCTCTTGGGCTGTTTCTTCATCTCCAAGGCTTCGCGGCTGGTCATCACCACCTTGCCATCCACCTTCATCCCAGGCAGGACTCGCGGGACACAGCCCGTGGCCAACATAACATTCGTCGCCTCAATCACCTGAGTCTTTCCATCTGCCGTCTTCACCTTGATCTTGCGGTCTATCCCCATCTGTCCTTGCCCAACCAGATAATCCACCTTCTTGGCCTTGAGAAGGAACTCAACTCCCTTCGCAATCCGATCGGAAACGCTCCGACTTCGCCCCATCACTTTCGCAAAATCAAAGGAAACTTTCCCCGTCGTAATTCCAAAATCTTCAGAGTGTAGGATGTGCTGATAAACCTCGGCATTCTTCAGAAGCGACTTCGAGGGGATACAGCCCCAGTTCAAACAGGTCCCCCCCGCACGTTCCTTCTCGATGACAATTACCTTCTTCCCCAACTGCGCCGCACGAATCGCCCCGACATAACCGGCCGGGCCTCCACCTAAAAATGCTAGATCATAGGCCGCCATAAATCCCCCTTACATCAAAAGAACGCCGGGACTTTCCAACACTTCCACCAGCGCTTTAAGGAACTCACCCGCCATCAAGCCGTCTACCACCCGGTGATCGGCCGAAACGGTCAGGCTCATTCTTTCCCCAGGAACAATCGCCCCATTCGACGCCAACACCGGCTTCTTGACCGTCGCCCCCACCGCCAAAATCGCCGCCTGAGGAGGATTCAAAATCGCAGAAAATCTCTCCACTCCGATCATTCCTAGGTTGCTCACCGTGAAGGTCCCGCCCGTGTACTCTTCGGGCTGTAGCTTTCCGGCCTTTGCCTTCGCTCCTAGCTCTTTCGCCTCCCGCGCAATCGTCCGAAAATCCTTCGCATGAGCATTACGGATGACCGGCGTGATCAATCCATCAGGCAAAGCCACCGCAAAGGCCAGATGCACCGCCCCGTGTTGCCGAATCGAGGCTCCCTCCCATGAAGAATTTACCGCGGGAACCCGCCGCAGGGCCTCCACCGCCGCCTTCAAAACAAAATCGTTCACGCTCAATTTCAACTTCTCTCCCGCCATCTCCAGAGCCACATTCGCCGAGGCTCGCAATTTAGCCAAGGGAGCCGCGTCTACCTCCCGTTCAACGTAAAAATGGGGAGCGGTCGTCTTACTCTCAACCAAACGACGGGCGATCGCCGCCCGCATCTGGGAAACCAGACGAACCCCGTCCTGGGCAATTGGCTTTCCACCAAAAATTCCTGCCGCCGATCGAACCGACCCTCCCCCTTGTGCCGCTTCGACATCGCGGCGCACGATCCGGCCTCCAGGCCCCGAACCCGCCACGCGAGTCACATCCACCCCTTTTTCATTGGCAATTTTTTTGGCCAAAGGAGAAATTTTCACCCGCCCCGAGGAAGAAACCATGACCGGCGCAGGCACCGCCGCGGTCTGCGTTACGGTTTTGGCTTCAACAGAAGTTGATGCTGGAGCGGGCGAACTCGAGGGCACCGCATCCACCTTTTCCCCAGGTTCTCCCACGACCGCGATCCGCCCGTTCACCGCAACTTTCGAACCTTCTGGAGCGGCAATCAACAAAATCGTTCCCTTATCGTAGGCCTCTAAATCCATCGTGGCTTTATCCGTCTCCACCTCAGCGATTACCTCCCCAGGTTTAATCGTGTCGCCGACTTTCTTGTGCCATTTGGCCAAAACTCCCTCCGTCATAGAGGGACTCAAAGCAGGCATGGTGATCTCTTTAGCCATAAAGTTTTTAAGAAAGGCGAGTATGCCGTCTCAAAGGCAAATCGTCGAGCGCCTTTCCCCTACTCCAGTATCTTCCGATAGGCTTGGTGTACTTCGCGAAAAACTTTTGCCACCTTCTCCATCCACTCCTTCCCATTTCGTCCTCCACACCTTTTCGCTAACCATTCCAGATTCACCCCCACCCCAGGTAAAGGCACCCCGCCTCTCCCCTCGTCCAACCTAACCCACCACTCCGCTTGCGACCAAAATTCCAATCCTTGAAGAAGCGATTCGGCTTCCCAGGGAAACTCTTGTCTCATCGCCTGCAGAACTTTTTCCGTGCTCGTCTCCACTAGACCCTTGCGCATCTGCCAAGCTTGGGTGGCAAACTCAATGTCGATCAATCCACCACGGGCTGTTTTGTACTCCCTCGCCTCCTCGCCCACCTTCACCCTCTCGGTCGCAATCCTTTCCCTCATCGCTTTCACCTCCTCAAAAAATGTCTTACTCTGCCCTACCTTCTTCCAAGTTTTTTCCACCGCAGGCCAAAACTCCTGCCCCACCCCCTTCGCTCCGCCTATCCACCGAGCGCGGGAAAGAGCCTGTATTTCCCACGACTGCGCCTCTTTCCCGTAATACTCCGCATATCTTTTCACTGGCACCACCAACGCACCCTCCGCATATGGTCGCAAACGGAAATCGGTTTTAAATAGAGGCCCCGTCGCTCGTTCCGCACTGAGAAAGTGAATCGCCCGTTGGAGCGAATCCTCTCCCTCCCCCACCACGAGCAGATCCAGGTCCGAGCCGAAACTCAACGCCCCGCCTCCTAACTTTCCCAGTCCCACCCACGCCCACTTCGGCTTTCCCGCAAAATCCCACGCCCAACCTAAACACGCCTCAGCCAATGCGGTGAGTTCACTCTGCAAGATTGGGATCGGCGCTAATCCTAACAAACCTCTCAACGCGATCCGTAGCTCCTCCCCCCTGTTGTAAATACTCGCTTTTCCCATCGCCTCATCCCCGTCTTTCTTCTCAATTTTCAACGCCGCACGGTGCCAAGCCAATGTTCTCGCTCCGTCCAACCCAGCCTGAACCACCTCTTCAAATAGTTCAGGATGCGCAACCAACCTTGGTCCTAAGGCTCGACTGCTTTCAAAAAACCGTATGAGTAGCTCGAGAGCTTGAGGACTGACACACAAACTCTCGTACAACAGCGAACGAGCCCCATACCCTTGGGTAAAGTTCGCAAACTCTCCCAAGGCCAAATCAGGTCGCGCACATCCTTCCAACTGCTTTTCCAGAAGAGGCCTCATCCGCTGAAAATTCTCCCGCGTCCTCGCCGTGGCATGTACCTCACCGGAGGGAGCCAAACTAAACCACGCCGCCTCCGCCACCACCTTGTCTTGCCAATCAATCGACGAGGGAAAGGTCGAACCCGCAAAAGCTACTGTCGTAGGCCGAATCTCAGCGAAGATCGAGTCGTACACCGTGCGCACCCGATCGCGCCATCCATCCACCGCTTTGCCCAATTCGCCCGCTGAGCTTAGATCCATGCTTTTTGCCAACCCTTCGCGGACTTCCTCCTCCTCTGGCAAGAGATGAGTCTGCCGAATATGCCTCATTTGCAGACGATCCTCTAGTCGACGCCAAAAGTTGTAACCACCAAGCAAGGTTTCCGCCTCTTCGGACCGAAGAATCCCCAGCGTTTCTAGATTACGAATCGCCCGCCGTAAATCATGCGTCTGCAACGTCGGTTGGGTTGCACCGTGTAGAAGTTGTAATCCCAACACAGGAAACTCCACTTCTCGGAGCCCCCCTCGTCCGCGTTTAATCTCTCGATCTCGCTCCGCTGGAGAAATCAGTTCGTCCTCCGCCCGTGATTTCTGCTGAAACAACTCTCCCAAAGCGGAAGGCGATAGGCCTCTCGGATAAATAAACGCCTGTAAGGTCTGGAAAAGATGATACGCCAATTCCGCATCTCCCCCGACCTGTCGAGCGCGAATCCAAGCACATCGCTCCCAAACCTCTCCGTAGGCTTGGTAGTACTCCTCTAATCCCGTTGAGGTAGGAACCAAAGTCCCTTGATCTCCCTCAGGACGTAATCGAAGATCAACCCGATAGAGGGAATTCCCTCCTCGCTCGTCAATCTTTCCCACCAGACTCCGTGCCAAGCGAGTCTCCGCATCTCCTTTTTCTTCTCCAGCCCCACAGAAGATTAAATCCAGATCAGAAAAAAAGTTAAGATCGCCCGCCCCTAACTTTCCTAAAGCCAGAACCGAGAAGTCCCCAAGATGGGCTTGATCAGTTTCTGGCGCCTCCTCTCGCGCTAGGCCAAGCGAAGCCCCCAAAGTAAACTCAGCCAGCCCCGAAAAGGCACTCAATCCGCTTGTGGAAACCGCTGGAGTGGCGAACGCCACAAACCCTAGACGCACCAACTCCGCCCGTTGCCATGTTCTCAGAGCATCCCATTTTTTACTGGGAGATTCCACCTGACTGCCCAGTTTTTTCCACTCGATTTTATATTTTCCCACCCCCTTTTCCATCAGCAAATCGCTCGGATTTTTCGAGCCTGCGATTAAAATCTCATTTTGCGCCAGCACATCCCGACTCCCTGGGGAAAATTCGAGAAAAGCGTCCCAAGCCCGCTCAGGAGTTGGAAGCTGGGAGCGGAGCTTCACGTCGGGCCCTCCTTTTCTTCAGACGAGAAGGTGAGCTCGGCGTAGGAGTGCGCGCTCCTGCGGTTGGAGAGGACGCCAGCGCCCCTTACCCAACTCGTCCAGCAGTGGACGGAGGGCCGATCGAAAAGTCGCTTCACTCATTCTCGCCACCTCCAGGGTAGCCGCCATTTCCTCCATACTTTTCTGCGCAGGTTTCGTTAAGATCGGCGGTTGCGGAGCTTGCTTCCGCCAGCTGCGAGCCAAGGCGTAGCCCGCTAATAATCCTCCAATGTGTGCGCTGTGCCCGATAAAGGAGAGTGCTGGAATAAACATTAAAATCAGACTGAGGACGATAAAGGAACCAACCGCCTTGCTCGCCCGTACTGGAAAAGGAAAGGGAAAGATAAAGAGACGGGCGTCTGGAAAATAAATCGCAAAAGCAGCCACCACCGCCAAAACTGCCCCGCTCGCTCCGACAATTTCTTGGGAATCCGCCTGCCACCCTTGCCAAGTGTGCCCTGCCATCCACCAACCTTGTACCAGAAAAGCTGCCGCCGCCGCCAGTCCACCCAAAATGTAGAGGATAAAGAATCGGCTCGAGCCCAAACGAGATTCCACAGGTTTTCCAAAAATCCAAAGAGTCAGCATATTAAAAAGAATGTGCGTCACCCAAAATCCCACAGGAGGAGCGTGCAACCACATATAAGTAAATGGTTCCCACCAAGCCCCTGCCAAAAGATAAGCCGGAGAAAGGGCCAGCATTTGCCGGAGAATCGAGTCGGAGGATGGGTGGCCATAAGTAAACCAGACGTCGGCCACCGCCACGGCAACGTTCCCAATTATAATCGCCCGCGTGACCGGAGCTGGTTTTTTCACAAGTGAGGATGCGGAGAGTGCCGCTTCGCTTTCGAGCGCAAACGGAAAACATTATTCCAGGTTTTCCGTAAGGCCATCGTGCGGCTCATGTATTTTTGTTCCAGGCTTACCGCGCCTTGACGAATCGAGGCCAAAGCCCCTTTCACACTGAAGTCGTTCATTTCTAAAACAGTACAGGCTGTTCCAATTGCTTCCACATGGTGAGCATCGCTCCCTGCGGTCATCGCTAAATCCCGTTTTTCCGCATAC